>Ga0318560_10000058_pt1 | contig 20591 bp, 15 predicted proteins | sample GRESIP065b5f22_FD_202537 | JGI IMG/M metagenome (GOLD analysis project Ga0318560, IMG submission 202537) | Tropical soil microbial communities from Luquillo Experimental Forest, Puerto Rico - GRE.SIPMG.065b5f22 | ecosystem: Environmental > Terrestrial > Soil > Tropical forest > Bulk soil... | reverse complement strand
CGCGGACCCCGAGGATTTGGTGCTCTTTAATGACCTGCTGGGCATCGCCGACCCGGACACTCCATTACCGGCAATTGATCCCGATGCACGCCGCCGAAGGTTGACCGCGCTGGTGAATGCCGCGTCGCTGGCCCGCGAAACCCCGGCGGTCTATGTCGTCGAGGACGCCCACTGGATCGACGAGGTCAGCGAGTCGCTGCTGGCCGACTTCCTCGCGGTGATTCCGCAGACGCCCTCGCTGATGCTGGTCAGCTACCGACCCGAGTACGAGGGAGCGCTGGCGCGGATACACGGTGCGCAAACCATCGCCCTCGCGCCACTGAGTGATCCGGAGACCGCAGTACTGGTCTCGCATCTGCTCGGTCACGACCGCTCCGTTGGCGAGCTGGGCCAGACCATCGTCGAGAGGGCTGCCGGTAATCCGTTCTTCGCCGAGGAGATCGTGCGGGAACTAGCCGAGCGCGGTGTGTTGGAAGGGAAGTCGGGCGCATACACGTCGACGGCAGAGGGTGCTGAGGTCAGCGTGCCCGCCACCTTGCAGGCGACAATCGCCGCTCGCATCGACCGGCTCGACCCGAAAGCCAAGCGCACGCTGAGCGCGGCGGCGGTCATAGGCTCGCGGTTCAGCCTCGACTTGCTCGAAACGCTGGGCATTGACCCTGCCCTTGAGGATCTGGTGGCCGCCCAGCTCGTCGATCAGGTGAGGTTCACCCGAGGACCGGAGTTTGTGTTTCACCATCCGCTGATTCGGACGGTGGCCTACGAATCCCAGCTCAAGTCGGATCGCGCCGAGCTGCACCGGCGACTGGCCGCAGCGATTGAACAACGCGAGCTGGAATCGGTGGAGGAGAACGCCGCACTGATCGCAGAGCACCTGGAGGCCGCCGGTGATGGGCATGCCGCCTACGGCTGGCACATGCGTGCGGCAACTTGGGCCACCAATCGAGACATCACCGCCGCCCGCCTGTCCTGGGAGCGCGCTCAAACGATTGCCGACGCACTACCCGCCGAGGACCCGGACCGCGCAGCCATGCGCATCGCTCCGCGCACCATGTTGTGCGGGACCGCCTGGCGAGTCCAGGTGAATGTTGCCGGTGACCGCTTCGACGAACTGCGGCAGTTGTGCAGCGCCGCCGGGGACAAGGCGTCGCTGGCCATCGCCATGGCAGGGCTGGTAATGGATCACGCGTATCACGCCCGCATGCGCGAGGCGTCCCAGCTGGCATCCGAAGCCTGGGTTCTGATCGAGTCGATTGGCGATCCGACCCTGACGGTGGGGCTATCCTTCACGACGATCTACGCCAAGGGGGAAAGTGGCGAGTGGTCTGCCGTGCTCCGGTGGTCACAGCGGGTCATCGACCTGGCCGACGGTGACCCGTCTAAAGGCAACTTCATTTTCGGGTCTCCGTTGGCGTTCACCTTCATGACGCGGGGGATTGCCCGGTATTGCCTAGGTCGTCCCGGATGGCGCGATGACCTGCGGCACGGCCTGGCCATGGCCCGCAGCGCCGACCCCCTGTCCTACGCCATGGTCATCAGCTACATCTACCTCGCGGGAATAGCGTATGGCGTGCTGAGGTCCGACGATCGCGCGGTGCGCGAGATCGAGGATGCCCTACGGATTGCCGAACGATCCGCTGACGATTTCGCGTTGACCTTCGCCCGGATGACGCTAGGCGTTGCGCTGGTGCACCGCCGGACCAACACGGAGCGCGACCGGGGACAGAAGCTGCTGCCGGAGGTCAGCGACGTGTTCCTGCACCAGGGGTACCTCTTGGCCGAGTTACCGTTGGTCAACGTGTACTTGGCGCGGGAGAGGGCTCGGCGGGGAGATCGCGACAACGCCATACCGCTCATGCGCGACGCCGTCGACCATCTGGTCAGCGAGGGACAGCTGCTGGGGTGGGGCATTCCCGTGACCGGAGTTCTGGTGGAGACACTGCTCGATCGCGGGACCGACGGCGACCTGGCCGAAGCCGAGGCCGCAATCGAGCGGTTCGCAACCGCACCGACCGACGACGGCTTAGCTGTGCGCGACATCTTGCTGCTGCGGCTGCGGGCTCTGCTGGCGCGGGCTCAGGATAACGAGGCCCGCTATCGCGAATACCGGGATCGCTACCGCGACATGGCGAGAACGCTTGGCTTCGAGGGGCATATCGCGTGGGCCGAAGCGATGCCATGACGACGGCGGGATTGGTGTGCGGCTCCTGCGGCGCCGAGGTGAGCGCGGCGGCCAAGTTCTGCAGCGAATGCGGTGCGCCGGTCAGCACGAGCATGCCTGCGGCCGAGTTCAAGCAGGTGACGGTTTTGTTCGCCGACGTGTTGCGCGACGTAACAGTGCTGGCGCCCGTCGAACCCTGGTCGCTGGGTTATGAGCTAGCCAGTCCCGGTTTCCTGGAGTCTCGCGCGTCTCAAACGTACAGGTCGCGAGCCATTAGTCGTCCAAGCTATGCCCCTACCTACCATGCGATCTCATCGGGTGCGCCGCGTTTCGTTCACAAATCCGTTCACAACACGCTGGGGACGACCGCTAGACCTGAATCCGCGCACCCATGACCACCGTGCGGTCGATGGGCAGGTTGAAATACTCGGCGGCGTCCGCGGCGATGTGGGAGGTGGCGACGAAGAGGCGCTTGCGCCATGCCGCCATGGTCGGTGCGGAGCCCGCCCGCAGTTCAAGCTTCGAAAGGAAATAAGAGGCGTCGTCGAGGCCGATTTCGCCTTCGGTTTGGCGCGGGTCAAGCAGCCGCAGCGCATCCGGGACATTGGGCCGTTCCATATACCCGAACTTCGCGTTGACGTGGATAACCCCGTCTCGGAAATCACCCAGGTCATCGACTTCGAGTCGTTCTTCGTCCGGCACCCGCGGCGCGGGTACGGTCTCGATCGAAATGATCACGCAGTGTTCATGCAGCACGTGGTTGTGCTCGACGTTTGCTCGCATGGCCAGCGGCGCGGTCTCTTTGCCGCGGTTGAGGAAAATCGCCGTACCGGCCGTCCGCGCCAGCGGCGGGCGATGGTGGGTCAGATGATCGACGAATTCACGCAGCGGTCCCTCCGTTTTTGCCCGCGCTTGTGTGACGAGGTCGCTGCCCCGCTGCCACGTCGTCATCACGAGGAAAGCCACGGCGGCGATCAGAAGCGGTAGCCAGGCGCCGTGCACAAGCTTGGTGAGGTTCGCTGCCAGGAACAGTAGGTCGACCGTCAACAACGCTCCGGCGCCAGTCACGATCAGCCACACGGGTGTCTTCCACCGTTCGCGGGCGACGAAGAAAAAGAGCAGGGTGGTAATGGTGATCGTCCCGGTCACCGCCATGCCGTAGGCGAACGCCAGTGCCGCCGAGCTGCGGAACGCGAACACCAGGATGAGCACCGCGACCATCAGCAGACCGTTGATCCAGGGCACATAGATCTGGCCGATCGTCGACTCGGACGTGTGGACGACCCGCACCCGGGGCAGGTAGCCCAGCTGAGCGGCCTGCGACGCCACCGAGTAGGCCCCCGTGATCACCGCCTGGGAGGCGATCACCGTTGCCGCGGTCGCCAGCAGCACCATCGGCAACCGCGCCCAGCCCGGTGGGAGCAAGAAGAAAGGCGCATCGGTGACGCTGTTGTTGCCCAACAGCAGCGCGGCCTGGCCGAAGTAACTGAGCATGCACGCCGGCAAGACCACAAACAGCCATGCCCGGGTGATCGCCGGTCGGCCGAAGTGGCCCATGTCCGCGTAGAGCGCCTCCGCACCCGTCACCGCCAGCACGACCGCGGCCAGCGCAAAAAAGGCCGTGCCGGGGTAGGTGATTATGAACGTCAGCGCATATACGGGTGACAATGCCTTGAGGATTACCGGATGCGTGGCTATGCCCTCGACGCCGCACGCACCGATCGCGATGAACCACACGATCATGACCGGCCCGAACAAGCGTCCGATTGCGGCGGTGCCGCGGCTCTGAAAAGCGAAGAGAATCAGGATGATCACCGCGGTGATCGGCACGACCCAGTCAGCGAATCGCGGCTCGACAACCTTGAGGCCTTCCACCGACGAGATCACCGAGATGGCCGGAGTGATCATGCTGTCGCCGACAAACAGCGAGGCGCCGAAGATGCCGAGCGCGGCCAGAGTCACCACCATGCGACGACTCCGGTTGACACCCAACCGGCGCACGAGCGTGATGAGGGCCATGATGCCGCCTTCACCGTCGTTATCGGCGCGCATCACCAGGGTGACGTAGGTGAGCGTGACGATGATCATCACCGACCAGAAGATCACCGATACGACCCCATAGACATTTGCTGTCGTGATCGGTATGGGATGGGGGTCGCTGGGGTCGAAGATTGTCTGGACGGTATAGATCGGGCTCGTCCCGAGGTCTCCGAAGACAACGCCCAGCGCGCCGATTACGAGTGAAGAATGGCCTCTCTGGGTGCCGAACATCGTTCGAAGGGGCAACGCCGGCTTGATGCGCAAGTTCGTTGGCATGGCAACGCTCCTCTGCCGGTGGCATTGCGGGAGGTGACTTCGGCGGGTCGATCCTAAGGCGGAATCCGGTATCGCACGATTCGGCCGTCAGCGCCGTCCAGCCGAAGGCAACAAAGCTTCTAGCGAGGCTACGTGCGTGGCGGCCCGCATCCGCTTAACGCAAGTTAGCGCTGGTGAAACCGTTCGATGTGAGCCTGTGCCTCGAGAACGTCGCGTCGCAGCTCGGCCGCTTCCACCGCATGGCACATGCCCGAGCGTCGTCCCGGTGATATTCCGTCGTTCAAGTGAATTTATTTGCCGTTCAAGCCAATTTAGCCGCCGAGTCATCTCGAGCAACTGAATGCGTAACGCACGCGCCAACTCCACGGCGTGGGCGGCCTGCCATCCCACCCACGACGGAGAAAATGTCCGCATCTCACTGAGTCTCCTTGGCAGCAACTTTGGCGTGTCAAGCATTGGGGCCTTGACCACTGTGGTTCTCGGTATGACGGCGGCCGTAGCACTTCAGCGCGTAAGTGCGGCGATAGTGCGTGCGATGGCGGCAACGACGGCGAACTACGGACCGCGCGCGTCCGCTGCAACTTCCCCGGAACACCCCGGCGCGCCAACGCGCACATTTCGGTCCGCGGGCGAGCACGGTGGACGCGTGAATGTGACCATCGACAGATGGCCCCTGCACAAGATCCAACACACGGCGACGACGACCCACACATCTTGCTGGGTCTTGTCGGGGATCCAGGTGCGGCTTTCTCGCTGGCCCGTGAGCTCGTTGATGCGGGTTTGAGTCAAGAGCTCGAGCGGCGGTTACCGGGTGCCCGGTGGTGCGTTGAGGTGATAGAGCGGCGCCTGGTGCAGGCACCGGCGACCGACGCTGCGATCGTGAGCGCCGCGCGGCGATTGCTCCTCGACAGCGCCTGGGACGTTGTGGTCTGTCTGACCGATCTTCCGTTGCACGTTCACCGACGTCCCGTCGTGGCCCACGCCAATCCCGTGCACAACGTGGCGATTGTGTCGGTGCCCGCTGTTGGTGCGGTAGGGACACGCCAGCGGATTCGCGAGACGATCGTGCGCCTGCTGGAGCGGCTGATCGGATTGCCCGACCAACGCACCGCCGAGGCCGACGCTGCAGCCAGCCCGTCGCGGCGGTTCTTCATCGAGCGGGTGCGGGAACTGGGCACAGATCCGGCCGATGGCGCTTTCGCTTACACCGCGCGCGTGCTGACGGGCAATCTGGTGCTCTTGGGCGGGATGGTGGCGGCCAACCAGCCGTGGCGTTTGTCGCTGCGGTTGTCGCGTGCGCTGACCGGCGCGGTGGCCGTCGGGATCGTTGCGTTGGTTACCTCGGATATTTGGCGGCTGTCGGATGCATTCGGATGGGAACGGCTCGCCGGTACGGGGCTCGTGTCCATCGGCGCCACCACAGCCACCTTGATCATCGGAGCTGAGCTGTGGGAACCCACAGTCTCACGCGAAGTGCGCAAGCAAGTCGTGCTGTTCAACATTGCCACCACGGTGACCGTCGTCATCGGCGTGAGCGTGCTGTATGCCGCACTGTATGTGCTGGCGTTGATCGCGGCGTTCTGGTTCGTGCTGCCAACGATTTTCCGCGACGCCGTCGGTCATCCGGTCTCGCTGCGGGATTACTTCGAATTAGCATGGCTGACGAGCTCCTTGGCGATGATCGGAGGCGCCTTGGGCGCGGCCCTGGAACCGACGACGCGGTTCGCGAAGCGGCCTATGTCCAGCACTCCGACGAACCATCCACGATCGAAGAAGCGCCCTGATTCCCGTCCTCGCCGCTGGATCGCTTTTGAAGCACCCCACACGCGATTACGAAAGCCAGCCTGTTGCTGAGGAATTCGCGCGCATACCGCTGGCAGCAGCTACGCCACTCGCACGCCATCCTGGCACCAAAGCCGAGATCACTTGACCCCCAGTCGGACATCGGTCGAATTTCATTGTGTCATAACGACTCTCTACGCAGTCCGGTCAGCCGAAACCGTCTCAAGCCGTCTCCCGCCGACTCCGCTGATTCGAACCCAGTTGTGACAACGCTGTGACAACGCCGGCACTGAGAGTCCCCGACTTATCTTTGTCGACACGATTTGCTGAAGCTAAGCGGGCGTCGCTCACCGCCGATCATCGCAAGCCCCGCAGAAGCGCGGTCGAAGCCGACTGGACGAAGGACCAAGCCGATTGGCTCATTTCAGCAGCCGTGATTGACCTATGCCCCCAAGAGAAGGGAGTGCTACAAGCCTGTAATCCGGTTGGGCGGTCCCGTCGAGGCCCTCGTATCAAGGAGGTTGACGGTGCTTATTCGATTGCTGCTGGCCTGGTGGTCTGAGGCGACCGACCGTGCGCTCGACGCCCTCGACGGCTAGGCCCCAACATCATGCCGCGTTTGAGACTATGCATTCTTGACGGTGGTTGTCTGCGTGCGGGCATCGTTTGTTACCGCACTCCCCGCACGGAACCATCCACCAAATGTCGACGCCAGCGTCCATTAAGCAGCGCACACATGGGCAGTCACTCATCTTTTACTCCTTTGGCTTTGCGCTGTAGTTTAGTCGACCTAACATCTCGCCAACAATGTCAGCAGTGAGTGATGTTGGGCTGTCAGCAGCGTGTGTTGTCTTCTGGCTCACACGAATTGCGCTTCCGGTGTTAGGCCACATCCCGCCGTTTTTCCCACACCGGCCAACCCGCGTTCGTCGCTCTACGGGCAACTGAGGGCCGATTTTTGGGCACAAAAAACCCGGCCCCGGCGAGCTGCCAGGATCGGGGCTTCTTCGTCCTTGCCCGTGTTGCTGAGGGCCTCGTTATCGATCCCCGCTCGGCCAGCACGGCGCCGGACGCTCGACCGGCTCGGCGAGGCCCGCAGCCGGTCCTCCGCGTCGAGTAGGGCCAGCTGCGGTTCGATCGCAGCGGCGCCGTCGCCCTTGACTGCATTATGCGCACGGGTTCCTTCGGCTGTGATGCGGATTCGGACTGACCGTGCATCGCCGGGGTCGGCGGTTCGGCCAACCAGGCCGATGCTCTCGAGCCCTCGCACCTGCGTGGTGATCGTCGATTGCGAACAGTGATCGACAGCGGCCAGGTCACCAATTCGCGCCTCCCCGTGGGCTTCTATCGTGGCCAGCAGTCTGGCCTTCCCGGCTGTCAACGGCTTTCTGATGCGCTGGCTGGCTAGGCGATGCAGCCGCACCACCACGGCGAGTAGATCTGCTCCCAGGCCGGGATCGGGCGTTGTCTTTTTGAGCGTCAACGACATTGGTGTGGTCGACGGATGCATTCATACGGTCAACGCAATCTTTACGTCCTCTATCGCTGCCACAATCGGCGCGCGACTCCCCTTCACGGCGGCGACGCACCGATCCGCCCCCCAACCGCAGCTTCCAGGTGGTCTCCGCATCGGGTGCGAGGGCAGTCGTCATGGCACTGCTGGTGACGACCACGCTGGGGAACCCTTTCCCATATCAGTGGGTGCCATGGGGTCGCGAACGTTCCTTTCATGCTCACTCACACTCGAAGGTGCGCGCCACCGACTCGACCGATCCACCGGAACCTAGCCTGGTGTCTTGTTGGTCCAGGTCTGCCGGGCGCCCAACGCCCAGTCAACCCTCGGCGACCCTCGGCCCGGATGACCGATCATCGGTATGCGGGCGCGAGGCGGTGCTGCCACCCCGTCGACGCCACCAGGGCGCCGCAGCACTGAACAGCAGGGTGAGCATGCGGTCGACGGGCTCTGGCCGCTCCTGGGCCAGCCAGTTTTCGATGGCGCCGACAGTGCCCGCTGCGGTGAAGACGGCCAGCCGCCTGGTTTCGGCCGCACTCGGCGTCGTGTCACCGATGGTGGGTACCGATTCGGGGTTGGCCTGTAGGTATCCCAACAGCAGGGTCTCCAGGCGGCCGATGAGAACCTCGCGCAGAGCCGAGTCGAGGTGCGGGTGTAGGGCACGTTGGTAGATCGCCTTGTTGCGGTCGGCGTGTTCGAGTACCGCGCGTCCGGGCGCTTCCAGCGGGTTGGCCGCCGGGGGTGGGGCAATGAGCGCCAGCAGCGCTTCGGCCGAGGGCAGGTCGTCATCCATAGCTCGGGCCAGCACGTCGACGGGACGAGCGGCGTAGCGGTAGAAGGTGTCGCGGGTGAGGCCGGCCCGATGGCACAGGGCTGCAACGGAGATCTGATGGATGGGCCGCTCGGCGGCGAGCACACGAACAGCGTCGAGCAGCCGCCTGCCGGCGCCTCGGGACCACGGGGACACCACACCACTCTAACCCCCAAATCTGACACATGTCAGATATTTGTTGTAGTGTCGAGATTGAACGTCGCGGCCGCGACCCGCTTAGCCAAATGAGCAGCACCGGGCGGCCGATAAGGCTGCCCTCGAAGGAAGTGAGTGGACATGGCCGGATCAAGTGCCGAAACAGCCAGAAGGAACAACGTCGACAGAACGCCTGAGGTGACCTCGGACGAAGGTCAGTGGCCGGAGAAGGTTTGCGGGTTCGGTGACTATCAGGCTCTGACATGGAAAGACCCGCTCAGATTGCGCTAGCCGTGTTTTGAGTAGTCAACGGCAGATGGTCGATGGCCTGGCGGCGGAGTTTGGTTCAGGACGTTCGAGTACTAGATGAGCTAACAAGGAGGAGTAATGGCCTACCCATCGATGTCACCACCCCAAGAAACCGACCGGCGGATCCAGCTGACGCATCATCTCATCGAACTCGATGACGGCCATCAGGTTGGCGTATCTGTCGGTGGGTGCGGTGTGCCGCTGGTGTTCCTGCACGGCCTTGGGCTTAACCGCCGGGCTTATCTGCGAATGCTAAGCCGGGCAGCCGGATTGGGTTTTCTCGTCGTCGCGATCGACTCGGCCGGCCACGGGGACACCCGCAACCTTCCCCGCACCGCCGCCGAACTCGCTGACCGCGTCGAGCTGACCCTGCGCACCCTCGACGCGCTGGGCATCCAGCAGGCGGTCTTTGCCGGCCACTCCATGGGTGGCCGTATGGTGATCCAGCTCGCCGCCCTGGCGCCGCAGCGGGTACTTGCCGCGGTGCTGTTCGACGCCGCGGCCGGGGCATCGCTCGACGAGACATTCCCTGCCCTGGCCCGCTCGCCACGCAAAGCGGCGCGCACTATAGCGGACGCGGCCTACGACACCCAGCGCGATCCGTCGCAGTTAAGCACCGCGGAACAAACGCGCTACCTACAGATGCTGGCCTCGGTGGCGATGCGAAACGCGCGGCAGCCGACGGGTTTCACCGACGCGGCGCGGGCGATCCTGCAGTCCGGCGACTACACGCCGCTGTTGCATGTGATGCGAGATCGGGAGATACCCACCATCGTCGTGCATGGGGAAAACGACCTGCTGGTGCCGTTCGACAGCGCTCGTGACCTCGCCGAGGACGCCAACGCGACACTATACCGGGTGCCCGGCGCCTACCACTCATGGATGATCGCCAATCCGCGGCACGGGGCCGACGCGCTCCGTCAGCTCCTTAATGCAGAACTGGGAGCGGCGCTCTGCGACGCCGCCGCAGCGTTGCGAATCAAGGATTGGCGCGACGGCGCAGCCTGGGACCGCGCGCTGATCGCACCGGAGGCGAGGGTCCGCGAGCTCAGCGGCGACCAGATCACACAACTCGGTGATGACCGGCGAGAACATGTCGAGATGGAGATCGTGCGCCGCGCCGAGCGATCACTGCAGGCAACACCCGATGGCTCGGCACTACCCGGGCCGTATCGACGCTGGGCCGGTAGCCTGCGGGCCAACTGGATCACAGAGATCCGCGCCAAGGCGCCCCGTTGGCGGTCAAGACATGATGGGGATTAGTGACATGGTCGGTTGTCTCTGAGGTTGCGCCGATGAACTCGGTACAGCTCAACCCCCTGCGGCGCGTGGGTGTGACGCTGGGAGCCGAACCCCTCGCATGTTCATGTTGATCACCCAGTTGTGGTCGTAGCCATGGGCCAGCAGCAGCTGGGGGTCGTTCGCGGTGATATGCGCGCCGATCGCCGTCGGTGAGGTGCAGTCGAATGGTGTGCCCTTCACCGGGGCGATCTGCCCGGTCGGGATCTGGGTGGGGTCGGTCGGGGTGTAGTTGTCGGCGTTGATGGTGACTTGCTGGTTGTAGACGTCGAGCGCGTCCTCACCGGCCAGGTTGAAGTAGCTGTGATCGGTCAGGTTGATCACGGTCGGCCCGTCGGTGGTCGCGTGGTAGTTGATGCGCAGTTCGTTTTTCTGGTCCAGGGTGTAGGTGACCGTGGTCGTCAGCGTCCCGGGATAGCCCATTTCGCCTGCGGGACTGACATATTGGAGCTTCAGGCCCACGCCGTCGCTACCGTTCTGCTGACTGGCCTGCCACACCTTCGTATCGAAGCCCGCGGTGCCGCCGTGCAGGCTGTTGCCGTTGTTGTTGATCGGCACGTGATACTCGGTGCCGTTCAGCGAGAAGGTTCCCTGGGCGATCCGGTTGCCGTAGCGGCCGATGATCGCGCCGAAATAGGTTTTGGCGGGTCCGGTGTTGTTCAGGTAGCCGTCGAGGGTCGGGAATCCGAGCACCACATCGTCGACATGCCCGGTGCGATCGGGGACCGCGATCGACTGAATGATGCCGCCGTAGGTCAGGATTCGCACGCGCATGCCGTGCCCGCTGGTGAGCGTGTAGCGGCTCACCGGGGTCCCACCCACCTGACCGAACGGCTCGCTGGTGATCGACGACGGCCCTGCGGGCATCGATGCATTTCCGCTGTCCGTCGTGGAGTTAGTCCATCCGATCCTGCGCGGCCGCCGTGGCGGTGAACGCGTTGTCGAGTTCGCCGTAGGTGCGCGCCCGAAACGCGAGCACGTTGTCCACGCCCAACGCCCGAGGAACGTCGAGCCAGCGCCAGCCGACGATGTCGTTGTAAAAGGCGTCGGCCCGTGGATCACCCGTTCGACTGTGTAGCCGTCGTTGTCCGCCACGACGACGATCGGTGTCAGTCGCTCGCGCGCCAACGTTCCCAGTTCCTGAACGGTGAACTGTGCGGCGCCATCGCCGATCAGCCGCACGATGAGTCTGTGCCGTTCGGCCAGCCCGGCGCCAAGTAGAAGGCCATTTCACGGTGACGGTTGGGGCGGTCGGCGGCCAGGGGAACGGCCGCTCGCGCCGCCGGGTAGCCGGCCGCCAGATGGCGGTGCCGGGTAGCCCACTGGTTGATGATCGCTTGTGAGTGACGTTCCTTGACCGGTGTCGTGCGACCCACAGCTCATGCCACGTTTCGGTGGTGCCGGCCAACTGGAGTAGTCGACTACGCTATGCGGCCCGTCGGTAGGTCGTGAGGATCGTTGACGTGCGCGTTCGCGCTCACCTTCATCGGAAGGAGTGAAGATGTCTGCGGCAAGCGAAATAATCTCGCCGATCCGGTCACTGCGCATCTCGGCTGTTTCGCCACGCCGGGTTCAGTCGTCTGGGGTGATTCCTATCGCGTTGCGAGTCAGGAATTTTCGACGCATTGCCACCCGTATGAGGGTGTCGATCGGCGTCGCAGTGCTGGTGGTGATGGCCGCGGTTGTGCTGCTCATCGTCTCGACGATGTCGTCGGGCGTGCGGCTGTCTTCCTCAGCAGCTTTGATCATCGGCTTCCTCCTGCTCCACGTCATCGTCGGTGCCGCGATCCACCTGCTTGTCCGCCGGAACGCACGAAGCCGGAAAGCCCCACCCGATCAGTAGCAGCACCGCTTCAGGCGGCGTGAGGGTTAGACAAACGCGCGCATCAAGCACCGGGCCGAAGCCGTTTCGCCGCGTGCTGCGCTCGAGCGTCGGGCCAGGCTCGTTATTCATCAACCACTTGCGCACCGCTGACGGCTGCGCCTCGATGGGGGCGTCTTGGACATTAAGTTTGCGCAGCAGCAGATTCCCGCTGGGCGGTTGGACCGATCGTTTGGGACGGAGAGGGACGTCGTCGGTGAACTTACACCGCGGCGGATAAGCCGCGGATGAAACTGCATGTTTGCCGCAGGGGTGGGTGACCCGTGTCGCTGAGGAGGTACGCGGAGTTGGTTTGCTTGATCCACGATGACGTCCGGCTCGTATGCAGCATGAATCTGCCAGCGCCTTACACGGTTGAGGGGCGGCGAAACGCCATCAAAGACCGCTATCTGCGATCACTCGGTGTGAACAGCGTCCAGGCCGGCCAAAATTACGCGCCCCCATTTCGACGAAACGGCTGCCGAGGCAACCCATGAACCGGGGCGCAAAAGTTCTGCATGAGGCGTCACTGCAGGGAATTACAGTGGTGTTGGGAGCTTTGGTGAGACCAAAGCGATCAATGGCCCTTCGAGGCGCGAAGCCGACTGGGCGACAACCTCACACACGGCAGGCGGGTCGACAGCCCCTTGTCCTGCCCGACTCTTTGAAGGGTGGTGAATGAAATTGGAAGACAACGTGTTCAACGACCTTCCTCTTCTGATCGCGGTGCCTCGAGCCGCGCAGCTACTGGGAATCAGCCGGGCTGCGGCCTACCGACTGGCGGCCTCCGGAGACCTGCCGGTCCGCCGGCTCGGTGGTCGCGTCTACGTGGTGACAGCCGGCCTTCGTGAGCTAGCCTCGTAAGGGCTTTGTGTACCAGCGGGGGTCCCAAGTGGTTGCCGCGTCACCGGAGCACCAGAGCCGAGGAGGCCTACTGATGAGCACCGAAACCGTCGCTAACTCAACGCCCGCCGATCTCGAAACAACAAAGCGCACCCGTCGCGCACTGCCAATCACCAAGCGCATCGCCCGCAATGGGAAAGTCAGCTACACATTCCAGATCGACGCGGGCGTAAAGCCGGATGGCTCCCGCGACCGGCGGCGCTACACCTACCCAACGCTGGCCGAGGCCAAACGTGAATACGCCCGTATTGTGACGGAGGCGGCCGCGGGCACGCTGGTCCGGCGCGACAAGGTGACCTTGGGCGCCTTTCTGACCGAGTGGCTCGACAGCCGCCGCGTGCGACCCAACACGCTCGACGGCTACCGCGCAGCCCTCAAGCCGGTTATCGACCACCTTGGCACATTGCCGTTACAGCATCTCGACACCCCGCATCTCGACGAGCTGGTGACACTGCGCTTGGCCGGTGAGCCAATTCCCCAGCGCGCCAAGCGCGGACGCCGTTCCGCCGAGGTGCTGGCCTACCTTCGGGCGCGCCCCGAAGGGGCCGCGTATTCTGAGCTGCTGACCACATTCGGCGAGCCCGGCATCAAAGCACTGGACCGTCTGGTGTCATCAGGCGATGTGCTGCGGCCGCGGCGCGCTCGATACGTCGCTGTACTGCCGACCGAACCCGAGCGTCCGAAAGTGCCTGGCGGCGTGAGTAACCGGACCGTCTGCGCAATGCTGACCGTCCTGTCGACGGCGCTCACCTCCGCAATGAAACGCGGTCTTGTCGCCCGCAACGTCGCCCAACTTGTCGACCGCCCGGCCATCGAGCATTGCGAGATGTCCACGTGGACGCCGCAGCAGGTCGAACGGTTCCGCGAGCATGTGCGCAGCGACCGCCTGTATGCGTGCTGGCTACTAACGCTTGCCGGCTGGCGACGCTCCGAAGTGCTCGGCCTGGCGTGGTCAGCGGTGGACTTCGACGCCGGGACCGTCAGCGTCGCCCAGGGCCGCGTCATCGTGCGCGGTGCCGGCACCACGACCGGCGGGCCGCAGTCTGAACGCTCCCGGCGCACGCTGCCGATGCCCGCCGATGTCATGGCCGCTTTGCAAACGCTGAACGCACAGCAGAAGCGAGAAAGGCTGGCGCTCGGCCCGACATGGATAGACACGGGGCTGATCGCGATCAACAAGGACGGCTCCCCGATTCGGCCCGAGACCTACTCCAAGGCCTTCCGCGGCCACTGCACAGCAGCGGGCGTGCCGGTGATCCGGTTGCACGACGCCAGGCACACCGCCGCAACGCGGATGCTCGACAGCGGCACCACGCTGTCTGCGACGGCGAAATGGCTGGGCCACGATCCGGCGATGACGCATCGGGGGTACGGCCATGTGTACGACGACGCGCTGGCGTCGGCGGGTGACGTGCTATTCGGCGGGATGTCCCGGGCCAACGGGGAGCGCTGATTCAGCCGCCAACCTTTGGACAGCGCGGCGAGCGTCGTGGTTCTGCATGGCATGACAATCAACACCAGTGCGCGCGTGAAGGCAGCCTGAGGCAGGACTGACGACAATCTGAGAACCTTGGAACTGATGGGCTGAGCCGCCGTCTGGTTATCGCTGGTTATCGGCTGAACCGCCCGGCGAGGTAGTCGGCTCGGCAGGCCCTACGGGCGAGTTTGCCGCTGGTGGTGCGGGGAATGGTGCCGGCGGCGACGAGCCGCAGGTCGGCGACCCGGATGTGATGCTCGCGCGAGACCGCGGCCCCCACTACCGTCGCGATCGGGCCGGGGTCAACACGCCCCACGCCCGCGGCACGTTCGGCGACGATGACGAGCTGCTCTGCGGCATTGCCGTTCGGCGAGTCAAGAGCCTCAGCCGGAACGGAAAACGCGGCCACATAACCGGTCCGGATGGCCGGCGATGCACGACCGATGGTGGTCTCGACGTCGTGCGGGTAGTGGTTACGGCCGTCGATGATGATGAGGTCCTTGATCCTTTCCGTCAGATACAGCTCGCCGTCGATGTAGAAGCCGAGATCACCGGTAGCCAACCATCGGCCGTTGTCGGGAGCACCCTCGGCATGGCTGCCCAGCTCGAGCCGGGACTGCAGTTTGTTGCCGAACGTGCGTTGTGTGTCTTCATCGCGTCCGAAGTATCCGCGGCCGATGTTGTCGCCGTGCAGCCAGATTTCGCCGACGGTGGAGTCAGGGATCTCGGCACCGTCGGGGTTGGTGATCACCGCCCACAGCTGCGGGAGCGGGCGGCCACACGAGACGTAGCTGACTGCACCTTCTGTTTCTGGTGTGACGACCACTGCGCGCCCGGCAGCCAGCTGAGCACGGTCGATAATAACGGCGCTGGCCGCGGCATCCGCGGCGATGGTGGCTGCCCCCAGCGTGGCTTCGGCCATCCCGTAGGACGGCTTGACGGCCGTCGCAGGAAGACCATAGGGCGCAAACGCTTTGGTGAATTTCTCGATCGCCGCAATGGTCACCGGCTCGGAGCCGTTGAGCAAGCCGACGACGTTCGTCAAGTCAACGGTTTCGCCCTGCGGGGGCAGTCCCCGTTCTGCCGCCAACTCGTAGGCGAAATTCGGCGCGGCCGCAATCGTCCGGCCATGGGCCGCTTCCACGCTGAGCTGCTTGATCCATCTGTAAGGCCGACGGACGAATGCCATGGGATCCAGCAGCACGAGGTATCCACCGCACAATGCCGGGAACATGAGCATGATCAATCCCATGTCGTGGTACAGCGGTAGCCAGCTCACGCTGCGGATTCCCCGGTCGAGCCCGTCGGCCAGGATCATCTGCAGCACGTTGGTGCACACGGCGCGATGGGTGATCTCCACACCGGCCGGCATGCGCGTCGAGCCCGAGGTGTACTGCAAATAGGCGACATCGTCGGTGTCGACGATCGGCTCGACGAACATCGAAGAGAGTGTCGTGGGGATCGCGTCGACGGCGATCAGCCGTGGCCGCCCGGGTACCCGGTCCGCCCGCAGAAATTGCCGAACCGTTTCGGCCGCCGCGGTGGTGGTCATCACCGCGGCGGGCCGGGCATCGGCCAGTACGGTGGTCAACCGTTCCGCGTGCCCGGACAGCGTCGGGGCAAACAGCGGGACAGCGATCCGGCCTGCATGGACCGCGGCGAAGAAGCCGGCCACATAGTCAACGCCCTGTGGCGCCAGGATCGCTACCCGATCCCCGGGCTCGGTGACCTGCTGGAGACGTGCCCCGATCGCGCGGACCTGCGACCACAGCCCATTCCAGCTGAGGTCTACGCCCCGTCCGTCTTGTTCTTTGGCGTAGTCGATGAACCGGTATGCCGGGAGGTCGCCGAACGCTGCCCGGTTTCCTTCGAAAAACGAAGTCACCGTTAGGCCGTCAGGCAAGAAAATTGTGCCGTCGGCGCGAATGTAATCGTTTATGTCAGCCACCCTGGGCTGAGAAGCATTGATAGACATAGGGAGCCGACCCATGGACACAGGATAAAGCGAGACCAATGGTGTTGCGTTTTTAAGGTGGTGTGTCGGCGGTCACAAATTTGACGTGAAACGCACTTTGACCGGCCAGTGGTGGCAGCGCCCAGCGCGCCCGTAGTACAGACTCGACCGGGTGTGCGACCCAGCTGGCACACTCTTGGCACAACGGGGGTCCGCCCGTCAAGCCAAATTAGGTCGCGTATGGCGCTGACCTGCATGAACAGTGGTGGGCGCGGACGGTATCGAACCGCCGACCGCTGGTGTGTAAAACCAGAGCTCTACCACTGAGCTACGCGCCCCATGCCCGCCGGGCAGGCTACACGCCAACAGCCTAAGCACCCAAAACGCTCAGGCCCGCAAAGCCGCCAGCGCGTCCGTCCACAACCGCTGATCGCGGGCCTCACCGGGCCCCTTCATCTCAGCGAACCGGATGACCCCGGACCGATCCACGACGAAGGTACCCCGATTGGAGTAGCCGGCGTCGTCGTTGAACACGCCGTAGGCCTGGCTGACCTCGCCGTGCGGCCAGAAATCCGACAGGACCGGGAACGTGAACCCGCTCTCGAGAGACCAGATCTTGTGCGTGGGCGGCGGGCCCACCGAGATCGCCAGCGTCGCGCTGTCGTCGTTTTCGAAGTCGGGCAGGTGGTCACGCAACCGATCCAGCTCGCCCTGGCAGATCCCGGTGAACGCCAGCGGGAAGAACACCAACAGGACGTTCTTGGCATCGCGATAGGAGCTCAGGGTGACAGGCTGCTGGTTTTGGTCGCGCAAGGTGAAGTCCGGGGCGGTCGTGCCGACGGGCAGCATCAACGCTTCCCGGCCCGCGACTTCGGCTGTACCAACCGGCTGGCGCTCCAGTCGCCCAGGTTGACCGACGAGGTCGGCATCAGGCCGGCGGTGGGCGCGGCCTCGGCGATCTCGGCGGGCAGGACGTGACCGGGCTTGCCGGTCTTGGGCGTCAGCACCCAGATCACGCCGTCCTCGGCCAGCGGGCCGATCGCGTCCATCAAGGTGTCCACCAGGTCGCCGTCCCCGTCGCGCCACCACAGCAGCACGACGTCGATCACCTCGTCGCTGTCCTCGTCGAGCAGGTCACCGCCGCACGCTTCCTCGACCGCCGCGCGGATGTCGTCGTCGGTGTCCTCGTCCCAGCCCCATTCCTGGACAACTTGGTCTCGTTGGATGCCCAGTTTGCGGGCGTAGCCCGGGGCGTGATCCGCCGCGACCACCGTGGAGCCTCCTTTAACCATCCGCGCACAGTGCGATTCGGATTATCGTCGCACAGCCGGAACGCGGTCCATACCCGTCCCTCAAGACGCGCCTCAGAAGGACGCCACGCAGAGTTTCAGCGCCTTCGTCTTGGTGTCGTTGAGCTGATCGACCCGCTGGTTGAATTCCCCCGTCGACGCGTGCGTGCCGATGGCGTTGGCCACTCCGCGCGCCGCGTCGACGTAAGCGTTGAATGCGTCCTTCAGCTGCTGCGACAGGGCATCGCTGAAGCTATTGGCGACCGTGGTCGCACTGTCGTTCAGCGCGTCGATGGCGGGGCCCTCCATCGGGGCGGTGCTGCGGCCCTGGTTGAACGCCGAGACAAAGGCGTTCACCTTGTCGATTGCGGCGCTCGCGGTGGTAGCCAGCGAGTCGCACGAGGCGTGCACCGCCTTGGTCGTCAGCGATTGTTGGCGCTGGGACTCGTGGACTCGCGACGTCACCGACGAGGCCGACACCGACGCGGACACCGACTGCCGGTAGGCCGGCGCGACGTTCGTATCGGGCTTGGCAGTGCCGTTGGTGACGGTGGTACACCCGACGATGCCCATGACCACGGCCGCGACACAGCCGAGCGCCAGCGCGCCCCGCCTGGGCATGTCCCCCCCATGCGTGCGAGCAACGGCACGCCATCCGATGAGCACGGTTGCTGACGTTACCGGGTGCCGATTCTCCCCGCGCCCGGTACGCACCCAGTTGGCGGCGGCTACCCGCACAGAACCTCCGTGCGGCACGATAGGGAGACACAACACAAACAGATAACCCGCCAAGCACAGGAGCGGAAGTTGACCACCGAGTTCGCGCGTCACGATCTGGCGATAACCCCAAGCAACGCAAGCGAACCCGACCGGGTCCGGGTGATCCGCGAAGGTGTGGCGTCCTACCTGCCCGACATCGACCCCGAGGAAACGTCGGAGTGGCTCGAGTCCTTCGACGAACTGCTGGAGCGCTCGGGCCCGGCGCGGGCGCGCTATCTGATGCTGCGGCTGCTGGAACGTTCCGGCGAGCAGCGCGTGGCCATCCCGGCCCTGACATCGACCGACTACGTCAACACCATCCCGACCGAGCTGGAACCGTGGTTCCCCGGTGACGAGGACGTCGAACGTCGCTTCCGGGCGTGGATCAGATGGAACGCCGCCATCATGGTGCACCGCGCCCAGCGCCCGGGAATCGGCGTGGGCGGCCACATTTCGACCTACGCGTCGTCCGCGGCGCTGTATGAAGTCGGCTTCAACCACTTCTTCCGCGGCAAGTCGCATCCCGGCGGCGGCGACCAGGTGTTCATTCAGGGCCACGCCTCCCCGGGGATTTACGCGCGCGCCTTCCTAGAGGGTCGGCTCAGCGCGGACCGGCTTGACGGCTTCCGGCAGGAGCAAAGCCATTTCGGCGGCGGGTTGCCGTCCTATCCGCACCCGCGGCTGATGCCCGACTTCTGGGAATTCCCCACCGTGTCGATGGGCCTGGGCCCACTGAACGCCATCTACCAGGCGCGGTTCAACCACTACCTGCACGACCGGGGCATCAAGGACACCTCCGACCAGCACGTGTGGTGCTTCCTTGGCGACGGTGAGATGGATGAGCCCGAGAGCCGCGGGCTGGCGCACGTCGGGGCGCTCGAGGGGCTGGACAACCTGACCTTCGTCATCAACTGCAACCTGCAACGCCTCGACGGGCCGGTGCGCGGCAACGGCAAGATCATCCAGGAACTGGAGTCGTACTTCCGGGGTGCAGGCTGGAACGTCATCAAGGTGGTGTGGGGCCGCGAGTGGGACGCGCTGCTGCACGCCGACAAGGACGGCGCTCTGGTCAACTTGATGAACACCACGCCCGACGGCGACTACCAGACGTACAAGGCCAACGACGGGGCGTACGTGCGGGACCACTTCTTCGGTCGCGATCCGCGCACCAAGGCGCTCGTCGAGGACATGACCGACGCCGAGATCTGGAACCTGAAGCGTGGCGGTCACGACTACCGCAAGGTCTACGCCGCCTACCGCGCCGCCGTCGACCACAAGGGGCAGCCGACGGTAATCCTGGCCAAGACCATCAAGGGCTACTCGCTGGGCGGGCACTTCCAGGGCCGCAATGCCACCCATCAGATGAAAAAGCTTGCGCTGGAAGACCTCAAGGCTTTCCGGGACTCGATGCGGATTCCGATCAGCGACGCTCAGCTAGACGAGGATCCCTACCTCCCGCCCTACTACCACCCCGGCCCCGACGCCCCGGAGATCCGCTACCTGCTCGACCGGCGCCGCACGTTGGGGGGCTTCGTCCCCGAACGCCGCACCAAGGCCAGGGCGCTCAAGCTTCCCGGGCACAGTATCTACGCCCCGCTGATGAAGGGATCGGGACACCAGGAGGTCGCCACCACCATGGCGATCGTGCGCACGTTCAAAGAAGTGTTGCGGGACAAGGAGATTGGCCCCCGGATCGTGCCGATCATCCCCGACGAGGCGCGCACGTTCGGGATGGACTCGTGGTTCCCGTCGTTGAAGATCTACAACCGCCTCGGCCAGCTCTACAAGGCCGTCGACGCCGACCTGATGCTGGCCTACAAGGAAAGCGAAATCGGGCAGATCCTGCACGAGGGCATCAACGAGGCCGGGTCGGTGGGCTCGTTCACCGCGGCCGGCACCTCGTATGCCACGCACAACGAGCCGATGATCCCGATCTACATCTTCTATTCGATGTTCGGATTCCAGCGCACCGGCGACGGGCTGTGGGCCGCGGCCGACCAG
>Ga0318560_10000056_pt1 | contig 20827 bp, 17 predicted proteins | sample GRESIP065b5f22_FD_202537 | JGI IMG/M metagenome (GOLD analysis project Ga0318560, IMG submission 202537) | Tropical soil microbial communities from Luquillo Experimental Forest, Puerto Rico - GRE.SIPMG.065b5f22 | ecosystem: Environmental > Terrestrial > Soil > Tropical forest > Bulk soil... | reverse complement strand
TGCGCAAGGTCATCACCAACCTCGAGGGCCACCGACTGGAGGTGCAGCGGGTTTCGCACGTGAACTCCCGGTTGTCATACGCCGAGTTGACCGAGACCTTCGAGATCGACGGCGCCCCGGCCTCGTGGCCCGAATGCATCCTCTTCGAGCAGGGCGAGGATGGGTTGATCTCCCGCGTCAGCGTGTTCTTCAAGCAACGATCGGGCGACACCAGCTAGAGGTCTATTCCCTCCCTCGCCGAATTGACCTACCGTGTTGGGATGGAGGAAGACGGAACTCCGGAGTCGGTGCCGGTCGAGAAATTGCACTCGGGCGACCCGATCACCGATTGTGGTCAGCGGTACATTGTTCTCGAATCGAAAGCCTTCGGCGATAGCTGCGTGGTCCTCGAACTCGAGTCCAGAGTCGACCATCAGCTGCAGGTCATCGAAAAGTCGTTCCCGGCGGGGTATCAAGTCGGTAGGGCGCACCACCGAATTTTGTAGAGATCCCTTTCAGTCCGATACCGCGATGCGTGCGCTTTCCGGCGTTCGGCGATGACCACTGCGAACAAAAGTTTCTTCGGCGATGCGAATGCAGGCGAATACCGCGTGATCCGCGGGCAGTCCGCCGGCGAGTCCCCCGAATTCTCCTGGCGCCCAACGGTCGTCATGCCCAAGAAATCGCCACGCATCCCCCGACGGCCCGTCCTGGCTGTCACCCCTCTCGACGCGCCCTAGTTTCGCACGTTTGGCCATGCCGGTACCCGGTAACCTTCTGCCAGGGAAGCGATCGCGCGCGAATGGCCCAGCGAAGCCCGACCCGCGGCAGTCGTTGGTGTGATCGCGTGACCGTCCGCCCGGGCCTCATGTGGACAGCTCCCTGACAGGCCAGGATCATTGGGCGCGGTAGCGGTGATTGAAGGGTGACGGAGTGAAGGTTCCGGGTGTAGCCGGCGTCGTCGCCGGCGTAGCCGGCGGAGCCGCGCAGGTGGTGCGCGCCGGCGTCTCCACTGCGGCCGAGGCAGCGGGCGCGGTGCAGTCGCTGGCCAGCCCCGTGTTGGACCTGGCCGGCCCGGTGGTTCAGTCGATGGCCCACACGACGGGCCGGGCGATCGGCCTAGGCATTCCCCCCGACGGCTCCCCCAACGGTGTCGCCCCGCCGGTGCGCTGGCAGAGCGGGCAGCGGGTGCATTTGGACCTGGACCCGTTGCTGCCGTTCCCCCGCTGGCACGAGTACGCGGCCGCAGTAGAGGAGCCGGTTCGCCGGATTCCGGGAGTGGCCAAGGCGCACGTCGAGGGCTCACTGGGCCGGTTGGTGGTCGAGCTTGCCGATGATGCCGACAACGACATCGTCTTGGACGAGGTGCGGGAAACGGTTACCTCCATAGCAGCCGACATAGCGTCGTCAGGATCGGGATCGGCACCGCTTTCCGCGCCATTCGCCGACCCGGGCAACCCGTTGGCGATTCTGGTGCCGCTCACCGCCGCGGCGATGGATCTGGTCGCTGTGAGCGCCGCGGTCACCGGCTGGGTCACCCGACTGCCCGCCGCACCGAAAACCACTCGTGCCGCGGCCGCTCTCATCAATCATCAACCGCGCATGGTGTCACTCCTGGAGTCGCGACTGGGCCGGGTGGGCACCGACATTGCGCTCGCCGCTACGACGGCGGCCGCTCACGGGCTAACCCAAGCGATCGGCACACCGCTGCTCGATCTGACGCAACGCACCCTGCAAATCTCCGAGGCCGCGGCACACCGTCGCGTATGGCGAAACCGGGAGCCCCAGCTGGCCTCGCCCGAGCGGCCGCAGGCCCCGGTGGTCCCGGTCATCTCATCAGCCGGGGCGCAATCGCAAACGCCGCGGCACAGCTGGGCGGCCGCGGCGGCGGGTGATGCTTCGCACGTCGTGGTCGGTGGATCCATCGACGCCGCAATCGACACCGCCAAAGGGTCAATGGCGGGGCCGGTGGAGGACTACGTCAATTCGGCGGCGACCGGCTCGTTGATCGCCGCGGCGAGTGCGTTGGTGGCGGGCGGTGGCACCGAAGATGCGGCCGGCGCGATCGAGGCCGGGGTGCCGAGGGCGGCGCACATGGGGCGTCAGGCGTTCGCGGCGGTACTGGGTCGCGGGCTCGCCAACGCGGGACAGCTGGTCCTCGACCCGGGTGCCCTGCGCCGCCTGGATCGACTGCAGGTGGTCGTCATCGACGGCGCCGCGCTGCGCGGCGATCACCGTGCCGTTTTGCGTTCGCGCGGAGATGCCCCCGGCTGGGACGACGACCGGGTCTATGAGGTTGCCGATGCGCTGCTGCATGGTGAGGAGGCGCCAGAGCCCGACCCCGATGAGTTGCCGGCTACCGGTGCAAGGCTGAGATGGGTTCCGTTACAGAGCCCATCGGCAACTCCCGCGCAAGGCCTCGAAACCGCCGACCTGGTGGTCGACGGCGAGTGCGTGGGCAACGTCGAAGTTGGCTGGGAGGTCGACCCGTACGCGATCCCACTGCTGCAGACGGCAAACCGGACGGGAGCCCGGGTGGTCCTACGCCACGTTGCCGGCACCCAGGATCTGACCGCCAGCGTCGGCGCGACGCATCCGCCTGGCACGCCGCTGCTGGGTTTGGTACGTGACCTGCGGACCGATCGCGGACCGGTATTGCTGATCACCGCGGTGCACCGCGACTTCGCGTCGACCGACACGCTGGCCGCTCTGGCGATCGCCGACGTCGGTGTGGCCCTTGACGATCCACGCGCGGCCACGGCATGGACCGCAGACATCATCACCGGGACCGATCTGGCCGATGCCGTGCGGATCCTGTCGGCGATTCCGGTAGCCCGCTCGGCCAGTGAATCGGCCGTGCACCTTGCCCAGGGCGGCACGACACTGGCCGGGCTGCTGCTGGTCACCGGTGAGCAAGACACCCCGACCAACCCCATCAGCTTCCGGCGCTGGCTGAATCCGGTCAACGCGGCCGCGGCCACCGCCCTGGTGGCGGGAACCTTCTCGGCCAGCAGGGTGCTCCGACTGCCCAATCCGACCCCGCAACCCCTGACCGCCTGGCATGCGCTGGACCCGGAGATCGTCTACTCCCGGCTGACCAGCCGCACGCGACCCATGGACGTCGAGTCTGGAGCCGCGCCCTGGCGGCAGTTCCTCGACGACCTGTCGTACAACCCGGTTGTAGCGCCGCTGCGCGGCCCGACCAGCCAGGCGGGCCGGCTGCTGGCCGCGACGCGGGCCGAGCTCGCCGACCCGTTGACTCCGATCCTGGCCGTCGGCGCCGCCGCGTCCGCGATCGTCGGCAGCAATGTCGACGCGCTTCTGGTCGCGGGTGTGATGACCGTCAACGCGATAACCGGTGGGGTACAACGGTTGCGGGCCGAGGCGGCTGCGGCCGAGCTTTTCGCCGAGCAGGACCAGCTCGTCCGCCGGGTCGTGGTTCCGGCGGTGGCGACGACCCGACGCCGGTTGGAGGCAGCCCAGCGTGCCACCCGCACGGCCACGGTGTCCGCCAAGTCGCTGCGGCCCGGTGAAGTCATCGACCTGGCCGCACCGGAAGTGGTGCCGGCGGACGCACGCCTGTTGGTGGCCGAGGACCTTGAGGTCGACGAGTCGTTTCTCACCGGTGAGTCGCTCCCGGTGGACAAGCAGGTGGACCCCGTCGCCGTCAACGACCCCGACCGTGCCAGCATGCTCTTCGAGGGCAGCACCATCGTCGCGGGGCACGCGCGGGCGATCGTCGTGGCCACCGGGGTCGGCACCGCCGCGCACCGCGCGATCTCCGCGGTCGCCGACGTCGAAACGTCGGCCGGAGTCCAAGCGCGATTGCGAGAGCTCACCAGCAAGGTCCTTCCGCTGACGCTCACCGGCGGTGCCGCGGTAACCGCCTTGGCGTTGTTACGGCGCGCCCCACTGCGTCAGGCGGTCGCCGACGGCGTCGCAATTGCCGTGGCCGCCGTCCCTGAGGGCCTGCCGCTGGTGGCCACCCTGTCCCAACTTGCCGCCGCCCAGCGGCTGACGGCTCGCGGAGCGCTGGTCCGCGCCCCTCGCACCATCGAAGCGCTGGGCCGCGTCGACACCGTATGTTTCGACAAGACCGGCACTCTGACCGAGAACCGACTGCGCGTAGTCTGCGCCGTGCCGGGCGCGGCTAGGAACGAGGATCCATTTCCGGACCCCGCCGATCCGCAGTCCGCCGCCGTGCTCAGGGCGGCCGCGTGGGCGTCCACGCAACCAAAAGAGGGCCAAGGACATGCGCACGCCACCGACGAAGCTATCCTCACCGCAGCGAGTTCCCCTATCACACAGAGTGATTCGGGATGGACCGTGCTCGCGGAGGTCCCGTTTGAGTCGAGTCGTGGCTTTGCCGCCGCGATAGGCACACTGAGCACAGACTTGGCCTCGCCGGTTCTGATGCTCAAGGGCGCTCCGGAGGTGGTCTTGCCCCGCTGTCGGTTCGCCGATTCGGATGGCGACCAAGAACACGCGGAGTCGTTGGTACGCAGCCTCGCCGAGCGAGGCTTGCGGGTGCTGGCGGTGGCGCAGCGCCGCTGGGACAACGGGACGGCCCACGACTCTGACACTGACGCCGATGCTGTCGATGCCGCCGCACAGGACCTCGAATTGCTCGGCTATGTCGGTTTGGCGGACACCGCGCGGGCATCGGCTCGCCCGCTGATCGAAGCCTTGGTGGACGCCGACCGCGAGGTCGTGCTGATAACCGGCGATCACCCCATCACCGCACGGGCGATCGCCCGTCAGTTGGGCCTGCCCGCGGACGCGCGAGTCGTGACCGGTGCCGAGCTAGCCGGCCTTGACGAGGACGCGTCCGCCAAACTCGCCGCCGACGTGCAGGTCTTCGCCCGCGTCAGCCCGGAACAGAAGGTGCAGATTGTGGCCGCGCTGCAGCGCTGCGGGCGAGTGACGGCGATGGTCGGCGACGGCGCCAACGACGCGGCCGCTATTCGAATGGCCGACGTGGGGATCGGCGTGAGCGGCCGTGGTTCGTCGGCCGCCCGCGGGGCCGCCGATATCGTCTTGACCGACGATGACCTGGGCGTGCTGATGGACGCACTGGTCGAAGGCCGCAGCATGTGGGCCGGTGTGCGGGATGCGGTGACAATACTGGTCGGCGGCAACGTGGGCGAAGTGCTGTTCACCATCATCGGAACCGCTTTAGGTCCCGGTCGCGCTCCGGTTGGGACCCGCCAGCTGCTGTTGGTGAACCTGCTCACCGACATGTTCCCCGCGCTTGCGGTGGCGGTCACTTCCCAATACGTGGAACCCGACGAAACCGAATATCAAACCGACGAAGAGGCCGAAGAGGCACGACGTGCACACCGGCGCGCCGTACTGACCGGGCCTACTCCCTCGCTGGACGCTCCGCTGATGCGCCAGATCGTCACTCGAGGGGCCGTCACGGCCGCCGGGGCAACGGCTGCCTGGGCGATCGGGCGCTGGACGCCGGGCAGCGAACGTCGCACGGCGACAATGGGGTTGACCGCATTGGTGACCACTCAGCTCGCGCAAACCCTGCTCACGCGGCGACACAGCCCGCTCGTCGTGGCGACCGCGCTGGGCAGCGCGGGTGTGCTGATCGGTATTGTCCAGACCCCGGTTATCAGCCAGTTCTTCGGATGCACGCCATTGGGGCCGGTCGCCTGGACGGGCGTGCTGGGCGCCACGGGGGGAGCCACCGCGATCTCGGCGCTGGCGCCCAATTGGCTGGCCCAAAGGATCGCTGCCCTAGAACCCGAACAAGAGGTGTAGGACAAGTTGGTACCGAGTGTGCGGCCAGCCGCACGTTCGGCGCCGAGTGTGCGGCCAGCCGCACATTCGCGAACGGCTTGAACAACTCCAGCGCCATCAGCTTGTAGTTACGGACGGGGAAAGCCCCCGCCTCAGCTCGACAACTCCCTGCGCACGACCTTGCCTGCGGGATTGCGCGGAATGCTGGCGACGATGTTGATGTCTCTGGGCTGTTCGAAGCGAGAAACCTTGCCCTTCAAGTACTCCCGTAAGGTTGGCGCGTCGATCTCGCTCTGCGGCTGCAAGACCACGAAGGCGGCCAGTCGATGACCGAACCGCTCGTCGGGAACACCGATGACCGCGTTGTCGGCGATGTCGGGGTGTTCGGCGAGTGCGTTTTCGACCGCGCGGGGATAGACGTTCTCGCCGCCCGAGATGATCATGTCGTCTTCGCGACCGACGATGAAGAGCCGGCCCGCGTTGTCGAGATAGCCCATGTCTCCCGTGCTGGTCATGTTGTCGACGACGGCTTTGGCTCCCCCACCCGTGTAGCCCTCGCTCGCCAGTTCGCCGCCGACGAGGATGCGTCCGGTGACGCGGGGACCGACGGGCCGGTCGTTCTTGTCGATGATGCGCACCGGACAGCCGGCGACCGGCCTTCCGACGGTTTCGGGAGCGTCCCGCAGGTCGGCCGGTGTCGCGAGGGCGCCGATGCCGACCTCGGTGGAGCCGTAGCCGTTGTACAGGATCTCGCCGTAGGCATCCATGAACCGCTGACCGAGGGTGGGATCGAGCCGGTCGCCGCTCGACAGCACCACCCGCCAATAGGGCACGGGGTTTCGCGCCCGCACGCGCTGGGGCAGGTCCAGGATGCGTGCGAGCACGACCGGCACCGCCGTGAACGCGTCGGCGCGATGCAGCGATGCCTGCGCGAGCGCGGCCTCGGCGTCGAAGTGGCGTTGGGTGAGCACCGTGCCACCGAGGGCCACGGTGAGCATGAGCATGCCAAGCCCCAGCCCGTGAAACATCGGCATCGCCACCGAGACTCGTGACCCGGTGTGCAACCGGGTGCGATCAAGGATCGTCACCCAGACGCCCACCGCCGAGCGCATCTGCGGTGTGCGCGGCACGCCCTTGGGCTTGCCGGTGGTTCCCGATGTGAGCAGAACGATCCGGCCGGATGCGGCCACGCCGGGCCGCGGGTCGCCCTCAAGCGCAGTAACCGTCGCCGGGTCGATGGCGGCGACCGAACCATCGGCGACCCGCACCTGTTCCGCGAACTCGTCGTCGGCCACCATCGCTGTGATCCGGTGTGCGCTCAATGCGGCCGCCAGCGCATCGGTGCGGAAATCCGTATTGACGAGCACGACGTCGGCGCCCACCATGGCGGCGGCGAAGAACCCCTTGACGAAGCCCCGCCCGTTGCGGCACATAACCCCGACCGCTTGACCGGGTCCAACGCCGTCGCCGGACAGCTCAAGGGCAAGCGATTCGGTCTCCGATTGCAGCTCGCGATAGGTGAGGGCACCGTCGTCGTCGATTATTGCGGTCCTGTTGGGCCACCGAGCCGCCGTGACCGCCAACAGGGTGACGGGATTCGTGCCGCCCCGGCGCGCCTCACGAATGAGCCGGAACCCCGCGACCGGGGAAGGCGGACTCAGCAGGCCGGAGCGCAGCAGCGCCCGGGCCGCGGTGGCAACCACGCCGTCCTCGGATACGAAAGCGGTCATCGTTCGGCCTCATGGGTATCGGGATTGGCGAAGAAGCGGCGGTGCCAGATCCGGGCCGCGCGCTCGGCCGGCCCGGCCAGCAGCACCGAGGCCAGCTCGGCCGGCCACATCCAGGGCGGCTCGTTGGTGCGGGGCCGCTCGATGACCGCTTTGGCGATCGCGTCGGCGGCTTCATCCGGCGACATGCCAGGAAGTCGGCCCAGGACCGGCGTGGGTGCGATCATCCGGGTACGCACGAGCGCGAAGTAGACCGATGTGACGTCCACACCGTCGGCGTGCAGTTCCGGCGCCACGCTGCGCAGCCAGCGATCGAAAGCCCCCTTCGAGGCCTGGTAGGCGCCCCACTGCGGACCGGGCACGACGCGCGCACCGACGCTCGAAACGTTCACGATGTGCCCGCCGCCGTGCTCGCGCATCGCCGGTAGCAGTCCCAGCAGCAGCCAGATCGGTCCCAGGTAGTTGATGTCGATGGTGCGCTGAAAGTCATGCGGGCGGTCGTACTGGTGATGCAGTGAGCGGCGCAACGACTTGCCGGCGTTGCTCACCACGATGTCGACCGGCCCGTGGTTCTCCGTGACCTGCTTCGTGAGCGCGCTGACGGCGCCCTCATCGGTGAGGTCGGTCGGGTAGGCGACAGCTCGGCCGCCGCCGGCGTTGATCGCCGCCGCGAGGTCCTCGAGCCTTTCCGTCGACCGGGCGACAGCCAGCACGGTCGCTCCCGCGGCGGCCATCTTGCGCGCCGTCGCTTCGCCGATTCCGTAGGACGCGCCCGTCACCATCACGGTCTTCCCGGAAACGGCGCGGCGCAGCTTGTCGGGATCCGACACCTTCGCCGGGTTGGCCAATCGGTCGGTGGCCGCTTGCAAGGCCTGCGCTATCACGTTCACGTTCCTGCCGCATCCATTCCGAATTACACGTCGAGGCTGTGGCTCTGGCTTGACCGTGCGCCTCTTTGCTCGGGCTACAGCCAGCAGACCACATCGGAGTGCGGGCCCGCGCTCCGGCCTGGTGTTACGGGCTTTAGAAAACTACAGGAATTGCCTGGAACTTGCGGTTTAAGCAAACACATCAGTGGGAACATTGCGGCATGATCGCACGTCAAATCCCTCGTTTCCTTGCTTCTTCGGTGGTCGCGGTGTCGGGCATTGGCGCCTCCGTCCTCGCGTCTGCGATCCCCTCCGCCTCCGCCGAACCGTGTCCGGACGTTCAGGTCGTGTTCGCCCGCGGCACCGATGACCCTCCGGGCGTCGGCAAGACAGGACAGGCATTCATCGATTCCCTGCGCCCGCGCGTTGGCGCGAGGTCGTTCGACGTATATCCGGTCAACTACCCCGCTACCCATGACTGGACGAGCGCGGGCGAGGACGGCATCAGGGACGCCGGCGCGCATGTCGTTTCGATGGCGCACGACTGCCCCAAGACCCAGATGGTGCTCGGCGGTTATTCCCAGGGCGCGGCCGTGATGGGCTTTGTCACCTCGGCTGCCGTGCCGGCTGGGATCGATCCGGCGAGCGTGCCCAAACCGATGGACCCGGAGGTGGCCAACCACGTGTCCTCGGTCGTGCTCTTCTCAGTGCCAAACGATCGGGCGATGAACTTCTTCGGCGAGCCGCCGGTCGTCATCGGCCCGCTCTATCAGGCCAAGACCATTCAGGTATGCGCCCCCGAGGACCCGATCTGCGCCGACGGGATGAATTTCAGCGCCCATGACAACTACGCGACCAACGGGGCAATTATTGACCAGGGCGCGAGCTTTGCGGCCAGTCGCCTTAGCGAAGTCCCTAGCGGGCCAGCGGGTGCGGGTCCTGGCGGGCTGCCGACCGTCGCCGCGTCTCCTTCTCCACGCCCGTCTCCAAGCCCTTCCCCACGCGGAAACTTCGGTAGCTAGTCCCTGACGAAGCCTTTGTTGCGCATCAGCACGTCCGCCAGGAACCCGTCGTGCGGGATTTGGGGTGCCGCGTAAAAGGTCGGGTGGCGGCCGCAGTAGACGTTGGCGACCGTCGGTTCAGCGATCAGGTAGTCGATCAGCTCCTCGTCTCCGGTGACCGCGGTGACGACCAACGAATGGCGCAGCGGCTCCACGCCCGCGCCGCGCGACCACGACGACACCCACGCGCACGGAAACGGCAATTCGACGTTCAGCGCGTCGGTGAGCTCGCCGGAGCCGGGCTCGGCCACCACGTGCAGGGCCGGACGCATTGCGGCGTAGCCGTCACCCAGGGGCGCGACCACCTGATCGGCGCCAAGCAGCGGCATCGTTCGTGCCGCCCTGACCGCCAGATAGTTCGCCAGCGCCTGCGCCTTTCGCAGGGGCTGGGTGGGCAGGATTGCCCGCTCGTCCTCGGTGGGGAGCGGCTCAATAGTCGCCAACCGCTCGGCAATCGCGCCCGCTAACGGGGCGGGGTCACCCTCGTAGAGCACCGCGGTGGTGTTGACGCACGCCATCCCACCCAGGTTGGCGATCGAGTCAACTACGAGGTCGACGTAGTCACGCCAATCCCGGTCGGCGGTGATCAAGATCTTGGCCCGTCCCGGTCCGTTCACCACCACCCTCGGATCGGTGGCGTACTTTTCGACCACGTTCTGTCCGCCGTACACCATGGCGAGGTCGGCCGACCGGATGATCTCGTCGGCGCCGCCATGGTCTGTGGGTAAATAGACCGCGTCTTCGGGGCGAAATCCCGACCGGCGCAAGGCGTTCACCAGCCGGTGTGCGGTCAGCGGCTCACGCCGTGACGGCCGCACCGCCACCCGGTAGCCCAGCGCGAGCGCCTGCGGCCACAGACCGTGCACGCCCGGGCCGTTTCCGGCGGCGTGCACGGCAAACACCTCCCCTCGCCGCGCCCACAGCGCACCGCCGTCGCGGGTGCGCTGCTCGCGCCAGTCGAGGGCGGCGCCCGTGGGCCGAGCCGGCCGTACTCCGTCGAATGCCGTGGCCATGCCGTCGGCCACGCTGCGCGCCCCGGCGCGGGTGACCGCGATCGGCAGCCCCGAAATCCGGCTGGCCAGGCGAACATAGTTCTCGAAGTCCAGACCGCCTATAACGGCAGTGGCGAAGGCATCGGCCGCGTTGGCCAGCGCTGCTTCCCGCTGTGCGGCCGGCAGCGGTCGGATCTTGCGTTGCGCACCGATGGATCGTGAAACGTACAGCGGCGGAACAACGCTCAACTCGGCGACCGCGACACCGGCGGTGCTCGTGATCACCTCGCGGTTGCGGGTGCGATACTCGCCGTCCGGGCCGAGCGCGTCGATGCTCACCAAATCGGCTGTAACGCTTGCCTGTTCGGATCCCATGTTCAGTACACGCCTTCGATGACGGCCTCGCCCTCGAAGGTCGTCACCGGGCGCACCTCACTGACGGAATCACTGACTTGGCCTGCCGGCCCGGGCACCCGGATCGCCAGATCGCGCTCCAGGTTGTTCGGTATGAACATCCCCTTGCTGATGTGGTTCATGACCACCTGGCCTTGTTGTCCGTATGGCACCTGTTCGCCGGTGTCGGGATCGACCACCCAGAACACGACGTAGGGCGTCCTCGGGTCGAAGACGAACGAGTCGCCGTCGATGGCCCGCGTCACCGCTTGCGAAAGCACCATGGTGCTGCCGAAGGCCATGGTGATCGTCGTGTTCGGGAAGATCTCGCGCAGCAGGTCGAGCGTGTCGGCGTCCACGTGGGCACCGCTCAGCAGCAGATAGCGGACCTTGTCGTTCACCAGATCCACTACGCGGTCGTTTCGGGCGATGGCCTCCAGCAGCGGCGGAGTGGTGTGCAGATTCGCAACGTTCTGCGTCTGGAGAACGAACACGGCCTGGTCGATGACATGGTCGACGTAGGCGGCGACTTCCGCGGCCGCGTTGCGCGCGGCGACCTTCTTCACCCAGCGGGGATCGATGTCGATCGCGTGGAAGATCGCGCCCAGCCGCTCGGAGACCCGGCGGGAGAAGTAGCCGACACCGTGCGGGCCGCTCGGCATCAGGCACAGGAAGCCCCGGCCGGACACGAAGCCGCCCGCGGCGAAGTCCTCCGTCTGCCACTCAACGACCTGAGCGATCCAATCCGGCAGCTGCACAGTCCGTTTCGGGGCGCCCGTGGTGCCTCCGGACTCGAATATCTGGGGCACCGGCGGGGGTGACCCCTGGGATCCCTGGGATATATAGCCGCGCGGAATGAGATCCTCCACCGGCACGCTGCGCAGTTCGTTGACGAGGTTGGGAAACAAGCGCAGGTCCGAGAAGGTTTTGACGTCGGTCAACGGATCGAAGTCGAGCGTCCGCGCGGTCCGCAACCAGAACGGGGAGCCGGTGTCCTCGCCGAAATGCCAGTCGATCGCTGCCCGTAGGTAGGCCTCAGGGTCTTCGACCGGTACCGATCTCGGGACGTCCAACAGCGAGAAATCGCCCATGGCATCGATCCTGTCGCATACCGGACGAGCCCGCCAGGCACGCCCGGGCCCGCTGGCATACAGAGATTGAACGGGGCCCCACGCAACGGCAAACTCTTTGCGGCTGCCAGGTTTTCATCGTTGGTCTGCCGTCCGAAGCGCGCGCGGATCAGCTGTTAAGCGCGGCCGAGGTCCGCGGTGATCGCCTCGTTGAAGGCGGGATAAATCTCGTCGTACATGCCATTGCGCTCGGCGAACCGGAAGCCCTTGACGCCCTCGACGAGGATCTCGTCGGCCTGCGGCTGGGTCTGCAACAGGGTCATCGTCTCGGCGATGTAGTCATCCAGGGGCATCGCCCTGGGGTCGAATCCCCGCTGCCCCTGCAACGCGGTTTGCACGTGCGGCGGAACGATTTCGATCACCTGGACCGAGGTCTTGCGGAGCTGGAATCGCAGCGACTGGGTGTAGGAATGCAGCGCCGCTTTGGTGGCGCAATACGTCGGTGTGATCGCGCTGGGCACGAATGCCAGGCCCGACGTTACGTTGACGATCGCCGCGCGCGGCTTCTTGAGCAGCGACGGCAGCAAGGCCGCGGTGAGCCGGATCGGGCCCAGCAGATTGATGGCGACGGTCAGCTCCGCCAAGCCGGCGCCGGCGGAAGTGAGGTCCTCGACGCGCTGGGTGCCGGCGTTGTTGACGACGACGTTGAGGTCCGGGTAGTGATCGGTCAGTTCGGTGGCGAACCGGCGGATGTCGGCGGGGTCGGCCTGATCCAGCGGCAGAACCTGTATGCCCGGGTTGGCCTCGGCGACTTGCTGCAGCGGCTCATGGCGTCGGCCCGCGATGATCACCTGGTTGCCGAGCCGGTGCAATGCTTCGGCCAAGCCGCGCCCGATGCCGGTGCCACCTCCGGTGACCAGCACCGTATTGTCCGTCATCTGCATCGCCGCTCCCCTCCTTCGGTTTCAGTACCGGATAACCACGATTGTCATCCGAACCGCAACCACTCAAGCAGGTCTTGGCGGTGGGCTTCAATGCCCTTGCGCATCCGAATCGTTGTCAGGCGACAATCGGGCGCCGGTTGTGCAGTCGGCGCGGGTCGACGCTCGCGCGGCGCCACGCCGTGGCCGCCCAGGGCGTGTAGACGAACCACAGGGGCAGCCGGTTGATGAGCGGATTCAGCGCGCGCACAACGGCGGCGAACAGCTGGAATCGCTTCTCCTTCTTCGCATCCCACTCCAGCCGGCAGACCTCACGCATCTGCGGCGGCAGGGTTCCGACCAAGACCAGCCGGGCGTAGGCGTTGAGCGGCGCAGACAAGATCTTCCAGACCGGCCCGGGAATCCAGCGCGGGCCCGGTATCCCTTTCCTGATGTAGCCGGTGGCGTACAGCACGGTCTTGTGCGGGACGAACCGGTCGAGCATCTGGTCCCAGTAGGCCACGAACTCGTCGTAGGTCTGCGGCTGGCCACGGTCGCTGACCCCGTAGAGCCGATACCAGGTCTTGCCCTCGTTGAAGATCTGCTCCTTTTCCGCACGGGACAGGCGGCGGATAAACGTGTCGGTCGTGTAGATGACCTGGTCGACGAACGTCGCGTGCGCCCAGTAGAACAACTCCGGATTGAGCGCGTGGTACCTCGAACCGTCACTGATGGTACCCTCGATCGGCTTGTGAAAGTCGCGGACCTTGCGGCCCCACCTGTGCGGGTCGTTGGAGTAGACGGTTTTCATCACGGGCGGTGCGGTTCGCTTGGCCCGTCCCAACGTGTCGCTGAAGATCACCGAGTGATCGAGCACGCCCTGGGCGAGCTGCTCGATGCAGTTCTCGACACCCGCGACGCGCTGAAACCCGAAGAATTGAGTGCGGTGATCGCCGTAGAACTTCCATATCAGCGACTCGGGCCCTAGCCGCGGCGAGGCGTCGGCGACTTCGTCGACGGGCATGGGCACCGCTTCGCGCACGCCGCTCTCGAAACGGGCACCCGCGGTTAGCCCGGTCAATTGGTCATGCTGGGCGGTCATGCCGGCCTCCTCGCGTCAATACTGAAGCAATGACACAAACTAGTATCTTTGTTTCAAAGCCTAGCAACCCGTCGGCGCCGTCCGCAAAGTAGGTGAGTTCGATACGATGCGGCCAATCATGAAGTCCGAGATGGGCGCCGAAATGCGCGTTCATAGCAGCGAGTCGATCACCGATCTCGACCGCACCATCCTGGATACCGCGCGGACTGTCTTCGAGACCTACGGCGTGCGTCGCGCCAACATCGAAGACGTCGCCGCCCGCGCCGGGGTGAGCCGCAGCACCATCTACCGACGTTTTCCGACCAAGGATGACCTGTTCGAACACGTCGTGCGGCGCGAGGGCGAGCTGTTTTTCAGCACGCTGGATCAGGCCACCACCGGCTGCAACCCACGAGAGGCCGTGATCGAGGCGTTTGCCCTCGGGGTGCGCCTGGTCCAGGACTCGCCCCTGTATTCGCGGATCGTCGAAAGCGAACCCGAACTGTTCGGCATGTTTTCGCGGTCGGACGTCTTCCCGATTCGCCAATTCGCCGACGGCATCGCCCATACGCTGCGGCGCTGCGGGGCGGAGATGTCCGAGCCGGACCTGGCCAACATCGCAGACATCCTGCTGCGCGTTGCGCTGGGCATCATCGTGTTTCCCACCGACCGGCTCGACACGTCGGACCAAGCGGCCGTCCGCGACTACGCCGCCCGCTACCTGGTCCCGATCATCCGCCACTAGCGGGTGTCAGACCCGGCTTCGGCTTGCCTTCGGCTTGTCGGGGCTCTGAACTAACCTGTAGCCGTGGCGCCGGTTCCGCGGACCCGGTACGCCAGTTGCGGCGAGGTCGACATCGCCTATCAGATATTCGGCGATGGCCCGATCGACCTGCTCGTGCTGCCGGGCCCACTAATTCCGATCGACTGCGTCGACCTCGAGCCGTCGATGTACCGCTTTCATCGACGGCTGGCGTCCTTCTGCCGGGTGATCCGATTCGACCAGCGCGGGATCGGCCTGTCGTCGCGGGTTGCCTCGGTGGAAATGCTCGGGCCGGAATTGTGGGCCCAGGACGCGCTCGCGGTCATGAACGCGGCCGGATGCGAGCGGGCAACGATCTTTGCCCCGGGTTTCACGTCGCTGGCCGGGCTCGTTCTCGCCGCCGATCACCCCGACCGGGTGAGCAGCCTGGTGATAGCCAACGGCTCGGCACGAACGATGCGCGGGCCCGATTACCCGATCGGCACAGACCTGGAGGCTTCCGATCAGTTCACGTCGGTCGGGATGGAGCCGGATGCGGTCGAGCAGGGTTTCGACATGCTCGGGATCATCGCGCCCTCGGTCGCCGGCGACGACGCGTTCCGGGCGTGGTGGGACATGGCCGGCAACCGGGCCGCATCTCCCAGCATGGCCCGCGCCTTCATCAACAAGGTCCGGGAGGGCGATGTCCGCGACCGGCTGGAACACATCGCCGTGCCGACGCTCATCCTGCATCGCGACAACCCGAACTTCAGCCCCGTGGAGCACGCCTACTACATCGCAGAACGCATCGCCGGATCACGCCTCGTCGAGCTGCCGGGCGAGGACGCCCTGTACTGGGTCGGCGACACCGCACCCATGCTCGACGAGATCGAGGAGTTCATCACCGGTGTGCGCGGCGCCTCCGACGCCGAGCGGCTGCTCACCACGATCGTGTTCACCGACATCGTCGGATCCACCGAGCGCGCCGCGCTGCTCGGCGACGACCGCTGGCGCGACCTGCTGGACAACCACGACACCATCGTGCGCCACGAACTGCAGCGATTCGGGGGGCGCGAGGTCAACACGGCCGGAGACGGCTTCGTCGCGACGTTCAGCAGCCCGAGCGCCGCGCTGGCGTGCGCCGACGAATTAGTCGACGCGGTGCGGGTGCTGGGTATCGAGGTCCGGGTGGGCATTCACGCGGGCGAAGTCGAGGTGCGCGGCGCCGACGTCGCCGGCATGGCCGTGCACATCGGTGCGCGCGTGGCGGGACTTGCCGGCCCAAGCGAGGTATTGGTGTCCTCGACACTGCGCGACATCGTCACCGGATCGCGGCACCGGTTCGCCGAGCGCGGCGAGAGCGCGCTGAGGGGCGTGCCTGGCGAGTGGCGCCTGTACGCGCTGGTGCGCGAGCACGCCGCCGTCAGGCGGTAATCAATCCCACATCCGGCGACAGTCGAGGAGCCCGGCGGCTCGGCGTAGGCTGCCAACCAGGGCTTGTCGCAGCCGGGCTCGCGACGCTTCCAATTCCGTTCTTTGCCCTGCCGCTTGGCATTTGATCGAAGGAGTACGCGTGACCGACGTGCATATTTCGCTGCCACCCGCGTTGCGGCGAGTGCTGGATCTGCTTATCGATGCGCCCGCGGACCCGGACGTGAGCAAGGGTTATCTCGACCTGCTGGGCACCGGATCGGCCGACGACGAGGCCGTCCCGAAAAACACGGGTCCGATTCAGGCGGCGTGGGCATCACCGATCGGGTCGATGCTCTACGACAACGCCCAGGCCCTCTCGCGCCGGCTGATAAGCGCGTGGCAACACCCCGTCGAGTGGCTGAACATCCCGTCCGGCGGCACCGCACTGGACGTCGGCTCCGGTCCGGGCAATGTCACCTCGTCGCTGGCACGGGCAGCGGGCCCGGACGGATTGGCTATAGGCGTCGACATCTCCGAGCCGATGCTGACGCGAGCCGTCCGCAATGAAGCGGGCCCGCAAGTCGGGTTCATCCGGGCCGACGCACAACGACTTCCGCTGCGTGACAACACTGTTGATGCGGTGGTCTCACTTACCGTGTTGCAACTGATTCCGCACCCGGCAGCCGCCCTCGCAGAAATGGCGCGGGTGCTGCGACCGGGCGGACGGTTGGCCATCATGGTCCCCACCGCCGGGCGCGCCGCTCGTTTGTGGCAGATGCTGCCCAACGTCGGAGCGCACGCGTTCACCGATGACGAAATCGGAGACATCCTGGAAGACAACGGATTCGCGAGCGTGCGAGTCAACACGTTCGGCACGTTTCAGTGGGTGCGCGGCAAAAACGGCTGAGTCTCAGTCGCGCTGCTAGTCACGTTTTAGAGCCGGGTGGTTGCGGGCCAGCACCGGCAACAGCAACTCGGGTGGCGGGAACCGGAAAAAGGCCGACGCCACCTGGTTGACCCGGCCGGGGACGACGACGGCCTTGCCGGCCGCCAGGCCATCGATTCCGGCCTGCGCCACCTTCTCCGCGGGAACCCACATGACCCGCGGCAGGGCCGAGTCCGCTTCTTCCTTGGTGAAGCCGGCCGTCTCGCCGAATCCCGTGTCCACCGGCCCCGGGCACAGCGCGGTCGCGGTAACGCCGGTGCCGCGCAGCTCACCGCGCAGGCTGTGGGTGTACGACAACACGAACGCCTTGGCGGCACCATAGGCCGCCTGGCCCGGCAGGGGCATGAAGGCAGCCATCGACGCCACGTTGAGCACGGCGCCCCGATGACGGTCGACCATTCCGGGCAAGAACCTGCTGCACAGGTCCACCACGGCGGCCACGTCGACTTCGACCAGGTTAAGTTCTTGTTCTGGAACCGATTTCGCGACGAGCCCGAGTGTTGAGAGCCCAGCGTTGTTGATCAGGATGTCCGGAACCAGGCCCAGCGCCGCGACGCGATCCGGCAGGCCCGCCCGTGCGGTTCGGTCCGACAGGTCGGCCGGTAGCGGGTGCGCCTGCGATCCCAACCCTGCGGCGAGCGCTTCGAGACGGTCGGCGCTGCGCGCCACCAGCACCACGTGATAGCCGCGCCGGGACAATATCCCGGCGAACTGCTCGCCGATGCCTGACGACGCGCCGGTGATGATCGCGGCGCGGTCGTTACCTGGTGGTGGAAGGGCCATTGCTAACCTCCACTTCCTTCATCGAGGGCTTGGGCGAGCACGGCGAGCCGGTCCATCGACTCGCGCAGCATATCGGGCGTCGTCGAACGAGCCCTTTCCAGCCGGGTGCTGTCGGTCAGCGCCGTCCAGTCGTAGGTGTGGGTAACGCTGGTGAGCGTGGCGTTGACGGGGTTGAGTTCCCAACGCCAAAGGTGGCCGGGCGGCTGCTTTCTTGGTTCTGCCGGGCACCAGGCGATCTTGCTGCCCTCGATGAATTCGACGACGTGGTTCTCCCGCAAAGCGCCATTGGTCAACGTCGTTTTGAACACGTCACCGACCCGGTGGACGCGCTGCCCGGGAGCGGACGAGGCGAGGTTGTTGTTGCCGTCCCAGCTCGGCTGGCGGGCGGGGTCGGCGATCAGTTCAAAAATCGAATCGGCGCTGGCCGACATCACGCGCGTGGCGCTCACAATGCGCTCGGGTTCCATGTCGCTATCCAAACACGTCGCGTGAAACGGTGTGCCTCGTCGCATCCCAGAGGCACCTCGCCGCTGCGGATGTGACTTTGTACGGGCGTATTGAGGACTTTTGACCGTCGCAGCGCGCCCGAGCGCGCTGCGATTGTGGTCTTGCCGGGGCAACCCGGTGGCCTGTCCGAAGCGCAGCAAGCCCATTTTTGGGCGAGGCCCCCCCACGGGCCTGCTTGACCCACCGTCACAAGACGGGGATCTGCCTTCGGGCAGGCCCTCTCATGGCCTGCCTACGGCTGAGGTGCCGGCGACGATGTTGTCGCCGGCACCTCGGCCATCAGGCAGGGCGTTTCAGCTCGCGCGCAGCGCCTCCACCGGTCCGGACAGCGCCGCCTTGAAGTAGCGGGTCATGTCGTCGGCCAGCACCTCCGCATCGCCGCGCTCAATCCCGTCGACGATCTGCCGCGCGACGTCCCGCGGGTCGTTCTTCGGTACATCCAGCCCGGAGGTCATGTCGGTCTCGGTGTAGCCCAAGTGGACCCCCGTGACCAGGGTGCCCTGCTTCTCGAGCTCGATGCGCAGTGAGTTGGTCAACGACCAGATGGCCGCCTTGGAGTCGCCGTAGCCACCGGATCCGGCCAGCCAGGACAAGACGGAACTGATGTCCACCAGGGCTCCCCCACCGTTGTCGGCCAGGATCGGCGCGAACGCCTGGGCAACACGAAGCGCTCCGAAGTAGTTGGTCTCGAACACCGCCCGCACTTCGTCGATGTCGCTGGCGAGCAGCTTGCGGGCGCCGAGGACGCCGGCATTGTTGATGACGATGTCGGCATCTGTTGCCAAAGCAGCCAGCGCCGCGACGGAATCCGGGTTGGTGACGTCCAGCTCGAGACCCACCACCCGAGGGTCTTCGCTCGGTTTCGGTGTCCGTGCCGTCGCGTATATCTTGGCCACACCCCGCTCCAAGAACTCCTCCACGATGGCCTTGCCGAGTCCCCGCTGTCCGCCGGTGACCACAACCGTCGACCCCTTGATGTTGACCATTTGTCCGTTCTCCTTGACGTAGGTAATCTTGCTTTGCATCTGTCACCGTAGTTGACTCGGTTCGACATAGGCAAGTATCTTTTGGATATGTCTTCATGGTCTGCGTCACAGCGGTACAAGCTCGCACCGGCCCCCGGCGGCCTGGGGTTGGTTCAGGACTTCCTCAACACGGTCGGGATGGGGGAATCCGGGCCGGATTTGCTGGGCGACACCGCGCTCGCGGGCGAGTGGGCGGCCGGCGCTGTGCGGGCATGGGCGGCCTTGCGCGGGCTGGAGGTGTGGCCGCCGGCGCTGACCGATGTGGACGTATCGAAGCTCCGCGCTTTGCGCGACACGATCGCGGGGCTGGTCGCAGGAGAGCCATCGACCGGGCGAGGAACGGGCGCTATTTCCGCATCGTTGGCGCTATCGGAGACCGGTGAGGTACGGCTGGAACCCGCCGGGAGCGGCTGGCGCTGGCTGGCGTCGGCGCTGTGCGGGGAAATATTCCTGAGCCAGCAGGACGGGACCTGGCGCCGGATCAAGCGTTGCCACAAACAGGGTTGCGAGTTTGCGTTTTACGACCGCTCGAAGAACAACAGCGGGGTGTGGCACGACGTGAAGACGTGCGGCAACGTCGCGAATTTGCGGGCTTCACGGGCCCGCCGACGCGAACGCGAGCGCGCGGCGCAGAACTAAACGGTCGTCTTCAGCAGCGCTCGGCACCCCTGCGCATGAGTCGTGGGTCGGGGCGTACTTGGCGAGGCTTGCGCCTCAGCATGGCGTGTAACGCGTTGTGGGCGCGCGCCTTGATCGGGGCCACTACGTCCAGGTTGGTCGGGTTTTGGTTGATCCAGGCCTGCAGTGGTGCCACGGTTTCATTCCCTTGCTTTGTTCGGCCGGTGAGCCGACTCATTGAATTGCACCGCCGCCGTCTTACGTGCGCGCCGCGCCGCGGTAAACGTCACGAAAACGGGCTATGTGGCGTAGGGCACAGACCCCACTCTCCTGGCCAACGCGTCACACACCGCTTGTTATTCCCGTTGCGGCGCTAGCTCCTGAACCGACGCAGATAGCCGAGTAGGCGACGTGCCGGGACCGGCCTCGGCCAGTCGTCGGCGCGGAAAAGCGCATCGGTGCCGCCGTCCACGCAAACTACGCTGCCGCAAAGGAAGTCGGCGGAATCCGACAGCATGAAACACATCCAGTCGGCCACGTGCCCAACGTCGCCGAAGCCGCCGACCGGCACGGGGAACGACCGGACCGCCTTGGCCTGCATGGGCGACGACAGCTGTTCTTCCAGCAACGGCGTCATGATGGCTCCCGGCGCGATTGCATTCAGGCGCACACCCGCACCCGCCCACTCCGGTAGCACCGCATGCCGCCGCACCCAACGGCTGACCGCGATCTTCGATGCCGCATACATCATCGTTGGCGCGGCCGCGCCGAAGAGGCGCACCGATCGCACCGCCCTGTCGGCATCATGGGCGAGCAACGCTCGCACTGTCCGGCGGGGCACCGCGGGCACCGTCGTCGCGGAATTGCTCGCGACGACGACGACCTTGGCGCGTTCGGCCGCGGCCAGTGCGGATCGCCAGGCGACGAGCAGCTCGACGACCCCGAGGTAATTG
>Ga0318560_10000050_pt1 | contig 22509 bp, 17 predicted proteins | sample GRESIP065b5f22_FD_202537 | JGI IMG/M metagenome (GOLD analysis project Ga0318560, IMG submission 202537) | Tropical soil microbial communities from Luquillo Experimental Forest, Puerto Rico - GRE.SIPMG.065b5f22 | ecosystem: Environmental > Terrestrial > Soil > Tropical forest > Bulk soil... | reverse complement strand
AGGGTCGGGCTGCGCGGAGTGGCCACCGTCGAATTCCTGCTCACCGGTGAGAGTTTCGTGTTCCTCGAGATCAACCCGCGCATCCAAGTCGAGCACACCGTCACCGAGGAGACCACCGGGGTGGACCTGGTGGCCGTCCAGCTGGCCATCGCCGGTGGGGCGTCGTATTACCAGCTGGGACTCCCTTCGGGAATCGCTTCGGACGGAAGCGAAGTCATCGGCGAGCCGGCCGCGCGAAGGGGTATTGCGATTCAGGCCCGGGTCAACGCGGAGACCTTTGCCGCCGACGGGTCCGTCGTGCCCACGGCGGGGACCTTGACGGAGTTCTCGCCGCCGAGCGGCCCCGGCGTGCGCGTAGACACGTATGGCCGGCCGGGCCTGGCCATCAGCCCGCGGTACGACTCACTGCTGGCCAAGGTCATCACCCATGTGCACGGATCGTCGTTGCAGGCGGCGGCGCGCAAGGCCCGCAACGCGCTGGGCGAATTCGGCATCGAGGGCGTTCGCACGAACGTCTCATTTCTGCGAGAGCTGCTGTCGGACAGTCAGCTTCAGTCGGGCTGGGTGACGACGGGTTTTCTCGACGGGAAGCTGCCCGAGTTGGCGACCGCGGCATTGTCTCGCCAGCCCGACATCCGGTTCACGTCGGTCGAGCTCTACCCGGGCGAGGAAGTGCTGCGCGCGCAATTGGCGGGCACCGTGGTCGAGGTGGCGGCCGAAGGCGTCGAGTTCGGTGCCGGCGACCAACTGATCGTCCTCGAGGCGATGAAGATGCAGCATGTGCTCGCCGCGCCGGACGCGCTGCGGACAGTCCGTAGTCTGGTGACGCCCGGCCAGGTCGTCGGGACTGGCGATGCATTGCTGGTCTTCACCCGTTCCGGTGCCGGGCCCGATGGCCAATCATATTCGGCCGCACTGGATCTCGATCAACCCCGCGCCGATCTCGACGAGGTGCGCGAGCGGCATCTACGCACCCTCGACGAGGGCCGCCAGGCCGCGGTCGCCAAACGGCACGACCAGGGTCGCCGCACCGCGCGGGAGAACATCGCCGACCTAGTCGATGCCGGCAGCTTCGTCGAATACGGCGCGCTGGCCATTGCCGCGCAGCGCAGCCGACGCTCGGAGGAGGACCTGATCGCCAACACCCCGGCCGACGGCCTGGTAGCCGGCGTGGCCACGATCGGCGCGGATCGATTCGGGCGAGCGGCGGCCGAGGCGGTCGTGGTGTCCTACGACTACACCGTGCTGGCCGGAACGCAGGGCATGCGCAACCATGCCAAGACCGACCGCGTCTTCGAGTTGGCCACCCGAAAGCGCCTGCCCGTGGTGCTGTTTGCCGAGGGCGGCGGCGGCCGGCCCGGGGACACCGACGTCGGCGGCGCCGCCGGGCTGGACGTGCCGACCTTCCGGATGCTGGCCGGCCTCAGCGGGCGGGTTCCGCTGGTGTCGATCGTGTCGGGGCGTTGCTTCGCCGGCAACGCCGCGCTGGCCGGGGTGTGCGACGTGATCATCGCGACCCCGGACGCCAACATCGGGATGGGCGGCCCGGCGATGATCGAAGGAGGGGGGCTGGGGGCACACCCGCCGGAGGCGATCGGGCCGATCGATGTGCAGCGACACAACGGCGTGGTGAGCATCGTTGCCCGCGACGAGGCGCATGCGGTATCGCTCGCCAAGCAGTATTTGTCGTATTTCCAGGGCAACTTGAACAATAGGGACGACTGGAAAGCCCCAGATCCGCGGCTGGCCCGGAATGTGGTGCCGGAGGACCGGTTACGGGCGTATGACGTGCACCGGGCGATCGAGTCGATCGTCGACATCGGCTCCGTCCTGCAGCTGCGCCCCGACTACGGCGTTGGGATCGTCACCGCACTGGTCCGCGTCGAGGGTGTGCCATACGGGCTGATCGCCAACAGCACTCACCATCTCGGCGGCGCGATCGACGCCGAGGCGGCCGACAAGGCCGGCGACTTTCTCGCCCTGTGCGAGTCGTTTCGGTTGCCGGTGATCTCTCTCTGCGACACCCCCGGGTTCATGGTTGGGCCCGACGCGGAAAAAGAAGCCGCGGTCCGCCGCTTCGGCCGGATGTTCGTCCTCGGCGCGCGGCTGACCGTGCCGGTGGGAATGATCATCCTGCGGAAGGGTTACGGGCTGGGCGCGATGGCGATGGCCGGCGGCTCCTTCCGTGCGCCGCAGTTCACGGTGGCCTGGCCGACCGGGGAGATCGGCGGCATGGGCCTCGAAGGAGCCGTCCGGCTCGGCTTCAGCAAGGAACTGGCCGCGCTGGCAGACCCGGCCGAACGCCAGACGCTATTCGACAAGCTGGTGGCGGCCGCCTACGAGCACGGCAAGGCGCTGCGGTCGGCCACCACATTCGAGTTGGACGACGTCATCGACCCCGCGGACTCCCGGGCCTGGATCACCAGACTCACGGGAGGCTGAGGGTCGTGCCGTTACCCGTGGGCGCCACCGCAGCCGACGCCCGGCAGGCAACCCTGGCCGCCCGGCACGCCGCCGGGGCCCCAGAACTGACCGCCGGAGCCGCAACCGACCCCCGGAAGGCAGCCCTGGCCGCCCGGACCGCCGCCGGGGCCGTTAACGCCGCCGGAGCCGCAGTTGCCGTTGGCGTCGCAGCCGCCGCCGCCCGGGTCGTCCTTGAAGACGACGTGCGTGGATGACGACCCCGTCATCGCTGGTCCGGCTGCAAAAACGTCAGCGGCGGCGGTCGGCGCTGCGGCGATCGCCGCCGCAACGGCCCCGGCGAGCACCAGTGGTTTCATGAGGGTTAATTTCGCTAGCATGCCTGTCGCATACCACGTCCACACATGTACAAAACATCCGTTGAGAGATCGGGCGCAACCAACATGACCTCACTCGATTTGACCGGCCGCACCGCCATCATCACCGGCGCCTCGCGCGGCATCGGGCTCGCGATCGCCCAGCAACTCGCGGCCGCCGGCGCCAACGTGGTACTCACTGCGCGCAAGCAGGAGGCGGCCGACGAGGCGGCGGCGCAGGTCGTCGGTGGCAGGGCACTCGGCATCGGTGCGCACGCGGTCGACGAGGACGCGGCGCGGCGCTGCGTGGACCTGACGCTGGAACGTTTCGGCAGCGTCGACATCCTGATCAACAACGCGGGAACCAATCCGGCGTACGGCCCGCTGATCGACCAGGACCACGCCCGCTTCGCCAAGATCTTCGACGTCAACCTCTGGGCCCCGCTGCTGTGGACCTCGCTCGTGGTCAAGTCATGGATGGGCGAGCACGGCGGCGCGATCGTCAACACCGCCTCCATCGGCGGCCTGCACCAATCGCCGGCGATGGGCCTGTACAACGCCACCAAGGCCGCGCTGATCCACGTCACCAAGCAGCTGGCGCTGGAACTTTCACCGCGCATCCGGGTGAATGCGATCGCCCCGGGTGTGGTGCGCACCAGGTTGGCCGAGGCGCTGTGGAAGGACCACGAGGACCCGCTGGCGGCGACCATGGCGCTGGGGCGCATCGGCGAGCCGGCCGATGTGGCTGGCGCCGTCGCCTTCCTGGTTTCCGACGCCGCTAGCTGGATCACCGGCGAGACGATGGTGATCGACGGTGGGCTGCTGCTCGGCCCCGCGCAGGGGTTCCAGTCGTTACCGAAGGGCAACTGATGATTTCCGACGACGACGTCACAGACGACCTGGAGGAGCGCGTGCTTGCGCTGCTGGATGCGCACGACCCGGCCACCACCGATCCGCGGGAATTCCTCGGCGCGCAATACGACGCGGGGCTGGCCTGGGTGCACCTGCCGCAGGGGTTCGGCGGGCTGGGCCTGCCGCGGAAAGCCCAGGAGTTCGTCGACGCCGAGCTTTCCGCCGCGGGTGCGCCGGTGGGCGGCACCGTCAAGAACTTCATCGGGATGGGCATGGCGGCGCCGACGATCGCCGCGTTCGGAACCGACGAGCAGAAGCGAAAGTTCCTGCGCCCGTTGTTCACCGGTGAGCAGGTCTATTGCCAGCTGTTCAGCGAACCGGGTGCGGGCTCGGACCTGGCCGGCGTGGCTACCCGCGCTGTCCGCGACGGAGACGATTGGATCGTCAACGGTCAGAAGGTGTGGACGTCGATGGCCCAGCACGCCCAGATGGCCATCCTGGTCGCCCGAACCGACCCGACGGTGCCCAAACACGCCGGCCTGACGTACTTCTTGTGCGACATGACGCAACCCGGTGTCGACGTCCGGCCGTTGCGCCAGATCACCGGCGAGGCGGAGTTCAACGAGGTGTTCCTCACCGATGTCCGGGTGCCCGACGCCAACCGGCTCGGCCCCGAGGGCGGCGGCTGGCGGGTCGCCACCACCACGCTCAACAACGAGCGCGTCGCCATCGGTACTCGCGCCGGAACGCCGCGGGAGGGCGGCATCATCGGCAAGGTCACCGCCGCCTGGCGGGACGAGCCGGCGCTGCGCAACCCCGCCATGCACGACGAGCTGATGCGACTGTGGGTCGACGCGGAGGTCCTTCGGCTGGCCGGTGAGCGGCTGCGGCAGCAGGCCAGCGTGGGTCAGCCCGGACCGGAGGGTGCGGGCATGAAGGTGGCCTTCGCCGGGCTGGCGCAAGCCATTTCGGGTTTCGACCTCGAGCTGCACGCCGAATCCGGCCTGCACTACGACGACTGGACCATGCGCAGGACGGAAGTCGTCGACCTGATCGGGCGCGAGCCCGGGTACCGCTACCTGCGCGCCCGCGGCAACTCCATCGAGGGCGGCACCTCGGAGATCCTGCGCAACACCATCTCCGAGCGGATTCTCGGCCTGCCGGGGGAACACCGCGTGGATAAAGACAGAGCCTGGTCGGACCTGAACAAGGAGGACCGGTGAGCGACCTGCTGTACTCCGACACCGAGCAAGCGCTGCGGGACAGCGTTCGTCACCTGTTCGCCGACAGGTGCCCACCGGAAACGGTGGCCCGATCCTATGATGCGGTAGCCCACGACTTTTCAGGAGTCTGGCGGACGCTGGCCGCCGAGCTCGGGGTGGCCGGACTGCTTGTTCCCGAGTCGCTCGGCGGTGCCGGCGCGGGTGCGCGCGAGGCCGCGGTCGTCATGGAGGAGATCGGGCGGGCCGTCGCGCCGGTGCCTTTCTTGTCCAGCGCAATCCTGGCCACGGTCGCGCTCCTGCGTGCCGGTGACGGCGAGACGGTGTCCGCCCTGGCCCAGGGTGAGCACACCGCCGCGCTGGTGGTGCCGCTGTCCACCGCGCCGGGCGATCCGATCGTGGGGGTGAACATCGGCGCCGGCGGCCTGACCGGGTTGATCAGCAGCGTTGCGGGCGCGGCCGAAGCCGACGTGCTCGTGGTGCCGGTCGCCAGCCCGGACGGACTCGAGCTGCACACCGTCTCTCGGACCACCCCGGGCGTCGAGGTGTCCCCGCTGCTGGCGCTGGATATGACGAGACCGCTTGCGAACGTGCGATTCTCGGGCGCGGCCTCGTCACGCGTGGGACCGGCGGACAGCGCCGTGGCGGAAGCGCTGCAGACGGCAGCGGCCCTGCTCGCGTCCGAGCAACTGGGTGTGGCGCAGTGGTGTTTCGACACCACGCTGGCTTACACCAGGCAGCGCAAGCAGTTCGGGCGCACGATCGGCTCGTACCAGGCGATCAAGCACCGACTGGCGGATCTGTGGTTCGAGGTCGGTGCGGCGACGGCGGTTGCTCGGTACGCCGCCGACACGTGCGCCCGCGGCGATCAGGACGCGGCCACGGCGACGGCCATCGCGCAGTCCTACTGCAGCGGCATCGCCGTACACGCCGCCGAGGAGTGCGTCCAACTACACGGCGGCATTGGAATGACCTGGGAGTATCCAGCGCACCTATACCTCAAACGGGCCAAGAGCGACCAGTTGGCCCTTGGCACCGCCTACCGTCACCGCGCGCGATTGGCCCAGTTGGTCGACCTGCCAGTGTCGTGATCAGGGCGCGTTGCTGCTGAGCCAGAGCTCTTCGGTGCGGTCATGGAAGCTGACCAGCGCGATGGTGTCGTCACGGCGTCGCAATGCCGACTTGCTCATGGTGGCCCATACTGAGTGGCCGAATTTGTGCCGCAGCTCGACGAGGCGCTCCGTAGATGTTCCAACGAGCGCGATCCAGGGGTCGTCAGTCGGCAGGGTGTACATGAAGTCATAGAAATTCGTCGAGAGCAGCTCGTCGGGCGAATAGCCCACCATGTCGCAAAACGAGCCATTGGCGAACAACACGGTTCCAGCGCGGTCAACCGCCAAGGCCGGAGCCGGTAGCCGCTCCAACATGATCAGCGCGGGCATCCGCCGCAATTCATCCATGGGCGACTGATCAGATGGCCGAGGGCGCCGGCGCTCAAGCGTTGGAGCGCTGTTGACTGGGAAAGGTTTGGTAATCACGGGTTCCCCCTAAACGTCGGATGGCGCTCCAGCCCCAACGCCAGAAGGGGGCCACGCGTTTTCTAAACGTGATGGCAGCAAATGTTACGGCAAGCTCGGCGGCTCGTCTATGGTTACGAGCTGAATTTGCTATTTGCCATATGCCCAATTATTTTGGGCGGCAGCCAGGGTGTCTGTTGGGTATTCCCAGCATAGATTATTTGCTGACAGGCCAGTATGCAATGAGGTTGCGCAATGGGGCGTGTGATCTCAGCAAACACAGCTACGCCCCGTTTCCGAAAACGCCGCACCAAACTGGGTCGATGTCTGAGTCGCAGCGAACGGCGGCATCCCCCTGCCGGCGACCGCGCCGGGACTTGCTGATGAGAGTAAGAACTGCTGAGCCGCTCGTTGGTTCGCGCCACGCACGGCGCACCACCGGAAACGGGAGCTGCGACAAATGCGCTGGTCTAGTGGTCTCGTTGTCGGTGGTTGCTCACCCGCCGACGCCTGGGGCCAAGTCGTCAAGCAGCGCGCGATCGCTGATGTCTAGGACTTCCACGTCGTACCTATCCGACAACTCCTGGCCGAACGCCACGGCCTCCGGGCCCCCGTCCGTGTCTAGGAGGCCCAGCTCGACGATGCCGCCCAAGCGCGCCCGGTACTCGGCACGCGGGCTGATCTTCATCGTAGGTATTGGCTGGAATGGCAGCACGTCGTGCAAAAGAACCTTGCCGACAACCAGATACGTCCACGGCGGATCCACAGCCCCCAGTTGCGCCACGACTCGCGACACTCTCGGGAACCCACGTGCCCGCGCGATCACGTCCGCGACCTCGATATCGGCGTACCAGCCACACTCGCACCCCGGCTCCGGCGGCATGTGCTCCGGGTAGCGGCATCGGGCATGGGACCATTTCGTCGGCCACGAGATTTCCGAGTAATACGGCGACCTCAGCACATCCCCGGAGATCCCCGTCCAAAAGCGAAAGCCCACGGCGGTTTCCAAGCGGCCGAAACCAGGTGCGGTCAGGCGCCCGTCCAGCCACTCATGCAGCCCGGGCATCGCGGCCTCGATAGCTGTCAAGGCGTCCTCAAAATCTGCGGCAAAGAACGGATTCCGGACGTCGACGCACCTAAGCCGGTCGTCGTCAACGCCACGCTCCTGCAAGACCCCGACGTGTTCGCGACCCAACGCAACCACCAAATCGGCTCCGAGGTGCTCAGCACCGACCAGCGCGGCCCGATGATCCGCCGGCACCGGATAACCACGCTCAGACAGCACCGAGTACGCGTGCTCATCGGCGCGATCACCCACACAAGCGAGGGTGCCCGCACTCGACACGCGCACCAGATCAGCCAGACCACGCTCCCGCAGCTGGTCAGCGAACAACGCCGCGGCCATCACCGATCGAGCGCGATTGAAACTGCATACAAAAGCGACGTGCAGCCGGGGGCTACCCAAAATCCGTACCGCTTCCCCAGCAGCGCGGCGAGGTCATCAGAGTCCTCCAAATCGAAGTTTGTCTCCGAGTGTAGACATGCGTACCTGCCTACATACGTCCCAGACATCGACATTGGGAAGGCCGCGCCACCCTAGCGCTGTAGCGCCGAAGCGAAGACCTCCGTCATCGCCGCCCAGTGCCGCTCGTCGGCGGCGGCGTCGTAGGGCGGGTTGTCCGGGACCGCAAACCCGTGGGCCGCCGGGTACCACTCGATGGTGTGCGTCACACCGGCGGCCGTCAGGGCCTTGTCGAGTTGTTCGGCGTGATCGGTCGTGAAGGACGCGTCGTTCTCGGCACCGCCCACATAGACCGTGGCGCTCATCCGGTCGGCCAGCAGGTGCGGGCTGTCGGCGGTGTCGGTCACCAGCCCGCCGCCGTGGAAGGACGCTGCCGCGGCGACGCGGTCTGGAAGGCGGCCGGCCACCACCACGGAGGCCCGGCCGCCCATGCAATAGCCGCAAACGCCGAATCGTTCGCCGGCCACCTCGGGGCGGGCGGCGAGGTAGTCGAAGAACGCACCCGTGTCGTCGGCAATCTTGTCGGGCGTGACGCTGCCGATCATGGAAAACAGCCGCCTGCGCTCCTGCTCGTCGCCGAAGACCGTGGCCATGTCGAACGGAGCCCAGTCGCCGTTGCGGTAGTAGACGTCGGGGAGTAGCACCGCGTAGCCGAATCCGGCCAGTTTGGCGGCCATTTGGTCGAAGGTGTCGCGCACTCCGCCAGCGTCGGGGAACATCACCACGCCGGGCCAGGGGCCCGGGCCTTCGGGTGTGAAAAGGCGGACGCGGCAGGAGCCGTCGGGAGTGGTTACGGTGTCGGTGATCGTCGGCATGGTCTCCGTTGTACTCCCAGCGCCTCGACGTAAATTCATCGGCGCCGACCCGCCGCGCCCGGCCTCGCCGCGCTCGCGATCGGCGCTAAGCTGACCGCGTGCCGATCGCCACGCCCTACGAGGACCTGCTGCGTCTGGTGCTCGACAAAGGTGCGGCCAAGGCCGACCGCACCGGCACCGGTACCCGCAGCCTTTTCGGCCGGCAGTTGCGCTACGACCTGTCGGCCGGATTCCCGCTGCTGACCACCAAAAAGGTGCATTTCAAATCGGTGGTCTACGAGTTGCTGTGGTTCTTGCGTGGCGACTCCAACGTCGCCTGGCTGCACGAGCACGGGGTCACCATATGGGACGAATGGGCGGACAGCGCAGGCGATCTCGGGCCGATCTACGGTGTGCAGTGGCGGTCGTGGCCGACCCCGGCCGGCGAGTACGTCGACCAGATCAGCGCGGCACTGGATTTGCTGCGCACCGACCCTAACTCGCGGCGCATCATCGTGTCGGCGTGGAATGTCGGCGACATCCCGCAGATGGCGCTGCCGCCGTGTCACGCGTTCTTCCAGTTCTACGTGGCCGACGGGCGGCTGAGCTGCCAGCTCTACCAGCGCAGCGCGGACCTGTTTCTCGGTGTGCCGTTCAACATCGCCAGCTACGCACTGCTCACCCACATGATGGCGGCGCAGGCCGGCCTGTCGGTCGGCGAGTTCATCTGGACGGGCGGTGACTGCCACATCTACGACAACCACGTCGAACAGGTGCGGCTGCAGCTCGGTCGCGAGCCGCGGCCGTACCCCGAACTCTTTCTGGCGCACAGGGACTCGATCTTCGACTACACCTACGACGACGTCGTCGTGAAGAACTACGATCCGCACCCGGCGATCAAAGCTCCCGTCGCTGTATGACGCCCATGGGCCTGGTCTGGGCTCAGTCGACGTCCGGTGTCATCGGCCGCGGCGGCGACATCCCGTGGCGGGTGCCCGAAGACCTGGCCCGCTTCAAACGGCTGACCATGGGCCACACGGTCGTGATGGGCCGGCGGACCTGGGAGTCGTTGCCTGCCCGGGTCCGGCCGCTGCCGGGCCGCAGGAATGTCGTACTGTCCCGCCAGACTGACTTCATGGTCGACGGGGCCGAGGTGGTCGGTTCACTCGAACAGGCCCTGGCCGGTTCCGAGACGAATTCCGAGACCGAGCCCGCAACGTGGGTGATCGGCGGTGCGCAGATCTATCGGCTCGCGCTGCCGTACGCGACCCGCTGCGAGGTCACCGAGGTCGAAATCGACCTGGCGCGTGACGATGAGGACGCGCTGGCCCCGGTGCTCGACGAAACGTGGCTCGGGGAGACGGGGGAGTGGCTGACCAGCAACTCAGGGCTGCGGTACCGGTTTCACAGCTACTGTCGGCCGTGAGCACTCGCGTCCGCCCCGGCATCATGACCGTGACATACTCGACTCCGGGGTCGGTCTCCCGGGGTCTACCAGGCGTTTTCAGAAGGGGGAATTTGGCAGTGATAACCGAGCCCGCAAGGACGTTCACTCGCATGTTCAGGGGCTACGATCCGGCTGCGGTCGATGCCCACATCGAGATGTTGACCACCAAGCAGCGACTGTTGCTCGACGACGTCGAGAGCCTACGGGCGCGGCTGAAGGAATCCGGCGACGAAGCTGCCGCGCTGCGCAAGGAGGTCGCCGTCCTCACGGACACCTCGCCCTCGCCCCACGCGGTGCAACAGCGGATGGCGAAGATGTTGCGGCGTGCGGTCGACGAGGCTGCCGAAATGCAGACCGAGGCGCGGGCCGAGGCGGATGCGTTGATCGCGGCGGCCGCGGCCGAGGCCGAGGAGTCCCAGCGACAGCGCGAAGAGCTGTTGGCGGACATGGCCGCGGAGCGAAAAGCCCTGGAAGCCGAGTACGAGGAAACCAAGGAAATTCTCGAGGCCGAACTGGCCGGCCTGCGCGATGACGCGCAGCGGGCGCGTGAGCAGCTCCTCGCCGACGCGAAGCAGAGGGCAGATCGGGATCGTGAGGACGCCCGGCGGGCCGTCGACGAGGCGATGCAGCAACGGATCAAGATCCTGCAGCAACTGATGGGCGTGTACCGCGACCTGGAATCGGTTCCGGCCGCTCTCGAGTCGGCATACCAGGAACAAAAGAATCCGCTGGACGAGAAAGTCGGCGCGGGGTAAGCCGCGCCGCAGAGGCCAGGCGAAAAGGACCGGTATTCTCAGCGCAGTGTCGATCCGGAACGGTAGCCTGACCGCCGCACAAGCCCGGCGGATAGCCGTTGCGGCCCAAGGATTTAGCGAACCGCGGCCCGGCGGCCCGGTCACCCGTGCGCATCTGAAGCGGCTGATATCGAGAATCCAAGTGCTACAACTGGATTCGGTCTCGGTGGCGGTGCGAGCCCACTACGCGCCGGTGTTCAGTCGGCTGGGTCCCTACGACCGCGACGTCTTGGACCGCGCGGCTTGGGACCATTCGGCACGTAGCCCGCGGCTGCTGGTGGAGTACTGGGCGCACGAAGCCGCACTGATGGCCGTCGACGACTGGCCCCTGCTGCGCTGGCGGATGCGCCAGTACCGGCATGGTCGCTGGGGCACCCACATCGTGCAGGCCAATCCGCAGCTGTCCGAGGACATCGTCGCCGCCGTCGCCGAACTCGGGCCCAGCACCGCGGGGCAGATCGAAGCGCATTTGGCCGCCGAGCCGCGCCGGAAGAAGGGCACCTGGTGGAGCCGCAGCGACACCAAGTGGGTCGCCGAGGCCCTGTTCGCCTCCGGCGTGCTCACCACCGCCACCCGGGTGGGCTTCGCTCGTCACTACGACCTGGTGGAGCGGGTGCTGCCGCCGAGCGTGCTGGCCCGCGAGGTCGACGACGACGAGGCCGTACGCGAGCTCACGTTGCGGGCCGCCACCGCACTGGGCGTGGGCACCGAGGCCGACATCCGCGACTACTTCCGGCTGTCGGCCCAGCAGGTCAAGCCCGCGATCGCCGACCTGGTGGACGCCGGTGAGATCGAGCGGGTCGACGTCGAGAGCTGGTCCGCGCCGGCGTATCTGCGCGCCGGCTGTACGGTGCCGCGGCGGGACCGCGGCATCGCGCTGTTGTGTCCGTTCGACCCGCTGATCTTCTTCCGGCCCCGGGTCGAGCGGCTGTTCAATTTTCATTACCGCATCGAGATTTATACTCCGGCCGCCAAGCGGCAGTACGGCTACTACGTGTGGCCGCTGCTGATGGACGGCGAGTTGGTGGCACGGGTCGACCTCAAGGCCGACCGGGTCACCAACTCGCTGCGCGTCTTGGGCGCGTTCGCTGAGGCCGAAGATGCCTGCCGCGCCCCACGAGCGCGTGCCGCCGCCGCGCTGGCCGGCGAATTGGAGTCCATGGCGTCATGGCTGGGCCTGGGCGGGTTCAGCGTTTCCGGCCGGGGCGATCTGGCGGGGGAGTTGAGCGCCGCCGCCAAGCGGGCCAGCTGATGGCGCCGTCGACCGCCAAGGAGCTCAAAGCCACGCTGTGGAAGGCGGCCGAAAAGCTGCGAGGGTCCCTTTCGGCCAGCCAGTACAAGGACGTCGTCCTCGGGCTGGTGTTTCTCAAGCGCGCCTCCGATTCACACTGGAACTTTTTGGTGGACAACGTAAAAGCCGACAACATCGGTCGGCTCGTCGACGACGCGATGGGTGCCGTGATGACGGCGAACCCGGCGCTGGCCGGGATGCTTCCGCGACTGTACGAAAACCTCGACCAACGCCGGCTCGGTGAGCTGGTGCACCTGCTCTCCGGCGCGCCATTCGACCCGTCGCACGGCCATCGCGCGCGCGACCTGATGGGCGAGGTGTACGAGTACTTCCTCGGCAATTTCGCCCGTGCGGAAGGCAGGCGAGGTGGCGAATTCTTCACCCCGCCCAGCGTCGTGCGGGTGATCGTCGAGGTCCTCGAACCGTCGAGCGGGCGGGTGTACGACCCGTGCTGCGGCTCGGGCGGGATGTTCGTGCAGACCGGCGATTTCATCGCCGAGCACGATGGCGATACGGCGAAAGTCACGATCTTCGGACAGGAAAGCGTCGAACAGACCTGGCGAATGGCGAAGATGAACCTCGCCGTCCACGGCATCGACGACAAGGGCCTGGGCACCCGGTGGGGCGATACGTTCGTCCTCGACCGGCATGCCGGTGTGCAGATGGACTACGTGATGGCCAATCCACCTTTCAACATCAAGGATTGGGCCCGCGACGTCCGAGATCCGCGCTGGCGCTTCGGTGTTCCGCCCGCCGCCAACGCGAACTACGCCTGGATCCAGCACGTCCTTTCCAAGCTGGCCCCGGGTGGCCAGGCCGGCGTGGTGATGGCCAACGGCTCGATGTCGTCGAAAGCCGGCGGGGAAGGCGACATTCGCGCGCGGATCGTCGACGCGGACCTGGTGTCATGCATGGTCGCGCTACCCGCACAGCTGTTTCGCAGCACGGGAATTCCGGTGTGCCTGTGGTTCTTCGCCTTGAACAAGGCCGCCGCCAAGAACGATCGGTCGGGGCAGGTGCTGTTCATCGATGCCAGGGAGCTGGGCTATCTGGTCGATCGCGCGGAGCGCGCACTGACGAGCGAGGAGGTCGCCCGCATCGGCGACACCTATCACGCTTGGCGCGGAGCGGAGTCCGCCGCCATGAAAGGCTTTACATACCAAGATGTTCCGGGATTCTGCAAGTCGGTGACGCTGGACGACATCAGGGCGGCGGGCTACACGCTGACACCCGGACGGTATGCGGGCGCCCCGGCGGCCGAGGAGGACGGCGAACCCACTGCCGACAAGGTCCAGCGGTTGACGAAGGAGCTTTTGGCGGCGCTCGACGAGTCGGCACGATTGGACGGGGTTGTTCGTGAGCAAGTGGAGCGCCTGCGGTGAAGGTAAGGCTGGGTGATCATGTCGACTTCAGCAACGGGAGCGGTTCGCGGCCGCGGGAGTCGAAAGGACTTTTTCCGGTATACGGGGCCAACGGCGCGATCGGATACGCGCCCGAGTGCAACGCGGTCGGCCCACTGATCGTTGTCGGTCGTGTCGGATCGTACTGCGGCAGCGTACGTTATTGCGACTCCGACGCCTGGGTTACCGAGAACGCGCTGGTGTGCCGGGCGAAAAACCCTGACGAGACCCGATATTGGTATTACGCGCTGCAGACGTGCCGGCTCAATGAACATCGAACCGGGTCAGGACAGCCGCTGCTCAACCAGCGGGTCCTTCGCGACGTTGTGGTGTGGACTGCCGCCGCGAACGAGCGGCGGCAGATCGCCGAACTCCTCGGCGCCGTGGACGACAAAATTGCCGCCAACCGGCGCGTCGTCGACGCGGCCGAGGCTCTGATGGTTGCCATGGTCGAGTCGCTGCGTGACTACGTGCCGTTGTGCAGGCTGGCGAGTCGGTCGAGCGCAGTGCTCAAGCCCGACGGATTCGACGACACGGTTGCTCATTTCAGCTTTTCGGCGTTCGACGACGGCGCATGGCCGGAGCTTGTTGATTCCCGATCGGTCATGAGCACCAAATTCCTCTTGCCGGTGCCATGCGTTCTGGTTTCGAAACTCAACCCGCGAATCCCGCGGATCTGGGACGTCGTCAACCTGCCCGACGGAATGGCCCTGGCGAGCACGGAGTTCGTCGTGCTGCGGCCACTTGACGTCGGTACGTCGGCGCTGTGGTCGGCGTTGCGACAGCCCGGCGTATCAGAAGTGCTGCAACAGCAAGTCGCCGGAACTTCGGGCAGCCGCCAGCGGATTCAGCCGAATGACCTCATGGAGGTCCCGGTACGGGATGTGCGCCGCTTGCCCCCGGAGAGCGTGCGGGCGGTCGCGCACCTCGGCGCGCTGTGCCATGCGCGCCGCGGCGAATCCGTGCGCTTGGCGGCCTTCCGCGACGCCGTGCTGCCGCTGCTGATATCGGGCACGGCGCGGGTCACCGACGCCTTGGGTTAAAGGCAACCCACAGGTCGTCAACATCTTCCTCACTGAAACCGCGCATAGGCTGGCCCCGTCTTACTCGGTGTCGCCTCGTCAGGAGTGTCGGGCGACGATTCTCAAGGAGGGACCTATGTTGAATTGTGTTGTCCGCGAAGGCGGTGGCGGCGGCAAGTCCGCGGGTGGCGGCGGAGGCAAATCCTCAGGCGGCGGCGGAGGCTAGGGCAGGCCATAACGGCGCGTCGCCGGCCCGAGCTGGCGTCAATCACTCAACGCGCCAAAGTTTCTCACGGCGATGCCGTCACGGCGGGCATTCCACGGCCCGCCGTGATGGCCGCAATTTCACTGTGCGGCCGCCGACCTCGGCTTCGCCGCTGGCAGGAGCCTGCAGGATCGAACGTGAAACTATACGACCTATACAATCGAGCGCCGACGAACAGGGTAATGGTGGTGGCGATCATCGTGTCGATGGTCGCCTTCCTTGACAGCAACGTCGCGAATCTGGCCCTGCCGGCCACAGAACGCGACCTGGGCGGAGGCCTGCCCCTGCAACAGTGGGTCGTCGACGGCTACCTGCTGGCCCTGGCCGCACTGATTCTGCCGGGCGGTTCCATCTCCGATCTGTTCGGACGGGTGCCGGTGCTGCGCTTCGGGCTGGCGGCCTTCGGGACAGGTTCGCTGCTGGCGGCCGCCGCCGCCTGGCCGTCGATGCTGATCGCCGCGCGGCTTATCCAAGGCCTGGGCGGCGCGCTCCTGGTGCCGGGTTCGCTGGCGCTGATCAACTCCGCGTTTGATCGCGCGGACCGACCCGCGGCCATCGGGTCCTGGACCGCCTGGACCAGCACCGCGTTCGCGCTGGGGCCACTGCTGGGCGGACTGACCGTCGACGCGCTTGGCTGGCGATGGATCTACATCTGGCTGGCGATCCCGGTGATCGTCGGCTTCGCCCTGACGTTTTGGCTGCACCCGACGCCCGCGCCCGCTGAACGCGCCCGCGTCGACGTCGCGGGTGCGGTGTTGTCCGCGACCGGGCTCGGGGCCACCGTATATGCGCTCATCGAAGCCCAGCAGCGCGGATGGACCAGCCCCATGGTCGCGCTGTCCTCGGTCGTGGGCGTGGTAGCCCTGGTGGCGTTTGTTGCCTGGGAGCGCCGCGCCCCCCATCCGATGGTGCCGCTGCAGTTACTCACGACACGTAACTTCGCCGCCGCCAATTTGGCGACCGCGTTCGTCTACGGTGGCCTGACGCTGGGCTCTCTCGCTACCGCGCTATATCTGCAGGAGGTCGCGGGCTACCCAGCCATCGTCGCGGGTTTGAGCACTCTGCCGAGTCCCATCGTGTCGTTTCTGTTCGCGCGTCGTGTGGGCAACGCCGCGGCGCGAATCGGTCCGCGGGTCTTCTTGGTGGCGGGCCCGGTGCTGGCCGGGGTGGGGCTGCTGCTCATCCGCCCCTACGCAAACGATTTGGGCTTCGCCACGTCCCTGCTTTCCGGGAGGCTGGTGCTGGCCGCCGGTCTAGCCCTCATCATCACGCCGCTGAGCTCGGTAATTTTGATCGCCGTCGAACCGGCCCACTGCGGAATCGCAGCAGCATTCCAAAACGCGGTGGGGCGGACCTCAGCGCTGACCGCCGTGGCCTGCCTGGGACTGGTGGCAGCCGGCCCGCTGAACGACGCCAGCTTCGCCCGGCTGCTTGAGGTCGCCGCGGCGTTGTTCTTCCTCGGCGCCGTCGTGAGCGGCGTCGCCATCGCCAACCAAGTTGCGGGCGCCCCGACTGCGGATCGTTGCGACGCGGACGACCCGTCAAGGCATGTAGTAACCGCGGATCCGGTGGTAACGGTGACGGCCGAGCAGTGCGTTCCCTGCTTCCAGGCCCGACAGCACGGCGGCCTCGATGCACCCCGCGTTCATGCCTGAGTCGGTCCAGTCGCCCGCCAAAACCAAATTGTCGTAACCACTCTCATCGGGCCGCAACCGATACCGTTCCGTTCCCGGCACCGACTGCACGTAGCGATCCGAAGGATCGACGTTCACGCTTACGTGCTGGGTGGCCATTGCGGCCGGACCCCGTTCGCCGTTGACGCCGCTGAGAAGGTGCCAGCTGAATCCCTGTTCGCTGACCGCGCGAGGGAAATACGGCTTGAGGTGGCGGTCGACGTAGCTGGCGGCGTCGGCACGCACGCGCTGCTCGTACCGGCGCGCGTAACCGCTACCGACTTCCGCTGTCGGCCAGGTCGCGTCGAGCGTGCCGCAGAAGTAGGCGACCGTGCCGGGCCGATCATCCTCGGGCCAATCCTCACTCCACAGCGTCTGTGGCATCGACGCCCAGGTCTCGAACGGGCGAAGGTAGCCGCTGATGGTCACCGCCGGCTCGTTCCATCCCAGCGACGGCTCGTCCGGACGAAGCCAGATCTGAAACGCCTGGGTGGCGACGGTGCGGATGCGAGATGTCATCTCCTTCCACTCAACTCGATCCTCGATCAGCTCACCGGCGACGACGGGAAGCATGCCCACGGAAACCGCGAGCACGACGTGGTCGAAGTCAACACCGCGACGCAACACCCGAGTTTCGGCGTCCGCGCGGTCGGACCAGTAGGTCTCCAGCGAATGCCAGCCCCCGCAGGGAACCTGATCGGGCGCGGCGAGCTGGTCGGCCAATGGCGTGTCCGGAAACACCGGCAGCCCAAGCACTTTCGTCAACGGCTCATAGCGGGTGACGCCCTCGGCGAGGCGGACCTGCCGACCCATGGTGATCGCATCGATCGCCAGACGCCGGTCATCGAGGTGCAGGGCGTCGAGGCGGTGGAAGAACTCGAACTCGACGCCGCGCCGCCGCAAGGCCTCGTACATCGGCGCGATGACGACGTCGCCCATCCCGGCGGTCATCTTCCAGAAGATCGCGCCCTTGTATCCGAAGAGCGCGAGGCCGGTCAGGAAGATCGCCTGTCCCGCACCGAATGACGCCCGCTCGGGGTCGGCGTCCTCATAGGCGAAGACGAGGTCGTAGAGGCCGCGCACCAATGCGAAGTCCAGCACGTCGGGGTGCGCGCCATGGCGCAAGATCCAGGCGCTGTAATCCTCGTCGTTGATGGTCCGAAATCCGCGCGGATCGGTGACCACGTTGTCGGCGAGGATCCCGCGGATCACCGCGGTCATCATCGACAGCAGCATCCATGACCGCCGGTGGTCGGGGCGGCGCTCGTAATCGATTGCCCGGCGCACCGCGTCGACCGCGTCCTCGATCAGCCGGGTGGCTGTCGACCGGGACGCGCGCGGCTCCGCCAGCGCAACCAGCGCCGCGAACGCCGCATCCGCCACCGCGTCGATCCATCGCGCAACAGGTGGCGGATCGGGTGAGGTGGAGAGCGCAAGCCCGACAGGCATTGCGCCGCGCTGTGATTCGGCGAAATCGCGCACCAGCTGCAGGGCGCGGCGGGTGAACTCCACGACCGTCATCTCCCGTCCGGTCGCGTCCGGCTCGCCGGGCAGCCCGGCGTTGCGGGTGAAGGTGCCCAGCCACATCAGCCAATCGGCGCCGAAGCTGTCCGCCAGTCCGAGATTGTCCCCGGGAATCAGCGCCTGATCCCAGCTATGGATCGGCGCCGTGGGATCGGTTGTGGCCCTGTCGAGTTCGGCGTAACACTCCCGAAGCATCCCGAAGGCGTTCTCGTAATAGCCCAGCCAGATGTGTAGCCCGTGTTCCTCGATCCGTCCATGTGGACCGCGGCTGGATGCGGCCTTACCCCCGAGTCGCCAGCCGCGTTGGTAGACGGTGATGGAGTCGAAGCGATCACGCCAGCCGGGCTCGCTCAGGCGCCAGGCAGCGCTCAGCCCGGCCATGCCGCCGCCGATGATGGCGACTTTGCCCCCGGGCCGGCTCACCCGAGCAGCGCCCGCGCCCGGACGAGCTCCGGCCAGCCGCTGTCGACCGGGAAGCGGCTGATCGCGCCCGCCAGTGCGGCTTTCTCAGATTCGCCACGCAGCTCGAAAGCATCTACTGCGGCGCGTAATTCGAAGATCGACGCCGCCTGCTGGCGGGCCGTGTCGATGGCGGCGCGCAGGTCTGCATCACGTGCGTCGGCGTCGTCGGTGGTATGAGCGCGCAGGCGCAACAGCTCGGCGCGGTAGAAGTTCACGCCGGTTTCGTCGCCCAATTGCAGTGCGATGTCGAGACGTTCGCGTGCCTCGCCGGTCCTGCCGGCAGCCGTCAGCAGCCGGGCGAGAACCCCGTCATAGAACGTGACGAACAGCTTGGCCTCCGCCTGCCGCCAGCTTTCGACGAACATTGTCATAATCTCGATGTGGGCCTGCAGCTGTTCGACGTCCCCGGCCGAAAGTGCTGACAGCGCACTGATAGTGGCCCGCTGGGTGGCGCCTATCAGAACCCAGAAGTCGAACCCGTGCTTTTTTCCCTTTGCGTTGAGTTCCTTGACGATTTCCGCGGCCCGGTCAAGCTGGCGGGTCTCCATGCGCATCCAGGCCTCATAGCAGCGCTCGTAGGCATGGCTGAACGGCCCTTGGGGGAACCCGAGGCCGGCCACCCGACGCACCGTTTCGGCGAGTTGCTCCTCGGCACCGCCGAGATCGCCCTGTACGAAACGCGCCAGCGCCAAGTGCGTATGCATCGACGCGATGGGCTCGTTGGGGATGAACCACAATGTTTCGTAATTGGTGATGTCCGCGCCCGCCACGGCCGCTGTGGCTTCTTCGAGCAGCGAGCGCGCGTTGCCGAAATCCCCGCTGTACCAAGCGACCATGCCGAACCCGGCGTCGTTCACCCGGCGGAACCAGCGACGTGTGCCCCACGCCTCCCCGCGGATGGACTCCGACACCTGCAGCGTTCGGCGCAGGTCCCCGCGGGGCAGGTAATACGCCCACAGGGCGGTCAGCGTCGAGAAGAGCTCGGTCTCGTGCAGATCGGTCCGCGCGAGTTGCAGGCAACGTTCGAAGTCCTTGGCGGCTTGCGGGCTCGCGGTTCCCTCTGCCGCCGACGCGAGGAACCCACGCCGGAGGCGGAGCCGTATCTCGCGCCCGTCGCGCGCGGGACCCGAAGCCACACGCTCGATCTGGTCGATGGCGCGGGTTAGGTAGGCGCGGGCTTCCTCGAGAGCGCCTCGGCGTCGCGCATCGGACGCCGCCTGCTGGTGGGCGTTCGCGGCTTCGTCGAAGCGTTCCGCGTGTTCATAGTGCACGGCGAGCAGACGCCAATCGGGATCGTCCGTGCCGGCAACGAGTGCGTCGGCGACCCGACCGTGCAGCATTCGGCGCACGCTGGGCGGGGGCAGCTCATAGGCGACCTCGCGCAGCAGTTCATGACGAAAACGCCAGCTGGCCTTGGTCGTCGGCTCGAAAACACGCGCGGTCTCCAGCTTGTGAATAGCGTCATACAGGTCGGATTCGGTCGTGTCGAGCACGCCGTACAGGATGTCCTGTTCGAATTCCCGGCCGATCGTGGCTGCGGCCTCGACGACCTGAATCGTGGTGTCGCTTGCCCGAAGCCGCGAGAACAGGGGCTCGTAGAGCGCGTCGGGCACGCGCGTCCAGCGTGCGGCGTCGGTGGGCTGGTCGTGCAGCTTGGTGACGACCTCTTCGAGGTAGAGCGGCACACCGTCGCAGCGGCGGGTGACTTCGGCCCTCCCCTCGGTGGACAACGTCGGGTCGAGGGCGGTGATCAGCGCGTCGGCTTCGAGCGCGGTCAAGGGTGCGAGTTCGAAAACCTCGGCGGGACCGACATTTCGGAGTGAGCCGATGTCGCGGCCGGTGAGTACGACGAGTAGCCGGCCCGTGTTCGCGCGAAGCAGTGACTTGACCACATCGAGTGTCGACGGATCGAACCACTGCAGATCTTCGGCCAGCACCACCGCGGGACCGTCGCCGCCGCGGGCAAGCAGATAACGAACGATGGCCTCGACGATTCGCTCGTACAGCTTGGCGCCCTCGGCCCGCACCGGTTTATAGCCGTGTCCGGCCGCGATGCCCAACACCGGCGCCAACAGGGGAACTGCGGATTCCGGTTCCAGTCCGCTCGCTTGCAGCTCGTCGTGCAGCAGTCTCAATCGCTCAGCCTGCTCGGTTGCGCGCTCGATCCCGCAGCGCTGCTCGAGCAGAGCGCGAACCGGGTAGAGGCCGGCATCGGTACGAAACGGCGACCCGATCAGCGCAAGCACCGGGTTGCCCGACTGTTCGGCCAAGTCGGCCGCCGCGGTGGCCAACCGGCTCTTGCCCATACCGGCCTCGCCGGTGAAGCCGACCCCTGCGGTGGCAAGTGAACCGTTTTCGGCCATGGCCCAGGCGGCCCGCAGATATTCCACCTCACGATCGCGACCGACCAACGGGCCGAGGGGTATTCGCGCCCGGCTGACGCGTTCACTCTTGACCAGGTAATGGGCGACGGGCTCGTCGACGCCTTTGACCGACTGCGCCGGTCGAGCCTCAAGGTCAAAGTGGTCGCGGACCAGCGGCGCGATCCCTGCGGAGACGACGACACAACCGGGAGGTGCCAATCCGGCGACCCGGGCGGCGAGGTTGGCGCCCAACCCGTACACATCGTCTTGCGCGACATCGAGATAGACCAGGCCCCGATGAACCCCGACACGCACCGAGATGTCGAAGCCGAACCGCGATCGGACCCGCTCGCTGAGCCTGGCGACGTCACGGGTGATGTCGAGGCCGGCCTGTACCGCTCGTCGCACGTCGTTCTCGTGGGCCTTGGGGTGACCGAACACCGCGAGCAGTCCGTCGCCCTTGGTGGAGAAGACGTGGCCTTCGTAGCGGTCGACGATGTCTTTGACCTGCTGACGGTAGCGTCCGATCACCGTGCGGTAGGTTTCCGGCTCTAGGCGGGTAGACAGCGCGGTGGAGTCCACCACGTCGGCGAAAAGGATTGTCATCCGCCGTAATTCGCCGCTGCCGGGCTCCGGGGCGCCGAGTAGGTCCTCGGCATCGCGATTGCCGCTGTCGACGGCCAAGACCTGCTCGGCCAGCGCACTGGCGGTCGAACGGTCACCACGGTTGATTGCCAGGATCGCGCGGTCAAGCATCTCGTCGATCGTGTGTGGGCGGCTGGACGTGCTCACAGGTCGACGATGACATCCATCTCGACGGCCTGCGGGATGGCCGTCTGAAGGCTGGTCAGCCGAACCCGGCCCCGATACGTGCCGGTGCGCAGGTCCGGCCAGTTCACTCCCACCCGGAAGCGCGTGGCATATACGGGCAAGACCGGTGGTACGAAAACGATCAACTGATCCGGTATGCGATATCCCGGCGAGCCATCTTGAACGAATGACTGGGCGACGGAAAGGCTTCGCTCGCACGTGTTGTCCGGCGCAACCGTGATGAAGTCGGAGAGGTCGGTTTCCCCGCACAACTGCTGCAGGCACGCCTGCGGGTCCATATTGAGGCCCGCGGTCAGGACGAGGTTGAACAGTTCCTGCGCCGACTTGGCCCAGTGTTCGGTGCCGAAGGTCCCCTTGCTGATCCGGTCGTTGGCCTTCAGCAGGATCGCACCGGCTTGGCTGACGACGCCCCGCGATGCTCCGGCGTACTGGCCGATCCGCGTTGTGGGATCGATCATTTGCCACTCCCTCGGTTCGCGTCGCGCAGCCGATCGAGATAGCGCCAGGGGTCAGTCGCCAGCCGGGCCGCGAGGTCCGCGGTGAACGTCATCGTCTCGGCGATCGGCACCGCGCCGGTTGCCCACTTGTCAGCGATGGCCGCGCTTTTCTGGGCCACGTCGTCGATGCACTCGTTCAGCATGTCGACCGCCACCTCCACCGCGTGACGACTCGGGTCGCCACCGTCGGTCGGTGGCGCCGGTTGCCCGCCTGGCTGGTTCGCGGGTGCCGTCGACGCTTTCCAGTCCGTCCAGCCC
>Ga0318560_10000049_pt1 | contig 22546 bp, 20 predicted proteins | sample GRESIP065b5f22_FD_202537 | JGI IMG/M metagenome (GOLD analysis project Ga0318560, IMG submission 202537) | Tropical soil microbial communities from Luquillo Experimental Forest, Puerto Rico - GRE.SIPMG.065b5f22 | ecosystem: Environmental > Terrestrial > Soil > Tropical forest > Bulk soil... | reverse complement strand
CGAAAATGGAACCGACGCGTCGCGGTAGCCGATCGCGATCGTTCGCGTCGTCTTGATCTTGGCGAGCGTGCCCGTCAGCTTCTCGGCGCCAACCGCGTCCTGCGCGAGCGCTGGCGCCGCGCCCGCGACGACGCAGGAAACGAGCAGCGATGCGAGTCGCGTGCCGAGTCTCATCGTCGCAAAAGATCAGACCCGGGCTGCGACGAGCCCTTCGTCGCGATCGATCTCGCGCTGTGCCTTTGCCTCGGGCAGAAGCTCGCCTTCCCACTTCGACACGACCGCGGTAGCGACGCTGTTCCCGACCACGTTGGTCGCCGAGCGGCCCATGTCGAGGAACTGGTCGATGCCCATGATGAGGAGCAGCCCCGCCTCCGGAATGTTGAAGGTCGCGAGCGTCGCCGCGATCACCACCAGCGAAGCGCGCGGCACGCCGGCCATCCCCTTGCTCGTCACCATCAGGATCAGCAGCATCGTGATCTGATCCATCGTCGAGAGCGGAATCTTGTACGCCTGCGCGATGAACATCACGGCGAAGGTGCAGTACATCATCGAGCCGTCGAGATTGAACGAATAGCCGAGGGGCAGCACGAAGCTGGTGATCTTCTTGCTCGCGCCGAAGCGTTCGAGCTGCTCCAGCGTCTTCGGATACGCCGCTTCGCTCGAGGCGGTGCTGAAGGCGAGCAGGATCGGCTCCTTGATCAGCGCGATGAGCCGCGTCACCCTCGGTCCGAGGAAGACAAACCCCGCCAGCGCGAGCAGACACCACAAGAGCAGGATGCCGAGATAGAACTCGCCCATGAAGGTGCCGTAGGTCCAGAGGATGCCCAGCCCCTGCGTGGTCACGACCGAGGCCATCGCCGCGAACACCGCGATCGGCGCGAGCGCCATCACGAATCCGGTCACCTTCAGCATCACGTGGGAAAGCTGCTCGATCCAGCTGATGACCACTCCGGCCTTCTCGCCGAAAGTGGAGGCAGCGGCGCCGAAGAACACCGAGAAGACGACGATCTGCAAGATCTCGTTGTTGGCCATCGCCTCGATCACGCTCCGAGGGACCAAGTGCGTGACGAACTCGCGAAACGAGAGCGAGGCCGTCTTGAGATTCGACGACGTGCCCACTTCGGGCAGCGGCAGGTTGAGCGAGGCTCCCGGCTGAAGGATGTTCACCAGGACAAGGCCCAGCAGCAACGAGAACAGCGACGCGGTGATGAACCAGCCCATGGTCTTGAGCCCGATCCGGCCGATCGACTTGGCGTCGCCCATGTGCGCGATGCCGACCACCAGCGTGGAGAAGACCAGCGGCGCGATGATCATCTTGATCAGCCGCAGGAAGACGTCGGTGAAGAGCGAGATGTAGCCCGCGACCGTCTTCGCCGTCTCGGGAGTCGGCAGCAGCTGATGGCACATCCAGCCCACGACGATGCCCGCGAGCATGGCCAAGAAGATCCACGTGGTGAGCTTGGATTTCATCGGCTTTTCTCCCCCTTTTTCCCGGACAGCTCGCGGCTGAGTGGCGGAGCGAGCCCCGAAGTACGGACCGGATTGTTGCGCCCCCCGACCATCCTAGTCCAAGCCGAGGGCATCTCACAAGCCGTAGGACGATATCCGACGCCGATTTCGGTCAGCGGCCGACACGAATTCGGCGTCAGGCCGATAGTAGCGCCTATCTTTTGGGGCGAAACTGGAAACTCGTCTGCAGGAGGTATCTATGTCAATGCACCCAATTCGTAATACCGTCCTTCTTCTTGCGCTTGCCGCGCTGCCGGGCCTCGCTCTTGCTGTCGGCTCCCAGGCCGGCGATAACGGACGTCTGCCGATCGGCGCGGACAACGAGGGACCGCGCGAAGCGATCCCGAATCAGGGCGCCGACGCCGGTTACTGGCAAAGCGAGTACGGCTACGGCTACTACGACCCGTACCGCTACTACTACGTGCCGAGGTCGTACGGCTATGCGTATGTCCAGCCGCCAGCGGTGACCTACTATTCGCCGCCGCCGGCAGTGACGTACTACTCGCCGCCGCCGACGGTCTACTACAACGGCGGCTATTACGTTTACAACGACCCGGACCGCGCGCGTGCGCTCGCCTCGTGCGACAACGTTCCGCTGGCGCAACGTCCCGCGTGCCGTGACGCCGTGACCTACGGCGGCCGCTACTAGTAGAGCATCAGTAGAGAATCGGCCAAAGCGCGCCCGCCGGCTTACCGGCGGGCGCGCTGCTGTCGTGTTGCAAACAGGCACACGCCGGCCGCCACCGAGACGTTGAGCGACTCGACGCTCCCCGACAGGGGAATGCGTACTAGACGGTCGCAATGCTCGCGCGTGAGCCGGCGCAACCCCGTTCCCTCGGCGCCGAGCACCCACGCCAGCGGGCCCGACAGATCGGCTTCGAAGAGATTCTCGCCGCCGCTCGCATCGGCGCCGAGAATCCATATTCCACGTTCTTTCAGCTCGCGCAGCGTGCGCGCGAGATTGACGACGCTCAACAGCGGTATCGTATCGAGCGCGCCGGAAGCGGCCTTCGCCACCGTAGCGTTCGCGCCCGCCGCGCGATCCTTCGGCACGATCACAGCATGCGCGCCGAAGGCGTCGGCGCTGCGCAGACAGGCGCCGAGGTTGTGCGGATCGGTCACGCCATCGAGCACCAGCAACAGCGCGGGCTCATTGATCCCGTCGAGTAGCTCGTCGAGCGTCGGCGCGACCGATTCACCCGACACGAGCGCGACCACGCCCTGATGCGCCCCGTGGCCGGCGAGCGCGTCGAGGCGCGCGTCGTCGACCGAATGCACCTCAACGCCCGCCGCGGCCGCCCGTTCGTTCAGCTCGCGCGCGCGGCGATCGCGACGCGAGGACGACAGGTAGATCAAGCGCACGCTCTCGGGACGCGCGCGCAAGCGCGCGGTCACGGCATGAAAGCCGAAAAGATGACGGGTATCGCTCATCGCGCGGTATAATTTAACGTTTTCTTGTCCAGAGTGCGCCGATAACCCTCGACGCTCCGATACGGGCTGTTGTAGCTCAGCTGGTAGAGCAACTGATTCGTAATCAGTAGGTCGGTGGTTCGAGTCCACTCAACAGCACCAACGCCTTCCATCGCGTCACAGCCTGGTCGACGGATGCGGCTAAAAAGTACGGAAATGTCCGCTATCAAGGGCAGGACATCCGCTACGAAAGCAGGAAACGTTCCCGCATTCGAATTGCGGAATGGAAACCGCCTGCGCAAGGCGCTGCTCGCCGAAACCCAGCACCGGTACGCCGTTGAAGAGTCCCTGCGGGCCGCGGAAGCGCTCTATCGCCACTTGGTCGAGCACGCGACCGACATGGTTTACGAGTTGGACGAGGATGGCTGCTTTATCTATTGCAACACGCAGGCCGTGCATCGCATGCTCGGCTACACGGAAACGGAGCTGCTCGGCCGCGCGCTAACCGAGATCGTGCGCCCGGACCGGCGCAGGGCCGTGCGGGTCTTCACTTCAACGCTAATGCGCCGGCGCGGCGGGCAGAGCTATATCGAATATCCGATGATCGCCAAAGATGGCCGCGAAGTCTGGGTCGGTCAGCACGGCGCGACTGTGCTCATCGCTGGCCGAGGCACGAGCCTGCAAGCAGTTTGCCGCGACATCACCGAGCAGGTGCAGCGGGTCGAGCAACTCCAGCGCGCGGGCGAGCGAGCGCGCGATTTCTCCTCGCACCTGCAGGGGCAGATCGAAGCCGAGCGGGCGCGCATCGCGCGCGAGATCCACGACGAGCTGGGCGCCGCGCTCACCGTGGTACGCATGGAGTTGTCGGCGCCCCCGGAAAGCGGCGCCCCAGTTAGCGGAGCGCGCAAGGACAAGCTCCTGCGACGAATCGACGCGGCAATCGAGAGCGTGCGCCGCATCTGCAGCGATTTGAGGCCCAGCCTTCTCGACAACATGGGACTCGGCGCCGCGATCGAATGGCTGGCGCAGGACATGCAGGAGCGTACGCACATACGCTGCGAGGCGATGCTCGACGGGCTCCCCACCGAGCTGGAGCCGGAGCGCGCGACCGCGCTCTTCCGAATCGTGCAGGAGGCGGTCACGAACGTGATCCGGCACGCCAGTGCTTCGCACATAACGATCAGTCAGCGCATGCGCGGGAAAGATGTCATGATCGAGGTCGACGACGACGGCCGTGGCATCAAGCCCGAGGAGCATAGCGCAACCCGCGCTTTCGGCATCGCGGGGATGCACGAGCGCGCCAAGGCGCTCGGAGGGGAGCTTCGCGTCCGCGGCAGCAGAAAAGGCACACAGGTCCTGGTGCAGATGCCCGTTGTGTCACCTGCGCGAACGGGAGGCTGACATGCGAATCATGGTCGTCGACGATCACGCGGTGGTCCGCGAAGGCTTGAAGCGTATCCTCGCGCGCATGGAAGGCTCGGTGTACGTCGGCGAGGCCGGGAATGCCGCGGAGGCACTCAAGCTCGTCCGCGAGTCGAACTGGGACTGTGCACTGGTCGACATCGCGATGCCCGGCAAGACCGGGCTCGAATTGCTGAAGGAGCTATTGCGCGAGCAGCCCGACCTCCCGGTGTTGATCCTCTCGATGTACCCGGAGGAGCAATATGCGGTGCGGACGCTGCGATCCGGCGCGTCCGGCTATCTCACAAAGGAGAGCGCCGCCGACCAGCTGCTCACCGCCGTCAACACCATCCTGCGCGGCGAGAAATACCTGAGCCCGCGGATGGCCACCCAGATCGCCGCCACTATCTCGATCAAGGGCGGGCGAGTTCCGCACGAGGAGCTCTCCGACCGCGAGTTCATGGTGCTGCGGCTCATTTCCTCGGGAGCGACTGCAGGCGAGATCGCGAAGCGCCTTTCGCTGTCGGTGAAGACCGTGAGCACTTATCGCTCCCGTATCCTGCGCAAGCTCCATCTCGACAACACAGCGCAGCTCATCGCCTACGCGGTGAAGACCGGGCTGGTGCCGTAAGCCCCACGTTGTAGGAAGCGTCCTACACTTGATCGCGGAGAGGGCTGGCAGCCCTGCTCTGTCGGACCGGAGCAGAATGCCCTTGGGCGAAAGCGTCCATGTTTCGTCGGCCGCAACCTTATCCCGCAACCTTTTACTGCCATGAGATCCGTACTCGATCCGCTGTTCCGTTACACGTCGAGTCGCGATACCGACATTCGCAAGACGTTCGCGCGCGTGCGCTGCGAAAGTCGCGGCAATGCGCGCTCGTCTACGCGCAGCGACGTCCTCGATCGCACGATGCTACCCGTGCAGCACAAGCGCGGAGCAAGACCATGAGCCGAGAGCGCGCGGTCAAGCAGCGCGAAAAGCTCGCGCCCATGCCTTCGCCGAAGACGGCGCTGCTCGTCGAGCCGCGTCTGGCGCATCGTGCGACCGAGACGTTGCGCGGCGGCGACAAGCACTTCGTGGAGCAGGTCGATGCTTCAGTGGCCCGGCGCATCGAGGCGCTGGTCGACATGCTCGCCTGGGTTCGCATCGAGATGGCCGCTACGCATCCCGACGGCGTCGCCGCGCCCTCGGATCACGAGCGCCTGCAACGCGCGCTGGTGCAGATAGAGATGGCGCTCGCCATGACCAAGCAACTCGCGACCGAGCTGCGGCGGCAGCAACTCGGGGTGCAACGGGCCTGAGCAGGCTCCGCCCGGCGCTCGCGCGTCAGCGGTAAGTTTCGCTGACGGCGCATTCCGGAAAGTCCTACAAAAAAATCGGCGTCGCGCCGATTGTGGTGTTTGCCTGATTGCTCGATTCTTCGAACCCAGGTAGGGCAGATCCAGGGTGTGACTGCGACTGCCACGGCGGGTCCGTCAACCACTGGATCTGATCCCTGCCCAACCGGCTCTCCCCCCGCCTGCGCTCTCCCCCGGCTCAGGTCCGCTCCCCAGCAGACCCGAGCCGTGCGCAGGCGCCCACCCGCTATACTTCCCTAAGCGTGCAATGACGGCACGCCGAAGATCCCGATCAGCCCGATCACGATGAGATAAAGCGCCACGATGTAGTTCAGCAACCGCGGCACGATGAGAATGAGAATGCCCGCGATCAACGCGACCACCGGACCAGCCGACAGATTTACGCTCATTGTTACCTCCGTTGTTGGTTGTTCGGCTTCGAACTGGTCACTATAAACCCGCTGCGTCAAGACGCAGAATCAGCGGGCGGCCGAAACGGCGATAGGAGTTTGCGCATTGTCTGTCGGCGATGATCCTACCGCGGGCGTTGTCGCGTTCGGCGCACGTCTCATGCGACGACTATGCCGCTGCGTGGTGCTGGTCTGCGCGCTCGCCATGTGCGTGAGCAGCGTAGCGGCGGAGTTCGCGCTCGATGCCAGTCACACGTCGGTGCACTTCGCGGCGAGCCACAACGGCATCTCGCTCGTGCGCGGGCGTTTCACCAAGCTCCGCGGCAGCGTGCAATACGATCCCGACGCGAAGACCGGCGCGATGCTGGTGAGCGTGCAAACGGGCTCGATCGACACCGGCAACAGCGCGATGGACAACGTGCTGCGCTCCGATCAGTTCCTCGACGCAGAGCGTTACGCGGAAGTGCATTTCACCAGCGAGCGCTTCGTGTTCGACGGCGGCCGGCTGACGGCGATCGAAGGCAGGCTCGCGCTGCACGGCGCCGAGCGGCCCGTGCGCCTGACCGTGCAACGCTTCGTGTGCAAGGAGGTGCCGTTCGGCATCATGCGCCAGTACATCTGCGGCGGAGATCTTCACGTCGTGCTCAAGCGCTCCGACTTCGGCATGACGCGCCTCCTGCCCGAGGTCGGCGACGAGGTCGATCTGTCGATCAGCGGCGAAGCGGTTCGGCAGTAGCTCGCGTCACTTCAGGAGATCGCGTTCCTCCGGCGCGATCAGCTCCGGGCCTTCGTTGTCCGCCTTGTTGACGGCGCGGCTGACGGGATAAGCGTCGATCGCTTCCGCTCGATAGGGATGCAGCATTGCGCGGACCGTCTCAGCGTCGGTGCCGCGATCGAGCCAGCGCGCGAGATCGGCAGCATCGATGACCGCGGGCATGCGATCGTGCAGCTTCGCAACCTTGTCGTTCGCGTCGGTCGTGAGAATCGTGAACGACTCGATCGGCGTCGCGTCGCCGCGTTGCCAGCGATCCCAGAGGCCCGCGAGCAGCATCGGCGCGCCGTCGGCGAGGCGAACGTAGTGCGGCTGCTTGCCCGAGGGCGTGACCTGCCACTCGTAGAAGCCGTCGACCGGAATCACGCAGCGGCGGGTCGCCATGAGCTGGCGGAACATCGGCCGCGTCGCAGCGCTCTCGGCGCGCGCATTGATCGGATGCGCGCCCTTCTTCGGATCCTCGGCCCAATAAGACACCAGGCCCCACAGCAGCGGGATCATCTCGCGCGTGCCGTCCCGCCGAACGCGCGCGACCCAAGCGTAGCTTTGCGGCGCGACGTTATAGCGCTGCGGCGGATCGTTCGGTGTCGAGCGCAGGATCGCGTCGATGTAGCCGGCGTAGCGATACGGCAGCGTATGTTGATCGAATCGGCCGCACATCGTTACGCATAGTATCGCCCGAACCGGTTGGCAAGAAACCGGTCGAGCTCGGCGTCCTCCTGCCGCACGAAGCCCGAGCGCGGCAGCGCGCCTTCGCGCAGGAGATCGACCATCGCGCAGATGCCGGCAGCGGTCGTGATCTGAATCGCAGAATAGAGGCGGCCATCGATCGTCGCGCTGTAGATCTTCTTGGCGAAGGATTCCTGCGTGAGCCGGCCTTCGCGCATCCCGCTCACGGTGACGAACACCAGCACGACATCCTGATGCGTCATCGGCACCGAAGCTTCGAGCACGTCCTTCAGCACTTCGCGGCGCTGCCCGAGACGCAGATCGCGGATCAGCATCTTCACCAGGTCGCGATGTCCGGGATAGCGCACCGTCTTGTAGTTGAGATTCTCGACGCGGCCGGCGAGCGTGTCGCAGAGCGTGCCGAGCCCGCCCGAAGTGTTGAAAGCCTCGTAGGCGATGCCGTCGAGCGAGAACGCTTCGATCTCCTCGAGCGCGAGCGTCTCGTGCTTGTTCCCGTCGATGATCGCTTCGCAGGGATTGCAGTATTCGTTGATGAGGCCGTCGGTGCTCCAGGTCAGGTTGTACTTGAGCGCGTTGGTCGGGTAGACCGGCAGCGCGCCGACTCGCATGTGCACGTCGCGCAGGGCCTCGAACTTGCGCGTCATCGCGTAGGCAAGGATCGAGATGAAACCCGGCGCAAGCCCGCACTGCGGCACCAGCGCCGTCTTCGCGCCCGCGGCGAGAGCCTTGACGCGGCGCGTGCTCTCGACGTCCTCGGTGAGATCGAAATAGTGAGCGCCGTTGGCCACCGCCGCCTGCGCAATCATCGGCGTGAGGTGGAACGGGCAGGCCGAGAGGACGATCTCGTGGCCGCGGATCAACTCGCGCAGCTTGTCCTGCGACGTGAAATCGGCCTGGACGCTGCGCACGCCCAGCGCGGCGATCGGCGCAAGCCGCGCCGCATCCTGGTCGGTGACGGTGAGCGCGTAGTCGCCGGTCGCGTGCAGGAGGTGGCTGATCGTTTCGCCGATCTTGCCGGCGCCGAGCAGGATGGTCTTGGTCATGCCTGGGAGTCTAGGGCCCAACCCCGTCGAATTAAAGGCTGCATTTTGTCGGTTTGCCTATATAATCTGTGCAGAATGCCAAAAATTCCGGCGAAACGACGGACTTCGGGCGGTCAGCAGCAATTGCTGGCCCTGCTCCGCCGCAACGCGCGCGAGCCCACCGCATCGCTGGCGCGCAAGCTCGGGGTGGCGCGCACCACCGTGCAGGAGCGGATCCGCCGTCTCGAGCGCGACGGCGTGATCGCCGGTTACACGGTGCGCGTGAGCGAAGAGTTCGCCCGCCAGCGCATCAACGCGCACGTTTTGATCAACGTGAACCCAAAGGCCGGGGAGCGGGTTGTGCGGGAGCTGGAGTTGCGGCCCTGGGTGCGCGCGGTCTACGCGCTCTCGGGCGTGTTCGACTACGAGGTGCTGGTCGAAGGCGGCAGCACCGAGGAGATCGACCGTAACCTCGACGCCATCGGGCGCATCGACGGCATCGAGCGCACGCAGACCTCGATCGTGCTCTCGGTGAAGTTCGAGCGCTAGGGCAAGGCGAGCCCATTTTTTCAGCGTGGTCGGCAGTTTTTCCCGCTCGCGGCGCTCAAGCCGTAGCGCCGTCGCTCTTGCAGTTGCATGGCATGCGCCTTGCTCACGCTGTAGTGCACCGCCTCCGCAGGATGCGACTCTGCGCGGGTGGGCACGACCGATAGACCGAGTGGAAGGAGTGAACCATGAGTAATGTGCTTGCCAGACTGTTGTGTGTAGCTGCAGTGACGGCTCTTGCTCTGCCCGTCTGCGCGCAGACTCCGCAGGCCCAGCCCAAGACGACCGAGGCGGCTCCCGCCGCCGGCAGCCCGACCGGAGCCGGTGCGCCGACCGCACCGAGCGCGATCAGCCAGGAAGAAAAGACCGCGCGCGCCGCGTGCGAATCGAAGCCCTCGGCGGACAAGGAGAAGTGCCTGAAGGATGTCGAAGCGAAGTACGGCAAGACGGACAAGATGGCGCCGAGCGGCGACATGGGCGCGAAGCCCAAGGAAGACACGGCGAAGAGCGGCAGCTACAAGTAGAGCGCTGTTGCGCTACACCGTACCAAGCGACAGCGGCTACGAGCGCCTCATAGTATCGGGCTGGTGCTTCTGGTGAAAAAAATGCGCGCCCGCGAGGGCGCGCATTTTCATGTCTGCGGGCAGTGGTCTTACTGCGGCTGCCCTTCCTTCTTTTCCTTTTCCTTCTCCTTGCCACGTTCCTCACGCGGCGGCTCGCCTCTGGCGGTTTGCTGCGGCGGCGGAGCTTGACGCGCCTGCGCCTGCTGCTGGGCTTGCGCTTGCGCCGGCGCCTGCCGGGCTTGAGGTTGCTCTCGAGGGGGCTGTTGCTGCTGCGCTGGCGGAGGTCCACGCCGCTCTTCTCGCGCGGCTTGTGGCGGCTGCGGTGGCGCCTGCCGTGCCTGCGGTTGTTCGCGTGGTGGCGCCTGCCGTGCCTGCGGTTGTTCGCGTGGTGGCGCCTGCCGTGCCTGCGGTTGCTCTCGAGGCGGCTGCTGCGGTTGCGCTCCCGGAGGAGGTGCTCGCCGCTCTTGCGCTGCGCGTTCCTGCGGCGGTTGCGGCGCGGCTGCGGTCGGTGGTTGACCACGACGCTCCTGCGGAGGCTGCGGTGCGTTCGCCGTTGGCGGCGGTCCGCGACGCTCTTCCTTCGCCGCGCCACGCTCCTGTGGCGATTGTGGCGCTGCGGCGGTCGGGGGTTGACCACGACGCTCTTCCTTCGTCGCCCCGCCCTGCTGCGGCGGTTGTGGCACCGCTGCGGTGGGTGGTTGACTACGACGTTCTTCCTTCGTCACTCCGCCCTGCTGCGGCGGTTGAGGTGCCGCTGCGCTTGGAGCTTGCCCGCGACGCTCTTGAGCTACGCCACCGCCCTTGCTCGGCGGCAGTGGCATCGGCGCTGCGGCGGCTTTGCCTGATGGCGCAACGACCTGCACGTTGCGCTGCGCCGCTGGACGCTCGCGTGACATCGCCTGCAGCTTTTCCTGCTCGAGCGGCTTGCCGGGTTGCGCTGCGAGCGCCTGCTGCTTGGCCGCAAACGATGCGGCCTGTTGCGGCGGTGTTGCCTTCGCGACTACGCGCCGATCGAGGATCCTCGCTGCAGGCTTGGCGACTGCGGCAGCGGTCGCGCCTGCGGCTACGGCAGCGATCACGCTGGCGTGCGTCGGCGCAACAGCGGCAACCGCGCTCGGCTGGTGTCGGTCGATGTCTTGGCGCGACACTTGCACGGCTTCGCGGCGGACGTCATGACCGCTCGCAAAGGAAGTCGCGGACACGGCAACGACCGCGTTCGGAACCTCGCGGTTGCGATAGACGACGTTGACGTTCTGATTGTTGTAGTAGTTGTTGATCACCGTCGTGTTGACCACGGTGTTGCTGACGTTGATATTGGTGAAGTAGCTGCGGCTCACCACGTACGATGGCCGATACACCTCGCCGACGCCGAGCGGGAACCATGCTATGCCTGCGACGGGCCCGCCGCCGACCGCGATGCTGAAGCCGCCTCCGCCGACGAACGCCACGAGCGCAGGCGCGTAGACCGGACGCACTGCGATCGGTCCCGGGACCCAGCACCAGCGTGTATCGATGTATGCCCAGCGCCCGTAGTGGAACGGCGCGAAGCCCCATGGTGCATCGTCGATCCAGGTCCAGCCATAAGGCTCGACCCACGCCCAGTGGCCGTCGCGATAAGGCGCCCAGCCGGACGCGACTTGAGTCGGAACCCAGACATTGCCGTAGCCCTGCACATCGCGCCATGTCCCGTACTCGTCGAGATCGGAGTAGCCGATCAGATCAGGCGATACGTAGCGCGCAGTGACGGCTCGGTCCTCGCGTCGATCACGATCGAAAGCCCATTGATCGAACGCATCGGGCTGCGGCAGCGCAGCCGTCTGATAATCGCTCAGGCCCTGTCCGGTGAATGTATAAAGCTGGCCCTGACCGATGACGTACGCCGCGCCCTCGCCGTAGGCCTCGCCTTCGCCGTTGAATACGCGCAGCGTCGTGGTGTTGCCTTGTGGATCGACGTCGATGCGATATTCACCGGGTTTCCGCACCGAGAACGCGAGGTTCGGCGTATCGATCTCGTAGAACTGCCCGCCTTCGATCCGGCGCACGCGCAGATCGATCGTTCCCTGCGCTAGCTGAAATTGCCCCACCTGATCGTCCAGGTTGAGCACGTTGATGCTCGTCTCGCTGCCAACGCGCACTGCGGCAGCGCCGACCTGCAGCTCGAAGCGCGAATTCGCATCGGCCCACAGTCGGTCGCCCGTGACTACCGGCCGGTTCGCCTGCGCCGCAGCCCAATCTTCTTCGCCCGCGGGCGAGAAGGTGACCGTGCCGTCCATGTGCGAGAGTCTCGCTACCCTTGTCGGCGGATCGGCGAGCGCAGCAGCGCTCACGAAGAGCGCAAGCATACCGATCAATCCGATCATCCCGTTATGCCATCTTTGTCGCATCCTGCTCATGGTCATTCCTCTAGTTATCGATTTGTCGCTTCACAGCGCGCTGTGCTTGCAAAATCTACAATTGCGCGCAAAGCCTACGCTTCACTCCGCCGGCGAGCCCTACTGGCGCCCGCGCTGAACGGTGCTTGCTCGACCCGCAGCATCAATCGTGCCGCCGCGCAGCCAAAGTTACGGGTTTATTAACGCGCGAACCAGCAGAGCCGATGACCGACTCGCGGTGTCAGTGAATCTCTGACGGAGTCGGATCCAATGCGTCGGCGAGCAGCCGTGCCGGCCGCGCATCGTGCTCGGAAGGGAGAAAGAAGTCGAGCTTGCGGCGCCATGCGCGGCTGCGATAAAGATCCTCGACGCTTTGCCTCGCCGCGCGGCCGATTCGCTCGCGCAGCGCCGCATCATCGCGCAGCCTTAGAATCAGGTTGACCGCCTGCTCATTGGTGTCGAAGAGAAATCCGTTGATGCCGTGCGCGATGTAATCGGCGTAGCCACCGCGACGGCCGCACACCACCGGAAGACCGCAGGCCATCGCCTCGAAGACGACGCGTCCAAAAGCCTCGAGCCAGCGGTCGCTCGTGCGGTAGACGAAGCAATCCAGCCCATGCAGAAAATCGGCGTTGCCCTGCGCGCCTGCGGGCAGCACCTCGACCGCGCGGTCGAGGCGGTCGTGCATGCAGATCGCGCCCATGAGGCGCAACCGGACGCCTGCTTGCGCGAGCGCATGATAGACCTCGGGATCGTCGCGGTGGTGCTTGGTGGCGATGTCGCGCGACAACCTGCCAACCGTGAACGGTCTCGTCGCGTGTACGGCGCTTTCGTGCGGCACGAATCGGCGCAGATCGATCGGGCTCTCGATCACCGGACCTGGACGATCGCAAAGCCGGCGCAGCAGCGGCGAGGTATAGACGATCTCGACCGGCGTGCGATGCCAGCTCTCGAGGCGCCCGAGCACTTTCGCGAGGCGATCGGGCTGATGCGTGTTGTAGATCAGAATGGTTCGCCGTGGAAATGCCGCCTTGAACCAATGCCCGATGCGAAAGTACGCGCCGATGAAGACGAATGTTCCGCTTACCGGCCAGCGGCCGAGCCAAGGACGAATCAGTTCGATCGGATAGCGCTCGACGAACACGCGCGCCGGCTGGAATCTGCTCCAGAGGCGCACCGGACGGTCGACGCGAAGCGCCTCGTACATCTCGACCGCGCGCCAGTCGCTGCCGCCGTGCGGATCCCACAGCGGGTTGACGAGATGAATGACGTCGCGCGCCGCGGCGCCTGCCCTCGCGACATTCCTGCGCGGAGAAACTCTTGAAGCCATGCCTCGCCGGCGACGGGACAACCCCGGTTCGACGAAAGTAATAACTTCTCACTTGCAAGGCTGTTGTAAGGATTTGTAAGCAAGAATTGCAAGCGCACCACGACGATGCACAACGCGTGATCGCGGTGAGCCGATGTAGGAATTCGTCCTACTTACGAGTCGAGATTGTGCTACGCCGCGGGCAAACCGGCGCGGCAGCGCTCGATCCACTTCGCGCTCAGCTTCTCCTGCACGGTGTTCTGCGCGAGTCGCGCGCCGAGCGCATCGAAGTCGACGACGTCGAGCGGCTGATCCTGGTTGAAGCAGGAGAAGACATAGGAGAGCTTGCCCGATGCCGGATCGCGATGCGGCTGCAGGCACTGCGCGCAGATCTCCTTCATCATGCATTGCATCGGCGAATTGATCGATGCGAAGGCGCGATGCGAAGGCTTGAGATAAGGCGCAAGAACAGTGAGGCGCGCCTGCGCGACCGCGGCCATCATGCGATCGGAGCCGATCGCCATCACGCGGTCGGCCGAGTTGAACGCGATCGGCTGCGCGCCGAGCCCGCCGCTGGCGTAGGCGGCCATCGCTTCGACGATGTTGCCGACGAAGCTCTTGTCCTGCGAGCGCGCCGGCGTGAAACCCGGAGCTTCGTCGCAGGCCCACACGACGACGTCCGCCGCCGCTTCGATCTCCTCCACCTTGTAGCGATCGATCATCTTGCGGTAGCCGGCGAAATAAAGCACGCGCGATCCCGCTCTGCGGAAGGCCTGCCCGATCGAGAACAGCACTGCGTTGCCGAGGCCGCCGCCGGCGAGCACCACGGTCTCGCCGCCGGCGATCTCGGTCGGTGTGCCGGTCGGCCCCATCAGTACCACCGGCTCGCCCGGCTTCAACAACGCGCAGAGATTCGACGAGCCGCCCATCTCGAGCACGATGGTCGACACGAGCCCTTTCTCCCGATCGACCCAGGCGCCGGTGAGCGCGATGCCCTCCATCGCGAGGCGCGTTCCGTTCGCGCGGGGCGCGAGCGTCTCGAAGTTCTGCAGGCGGTAGAACTGCCCGGGCCGAAAGCGGCGCGCGGCAGCGGGCGCGCGCACGACGACTTCGACGATGGTCGGAGTCAATCGCAGCACGCGCTCGACGCTCGCGCGCAGCTCGCCGCGCACGCGCGCCAGGAATTCGTCGTCGTTTAGGGCGAAGTGCGCGTTGCGTTGCGCGAGCAGGCGGCTGATCACCGGATACCCTCGCGTCGCGCTCGCCATCGCCTTCACGACGTTGCCGTAGAACGACGGATGGAGGTCACCGAAGAAACTGATCGCCCGACCGTCCTGCTGCATCGTGGTGAGCACCTGCGTGGCGTCCGGCTTGGCCTGGCCTTTCTCCGGACGCACGGCATGTCCTTCCTCGTCGAGAGCGCGGAAATATTTCCCGTCGAGATGGAAGTGCGCGGCGTCTTCGCGTGCGGCGATCGTGTTCGGCTGCGTGCCGGCGGCGATGAGGATCGTGCGCGCAGGAAGCTCCGCGCGACCCGTCTCGTGCCACACGCCGTCGCCGTTTTGGTGCTGCACCGAAACCGAGAGCGCGCGTGCCCGGCTCCGGCGATCGATCTCGACCGCCAGCGGCGTCAGCCCCTCCGCGAAGCGAATGCCCTCTTCGAAGGCCTTCGCGACCTCTTCGTGGTTGAGCGTATACGACGGACTGTCGATCAGGCGACGGCGATAAGCGATCGTCACTCCGCCCCAGGACTGCAGCAGCTCGGCGATTCGCGCAGCGCGCCCTTCCGTCGCCGCCGCGGCGCGCTCGGCGCGAATCGCCCGCGCATGAGCGAGAAATTCATCCGCGATCTCGCGTTCGTCCTCGTTCCACTCGGCTTCGACAGCGTCGCGCCCGCGCTCGGGGATGAGCGTCTCGTAGCGGGCAAGGAATTTCTCGACCTGCACGGGATAGTAGGCGAGCGACTCGGTCGCGGTATCGATGGCGGTGAGCCCTCCGCCGACGACCACAACGGGCAGGCGAAGCTGCATGTTCGCCACCGAATCGCGCCGCGCGGCGCCGGTCAGCTGCAGCGCCATCAGGAAGTCCGACGCGGTGCGTACGCCGTTGGCCAGCCCGTTGGGCAGATCGAGCACGGTCGGCTTGCCCGCGCCGGCGCAGAGCGCGATGTGATCGAAGCCGAGCGCGAAGGCGCCTTCCGCGTCGAGGGTGCCGCCGAAGCGCACGCCTCCGTGCAGCGCGAAGCGCTCGCGCCGCTCGAGGAGAATCCGGATCAGCTTGAGGAAGTTCTTGTCCCAGCGCACGGTGATGCCGTATTCGGCGACGCCGCCGAAGCCGGCCATGACGCGATCGTTGAGCAGGTGATGGGCGAGCGTGAAGCCCGCCGGCCCGAGCCCGACCACCAGCACGCGTTTCCCCGTCGCTTCGCGCGGCAGCGGCCGGCGTAGATTGAGCGGATTCCAGCGCGTGAGGAGCGAATACACTTCGAAACCCCAGGGCAGCGCGAGCACGTCCTTCAGCAGGCGTGTTTCTGACTGCGGGATATCGACCGGGTCCTGCTTCTGGTAGATGCAGGCCTTCATGCAGTCGTTGCAGATGCGATGCCCGGTCGCCGCGACGAGCGGATTGTCGACACAGATCGTCGCGAGCGCGCCGAGCGCCCAACCCTCCGTGCGCAGCTTGTGAAACTCCGAAACCTTCTCGTCGAGCGGGCAGCCGGTCAGCGGAGTTCCGAACGGCGATTTCTTGAATGGGGCGATGCCGCCATCAGCCGGCTTCTTCTCGCGCAATCCCAACGAGCAGGAGTCTTTCTGCTGCTCGTGGCACCAGATGCAGTAATGCGCCTGGTCGAGGCTTCCGGCAAGATCGGTACCGCGATCGGTGAGCGCGAAGCCTTCGCGCCGACGCAGATGATCGTCGGGCAATCGCCACGCCTCAACGCCATTGTGCTTCTCGTGCTCGACGGGAATGAGGTGTATGAAGTCGAGCTTGCGCGGCGCTTTGAAAAGAACGCCATTCCTGTGCAGCCCGCGTCCCTCGGGCGTATGCGCGGCCCACGCCGCATAGCGAAACGCGAGGTCGATCTCGCCGGCATGCGCCGCTTCGTCCGCGCCCCATTCGCCGACGAGACGCGCGAAGCCGAGCTCTCCGTTCAGCGTGGTCAGCGGCTCGCCGACGAGCGCTTCCAGCCTCAAACGCAGTGCATCGGCGTCGAAGCCAGCCGCATCGTCGGCCTTGTACTTGTTCATCGCTTTGCGTTGCACGACTTGGCGCTTGCAGGCAAAGAGCGGCGCCAGCTCGCGCTGCGCCGACTGCAATCCGCCTACCTCGCGCTCGATGCCGAAGAGCTGCGCGAGCCAGTCTTCCAAGTGCGGTGCGACCGCGATCAGGAGCTCCGATTCTTCCTTGCGTCCGAGCGAATTCGGTGCCGCGCGCGCGGCGGTGAGACGCGCAGCGAGCGCGGCATCGCCCTCGGCGAGCCAGGCGCAGAACGCCGCGTCGAGCCTTGCGAGGCCCGCGGTCGAATAAAGGTCCGGGAAATCGAGCCCGAACTTGAGCTTCAGCATCGAAGAAGAGCGCTTCGCATCGCGGATAAACGTACAATTTTACCTTCTCGGAAGCCCTCGCCGCAGCTTCTCAACTGCTATAAGGATAGAATCGGCGGCCCGGGGCACGTCGCAAAGGGATAGACGGGATGAGGGCGATATCGAGGTGGGCGCAGGCCGCGCTCGCGCTGGCTCTGCTTGGGAGCCCGGCGGTCAACGCGCAGCCGATCAAGCTGGGCGAGCTCAACAGCTACAAGACCTTTCCGGCGTTTCTCGAGCCATACAAGAAGGGAATGGAGCTCGCGCTCGAGGAGGTCAATCGCGCCGGCGGGGTTCTGGGTCGTCCGTTGGAGCTCGTCGTGCGCGACGACAACGGCAATCCCGGCGACGCGGTGCGCGTCGCCGAAGAGCTCGTCGCCCGCGAAAAGGTCGATCTGCTGATGGGGACTTTCTCCTCTGCGGTCGGGCTTGCGGTGGCCGACTTCGCCAAGCAGCGCAAAGTCCTTTTTATCGCCTCCGAGCCGCTCACCGACAAGATCGTGTGGGAGAGCGGCAACCGCTACACGTTCCGGCTGCGTCCGTCGACCTACATGCAGACCGCGATGCTGGTCCCCGCGGCAGCGAAGCTCGGCAAGAAGCGGTGGGCGATCGTATACCCGAATTACGAATACGGCACCTCGGCCACCGCGGCCTTCAAGCAGCAGATGATCGCGCGCCAGGCCTCGGGGCTCGAGTTCGTCGAAGTGGCCGTGCCCCTGGGCAAGATCGACGCGGGCCCCGTGGTGCAGGCGTTGATCGACGCGAAGCCCGACGCGATCTTCTCTTCGCTCTTCGCCACCGATCTCGCCAAGTTCGTGCGAGAAGGCGAGCTGCGGGGCCTGTTCAAGGATCGGCCGGTGTTCAATCTGCTCGGCGGCGAGCCCGAGTATCTCGATCCGTTGAAGGACGAGGCGCCGACCGGCTGGTATGTCACCGGCTATCCGTGGGCGGCGATCGCTACGCCCGAGCACAAGCGCTTCCTCGACGCCTATCAGGCGAAATTCAAGGATTACCCGAGACAGGGTTCCGTCGTCGGCTACAGCGCCGTGATGACCGTGGCGGCGGCGATTCGCAAGGCGCGCTCGACCGATACGGCGAAATTGGTTGCGGCGATGTCGGGCCTCGTCGTCGATACGCCATTCGGCAAGGTCACGTTCCGCGCGCTCGATCATCAGTCGACGATGGGCGCGTACGTAGGCCGCATCGCGGTCAAGGACGGCAAAGGCATGATGGTCGACTGGAAGTACGCCGACGGCGCCGGCTATCTGCCCTCCGACGACTGGGTGCGCGCGCATCGGCCGGCGGATTGACCCTCTCCGCTTTCCTAATTCAGCTCGTCAACGGCCTCGCCGGCGCGTCGTCGCTGTTTCTTGTCGCGGCCGGCCTCACGCTGATCTTCGGCGTGACGAGGATCGTCAACTTCGCGCACGGCTCGCTCTACATGCTGGGCGCGTACGTCGCGTACAGCGCGATCGGGCGCTTCGGCGCGACCATTCCCGGCTACTGGCTCGCCGTGCTCGGTGCGGCGCTCCTGGTCGGCGCGATCGCCGCGCTGATCGAGATGCTCTTGCTGCGCAGGATCTACGCCGCCCCGGAGCTGCTGCAGCTGATCGCGACCTTCGGCGTCGTGCTGATCGTCAAGGACGTCACGCTCGCGCTATGGGGGCCGGAGGATCTGCTCGGGCCGCGCGCCGCGGGCCTCAAGGGCGCGATCCCGATCGGCAGCGGTCTGCTTCCGCAATACGACGCACTTCTCATCGCCACCGGGCCGGCGATTCTCGCTTTGCTGTGGTGGCTCACGCGGCGCACGCGCTGGGGCGTGCTGGTGCGCGCGGCAACCGAGAACCGTACGATGGTCCAGGCGCTCGGCGTCGATCAGGCGTGGCTCTTCACCAGCGTTTTCTTTCTCGGCGCATCTCTCGCCGGACTCGCCGGTGCACTGCAGTTGCCGCGTGAGTCGGCCAATCTCGGGATGGACCTTTCGGTGATCGCGGAAGCCTTCGTTGTCACCGTCGTCGGCGGCCTGGGTTCGATTCCGGGCGCGTTCGTCGCCGCGCTCATCATCGGGCTAGTGAAAGCACTGTGCATCGCGCTTGGACAAGTCGAAATCGGCGGCTTCGCGATCGCGTTCCCGAAGCTCACGCTGGTCGCCGAGTTCGTGGTGATGGCCGTCGTCCTGGCGCTGCGACCCTACGGCCTGCTCGGCAACGCTCAGACTGCCGCGCCGACGACCGCGCTCGCGGAGCACCGCACACTGGTGCGCCCTCCCGGTCGGCGCAGCGCGATCGGCGCGCTCGTCGTCATCGCTCTGGCCGCGCTGCTGCCGACGCTGGGCGATGAATACGATCTCGTGCTGGCGACCGACGTGCTGGTGTTTGCACTCTTTGGCGCGAGCCTGCAATTCATGATGGGAACCGGAGGCCTCGCCTCCTTCGGCCATGCGGCGTACTTCGGCATCGGCGCGTACGCTGCCGCGCTCGCGGTGAAGCATGGCGTCGCGATGGAAGGCGCGGTCGCGCTGGCGCCATTCGCCGCCTTCATCGGAGCGCTGGTGTTCGGATGGTTCTGCGTGCGACTCTCCGGCATTTATCTCGCGATGCTGACGCTCGCTTTCGCCCAAATCATCTGGTCCGTGGTGTTCCAGTGGGAGAGCGCCACCGGCGGGTCGAACGGGCTGGTCGGCATCTGGCCTGCGGCGTGGCTCGCGGGCAGCCGGGCCTATTTCTATTTCACTCTCGTGGTGAGCGCGATCGCGCTCATCGTCATCGTCTGGATCGCGCACACGCCCTTCGGCTACGCGCTGCGCGCCGGGCGCGACTCGCCGATGCGCGCCGAAGCGAGCGGGATCGATGTGCGCGCAACGCAATGGGTGGCCTTCGCGCTCGCCGGCGCTTTCGCCGGGCTGGCCGGCGCGCTGTACGCCTTCTCGAAGGGCAGCATCGCTCCGGACACGCTGACGATCCCGCGCTCGGTCGACGCGCTGGTGATGGTGCTCGTCGGCGGACTCAATTCGCTCGCTGGCCCCCTTCTCGGCGCCGCCGCTTTCACCGTGCTCCAGGACTCGCTCGCGCGCGCGACCGAGTACTGGCGCTCAGCCGTGGGCGCCGCGATCCTCCTCATCGTGCTCTTCTTTCCGATGGGCATCGGCGGCGCGCTGCAGTGGCTGCTCGCCCGAGTCAGACGATGACGAGCGCGATCGTTCTCGCCGCGAATCGCCTCGCGAAATTCTTTGGCGGCATCGAGGCGCTGCGCGAGGTTTCGTTCACGGTCGCTGCGGGCGAGATCGTCGCCGTGATCGGCCCCAACGGCGCGGGCAAGACAACCTTGTTCAATGTCATCAACGGCCAGCTCGCGCCGGACGAGGGATCGGTCACGCTGCTCGGGAAGCGCATCGAGGGACTGCCATCACGCGCCATCGCGCGCGCGGGGATCGGGCGCACGTTCCAGGTCGCGGCGACTTTCGCATCGATGACCGTGCGCGAGAACGTGCAGACCGCCCTGGCTGCGCATGCGCGCAAGCACTATCGCGTGACCTCGCGCGCGACCGACATTGATATTGCAGAAGCCGATGCGCTTCTCGATCGCGTCGGGATGAGCGCTGTCGCCGATCAGGGCTGCGCTACTCTGCCCTATGGCGAGGCCAAGCGCATCGAGCTCGCTCTGGCGCTAGCCAACGCTCCGAAGCTGCTGCTGATGGACGAGCCGACCGCCGGGATGCCGATGCCTGCGCGCGGTGACGTCATGCGGCTCGCCTCCGATCTCGCCCGTCGCGAGGGCATGGCGGTGCTTTTCACCGAGCACGACATGGACGTGGTCTTCGGCCACGCCGACCGCATCATCGTGCTCGACCGCGGCCGAGTCGCAGCCGAAGGCAGTCCCGAAGCGATTCGTGCCGATCCGCGCGTGCGCGCGATCTATCTCGGCGCTGGTTAGTTGTCGGTCCCCTGGGAGTTGTCGTTCCCTTGGGAGTTGTCGTTACCCTCGGAGTCGTCAGAGCCGCCGGCCTCGATCTGCGTGGCGAGCAGAGTCGTTGCATCGTACTCTGCGCTGATTGGCATTCCCATCTGGATGTCCGCCAGCGTGCCGCCGTCGCCGTTGACTTCGATCTCGGTCGAGGCGTTGACCGTCAGCACAATGTTCGTCCCGCCGCCTTGCGGCGTGATCGTCACCGTTCCCAAGGTCGTATCGACTGCAAACACGGTGCCCGTGACTTCCGCGTCTTCACTCTCGCTGCTGACATCGATCGAGAACGCGGCGAAAGTCGTCGGATCATACTCAGCTTCGACCGCCTGAGACACTTGCAGATCGCTTAACGTGCCTGGCGCGTCGTTCACCTCGATGATCGTTGTCGTCCCTACCACGACCGTCACTGCCGCCGATCCGTCATCCGGCGTGATGGTCACGTTGCTGCCGGAGATCATGCTGATTACGCCCTGCACTTCGCTCTCGTCCGGCCCGTCGGCCAGAACGTCGAGCACGACGTTCGTGCCGGCGGCGACGTGCGCGACCAACGTGTCGCGCGATGTGATCTGACGCAATGCGACGATCTTCCCATTGCGCGCAATCCGCGTGCCTGCGTTCGTCTGCAGGTTCTGCGAGCCCACCGACAGCACGCCGCCTGCGAACGAGACCGCGCTGGCCCGGCCGCTGACGTTGGTGACGCTGGGTCCCGACGCCGACAGCGCCTGCGCGGCAAGCCTGGACACTTTGTAGGTTGCGCTGATGCTGTCATTGAGCGCTACATCCTTGAGTGTCACGCTGGCCCCGTTCCGCGTGATCGCCGTCCTGCCCACGGAGAGCTTGATGCTCGTGCCCATGCTCGTCTTGACGGTGATGTTTCGCTTGGCGGTATCGATCGTGTAGACCGTTCCTGTGATCGAAGCGGTGCTGCCTCCGCCTCCTCTCGCGCTCGCTGCCGGCGCGACCGCCATCGCAAAAACCAGAACCAGCGCGCTTGCAAACGTCCTGCCGAGAATCGACGCTCTCATTTGCCACCTCCGATGTTGTTCAAACGTCGGCTGTCGCGTGAACAGTGGTGGCAGTATGTGATATTCCGCCGTCCTATGCAAATGTCATAGTCACATGGGTTATTTGATTGAATTAGTTGCAGTTTAGCCGAAAGCCTATCGCAAGCCTAGAGCCAGATCGCAGCAAAAAGGGGGCCCAGGCAAAGGTACCCCATCGCCGCGAGGCTGACAGTGAACAGCGCGTGCTCCACTCCTCGAGCAAGTCCAGGGTTTCTCCATGTTGACGATCGGTGCGCGCTGCGAGGCATGGCAGTTGTCAGGGCATTCATTTCGACCTCCTTCCTGATCGATGACGAAGGCGAGAATAGCGGTATCATTGGTATGCTAAAAGTTCCAATATCATAAATCTTTATGAGTCCAATAAGTCGCGGCAACCTCGACCTCGCCATCGACTTGCCCGCGCGCGGGTCACGGCGAGTCGTGCGCGAGCTGCACCGGCAGCTTCGCGCCGCCATCGTCGGCGGGCGCCTGCGGCCGGGTTTGCGCCTGCCCGCCTCGCGCGAGCTCGCCTCCGCATTGAACGTGTCGCGCAACACCATCGTCAACGCATACGACCTCCTGCTCGCCGAAGGCTACGTGTCTGCAAAGGGTCG
>Ga0318560_10000040_pt1 | contig 24256 bp, 21 predicted proteins | sample GRESIP065b5f22_FD_202537 | JGI IMG/M metagenome (GOLD analysis project Ga0318560, IMG submission 202537) | Tropical soil microbial communities from Luquillo Experimental Forest, Puerto Rico - GRE.SIPMG.065b5f22 | ecosystem: Environmental > Terrestrial > Soil > Tropical forest > Bulk soil... | reverse complement strand
TCGTGCCCCTTTAGCGCGGCACGCACAACCCCTCAAATATGTTGAGGGGCAGGATAATTCGTTTTATTTCTACTATAGGGTTGCCCCGCTGATGGGCGTGTCGCTGAGAGGCCAGCGGCCCATCGCCATCAGCTTGTGCCGGGCCCACTCATCGGCAGCCGGGCGTAGTACGCCACCTCCGGGTCCGTCAGGACTTCGACCAGATCGGCCAGCCGCGCCCTCGGCGCGGCCCGGTCACCGCAGGGGGTGCGTTGCCGGGTCTCGGCACAGCAGCGATTGTCGGCGGCCTGTGGCCCCTCTATCGCGGGAGCCATGTTCGGTGCGCCAGCGGGGCTCTCAGCGGCCACACCAACGACGGGTCGCAGCTCGTAGAGCTTGAACCAGGTGGTCTTTGCCCCCATCGCGATTGACCCGTTTTCGTTCGGGTTGCGGACCTTGCCGAACACGACTCCGTACTCGATCAGGTGCGGACGCTTGCGGTCGCGGTTGATCTCGACCACGGTGCCGGTACGGCCCCTAAACCGTGGCCACGTGCCCTTGGATGGGTAGCGGGTTTCGTCACGCTCAACACGGACCTGGTCACCGACGTTCACCCCGCGCCTCACGCTGCACCGCCCTCGGCCTCGCGTGCGGCTTTCTTGGCCTTACGCACCGCAATCGACTTCAACTGGATGCGCTTGAAATGCGCTTGACGCAGCGACTCAGCGCGTTTCGGATCACCACCGGCCAACGCCAGGAAACGGGCGTCAGCGGCCCTTCGGGCGTTGGCGGTGCGCGCCGCACGGTCGCTGGTTTTGCCCCAACTGGCATGGGCGGCCATCGACTTGGCCAGGGATTGCGCAGATTTGTGCTCACTCAAGGGTAGACAGCCTTCACTCAAGTAAGGCCTGTTACGGCGCTACCCCTGAGGGGCCTACGGCCCGGTAAAGTGCCGTGCCCGGGCCGGGCGGCTGTCTCTTCAACCTACGTCATCGCACAGCACTACAGCTAGCTGCAGAGCCGGTATTCGCGGTGCCCCTCCAGGGCGTACACGGCCAGCTCGACCGCGAGCCGCTGATAGTCGCGTACCAGCGTCCAGCGGGGGCAGCGGCGACAGGACAGCGTGACCACCGTGCCGCGGGGTGTGAAGGTTTGCGTAAAACCCGAATTTTTCGGCGGGGTTTTCGGCGGGGAGCTGCACATATCGGTGATCCCCTGATACCAGGCCCCCGTCGCCGACCTGTAGTGGTGGTAGCGGCCATCCGCCGCTATGAGCAGCAACTCGTCGCCCGCTGGGGTAGGGAACCCCAGCCGCGGCCCGGACAACTTGGGGGCGGCGATGCCGACCGCGGCGATGAAATGCCCGCGGGGGCAGCACACCCGAATCTCTGGCGGCGGGTTCACGGCGTCAATCCGCTGGCACAGCGCCGCCAGCTCGTCGGGGTTCACGGCTCGCCCAGGCCAAGGCCCAGCCGGTCGAACTCCTCGGCGGCCAGCCGCTCGCTTGCGGTCTTTGTGTAGCGGGCCACCATTGCGTTGTCCGTCCATCCACAGTGGGCGCGCAGGCCGGTTTCCGAGCCGCCGTTTTTAAGCCAGCGGACGGCGGCGGTGTGGCGCAACCGGTGCACATGGAAGCCGACCACCCCGACGGCGGCGGCGCGAGCCTTCAGCGCGTTCACCAGTCCCGGATACGTCAGCCGCCCGTGCTGGGTCGAGACCCACAGTGGGCCCTCGGTCGGTCGGCGCACGGCGCGGTGGCGGGCGCGCACATATCGGTCGATGGCCGCCGAGGTGTTCACCGAGAACTTCACCCGCCGCGATTTGCCGCCTTTGCCTTTTCGGACAACAAGCAGGCAGGCGTCAAGGTCAACGTCGGTGATGTCCAGCGCGAGCAGTTCCGAAGCGCGCAAGCCGGTCTCGGTGAGCAGCAGCAGGATCGCCTTGTCGCGTTTGTGGTTCAGGGCGGTGCCGTCGCAGGTTTTCAGCATCCTGCCGATCTCATCCTCGCTCATATCGGCGACGGGGGCCTGAGCCAGTTTGGGGGGTTTGACCGCGAGGACGCCGTCGGCGTCGAACCCTTCTTCGTCGGCGAGCCAGCGGGCAAAACACTTCAGCGCCATCAGCCGCAGTCGCACAGTGGAGGCGTTTTGATGCTGCGCGGCCATCCAGTCCAGCACGGTCTTCTTGGTCAGCTCGGGTGGTGTCCCGGCCTGATCGCAGTGGGTGATCAGGGAGTCGATGGCGGTGCGGTAGACCCGAAGCGTGTGGGGGGACTTTCGTTGGCCGCGCAGTTGGCGTAGCCAGGAGTCGCGGAGTTCAGACAAGTCCAGCAAAGTATCGGTCATCCTGTTATCCTATACTCTCAGTGCTGTGCACCAGGCTATTTGTCAGTTCTCTGGTGCTTCTGCTGGTCAGAGCGTTGCAGCGTTAAACGGTTAGGGAGTGATTGACGAGTGAAATCGATCGACGAGCTGGCCGCTGACCCGAACTTCACCACCGCCAAGACCGGCGAGCATCGCTCGGTCACCTTTTTGCCAGATCCGCCGCGGGCGCCACGCCGCTACACGGTGATCTCGGTGGACGATCACATCGTCGAACCGCCGGACACCTTCACCGGACGCCTGCCCCACAAATTCGCTGACCGCGCACCGAAAGTCGTGGAGACCGACAGCGGGGGACAGACGTGGGTCTACGACGGCCGGGAACTGCCCAACGTCGGATTCAACGCCGTGGTCGGGCGGCCCGTGGCGGAGTATGGCTTCGAGCCGGTCCGGTTCGATGAAATGCGCAGAGGCGCATGGGATATCCATGAGCGCGTCAAGGACATGGACCTGAATGGCGTATACGCCTCGCTGAACTTTCCCTCTTTCCTGCCGGGGTTCGCCGGTCAGCGGCTGCAGCAGCTGACCAAGGATCGCGACCTGGCGTTGGCATCGGTTCGCGCATGGAACGATTGGCACCTCGAGGTTTGGGCGGGGTCATATCCCGAACGGATCATTGCCTGCCAATTGCCGTGGCTTCTGGATCCCGAGCTCGGCGCGAAGATGATCTATGAGAACGCGGAGCGCGGATTTCACGCCATTACGTTCAGCGAGAACCCCGCGATGCTCGGATTGCCGAGCATTCACTCCGGTCACTGGGACCCGATGATGGCGGCGTGCGCCGAGACCGGGACCGTGGTGAACCTGCACATCGGATCGTCGGGGTCCTCGCCGTCCACCACGGACGATGCACCGCCGGATGTGCAGGGGGTGCTGTTCTTCGCCTATGCGATATCGGCGGCGGTCGACTGGTTGTACTCCGGTCTGCCCAGCAGGTTCCCCGACCTGAAAATCTGTTTGTCGGAAGGCGGAATCGGTTGGGTCGCGGGATTGCTGGATCGTCTTGACCACATGCTCAGCTATCACGCGATGTACGGCACCTGGGCGGCGCTTGGTGAAAGCCTTACACCGGCGGAGGTCTTCGTCCGGAACTTCTGGTTCTGCGCGGTGGAGGACAAGTCGTCGTTCGTGCAGCGTGAGCGGATAGGCGTGGAAAACATCATGTTGGAGGCCGACTATCCGCATTGCGACTCCACCTGGCCGCACACTCAACAAACGATCCACGAAGAGATCGGCGACCTGCCGCCGGACGTGATCCGTAAGTTCAGCTGGGAGAACGCGTCTCGCCTGTACCGCCATCCGGTGCCGCTCGAGGTGCAGCGAAATCCCGAGGCATTTTGACGAAGTATGCTCGCTTGGCTGAACCGACTTGAATTCCACCGGCGAGTGGGTCCCCACGCACTTCTTTTGACCTAACGGTGCTAACCGCCACAACTGTTGCTTGGTAGTCCTTCGGAGCAGAGCACCGATCGGATGGCCGTCGATTTGAACCGCTCGGCCCCGGGGGCCGTTAAGTTATCTGAGGTGTTCGCGGCGCGCTAGTGGACCAGGGTGTCGGGACCTCCCCTCGACATCGACACCGAGCAGGAGTCCGCCGTGTTCATTGAGCCAGAACTAACTACGGGATCAAACGCATACCGTGCCAACACTTCTGCGCTTCCGCGGCGAATTGAGGCAAAGCGCAACGGCTACGTCGAGCGCACGGTTATTACCAGTGACGGCGTGCGGCTGGCGGTCCGCGACTACGGCTCTGACGGCGCTCCCGACCACACCGTTGTTCTGCTGCACGGCCTCTGCCTGACACAGTCCAGCTGGGCGCGCCAGGTCGGTCACCTGGTGGGTCGGTGGGGCAACAGTGTACGAATCATCACCTACGATCACCGCGGCCACGGCGATTCGACAGGTGCCGACATGCACACATACCGGATAGACCGACTGGCCGCCGACCTGGCCGATGTCCTGACCGCTCTGCGCGTCACCGGGACGCTCACACTGGCGGGACATTCGATGGGCGGCATGACAGCGCTCGCATACTTGGGCCGTGCCACCGCCGATCGTCCGGTGGAACCGCAAGGCCTCGTCCTGGTCGCCACCGCCGCCGGCCGCCTGGCCGAGCGAGGACTCGGCCGTTTGCTGGCCACACGGGCCACGGCAATGCTGTGCAATCTCGTGCACCATATGCCGCGGCGGCCCACAGACCAGGTCTTCAGTGGACTGGTGCGGCCGGTATGGCGGGGCCTCACCAAGCACTTTGGCACCGCGACGAACGGTGCCACCGCGGTCGCCGCATCCGTCGCCCAGACCATTTCATTGACAACAGCCGTTGGCTTTCTTCCCGGCCTCAAGGAATACGACCAGTACCACGCCCTTGCGTCCATCTCCGCAAACACGATTGTCATCAGCGGGGGAGCGGACATGACGACCCCACCCGACCATGCACGCGACCTGGCCGCGGCCATCCCGGGCGCCACCCATCTGCACCGACCCGACGCCGGCCACATGCTTGTCGAAGAGCACCCGCAGTGCGTCAGCGACGCAATCGACCGCGTGCTGGGCATGCGGACGTTTTCCGCCTGCGGCGCGGCCAGTTGAATACTGAGACCTATCGGCTAACGTGCGAGGGGGAGGGATGATGACAACGGCCAAAGTTGACTTCAGTTCCGTCCGCTGGGGCTCGGTGGAGTGGACGAACCTCGTCACGCTGTATCTGCGCGCGTATGAAAGCCGTTCGCGGCGCCCCATTCTGGGTGACAACGCGGCCGCGGAGGCGGTGGACCGGATCGACTACGACTTCAAGCGGATCCATCGGACCTCGTTTCCGGCGTCGAACCAGTACATGGTCGTGTTGCGCGCCAAACAGCTCGACGACTGGTGCGCGGATTTCCTTCGGCGTCAACCTGATTCGGTTGTCCTACACCTCGGTTGCGGCCTCGATAGCCGCGCCTTTCGGCTCGCCTTCCCGCAATCGGTCCTGTGGTTCGACATCGATCAGCCAAGCGTCATCGAGTTGCGGCGACGCCTGTACGACGACACCGAGCACTACCGGATGATCGGCTCATCGGTGACCGATCCGGAATGGCTGGATCAGATTCCAACCCGCCGCCCCACACTCGTCGTCGCCGAGGGGCTGCTGATGTACCTGCGCGAGGACGAAGTCCGACAGCTGCTGCAGCGCTTGACGGACCGGTTAGACCGCGGCGAGCTCCTTTTCGACACGCTCTCAGCGCTGGCGCCGCTGCTGTCAAAAGCCTTGACAAAAGGGATCATCAAGTGGGGCATCGGCGACGCCCGCGACATCCAATCGTGGAATCCACGGCTGCGATTCCTCGAGCAGACGCCCGCGCTGGCCGGCTACCAGAAGATCGAATCGACCGCGATGCGGTTGATTTATAAGTTGACGTGTGCAACTCCCGGCGGCAAATACGACGTGCTGAACCGCTTCGAATACTCATAGGTCGGAAGCCAGTCGCCGCAGGATGTCGGCCACCGGCTCGGCGGTGGCGTGCCGGTATCCGGTGCCCGCCCACAGATGTACATAGTCGGGTTTCCCCGCCGCGGCGGCGGCCTTGCGCAGCGGGCTGGTGAGGTGGTGAATCGCCGGATAGCCCAGCGGCGCCTCCGTCTCGTGGGCGTCGATGAACGCGTTGCGCAGGCCGCGGGCCGGGCGGCCGGTGAAGGCCCGAGTGAGCACCGTCTCGGTGCGCGCGGGATCGGCGAGGGCCGCCTGGTGGGTGGCCGAGGCGCCGCTTTCGACGGCACGCAGCAGAACCGTTCCCACGGCGGCCGCCGCTGCGCCCGCGCGGATCACTTCGGCCACCGCCGCGGGAGTGGCGAGCCCGCCCGTCGCGATCACCGGCAGGGGCACCGTCGCCACGATCTCTTTGACAAGGTCCACGATCGGGACCGGCGTCAGCGGTTTCCGCGGCGAGAGCGTGCCGGAATGCCCGCCGGCCGCCGCCGCCTGCACGGCAAGCATGTCGACACCGGCAGCATGGGCTTGCGCCGCCTCGTCGGGGTTTGTCACCGTTTGAACCACAACGCTATTGGCCTCTTGCAGCGCGGCGATCACGTTGCGCGGCGGTATCCCGAAGGTGAACGACACCATTGGCACCGGGTCGTCGAGCAACAGCGCGATCTTCTCGTCGAACCTGTCGTTGTCCTCGATGGGCTCGGCGGGCAGGGTCAGACCAAACTGGTCGGCCTCCTGCTGAATCGTCGCGGCGTAAGTCCGGTAGCTGTCGGGATTGACAGGTAGGGGATTGGGCGCAAACACGTTGATGCCGAACGGGATTCCCTCGGCGCGGACGATCCTGATCTCGGCTTCGACGGCTTCCACGGTCTTGTAGCCGGCGGCCAGCATGCCCAGGCCACCCGTCTGGGTTGCCGCCGAGACCATCGCCGGAGTGGTCGGGCCGCCCGACATCGGCGCGGCGACCAACGGAATGGACATCCCGAACTGTGCCAACATTGCGGTGCCCCTTCGGTGTCCTGCGGACTGCGGATCTAGCGCTTGTCTTGACCATATAGCTGTGCCCGCAGCCGGGCGCCGCCGAGCGTGCGCAAAATGCCACCGTTGCCGGCGCGTAGCCGTACAGACACGCACGCTCGGTTGAATGTTCCATCGCAGCGCCGGACCTGACAGGATGCTTCACCGTGAAGAGGCCCAACTTTCTGGTGATCGTGGCGGACGACCTCGGGTTTTCCGATATCGGCGCGTTCGGCGGCGAGATCAATACGCCCAACCTGGATCGGCTGGCCCACGCGGGCATCCGGTTCACCGATTTCCACTCCGCCCCGGCCTGCTCACCTACCCGGGCGATGCTGTTAACCGGAACCGACCACCATCTCGCCGGTATCGGCACGATGCTCGAGGTCGCGATTCCCGGATTCCAGGGCGCGCCCGGTTATGAGGGCTATCTGAACGACCGAGTTGTAGCGTTGCCCGAGCTGTTGCGCGACGCGGGATATCTGACGCTGATGTCGGGCAAATGGCACCTGGGTGCCACCATCGAGACGTCGCCGTGGGCTCGTGGATTCGAGCGCTCGTTCGCCTTGCTGCCGGCTGGCGCCAGCCATTACGGGCCCGCCGCCGGAGGCGGTTTCTCGCCCGTGCCAACGCTTTACACCGAAGATGACCAGTTCGTCTCCGTTGACTTCTTCCCCCCTAACTTCTACTCGTCCGACTTCTACGCCGACACGCTGCTGCGCTACTTCCGCGAACGTTCGAAGGACCCGGAAAACAAGGACCGGCCCTTCTTCGCGTATCTGCCCTTCCAAGCCCCGCATTGGCCGCTGCAGGCACCGGACGAATCCATCGCGACCTATCACGGCCGTTACGACGACGGACCGGACGCATTGCGCGAGGCGCGCTTGACAGCGCTGCGGCGGCTCGGACTTTGCCCGCCCGACGCCGCGGCCCACCCGGTCGTGGCCGACGGCGCCCCGGAGTGGGCCGACATGACCGCCGACGAGCGCGCGCTATCGGCTCGAAGCATGGAGGTCTACGCCGCGATGGTGGACCGAATGGACTGGAACATCGGCCGGGTGATCGAATACCTGGCCGACGCCGGCGAGCTTGACGACACGGTCGTGATCTTCTTGTCCGACAACGGCGCAGAGGGCGCGATGGTCGAGGCGATGCCGCTTCGTGGACCCCAAATCGTCGCGCAGATCGAAAAATACTGCGACAACAGCCTCGACAACCTCGGCCGCCCCACCTCGTTCATCTGGTACGGCCCGCGGTGGGCACAGGCGGCCACCGCGCCGTCGCGCCTGCACAAGGCGTTCACCACCGAAGGCGGGATCCGGGTGGTGGGCTTCCTCACCTGGCCGGGCTTTGCGCGGCAGGGCCAGATCGGCACCGCGTTCGCGACCGTCATGGACATCGCCCCAACCCTGCTGGAACTCGCCGCTGTCGCACATCCCGGCACGTCCTACCGAGGCCGCGAGGTCGAACCCATGCGGGGCCGCTCGCTAGTGCCGTATCTGTCGGGCGACAGCGAGGCCGTCCACGAAGCCGATACCGGCACGGGCTGGGAATTGTTCGGCCGCCGGGCAATTCGTCAGGGTAACTGGAAGGCGCTCTACCTGCCGGAGCCGTACGGTCCGGGCACCTGGCAGCTCTACGACCTCTCCGGCGACCCGGGTGAGATCGACGACCTGGCCGCCTCGCGGCCCGACAAACTGGCCGAGCTGCTGGCGCTGTGGGACCGATACGTCGAGGAAACCGGCGTCATCCTCGAACCCGTCTCGGTGTACGACGCCGACCTGCGGACGTGACACTATGCTTGGGCGCTGATGGCTGAGACAACCACCTGCGCGATCATCGGCGGCGGCCCGGCCGGGATGGTCCTCGGGCTCCTGCTGGCTCGGGCGGGTGTCGAGGTCACCCTGCTGGAGAAGCACGGCGACTTCCTGCGCGACTTTCGCGGTGACACCGTGCATCCGACCACGCTGCGGCTGCTCGACGAGCTCGGTTTGTGGGAGCGTTTCAGGGAGTTGCACTACAGCGAGGTCCGCAAGGCGAAATTCGAGTCGAATGGCCGCTCGGTCACGTACGTCGACTTCGAGCGTTTGCGACAACAACCCCATCCCTTTATCGCCATGGTGCCGCAGTGGGACCTGCTGAACCTGCTCGCCGAGGCCGCCCGGGCCGAGCCGAGCTTCACGTTGCGGATGAAGACCGAGGCCACCGGGCTGCTGCGGGAGGGCGGCAGGGTAGCCGGAGTGCGCTACCAGGGGCCCGAGGGCCCGGGTGAGTTGCGGGCCGATTTGACCGTCGGTTGCGACGGCCGGTCGTCGATCGTGCGTCGCGAGGCCTTCCTGAAGACACGCGAATACCCGGTGACCTTCGACGTCTGGTGGTTCAGATTGCCGCGCGAAGACGACGCGGAATTCTCCTTCTTCCCTCGCCTTGCCCCCGGCAAGGCCCTCGTCGTGATCCCGCGCAAAGGCTACGACCAGATCGCCTACCTCGGACCCAAGGGGACCGACGCCCAGTTGCGTGCTCGCGGCATAGAGGCGTTTCGGCGCGACGTCAGCGGGCTGCTACCCCAAGCGACCGAGTCGGTGGCGACGCTGACGTCGATGGACGACATCAAACACCTCGACGTCCGGGTAGATCGGCTGCGTCGCTGGCACGCCGACGGGCTGCTGTGCATCGGCGATGCCGCGCACGCAATGTCTCCGTTGGGAGGCGTCGGCATCAACCTGGCGATCCAAGATGCCGTGGCGGCCGCGACGTTGTTGGCCGAACCCCTGCGGGAGCACCGGGTCACGGATCGCGACCTGGCCGCGGTGCGCCGCCGCCGCCTATTTCCCACCGCGGTAACCCAAGGGGTGCAACGGATGTTACAGCGGGCGCTGCTCGGCCCGCTCCTTCGCGGCGCGGACCCCACGCCACCGGAGGCCCTGCTGAGAGTCGTCGAGCGCCTGCCGTGGCTGTCTGTGCTGCCGGCCTACTTCATAGGCGTCGGGATCCGGCCCGAGCGTGCGCCGGCCTTCGCCCGTCGCGGCCCCGGCAGCTGAGCTGATGCCGAGATCGACGTTAGCGTGAAGAAGTACGACTAAGCCGCGCGCTAATGTCGATTTCCGCGATAGCCGCGGCAGATACGACCAAGTGTTAGCGTCAGGTCCGTGTCTGGACAAGTTCGGATCGGCATTCTCGGCGCAGCGCGGATCGCACCGCCGGCGCTCGTCAACCCCGCCAAGAAGAACGCCGAAGTGGTCGTTGCCGCGGTGGCCGCACGCGATCCGTCGCGAGCTCAGGCCTTTGCCGCCAAACACGGCATCCCCCGGGTGCACGACGACTACGACAAGCTGATAGCCGACCCGAACCTCGACGCGGTGTACAACCCGTTGCCGAACGGCTTGCATGGCCGGTGGACCCGAGCTGCCCTGGCCGCAGGCAAGCACGTGCTGTGCGAAAAGCCGTTCACCGCCAATGCGGCCGAAGCCCGGGAAATCGCCGAACTGGCCGCGAATTCTGATCGGGTTGTGATGGAGGCCTTCCACTATCGCTACCACCCGCTGAATCAGCGCGTTGAGGAGATCATCGCGTCGGGCGAGCTGGGCAAGCTCGAGCGGGTGGAGGCCGCCCTGTGCTTCCCGCTGCCGAAGTTTTCCGACATCCGCTACAACTATTCGCTCGCCGGTGGCGCAACAATGGACGCCGGGTGCTATGCCGTCCACATGGCGCGCACGTTCGGCGGCTCAACCCCGGAAGTCGTTTCGGCGCAGGCGAAATTGCGCGATCCGCAGGTTGACCGGGCCATGACGGCCGAGTTGCGGTTCCCCGGCGGACACACCGGCCGCGTCCGCTGCTCGATGTGGTCGACGCACCTGCTCCAGATCAACGCCAAGGTGGTTGGCAGCCAGGGCGAGTTGCGTGTGCTCAATCCCGTGATGCCCCAGAATTTCCATCGGCTCTCGGTCCGCTCAGCCAATGACAGTCGTGTGGAACGTTTTTCGCGCCGCGCCTCCTACGCTTATCAGCTCGACGCTTTCGCCGCGGCGGTGCTACGCGGCGAACCGGTCAAGACGACCCCCGAGGACGCGATCGAAAACATGACCGTAATCGACGCGATCTATCGCGCCGCCGGACTGCCGCTCCGCGAGCCAAGCTGAAGAATGCAGGCCAGGAGGACACACAATGGAGGCGATCTCGTTACGAAGTGCAGCCCCGCGCTCGGGACCCGAGGGCACCTATCGCGAGTTTGAACGCGCGGTAATGGGCCTGGTGCACGGCGGCTGTTGCGCGACACCGAACCTGTCTGCGACGCGCCGCCAACCCGCCCCACCGATGCGGGAGGACAGCAAGTTTCGACGCCTGGGACGCGGCGCCTGGACAGACACCCTATCCCCGCGCGACCCGATTCTGCCGACGGTCCGCGGCGCTTTCGTCCTCCCAGACGTTACCGTGGCACACACCGACCAGCCGGACGAAACACACGTCGATGTCCTTGTGTCCCAAGCCAATATCGACCGCATCACGCCAACCGGAGCGGCGGACCGGCCAGCCGGCGCCGCCGTGTTCGAGCCCGCCCGAGGCGCCATTGTGTCCAGCGCGCTGATCGACATGCACGTGCACATGCCCCCCGCCAACCTGCTCCGGCTCACCGACATTTTTCTGCTCCAAACGCTTCGACACGGAATCACGGTTGTTCGCGAGGCCGGGGATCCAGACGGAACATCAACACCCGCCGCGCTCGCCTGTGTCGCCTCGGGGGCACTTCCCGGACCGGACATCCGCTACTCCTACGGATTCGTGAACGCCCCGCCCGCGCGCTGGTCCAACTCGTTCGCCTACGACGACCCGGCGCAGGCCCGGGGGATCATCGAGCGGCTGCGATGGCTAGGCGCGACGTGGGCCAAGTCGTACGAGAACCTCGATGTCCCGCGGATCGAAGCACTCAAGCAAGCCGCCCGGGAGGCCGGCATCGGAGTGCTGGGCCATGTCCCGTACGGGCTCGGCCACGAGGAAGCCCTGCTACCGGACAGCCAGCACCTAATGGGTGTGGCGCCGCCGGCCAGCGTCAGGCGCGATCACATCTTCGACCGCATTTACGATTGGGACTCGGTCGATCAGCAACGAACGGACGTCGTCCGCCGCGCGTGCGTCGACCACCAGCTCGCCATGACTCCGACCCTGAACGCGGTCACCGGCGTTCTGGATCTGGACCGATACCAGGAGGCGTGCCGCGAGCCGTCGGCCCGGGCGCTGCCTTCCTTCTACTCGGCCGTCGTGTGGAACCCCGACAAGGGCATGCCCGCCTATAGAAATCTCACCAACGAGGATTTCGATCGTTGCAGACGCGCCGTGGAGCGCAAGCACGAATTCGTCAGCCGGTTACATCAAGACGGCGTGACGGTGCTCCTCGGCACCGACACGCAGCAGCCGTTCGTCTCGCCGGGCGTCGCGCTGCACCGCGAACTCGAGGCATTCGACCAGGCCGGCATATCGCGCCGGGAGTCCTTCCGCATGGCTACAGCGACCGCGGCTACGGCTCTCGGGCTGACGAAAGTGGGAACCGTGGTCGAGGGCGGCCGCCCGGAGCTCATCGTCAGCCGCACGGACCCGCGACAATCAAGCTGGTCGGTCCAACGGGACCTGGTAGCAACCATCGCCCGGGGAACACTTGTCACCGCAGCGGATCTTGACAACGCAATCCGGAAGGAGCTAGCGCGGTTTGAGAACAAATTCAGTGAATTCACATCGCGATTGCTCGCACAACTCAACATGCATCAGCTGGCGAAGAACTTTGTGAGCTGATCGGCCGTGCGCGCGTTCGCCTGCCCCGTTTGTCGGGGCTTCGTCCCATTCGAGTCGCGACGCTGCCCGAATTGCTCAACCGAACTCGGACTGCATGTGCTAAGCCGCGCCGTGGTCGCGACCTCGTCTGGCGCCACGGTCATCGACGGCCAGACCTGGATTGCGTGCACGAAGGCGCCCAGCCTTGGCTGCAACTGGTTGGTGCCCGAGGAGCACGAATTCGGCGGCCAGCGGGGGCGGTGTCTGGCGGATTCCCTGATCCGCCGCGAGCCGGACGCCGACGACACCATCGCCGTGGAAAAGCTGGTGTCCACCGGTATTGCCCTGCGGCGGTTGGTCTATCAGCTCATCGACATCGGCCTGCCGGTCGAGCCCTACTGGCGGAAAGACGGAGGACTCGCGTTCGATCTGCTGTCCAGTTACAGCCGGGGCGAGCGCGTGGTGATCGGGCACGCCGGCGGGGTGATCACGATCGATCTGGTCGAGTCGCTCGACGCCTATCGCGAGTCGCTGCGGGTGCGCCTCGGCGAGCCCTACCGCACCATGCTGGGTCATCTCCGCCACGAAGTCGGCCACTATTACCAGAAGGTTCTGGTGGAAACCGATCCCGGTGCGGCAAGCTATCTTGACGAGTGCCGCGAGATCTTCGGTGACGAGCGCGCCGATTATCAAGACGAGATCGCACGACACTACAAATTCGGTGCGCCCGCGAACTGGGGTGACTCATACATTTCCGAATACGCGACGATGCACCCCTGGGAGGACTTCGCCGAGTGCTTCGCGCATTACCTGCACATCACCGGCACCGTCGACACCGCAAGGGAGTCCGGACTAGTCTTGCACGCCGACCGAGTCCGCTTCGCGGTTCAGCGGGACGTTGTCCCGCTCCCGTCGTACGAGGACGCTCCGATCGAGCTGATGCTGGAGGACTGGAAATGGTTGTCGCTGTGCTTCAATCGGGTGAACACCGCCATGGGTAAGAATCTGCTCTACCCGTTCGAGATCCCGCCCGCGGTTGTCCGCAAGCTGGCATTCGTACACAAAGTGATCCGTGATACGGCTCGCAATTCGGCAGCCGATCACTAATAACCGGGAGCGAGGAGCGAGGCGGATGTGTCGTTGGGTTGGATACCTGGGCAGCCCGATCGCGCCCAGGGAGTTGCTACATGATCCACAATGCTCACTCATCGAGCAGAGCCGCAGGCACGCGCCGCACATGGAGATTCCGAACGGTGATGGCACGGGCCTGGGTTGGTATGAGCACCGCGCCGAGCCGGCGCTGTTTCGCAGCATCACTCCGGCGTGGGGCGACGAGAACCTCTTGGAACTGGCGACAGAGATCCGCACCCGACTGTTCCTTGCCCATGTGCGCGCTGGGACCGGAACAGCGGTGCAGCAGACCAACTGCCACCCGTTCCGCTACCGCAATTGGCTTTTCGTGCACAACGGACATATCGAGGGATATAAGAGGTTACGCCGGGATCTGCTGATGGCCGTGCATCCCGACTTGTTTGGCAACATAGCGGGATCCACCGATTCGGAGTTGATGTTTCACCTCGCGCTCACCTTCGGTCTCACCGACGATCCGATCACCGGAATCGCCCGGATGGCAGGCTTTGTCGAAGCGATCGCCGCCACGGCCGACTTGGACGAACCCGCCCTCCAGATGACGGTTGGCGTCAGTGACGGCGCGCGCCTGTACGCGGTCCGCTACGCCAGCGGTCCAGAGGTGAATACGCTGTACGTGAGCGAAGATCCGGAGTCGGTGCGCATGCTCTACCCCGACGACGAGAGACTGGAGCACTTCGGTGACGACGCCCGGGTGGTGGTTTCCGAGCCGTTGACCCACCTACCGGGAATGTGGCGGGAATTGCCCGCCGGGACCGCACTGATCATCGGCGAGGATATCGAGGAGCGAGCCTTCCAGCCGATAAGCCCAGCGGCTGCCTGAACCTGAAGAGGAAGGCCTTGCCGCCGTTAGGGTTTTGCGCGGCATCAAGGAGCGATCTCGGACAACAACCGGCGCGCGGCCTCGACACAGGGGCGGAGGCGATCGATCGGGCTGACACCGGCAAGCGCCAGCGATCGCCTCGGCACTTCGAGTTCGATCACGATATCGGGCGGCAGCGCGGAAAGGATGTCGTGCAGCGGTAGTTCGCCTTCGCCGGGAACCATGCGCTCAAACATGGCTTCTTCCATGTAGTTGTCGATGCGGGGCCGCAGCGTCGTGTCGTTGAGTTGCGCATAGCCGATGCAATCGGGATCGATGGCGACGACGTCGGCGGCGCCGGATCCAGACCGCACCAGGTGCATGGTGTCGACCAACAATCGGAAGTCGGACCGTCCGACATGCTCCCGGGCGGCCAGCGCGGTGGGTAAGTCCCCTACGGTCAGGCCTGGCACCGGTTCGACGACCGTCTCGACGCCGCGCTGGGCCGCAAGTTCGGTCAGAATCGCGAACTGGTCGAACGTGTGGCCGAGGTCGGGGTCGAGGCTGACGACGTTTATCCGGGGAACGCCGAGTTCGGCCAACACGTCGAGATCCGCTGTGAACGTGCGTATGTCGGCGCCGGGCAGCACCAGGAACCCGTCGCCGAGCGAGATCGTCACGCCGCGATGATTTATAGCGGCGAGCACGTCTCGCCTTAGCGCGGCATCGTCCTTCAGCGAGAACGGGGGGTAGCCGAGCGGCACCAACGGCGCTCCCTGCACGACGGCCGACATGTACCGACAGCCAAGGTCGGCGGTGAGATCGACGAATTCCACCGGCGGAAGCCCAAATCCGCCGAGGAAACCGATGCCTAGCCGGTCCATATCAGGCGGGTCGGCCCGCGAGTTGGGCTAACTGGTCGGCGGCTTGCGGTGTTTGGGTCGTCAGCGCGATGCGCCCCGAAGTGACCGGCTCTTCGATTATCGGCGCATCCAGGACGAGATCGTCGCGGATGAAGGCGACATGGTCGCGCAGGTGCGCGGCCGTATACGACGCCCAGGGCGTTGCCGATGCCGGGTCCATCGTCAGCGTCACTTCGTAGAAGTCCGATGTCAGCGCCTTGGGTGGCTCCACACGCTTAAGCACAAGCTGCATCGTCTCCGGGGCCAGCGTGTAGAGGGTGGCCCGGCCGAGATCACAGGTGACGAGGACGTTGGTCGGCGCGATGGGGGCGTTCGCGTTCACGGCGGGGCACGTCGCGGGCGGCGTCGGCTGTGATTTCTGCACGGGCCGAACCGGCGACGGCCGGATGCCCGCCGTGCTGGTCGACGTCGCGGGGGAGAACTGGTGCTGCGTTGAGTGGCAGCCACAAATCGTCGCTCCGACCGGAAGGGCGGTCGCCAGCCGGGCGGGAATCACGGCACTCCTCTCGATGAGATCGAGCCACCGACTCTTTACGGACACTACGAATATAGAGTAGTCTCTCGGTCCGAGATAGAGACCAATGATGGACAAACGACGAGATGGACAAACGACGAAAGCCTAATCCTGCTGAGCGCCGCCGCGACCTCTGCGATGCGGCGATCGATCTGTTGGCCGGCGACGGGGCCAAGGGGTTGAGCCATCTCAAGGTCGACCGCAGGGCCGGCGTGCCCGACGGGACGACATCGTTTTATTTCCGTACTCGCTCGGCACTGCTGCGTGCCGCGGCCGAGCGGCTTGCCGAACTCGACCTCGCGAGCCTGCAATCGGTCGCTGACAGCTCCGGCGGACCCCGAAGCCGCCGCACGCCCTCGCGCTTGTCGCAGGTCGTTTTTCAGGCCGGCGGCGAGCCACAGTTGTCCCACACGAAGGCCCGGTACGAGCTGACAATGCAGGCCACTCGCGACCCGGCGCTGGCCGCGAGTCTGCAGCAGGCAACCGACGGATTTACCAAGCTGCACCGCGAAATCCTCGTGCAACTCATGCCGCACGGCGCCGAACTGGAACCGGCCGTGGTGGAGGACCTGAGCAATGTGACGCTGACGTTCATCAACGGTCTGCTGCTGCGGTTCGCCCACGGCGACCGGATCATCGACAGTCCCGAACAAGTCGACGGCATCTTGGCTGCGATCGCCACCGGGATTCTGAAGAGTTCGGACAAAGGGCGACTCACAAAGGGCGGTGGCCCGCGTCCTACACGCCGCAAGGTGGCGGCATCCGGGTGAACGCACCAGCGGCAGGAGGGATTTCGTGACGACGAGCACCGAGAGCGATATTCATTTCGATCCATACGATGTCGAGCTCATCGCCGACCCGTATCCGATGTTCGCGCGCCTGCGTGACGAAGCGCCGCTGTACCACAACGCCGAATACGACTTCTTCGCGCTAAGCCGATTCGCCGATGTCACCAAGGCGCTGGTCGACCACAACACCTTCAGCTCCGCGCGGGGCGCGATCCTGGAGTTGATCAAGGCTAACCTCGACATCCCACCGGGGATGTTGATCTTTGAAGACCCGCCGATCCATGACGTGCACCGCAAGCTGTTGTCGCGCATGTTCACGCCGCGCAGGATCGCGGCGCTGGAGCCGATGATTCGCCAATTCTGCGCGGAACTTCTGGATCCGCTTGTGGGGTCGGGTCGATTCGACTTCGTCACCGATCTGGGCGCGCTGATGCCGATGAAAGTCATCAGCATGCTGCTCGGCATCCCCGAAGACGACCAGGTGTACATCCGCGACCGCGGCAACGCCCAGTTGCGCACCGAGGCCGGCAAGCCCATGAAGACGGGTCTATCCGTGGGCGAGCAGTTCGCCGCCTACATCGAATGGCGCGCCGAACATCCGTCGGACGACATCATGACCGACCTGCTCAATGTCGAGTTCGTCGATGAAACCGGCACAACCCGGCGGCTGACTCGGGAAGAAATACTCGTGTATCTCAACGTGGTAGCGGGAGCCGGCAACGAAACAACGACGAGGTTGATCGGTTGGGCCGGAAAGGTTCTCGCGGAGCACCCCGATCAGCGCCGCGATGTCGTTCAGAACCCGCGGCTCATCCCGCAGGCGATCGAAGAGTTGCTGCGCTATGAGCCGCCCGCGCCGCACACGGCCCGGTATGTGACCCGGGACGTGCGCCTGTATGACCAGACGGTGCCCGAAGGGAACGTGATGATGACGCTCCTCGGGTCGGCGTGCCGCGACGAACGTCAGTTCGGGCCTGACGCCGGCCAGTTCGACATCCACCGGGCCGCCCGGCCACACCTCACCTTCAGTGTGGGCGCGCACTTCTGCCTGGGATCGGCTTTGGCGCGTCTTGAAGGCCGCGTCGCCTTGGAGGAGATCCTCAAGCGGTTCCCCGAATGGGAGGTCGACATGACCAATGCCAAGCTCAGCCCCACGTCGACGGTGCGGGGCTGGGAATCCGTGCCGGCGCTGGTGTCAGCATGACCGGCCGGGTCGAGGGCAAGGTCGCATTTATCAGCGGTGCCGCCCGGGGTCAGGGCCGCAGTCACGCGGTGCGGCTGGCGCAGGAGGGCGCCGACATCATTGCGATCGATATCTGCGGCCCGATCGAGAACATGGCCTACCCGGCGTCCACCCCGGCGGATCTCGCCGAAACAGCTGACCTGGTGAAGGGCCTGAATCGCCGCATCGTAACCGCACAAGTCGACGTACGTGACTACGACGCCCTCAAAGCCGCGGTGGACAGCGGGGTGGAGCAGCTCGGCCGTCTCGACATCATCGTGGCGAACGCGGGTATCGGGACCTTCGGCAACAAGCTGCACAAGATCCCGGAGAAGATCTGGCAAGACATGATCGACGTGAACCTTTCCGGCGTCTGGCACACCGTGAAAGCCGGTGTGCCGCACATCATCGCCGGCGAACGCGGTGGGTCCATCGTGCTGACCGGTTCCGTCGGATCGCACAAGGCCATGGCGTACACCGGCCATTACATTGCCGCAAAGCACGGCGTCATCGGCCTGATGCGCAGCTTCGCCGTCGAACTGGGCCAGCACCGGATTCGGGTGAACTCTGTACACCCCAGCCAGGTCAACACCCCGATGACCATGAACGAGGTGACATACCGCCTGTTTCGACCGGACTTGGAAAACCCCGGACCCGACGACTTCGCCCCGTTCTCGCAAATGACGCACACGTTGCCGGTGCCGTGGGTGGAAGCCATCGACATCAGCAACGCCGTCCTGTTCCTCGCCTCTGACGAATCTCGTTATGTCACTGGCGTTTCGCTACCCGTCGACGCGGGCGCGTTGCTCAAGTAAAGAAAGTGGAGAGAACCCATGCCTGAGTACGACTATGAAGAATTGAAGAAGGAAGCCGAGCAGTACATCAAGTTCGAGAAGGACAAGAAGAACAGAATCGCCTACATCACCTTCGATCGTCCCGACGCGCAGAACGCCACCACCTTAGGGATGCGCCAGAACTACGCGGATCTGATCCACAAGTGCAACGTGGACGACGACGTGAAGGTCGTGGTGATCCGTGGCGAGGGCGAAGATTTCGGAAGCGGCGGGGACTTACCCGAGCAGCGCCCGATGCTGGAGAACCCCGGCTTGCCGCTGCTGCATGAACTCGCGATCAACGACGACGACGTCAAGTATCCGCCGGGCGGGTCGTACCGCTACCTCTCCACCGTCACGGACTTCTATGCCAAGGCGCGGGCGGGAAACCGGCCGCTGCAAGAGCTGCGGAAGATCAGCATCATCGAGGCCAAGGGTTACTGTTACGGGTGGCACTTCTATCAGGCCGGCGATGCCGATCTGGTGATCTCCTCCGACGACGCCCTGTTCGGCCATCCGGCGTTCCGTTACGTGGGTTGGGGACCCCGGCTGTGGTGGTGGGCGGAGACGATGGGCCTGCGGAAGTTCTCCGAAATGCTTTTCACCGGAAGGCCGTTCAGCGCGAAGGAGATGTACGACTGCGGCTTCGTCAACAGCGTGGTGCCCCGCGAGAAGCTGGAAGACGAGACGCTGAAGTACGCGATGGCATGCTCGCGTTCCCGTCCGACGGACACCGTCGCGGTGCAGAAGACCTTCTTGGAGTTGTACAAGCAGCACAAGGGCGAATATTTCGGCAGCCTGCTCACCGGCATGGTCGAGGGCATGCTGCCGCTGATTGCCAACGACGCTCAAGAGGTCGACCTCACCGAGGGCACCTTCGAAAAAGGTCTCAACAATGTGGTGAAGGACAACGATCTGAACTTCCCGCCGGAGTGGCGCCTGAGCCGCTCGGGACGCAAGAAGCCCTGACCCAAGCATGTCGGCGCTGAGGGGCTTCAGGGTCGTAGAGCTCGCCGAATCGGTCGCTGGGGAGTACTGCGGAAAGCTGCTGGCCGATTTCGGCGCTGAGGTGATCAAGGTGGAGGCGCCGAGCGGCAGCCCTACTCGCGCGATGGCGCCCATCTTCGCCGACAACGCCGGATGCGAAGGCAGCGCACTGTTCGCCTACCTCAACACGAATAAGCAATCCGTTGTTCTTGACCGCGGTTCGATGGCCGACGTCGAGCTCCTGCACCAGATGATCGGTGCCGCCGACGCCGTTGTCGAAGATCGCGCCACGGGTTGGTACGAACGGCATCCGGACGTGGTGTTCTGCTCGATCACACCGTTTGGCCAGGAGGTGGCAGCCGAGTTCGAAAACGCGCGGAGCATCAACGTGTTCCATGCCAGCGGCTGGGGTTATCACACTCCCAGTCATGCCGACCCCGACAAGCCGCCGCTGCAAGGGCCGGGGCGATTTCTCGCCGACTACGAGGCGGGACTGGATGCGGCGCTGTGTGTCGCGGCGTCACTATTCGGGCGCCTGCATACCGGGCAGGGCGAATTCATCGAACTTTCCGAGCATGCCGTGCTGGCCTCGCGCGCCGACTCCGTCCTGGGCCGGTTCATCACCGGTGAGGTCACTGCCGAAGGAACCCGCGACGATTACGACCAGGCCGGCCCGGCAGCGTTTTTCGCCTGCGCCGACGGCTTTGTCTACCTGTACATGACCAGCCGCGCTCACTGGCTGGGCGTCAAAAACCTCATGGGTCATCCGGAATGGCTCAACGCCTTCGACGACGACTGGCTGGAGTTCTCCGTCACCGCGGAAAAGGTCGCCGCGTTTCGGCGGGGGTTCGCGGAGTGGGTGCGGGACCTGGCCAAAGAGTCCGCGGCCGACGAAGCCCAACGCCTGGGCGTGCCGCTGGTGCCGGTCAACGGTGCCGCCGACCTGCGCCACTCGCCGCAGTACCGGCACCGCGGGTTCTTCCGGGACGTCAGGCACCCCGTGTTGGGCGATGCCGCCTATCCCACGGTCCCGTACGGGCTCAGCGTAACACCGGCTGAAATCACCTCTGCGGCACCAGCTCTGGGTCAACACACCGGATCGGTGCTGGCCCGGCTCGATGTGCCGCACCCGCCGCCGGTGGTCAGGTCGGCGCAACTGAAGCCGCCGAAAGATCCCCGAGGCGGCCCGTTGCAAGGGGTGCGTGTCGCCGAACTGACCAAGGTATGGGCCGGTCCGTACGCGGGAAAACTATTGGCGATGCTGGGCGCTGAAGTGATCAAGATTGAGACGGCAACCGCCCCAGAGGAAATGCGTGCCTACGGCGGAACCGACATCAATCATGCCCCTTACTTTCTGAGCATCAACACCGAGATCCTCAGCGTGGACCTCGACATCAAGTCGACCGAGGGGATGGCACGGCTGCGGGAGCTGGTCGCCCGCAGCGACATCGTCATCAACAACCTTCGCCCCGGCGCCATGGAGCGCCAGGGCTTGGGGTACGAGCAACTCAAGGCCATCAAGCCGGACATCGTCGCGGTGTCGATCAAGATGTGGGGCAACGACGGGCCGCTGGGTCACCAAACCGGCTACGCGCCATGCTTCGCCGCGCTGGCCGGGCTCGCGTCGCTGGTCGGCTACTCGGGTGGGCCTCCGCTCGGGACCAGCATGCGCTATGGCGATTCCACGGTCGGCGCGGCCGCCGCGTACGCAGCCGTGGTGGCATTGCTGCACCGCGAACTCACCGGCGAGGGGCAATTCGTCGACGTGTCGGCCGTGGAGACCCTCTCCTCGATGATCGGGGACTGCCTGCTCGAACAAAGCCTCACCGGAAAACCCCTCGGGCCCAATGGCAATTACCACCCCGACCTGTGCCCGCACGGCTGCTATCCCTGCTCGGACGGTTCCTGGGTCACCGTGGCCGTTGCCGACGACGCCGAATGGCGTCAACTGTGCGATGTGCTCGACGCCGCCGCGCTGGCCGGTGATGCGCGGTACGCCACGATGGACGCGCGGCACCGGCACGCCGAAGCCCTCGATGCCGACCTCGCGAGACTCACCCGAAACCACGACGCCGAGGAGCTGGCGCACCTCCTGCGGGTGGCGGGAGTGCCGGCAAGCAAGAGTGCCAACGCAATTGATGCGATCAGCGATCAACGATTATGGGCCCGCGAGTTGTATCGCTTCGTCACGGATCATCGGGAAGGCCAGCGTCCGATACTGGGACCGCCATGGCGGTTGGCGCGCTCCCCGGCGCGGATCGCGCGGGGTGCGCCCGACTTGGGCGAGGACACCGAGTATGTTCTGCGCGAGATCCTGGGCGCCACATCACCGACCGGAGGCGGGGCATGACGCCGAAACTGGCAGGCACCGCCGCGCTGGTGACCGGCGCCAGCAGCGGTATCGGCGCGGCAACAGCGAAAGCACTGGCCGCAGAGGGCGCCACGGTGGCCCTCCTCGCGCGCCGGGCCGACCGGCTGGCCGACCTGAAAGCCAATATCGAATCCGACGGTGGCACAGCGCTTGTCGCGGCCGCCGATGTCACCGACGCTGAGCAGGTGTCGACGGCCGTGCAACGCACCGTCGCGGAGTTCGGGCGGCTCGACACCGTGGTGAACAACGCCGGCCTGATGCAGTCGGGGCCGGCGGCCGAGGCTCGTGTGCGCGATTGGGATGACATGGTGGCGGTCAACATCCAAGGGGTCCTGTACGTCACCCGCGCGGCGCTCCCGCACTTGATCGACGCGGCCGCGAATTCGCCGCGCGGCGTGGCCGACCTGGTCACCATCAGCTCCACCGCGGGTTGGGTGGCCCGCCCTGGAACCGCGGTCTATTCACTGACCAAATTCGGGGTGAACGCGTTCAGCGAGGGCGTCCGCCAAGAGGTTCTCGGCAAACGGGTGCGTGTCGGGGTGGTGGGTCCCGGCACCGTGGATACGGAAATCTTCAGCCATCTGGCCACATCATCGCGAGAGGCGTTCGAGCGCCAGACCGCCGGTATGGTCAAGTTGCGTCCCGAGGACATCGCCGATGCGGTGCTGTTCATGGTGACGCGCGACCGCCGGGTGGCGGTCAACCACATGTTGGTGCGTGCGGCCGAACAGACCTGGTGATCTGTTATGGGCCCGGAGAATCACCGTTGGGTCGTCGGTGACCAATTCGGCTTGGCGTTCCCCGCTGACCCCGCGGGCTTGCGCAGCGGCGGAACGCGCTTTCTCACCGATGCGTTTCGGGTCGCAGGCGTGCTCGGCGGCGACAATAGCGTCACGCGCTCAAGGAATTCCGTGAGGTCGCCGGCGGCAGTACGGGACGCAAAGTCGCTATGGAGGTCGAATACGACAAGGCTGTGGCGGGCTTGCACACCGACTTGTTCGTCAAGTTCTCCCGCGACCTGGACAACCCGATACGTGATCGCGGAAGGACGCAAATGGAGCCGGAAGTGCGGTTCGCCTCGTTGTCACGAGTGCCCGAGTTTCCCATAGCGGTGCCCTACGTCCAGTTCGCCGACTATCAGCACCGTTCCGGCACCAGAATGCTCATCACCGAGCGAATACGATATGGCGACAAGGGAATCGAGCGCCACTACCACAAGTGCCTCGACTACGAAATGCCCGAACCCCTGGATCACTACCGCGCGCTGCTCACCGCGCTGGCCCGCCTCGCGGGCACCCATCGATCGGGGTGCTTGCCCGCCGGCCTGACCTCGCGCTTCCCACTGGACGTGGCGGCCGCGACGGTGGGAGACCGTGCGCCGCTTTCCCCGGACAAGCTGGAACGCCGATTTACGCAGTTGGCGGAATTCGTGGCAACCCATCCAGCGCTGCTGCCCGCCAATGTTGGCTCACCAGAATTCTTGGCACGCTTGCGCGAAGACGTGCCGCGGATCGCGCACCACGAACACACGATCGCAGGTCAACTGGCCGCCGATTCCGACTATGTTGCGTTGTGCCACTGGAACGCCAACATCGACAACGCCTGGTTCTGGCGGGCGGGCGGGCGACGACGTTTTGCACTGCGGCTTGATGGACTGGGGATGCGTCGGCCAGATGAATATGGGCATGGCCATCTGGGGAGCCATGTCGGGCGCCGAAACCGATATGTGTGGAACCGCCATCTCGACGAATTGCTGCACCTGTTCGTCGCCGAAGTCCATCGCTGCGGCGGTCCGAACCTCGATCCGGATCGGTTGCGCCGGCACACACTGCTCTACGCCGCCGTGATGGGGGTCGCCTGGCTGCTGGACGTACCGGCATTGATCAGCAAGCGGTTTGGCGCTGATTTGCCTGACGGTCGCAGGGATCCCCGCATCAAGGATGACGCGAGTGTGCGTGCACCGCTGCAGATGCTGTCAAACCTGCTGAACCTGTGGGAACGGCATCGCGTGGGCGATCTGCTCGATGCGGCCTTGGTCGAAGGTGCGACTGAAGGCGG
>Ga0318560_10000024_pt1 | contig 26867 bp, 24 predicted proteins | sample GRESIP065b5f22_FD_202537 | JGI IMG/M metagenome (GOLD analysis project Ga0318560, IMG submission 202537) | Tropical soil microbial communities from Luquillo Experimental Forest, Puerto Rico - GRE.SIPMG.065b5f22 | ecosystem: Environmental > Terrestrial > Soil > Tropical forest > Bulk soil... | reverse complement strand
GCATCCTCGCGCTCACCGCCGCCGTCTGGCACAACGACCACCTCGGCCACACCATCCGCCGCTCGCTGACCCCCTACGACCACTAACCCCAGGAATCACTCATCTAGACGAGCTGTTGGTTCGCCTTCTCGGGATCACACCGATCGACGAGGCGTGCCACATAACTCAGAACGGCCAGCATCTCGAGAGCCTCGCCTGAAGTCGGTTCGGGCCAGCCGGGATGTGACAGCAGATTGCGGACTCCCATCAAGGCACCCCGCACCAACGAGGCCGCGCCTTCATGAGCTGATTTCCACGTTTTCGACTTGGTGTCCCGGTCGATACTGCGAATTCGAAGGCGTGGCGACTCTTGTGTCGGAGCGTTGAGTGAAAAGAGGTTTCCGAGATCTGCGCCCGACACCCCAATGCCGGCCACCGCCTGCAGTTTGGCTTCTAGGGCACTGGCCGCGGTCTGAATCGCCTGCGGGAAATGACCATCGTCCCACAGCGCGGCCGCCGCGCCCCAGATCGCCGAGTGCAGTTCGGAGGCCGCAAGACGGGGTCCAACCGGACCAACAATCTCGGCAAGTTCCTCACGTTGGGTAAGAATCGCGATAGCTTCGACAATCGCGACGCGGGCCTGGGTGAACGGGTGTCCCCCGTAGATTCCCTCTTCGTATTCGACGACCCTCGTCGCAAGTTCGTTCTCACCCATCGCTGCGATAACCTCGCGGGCGAACCTCGTGCGGTTGCGGACCTCGTCCCTCCCCTCCTTGACCTCCCGATCGAGTGCCGGATTCTCCAGGCCATGCGGATGGTGATGGCCCCAGCGAATCTCGTAGAGACCGCCCCATCGGTCAATCAGCTCTAAGACGCCATTGAGGCGCTCGTGAGCAAGAGCGTCATCCATAGGCGCAATTGACTCCCTTTGCGAAAATTTGTGGGCAAATTGTGGGCACAGCGTGGGCAGATGGGCGATCCAGCCGAGTGATCGGACGGCTGCCGTTCGACGGGTCCTGACCGACGATTAGGTCTCTGACCTGGGACTTTAGAAGTCCCAGTCCTCGTCCTCGGTGACGACGGCCTTGCCGATCACGTACGACGACCCCGAGCCGGAGAAGAAGTCGTGGTTCTCGTCGGCGTTGGGCGACAGCGCCGACAGGATGGCCGGGTTCACGTCGGTCTCGTCGCGCGGGAATAGCGCCTCGTAGCCGAGGTTCATCAGCGCCTTATTTGCGTTGTAGCGCAAGAACTTTTTGACGTCTTCGGTCAGCCCGACCTCGTCGTAGAGGTCTTGGGTGTATTCCACTTCGTTGTCGTAGAGCTCGAAGAGCAGCTCGTAGGTGTAGTCCTTCAGTTCTGCGCGCTTGGCGTCGTCGACGAGCGCCAGGCCACGCTGGTACTTGTAGCCGATGTAGTAACCGTGCACGGCTTCGTCACGGATGATCAGGCGGATCATGTCGGCGGTGTTGGTCAGCTTGGCCCGGCTCGACCAGTACATCGGCAGGTAGAACCCGGAGTAGAAGAGGAAGCTTTCCAGCAGCGTGGAGGCGACCTTGCGCTTGAGCGGTTCGTCGCCCTTGTAGTACTGCATGACGATCTCGGCCTTGCGCTGCAGGTTGACGTTCTCCTCCGACCAGCGGAAGGCATCGTCGATCTCGGCGGTCGAGCACAGCGTCGAGAAGATGTTGCTGTAGCTGCGGGCGTGCACCGACTCCATGAACGCAATGTTGGTGTAGACGGCCTCCTCGTGCGGCGTCAGCGCATCCGGGATCAGGCTGACGGCGCCGACCGTGCCCTGGATGGTGTCCAGCAGCGTCAGGCCGGTGAACACCCGCATGGTCATCTCTTTTTCGTGAGCCGTGAGGGTGCCCCACGACGGAATGTCGTTGGACACCGGCACCTTCTCGGGCAGCCAGAAATTGCCGGTCAGCCGGTCCCAGACCTCGGCGTCTTTTTCGTCTTGCAGCCGGTTCCAGTTGATCGCCGAGACGCGGTCAATCAGCTTCATTTTTGTCGCCTCCAGAACCCACTTCACCAGGCGGTTTGCCTGCGGTACTCAGACCTCAAACACTACCCCTGGGGTACGACAAGGCGCCGCAACACAAGAAGTTGTGTTTGCGTGTCGTTCGACGGCGGCCCCCGAAGTCCCCCTACACCGGAGCCAGGGGCCCGCAACGGACACCGAACCGTTCGCGCATAGCGTCCAGCGCGCGGCGCTGCTGCTCGCGCGCGCGCCGGTGCGTCAGCAGGAATCGCGCGGTTTCGACCAGCCGGCGCGGCGCCGGGTACCAACGATCGAAATCGATTCCACACTCGACGAACGCCTTGCTGCCAATGCTGTCGAAGATAAGGCTGAGGTTGTACCCGGCAAGCGAGAACATGGCGAGCGGTAGCGCCGCACTCGACTTCGCCCGAAGCTCCTGCATATCGAGCTCATACAGCGGAATCTCCGATAGCTTCCCCAAGAAGAGCAGGTGCGAGAGAAAGTACCCCATATACGACGACAAATGCATTGTGGCGGAACGTGTTTGGATCGACAGCACTGATCCGCCGGCCGAAACGTACGGTTCGTAGGGCGCCTCGTCGCGCACAAGGTATCCCGTACAGTTGACTATCCAGCTACCCGGTTGAATCGTCCTGACCTCACCGCTGCGCAAGGTCAGCTCGGTCACGTTGCCCCGGTCGACGACGTCCACGAGGTAGTCCATCACCACCTTGTTGAGACCGGCGGCGATCGTCTTGTTCTCGGAGTCGGAGAGAACACCCAATAGAAAATTGCCGGTCGTGGGCGTCAACCACGTGCCGTAAGTGGAGCGCAGCCATGCGCGGGTGTCGGCTTCGTTGGTTCCGTCGAAACGACCTGTCATTTTGGCGCCGAGGCGGCTTATCGGCGTGCCGCCATACCATCTCCGGATCCCGGTCGGAAAGCATTTGTCTCGGCTCGCGAAAAACGTGCCGCAACCGGCGACGAGGTTCACCTCGCGACCGGGGTATTCGGTGATCAGCGTGTGCGCCGTATCCATTGCGGTCTTGCCGCCGCCGATCACCCAGACCGGGTCGTCGCCGGCGCGCATCTCGCCGCCGCGCACGTCGCAGGTGTCGGGCGACACCGACCGGACCCGAGAACTAGAGACTTTCAACGAATCGTTAGGGCTGACGGAAAAGCCGGCCGCCGTGATCAATCGTCTGGCGGTGATCACCATTCGCCGGCCATCAGCCGACGCACAGCTGACCCGCACCACCCCGCCGGCGTCTTCCTGGGAATCCATTGTCCAACCGAAGAATTCGTCGACGCGGATCCGCTGCCTGATGACATCGAGGCAGTGCTCGAACTGGTCCAGCACCTCGTCCTTGGTCGCCAAATACCCACGGTCCCTGCCCAATGTCCACGCAATGTTCCCCGCAGTGAACATCCCATGTGGCTGGTGCAGCCGCACGTACGGATAAGTGTCGACCCACATGCCACCGACGCGGGCCCGCCGGTCAACCAGGATGACCCTGCTATTGCCGTTCAGGTACCGGCTCGCGACGAACAGCGCATTCATGCCGGCGAGGCCGGCCCCGACGATGCAGACATCGCAACTTTCGGTACGCCCCGACTCGTCGGTTCCCATGGCCGCCCCGTTCACCTCGCCCGAGTGTGTGACGGGCCCATTATCGAGCTTTGCCAGCAAAGAGGGTAGGGGATGCGGTCGCTTCACGGCGTAGTCAAATCCCGACATGTGATGTACCATTTGGTACATGTTTACCGAAGACGCGATCGAGATCGATGCACCGCCGCAACTGGTATGGGAGGTCTTCAGCGCTGTCGAGCACTGGCCCGAATGGACCGCCTCGGTGACCTCGCTCGTCGGGCTTGATGGACCCGGCCTCGCCGTCGGCAAACGCTTCGCGATCAAGCAGCCCGGCATGTCGAAGTTGGTCTGGGACGTCACCGAGATCGACCCGGGCTCGTCCTGGACGTGGGTTCAACGCTCACCCGGCGTGCTGGTCAGCGCCCGCCACGATGTTTCCGCCCAGTCCGGCGGCCGCACGCTGGTGCGCCAGCAACTCGACCAACGCGGTGTCCTCGGCGCCCTCGTCGGGCGGCTGATGGCCAAGAAGACCAAGCGCTTTCTCGAACTGGAGGCCCAAGGCCTCAAGGCCCGGTCGGAGCAGCTCAGCCGCGCCAGTGGTCCGCACCCCTGATCTGGAGCGGCGCCGGCAACTACTCGACGCACTGATCGAGGAATTCGCCGACGGCGGCATCGGCGACCGCTCACTGCGCGAGGTAGCCGGCGCCGTCGGCACCAGCCATCGAATGCTGTTGCACCACTTCGGGTCTCGAGAAGACCTGTTGGTGGCGGTCGTCGAGGAGGTCGAGCACCGCCAGATGGGGCTGCTTTCGGAAGTACCCACAAGCCCGGCCGACGGTTTTGCCGCCATGTGGGCCGACGTTCGACGACCCGAGCTGCGCCGGTTGGAACGCCTCTTCTTCGAGTGCTACGCCCGCGCTGCCCAGGGCGAAAAACCTTTTGCCCGAATGGTTCCCGATGCGGTCGGCGGCTGGCTGAGCGCGGTCAAGGCCACCGCCAAAGGCGCGACGGACCCTGCGATGGTGCGGCTCGGACTGGCCGTAACCCGGGGGCTGCTGCTGGACCTGGTGGCCACCAACGACGATGCGGGCGTGGACGCCGCCGCGAAAGCTTTCGTAAGTCTGCTGCACCGCTGACGGAAACTACTTCGTTTTCGGCGGCACGGAGATCAGCGTGTCGACGAATTCCTCGGCGTTGGTGTGCCACTTGTCCAAATCCAGGTGGCCGCTCAAGTCCAAACCCGTGGTGCCGTGGGCGCTGGCCAAGATGAGCGCTCAGGTCCTGCGCGCGTTCGGCTACCTGCATCGCCGCGGTCGGGTCGCCGGCCTCAACTGCTAGTTTGAGATGACAGCGTCAACTCAAACGCTCAAACCACTCGATGGAGACCGGCATGAATTCCTCGAATCGCGCCGACCGTCAGGAGCTGATCGTGGTGACCGGCGCTTCGACGGGTATGGGTGCCGCCACGGCTAAAGAACTGGCCCGCAGGGGGTTTCACGTGCTCGCCGGTGTACGTCGCGACGCCGACGCCGACACGCTGCGTGCCGAGGGCATTGAGGGCTTAGAACCGCACATTCTCGACATCACCGTGGACTCGGACGTCACCGCGATCGCCGACCGTGTCGCGCGCGATCCGTTGCGGCGTCCCCTTCGCGCGCTGATCAACAACGCCGGGATCGCGATCAATGCGCCCGTTGAAACGCTGCCGCTGACCGAGTGGCGCCGGCAGTTCGAGGTCAATCTGTTCGGTCACATCGCGATGACCCAGGCGCTGTTGCCCTCCCTGCTAAGTAGCTCGGGCACCGTCGTCAACATCAGTTCCATCGGCGGCAAGTTCGCCCTGCCGACTTACGGCGCCTACGCCGGTTCGAAGTTCGCGCTCGAGGCGGTCAGTGACGCGTTGCGCCGTGAGGTCAGCGATGCCGGGATCAAGGTCGTCGTCGTCGAACCCGGCGCAGTCAAGACCGAGATGGCGGCGCGTGGAATCGCCACCGCGCAGGGGCTGAAAGCCGACATGACCGCGACCCAACTCGCACGCTACGGCGATCTCGCCGCGGCCGTCGCGGCACAAGCCCGATCGTTCACCGACACCGGCGTTTCGGCCGAACACGCCGCAAAGGTGATCGCCAAGGCCGCCACCGCATCTCACCCCCGGACTCGCTACACTATCGGACGCGACGCCGCGATCCTCGTGCGAGTCACCCGCGTCGTGTCCGACCGGGTCCTGGACCGCATTATCCGGCTAAACCTTCGGACCTTTGCCAAAAAGTCGCAGTCAGAGGCGTTGTCACGCAGCTGACGCGCGCTGGCGCTTGCCGACCCCGAAGAACTGGTACTCGTCGGCCTTGACCGAGCGGGTCGCCATCCAGTACTGCCAGGTGTAACCACCCCAGAGCACCGTGTTCTTGCCGTGCTCGTCGAGATACCAGCTGCTGCAGCCGCCGGTGTTCCACACCGAGCCGGCCAGCTTGCGTTGCAGCTCATCGTTGAAGCGGTCCTGCGCGGCGCGGGTCGGGGCCAGTGCCTGCGCACCCATCTTGTCGCATTTCGCGATCGCGTCGGCAACGTAGCGGATCTGCGATTCGATCATGAACACCACGGAGTTGTGGCCCAACCCGGTATTCGGGCCCAGCAGGAAGAAAAGGTTGGGCACGTCGGCGACGGTGATCCCGCGATGCGCGCCGATGCCCTCGCGGTTCCAGCGGTCGACCAGGTCCTCGCCGCGCTGCCCCTTGATCTGGACATAGGTGTAGGAGTCGGTGACGTGGAAGCCGGTGGCATACACAATCACGTCGACCTGGTGTTCGGTGCCGTCCGCGGTGACGATCCCGTCGCGCGTGATGCGGGTGATGCCGTCCGTGATCAGTTTGGTCTTCGGATCCGCGACCGCACCGTAATAGGTGGAGGAGTTCAGGATTCGCTTGCAACCAATGCGGTACTTGGGGATCAGCTTGCGGCGCAGCTCGCGGTCTCTCACCGAGCGGAAAACGTTCCACTTGCAATACGCCTCAATAAATTTCAGCGTATTAGGACGCTTGGTCATGCCGAACGCCAGTGCCTCCTGTGCCCAGTAGATCACCAGGCGCACGAGCGCACGCAGCCCGGGGACGTTCTCCATAGCCGTCCGCAGCGCGGACGGGAGCTCGGGGTTGGAGCGCGGCACCACCCACGGCGGGGTTCGCTGGTAGAGCTGAAGTTCGGAAACTTGGCCGACGATCTCGGGCACGATCTGGATTGCGCTGGCGCCGGTCCCGATGATCGCGACCCGCTTGCCGGTCATGTCGACGCTGTGGTCCCACTCCGCGGAATGGAAAGCGGGACCGTGGAATTGGTCGCGACCCTCGATCTCGGGGAGGGCCGGGACATGCAGCGCGCCGGCGCCCGAGACCAGGAACTGGGCGACGTATTCGCGCCCGTCGGTGGTGAACACGTGCCACCGGTACTCGTCATCGTCCCAATAGCCGCGATCGACCAGGGAATTGAACTCGATGAAGCGGCGCAGACCGTACTTCTCGGTGACTCCCTTGAGGTAGTCCCAGATCTCGGGCTGGTAGGAAAACGGGTTCATCCAGTCCGGCTTGGGCTCGAACGAGAACGAATACAGGTGCGACGGGATGTCACACGCGCAGCCGGGGTAGCTGTTGTCGCGCCAGGTGCCGCCGACGTCGTCGGCCTTCTCCAGGATGACGAAGTCCACGCCCTGCTTTTGCAGCGCGATGGCCATGCCCAAACCGGAGAATCCGGTCCCGATGATGACGGCGCGGGTATGGACTGGCGGCTGGCCGGACTCCGGCCGTGGCTTGGCTTCGGTTGCGACATCGGTCATGGCGGATCGGTCTTTCGTATCGAGGAGCTAGCCGGGAGAGTAGCCAGCAAATACCCAGTACCCAGGGTATCGGATGGCACGAGTGTTATCGATGGCCGAGGCGATGTCAACAACGTGGCGGTTGGTCAGCTCGCGGCGGGGTTGCTGGGCACCACGCTGTGAATCGGCTGGTCGGGGTCCATCGTGATGCCCAGCGCCTCGGCGGTGCCGACGATGACGCCCATCATGATGATCGCCAGGTGGGCGACGAATCGCTCGCGGGGCATGCGCCGCGGGCTGTCCGGGCCGGGGCCCAACCACCACTCGGTGGCCGACGCGGCCGATCCGAAGGCCGCGTGTGCGGCCAGCTCGAACGCCGCGTGGTCCAGCTCCATCTCCCGCAGCTCGTTGTCGAACATGTCGGCCATGGCCAACGTGATCTCGCGGCCTTCGTTGAGGATTTCGACGGTCGACTGGGGATTGCCGGTGGAACGGCCCTGAATGAAAACCCGCAGCACGTTGGGATGCTTATCGACAAGGTCGACGTACTCTTCGACGCTGCGCCGGATCACCTCGCGGGCCGAGTCGGTTTTCAGGTCGATCGACGGGAAGATCGCCGCCCACAGCATGTCGCGCAGCCGCTCCCCGATCGCCAGGAACAGGTCGGACTTGTCGTGGAAATGCCGGTAGATCTTGGGCTTGGCGGTGCCGGCCTCCTCGGCGATTTCCCGCACGCTCAGCTCGGGCCCCAGGCGGTCGATGGCGCGGAACGCGGCGTCGACTATTTCGCCGCGCACCTTCTTGCGGTGTTCGCGCCAGCGTTCGCTGCGCGCGTCGACCTTCACCCCGGGCTTCACGCTCGGGTGCGGTCGCGGAATTCTCACCACGTCAAGCACTTTACCGCCTTGTGGCCGTTGACCAGCGCAGACCGCGCTTTTTCCAGCACGGCGATCGTCACCATCGCAGCATCGGAAACGGCCGGTGCGGGTGGGCGGCCGCATAGCCCAGGAGGCCGCGGGCCAGGAAGGCATGGAACCCCAGGTAAGGCAATTCCCGGACAACCCCTTTGACGAACGATCGCTGAAGGGAACCGACTAGGAGTCCCCGACTGACATCGATGCGATCGGCAATGCGAAACGTCTCGTTCATCGGGTCGCCAACGGCGCGCAGCTTGTGATGTTGGGCGATCATCATTCGTGCGTGGCCGACTTCGGTGATGCCGAATTCGCCGGCCAGGGCCGACGCGAGGTCGCACGAGGGCTCCAGATAATCGAAGGTGCCCGCGGTCCAGATGCCCAGGTCGTGCACGGCCCACGCGAGCGCGGCCCAGTCGGGCACGGGGGCACCCAACAGTTCCTGGTGGTAGGTCAGTCCCCGATACACATGATTGCGGTAGGCCGGCAGGTCACCGCCCAGCGCATCCTCATGGCGCCGCAGCGCGAGGTCGACGATCGGATGGGCGGTAACGGCGTTCATTCCCTACAGCATGCAGGACACGCAGCCCTCGACCTCCGTGCCTTCCAGCGCCATCTGCCGCAGCCGGATGTAGTACAGCGTCTTGATCCCCTTGCGCCAGGCGTAGATCTGCGCCTTGTTCACGTCGCGGGTGGTGGCCGTGTCCTTGAAGAACAACGTCAGCGAGAGCCCCTGGTCCACGTGCTGGGTGGCCGCGGCGTAGGTGTCGATGATCTTCTCGTAACCGATCTCGTAGGCGTCCTGGTAGTACTCCAGGTTGTCGTTGGTCATGTAGGGCGCCGGGTAGTAGACCCGCCCGATCTTGCCCTCCTTGCGGATCTCGACCTTCGACACGATCGGGTGGATCGACGACGTCGAATGGTTGATGTAGGAGATCGACCCGGTCGGCGGCACCGCCTGCAGGTTCTGGTTGTAGATCCCGTGTGCGGCCACCGACTCCTTCAGCCGTCGCCAATCGTCCTGGGTCGGCACGCGTATCTCCGCATCGGCGAAGAGCTGACGGACCTTGTCGGTCTTCGGCTCCCACACCTGGTCGGTGTATTTGTCGAAGAACTCCCCCGACGCGTACTTGGATTGCTCGAAACCCTTGAAGTGGGTGCCGCGTTCGATGGCGATCCGGTTCGAGGCCCGCAGCGCGTGGAACAGCACCGTGTAGAAGTAGATGTTGGTGAAGTCGACGCCTTCCTCGGAACCGTAGAAGACGCCCTCGCGGGCCAGGTAGCCGTGCAGGTTCATCTGCCCGAGCCCGATCGCGTGGGAATCGTTGTTGCCCTGCTCGATTGAGGGCACCGAGGTGATGTGTGTCTGGTCGCTTACCGCGGTCAGCGCGCGAATGGCCACCTCGATCGTCTGGGCGAAGTCCGGCGAGTCCATCGTCTTGGCGATGTTCAGCGAACCCAGGTTGCACGAAATGTCCTTGCCGACTTTGGCATACGACAAGTCCTCGTTGAACAACGACGGCGTGGACACCTGCAGGATCTCCGAGCACAAATTCGAATGCGTGATCTTGCCCTCAATGGGATTGGCCCGGTTGACCGTGTCCTCGAACATGATGTACGGGTAGCCGGACTCGAACTGCAGCTCTGCCAGCGTCTGGAAGAACTCCCGCGCCTTGATCTTGGTCTTGCGGATCCGCGCGTCGTCGACCATCTCGTAGTACCTCTCGGTCACCGAGATGTCGGCGAACGGCAATCCGTAGACCCGTTCGACGTCATAGGGCGAGAACAGGTACATGTCGTCGTTCTTCTTGGCCAACTCGAAGGTGATGTCGGGAATCACCACTCCCAGGCTCAGCGTCTTGATCCGGATCTTCTCGTCGGCGTTCTCCCGCTTGGTGTCCAGGAAGCGGTAGATGTCGGGGTGATGCGCGTTCAGGTACACCGCGCCGGCGCCCTGGCGCGCACCCAGCTGGTTGGCGTAGGAGAACGAGTCCTCGAGCAGCTTCATGATCGGGATGACGCCCGAGGACTGGTTCTCGATGTTCTTGATCGGCGCGCCGTGCTCGCGAATGTTGCTCAGCAGCAACGCAACTCCCCCGCCGCGCTTGGACAGCTGCAGCGCGGAGTTGATCGATCGCCCGATCGACTCCATGTTGTCCTCGATGCGCAGCAAAAAGCAGTTGTGCACGACCGTGCCGCGAATCGTGTACGTATGCATGCCCTCGACATGGAGGTTGTACACCCTGCCCGGAATTTCCTGCGTACGCACCACTTCGCGGATTCCGTACACATGGTGCCCGTGCACAACCTGGTACGTCGTGCGCGACGACCCTTTTCGGCCCACGTAGTTGTGCAAGTTCTTGCCAACATCGAAGATGAACTCTTCATTCGTGCCGGGCAACCCGGGAACGAATACCTGACCGGTCACATTGCCGGAACGATTGACGTACTGGCGAACGATAGAAACGATCCCCAGACGGCGCAGGATCAGCTGCACCTGATCGACTAACTCCGGATTTACCAGGTCGAGCATCATTCCGCCGGTGGTGGTGCACCCGTCCCCGCGGAACAATCCGGCCAGCAGTCCACGCTGGAACTCCTCATCAGCCGTCAAGACTTCTTGGGACAATCGCTTCGAGCCATATCCAGTTCCAGCCATGGAAAGAATGAGCGACGCCACAATCCTGCTGTTGCACACCATGCGAACCGAGTGGTCTAAAGCGTTCTCATGCGCGGCAAGATCAGCCGCGAACACGCGCTTGAATGCTGCAGCCAACTCTTGCTGGTATTCGATCTCGTGCGCGCCAACTGTGAAGTGAACACCGTTGGGTACTAGTGAACCTGTCCGCTTGGAGATGTGGCCTTCAGATACATACCAGCCCAGAATGAGGCCTAAGTCATACGATTCCTCGACATAACGGTTCACCGAAACGAAGCCGATCCGGTGCCGCTGCTTGTTGCGGTGCTTCAAGTCGGAGTTCACTTTGCGGATCAGTCCGTCCACTTCTTCGTGAACACCTGGGCCGACGTGCTCCATCAAGTCATAGACGCGCCGCTCGCGTCCCTCGAGCGGTGCCGCTGTCACGATGAAGTCCGTAGGGTGAACGTCTTTGGCAGCTAGCCATACGAATCCATTGAACGGATCGGCGCCATCGCCGTCGATGAGACTCCCGACCTCACGCGTCGTCCACACGAGGATCGGATGTTCCGGAGTGCATCGGATCGGCTCTTTGTGCCCGAAGTGCGAGATCGATACCAGAGCCTGGCAATTCGGGCTCTCAACGACAGTTTCCACCACAGCGTAGGACCCGTCGTGCGAGAGGACTCGGTCACCCGCCTGTAGAGTCTCGATCGCCTTTGGTCCGTCGGGGGTATCCACCGGAGTTCCCGCTGGAAAGCAGCTTACTGGCTCGCCACGCTGCTGCTTGCCCGAGTTCAAAAACGTCGGGGTGGCCGGCTGGAACCGTCCGTCGATGATCTCGTCGACCAGCTTCTCGGCCAGTGCGGTGTCGCCGGCGGCCAGGGTCAGCGACACCATGACGACCCGATCCTCGAAGCGCTCCAGGTAGCGCTTCCCATCGAAGGTCTTCAGCGTGTAGGAGGTGTAGTACTTGAACGCGCCCAAGAACGTCGGGAACCGGAACTTCTTGGCGTAGGCGCGGTCCAGCAGTGTCTTGACGAAGTTGCGCGAGTACTGGTCGAGAACCTCACGCTCGTAGTAGTTCTCGCGGATCAGGTAGTCGAGCTTCTCGTCCTGGTTGTGGAAGAAGACCGTGTTCTGGTTGACGTGCTGCAGGAAGTACTGGTGGGCGGCTTCGCGGTCCTTGTCGAACTGAATCTTGCCGTCGGCGTCGTACAGATTCAGCATCGCGTTCAGCGCGTGATAGTCCGTTTCGTCGGGCAACACATGCGTGCCGGCGGTTACAGGCTCTGCAGCGACGGTTGGTGGCACGTCTGTTCCTTCCAGAAATCAGCCAGGCCCGCGCGGACGGCATCCACGTCGTCCGGGGTTCCCATCAGTTCGAAGCGGTAAAGGTACGGAACGCCACACTTGCGGGACACCACGTTGCCCGCATAGGCGAATTCCGCACCGAAGTTGTTGTTGCCCGCGGCGATGACGCCGCGGATCAACGACCGGTTGTGCTCGTCGTTCAAAAAGGCGATGACCTGCTTGGGGACATAGCCACCGTCGTTGATGTCCGGAGTGGCCCGGCCGCCGCCGTACGTCGGCAGTATCAGCACGTACGGTTCGTCGACCTCGATGCGGCCGTGCAGCGGTATCCGCGTGGCGGGAACACCCAGCTTCTGCACGAAGCGGTGGGTGTTCTCCGACACGCTGGAGAAATACACAAGGTTGCGTCCAATGACATCCATGACATCCATGGCACCGCAACCCTCCTTACTCTTCGTCCGTTCGGCTACGCGCTCAGCGCGGCACCCGGGAGCGCCCTGATCCGATCGGGACGAAAACCCGACCAGTGGTCGTTCCCCGCCACCACCACGGGGGCCTGCAGATAACCCAGCGCCATCACGTAGTCGCGGGCCTCGGCGTCCAGTGTGATGTCGACCTTCTCGTACGCAAGGCCCTGCTTGTCCAAGGCCTTGTAGGTGGCGCTGCACTGCACGCATGCCGGCTTGGTGTACACGGTGATGCTCATCTGGAATGCCGCTCCTTTGCGGGAGGTGAGGAACTCATTACGGTCTGGCAACTACTTCGGTACTACGTTCAGCGGCCCGTCAAGCCCCAAGATTCCCGTCGCGCGGCTGTCGGGGTCGAATGACCTGGCCCAACTTCTCCAAGACATCTTCAAGCCGATTCCGGGACGATCACCTTGCCCGGCGGGCGCGGTGATCCTGGATCTGCCGGTGCTCGAAACACTACACCTAGTGGCTGACAAGATCTCTAGATACAAGATGTTCTGAATAACAATTTTGAAATTCCCTGGTGGTAAGCCCTGTCTCGGACGAACTGCGATACGCGTTCGGCGTGTCGCACATCACACCTGTGTCTGAGTCACCCATGCGCATCGGTATACCACCGGCCACCGACAGCTCCGCTGCGATCCTCTCGCGCGCCACCACCAGCAAAGCCGCCAGCATGAAGCTGGCGGCTTTGGCTACTCCCTGGTCGGAACCTTGCTGGTCGCCGGCGACGAGTTCAGCCGACTTCGGCGGCGAGCTTGCCGACGACGTCACGTACGTTCGCCGAGAGTTCGGCGTCCTCCGCGGGCGCCTTGCCTTCCAAAGTCCTGAACGGCACGGACAGTTTGATTGACTCGATCACGTCAGCACCGGCAATCCCGAACGACTTGCGGGTAGCGTCGTGCGCCCAGACCCCGCCGTACTGGCCCATGGAGCCCCCGATCACCGCCAACGGCTTTCCCTTCAGAGCGCCGTCGCCAAACGGGCGAGACAGCCAGTCGATCGCGTTCTTGATGACCGCCGGAAAGCTCCCGTTGTACTCCGGCGTGACCACCAGGGCGGCATCCGCGTCGGCCGCTGCGGCGCGCAGCGCGGCTACCGGCGCCAGCGCCGGGGCGTCGGCGTTCATCGCGTCGTCGATTTCCTCGTTGTAGAACGGCAGCTCACCCAGCCCCTCAAAGATCGTGACGGTGACGCCGTCAGGAGCCGCCGCAGCGGCCAGCTCGGCGACCTGGCGGTTGATCGACGCCGCACGCAGGCTGCCCACTAGGACCAAGATTTTGATGTCGGAGTCTGGCACTGTTCCGTTCCCTTCGGTTGTTGGTCTACATCCTCGCATGACTTAAGCGGACTGTAGTCCGATTTATTCCGGCCGCGTTAAAGTGCAGATGTGAGCGGTGTCGAGCGGTTGGGCGAATTGCCGGTGTCCGCTCCGCAGGAGCGCGGCGACGCGGCGCGCAATCGCGCGCTCTTGCTGCAGGCGGCACGCGGCCTGGTCGCCGAGCGCGGTGCGGAGGCCGTCACCATGGATGACGTCGCCGCGGCCGCCGGCGTCGGCAAAGGCACGCTGTTCCGCCGGTTCGGCAGCCGGGCCGGCCTGATGATGGTGCTGCTCGACGAGGACGAACGGGCCAGCCAGCAGGCATTCCTGTTCGGTCCGCCGCCGCTGGGCCCCGACGCGCCACCGATGGATCGACTGGTGGCGTTCGGCCGGGAGCGGATCGGCTTCGTCCATACCCACCACGCGCTGCTGTCGGCGGCCAACCGTGATCCGCACACCCGCCACGTTGGGGCGGCCGCGGTGCAGCGCACTCACGTGCGGGTGCTCTTGCAGTCGGCACACACCTCCGGCGACCTTGATGTGCAAACCGACGCGCTGCTGGCCCTGCTCGACCCCGACTACGTCGAGCATCAATTGAGCGACGGCGGTCACACCCTCCAGACCTTGGGCGACGCGTGGGAAAGTCTGGCGCGCAAGCTGTGCGGACGGTGACCACCTGGGTCCTGCACGTCGACCTCGACCAATTCCTGGCGTCGGTCGAGCTGCGGCGCCACCCCGAGCTGGCCGGGCTACCGGTCATCGTCGGCGGCAACGGTGATCCCACCGAGCCGCGCAAGGTCGTCACCTGCGCCTCGTATGAGGCACGGGAATTCGGTGTGCATGCGGGCATGCCGTTGCGCACCGCCGCCCGCCGCTGCCCCGACGCCACCTTCCTCCCGTCGGATCCGGCCGCCTACGACGCCGCGTCCGACCAGGTGATGGGGTTGTTGCGCGACCTGGGACACCCTGTCGAAGTCTGGGGCTGGGACGAGGCCTATGTCGCAGTGACGGCAGCCGACCCGCTCGAAGTAGCGGAACAGATCCGAACGGTCATCTCGTCGGAAACCGGGCTGTCCTGTTCGGTCGGCATCAGCGACAACAAACAGCGGGCCAAGGTCGCCACCGGCTTCGCAAAACCGGCCGGGATCTTTGCGCTCAACGACGAGAATTGGATGACCGTGATGGCGGGCCGTCCGGTGGACGCGCTGTGGGGTGTAGGCCCCAAGACGGCGAAAAAGCTTGCGGCCCTTGAGATAACAACGGTGCGGGAGCTTGCGCACTGCGATGCGGAACTGCTGACCTCCACGTTCGGCCCGCGCACCGGCCTTTGGCTGCTGCTGCTGGCCAAGGGTGGTGGCGACACCGAAGTCAGCGCCGAACCCTGGATCCCGCGCTCCCGCAGCCACGTCGTCACCTTTCCGCGCGACCTCACCGATCGGGCCGAAATGGATTCGGCGGTAATGCAATTGGCTCGGCAGGCATTGGATGACGTACTGGCGGCAAGGCGGATCGTCACTCGCGTGGCGGTTACCGTGCGCACCGCGACGTTTTACACCCGCACCAAGATCCGCAAGCTGGCCGCGCCCACTACCGACGCCGAGACCATCATCGCCGCGGCCCTGCGCGTCCTGGACCTCTTCGAGCTGGACCGGCCGGTTCGGCTACTCGGGGTGCGACTCGAACTGGCCATGCCGGAGTAATGGCGCCGGGCTGGGCCGAAGCGCGCGCGTGAACACCACGTTGACCTGACGCATCGCCACGCTGTAGGGCCACCACGCCAGCCGCTTGAACGCATACAGCGCGCGGATGTCCTGCGACGTGTAGATCAGGTATCGGTTCTTCGCCACCCCGGCCAAGATCTTCTCGGCCGCCTTTTCCGGCGACACTGCATGACCACCGAAGCGGTCCACCCAGCGGGCGACCCTGGGGTCCTCGCGGTCGACGCCGGCGATCTCGACCGTGTTGACCAGCGGGGTCTTCACCGCACCCGGCACCACGACCGACACCCCGATGCGGTGCCGGGCCAGATCGAAGCGCAGCACCTCGGAAAGGCCGCGCAACCCGTACTTGCTGGCGCTGTACGCGGCGTGCCACGGCAGTGCGACCAGCCCCGCCACCGACGACACATTGACCAGATGGCCGCCCCGGCCGGCCGCCACCATCGGCGGGACGAACGTCTCGATGACGTGGATCGGACCCATCAGGTTGATCGCGATCATCTTGCTCCACTGATGGTGGGTCAGCCGGTCGACCGTGCCCCAGGCCGAGACTCCGGCGATGTTCATGACGACGTCCATGCTGGGGTGTGCGGCGTGGACGTCGGCGGCGAACGCCGCCACCTCGTCATAGTCGGCGATATTCAGCGTGCGGTGCTCCGGCACCTGCGCGCCCAGCGCGCGGGCGTCGGCCACGGTCAATTCCAGACCGTCCGGATTGCGGTCGGTCAGATACAGTTCGGCGCCCTGCGCGGCCAGCCGCAACGCGGTGGCGCGGCCAATGCCGCTCGCGGCACCCGTGACCAGACACCGCTTCCCCGCGAAATACCGCCCAGATGCCCCAGAAAGCCTCGGTGCCATGGTCGTGACGATACCGGCGGTAACGCTATCTTCGGCCGCCGCCCCAGAGCGAATTCAGCCACAACTGCTCGAGCACGCGCACCCCGCGCTCCACGTCGCCGCCGGCGGCCAGGATCGGCTCGCCGCCCAGCATCAGCGCGGTGGTGCCCGCCAGGGTGCGCACCAGGGTCGGGATATCGTCGCTGATCGGATTCGCGGTCCCGGCCTTCATCTCGGCCTCGACGATGCCGATGAGCTCGCGTAGCACCGCTTCGAATTGCTGCTCGAGAATCTCGCGAATCTGCATGTCGGTGTGGCGGGCGGCGTTGCAAGCCGTCATCACCGGGTCGTTGTGCGCGTAGACGGCGGCGGCGCTGCCGACCATCCGCTTGGCGAACTGCTCCGGCGACTCGTCCGGCCGGCGGGGGGCGAAGTACTGGGTGAGTTCTTCGAGTTCCTCGGCGGCGTCGGCCATGATCTGTGCGAGCACCGCGTATTTCGAGTCGAAGTAGAAGTAGAAACCGGACCGGGCCACACCGGCTCGCAGGCTGATGGTGCTCACCGACAGCTCCGCGAACGGCTTTTCCTGCAGCAGGTCACGCACCGCCTGCATGATCGCTTGGCGATGCTTGTCGCCACGTCGTCTCGTGGCCGGCTCGCCGGGCTGCGGATCCGCCGCGTGGCTGCTCACGCATCTGACCATGCACGCAAACTTGACAGCCGTCAAGTTTGTCCCGAAGGATATCGATCAGTGACCGCTGTCACCCGTCCCGGGTTCGCAAAGGAGCGTCCATGGCCTCGACGATCAGCACCCCGCGCTACCTGCTTGATCAGGCGCGGCGCCGGCTCACCCCGTCGATCAACAACTTCCCCGGCATGGGCCTTGTCGAACACAGGCTGCTGAACACCCAGTTTCCGGAGCACACGCTCGCCGACCCTCCGCCGGGCAGCGAGCTCAAGCCGGTCGTCGGTGACGCGGGGCTGCCGGTCATCGGGCACATCATCGAGATGCTGCGCGGCGGACCGGACTATCTGATGTTCCTCTACAACACCAAGGGCCCGGTCGTATTCGGTGACTCGCCGGTCCTGCCGGGCGTCGCGGCGCTGGGCCCCGATGCCGCGCAGGTGATCTACTCCAACCGCAACAAGGACTACTCGCAGCAGGGCTGGGTGCCGGTGATCGGGCCGTTCTTCAACCGCGGGCTGATGCTGCTCGACTTCGAGGAACACATGTTCCACCGGCGGATCATGCAGGAGGCGTTCGTCCGGTCCCGGCTGGTCTCCTACGTCGAGCAGATGGACAAGGTCGTCTCGCAAACGGTCGCCAACGACTGGGTGGTCAACGACGCGCGCTTCCTTCTCTATCCGGCGATGAAGGAGCTGACCCTCGACATCGCCTCGATGGTGTTCATGGGCCACGAACCGGGCACCGACCACCAACTGGTGACCAAGGTGAACAAGGCGTTCGCCATCACCACCCGCGCCGGCAACGCGATCATCCGCACCAGCGTTCCGCCGTTTACCTGGTGGCGAGGCCTCAAGGCGCGCGAACTGCTGGAGAACTACTTCCGCGAGCGCGTCAAGGAACAACGCGGGAAGGACGGCAACGACCTGCTGTCCGTGTTGTGCCAAACCGAGGACGAGGACGGCAACAGTTTCTCCGACGAGGACATCGTCAACCACATGATCTTCCTGATGATGGCCGCGCATGACACGTCGACGTCGACGGCGACGACGATGGCGTACCACCTGGCCGCCAACCCGGAGTGGCAGGAGCGTTGCCGCGACGAATCCGACCGACTGGGCGACGGTCCGCTCGACATCGACTCGCTGGAGAAGCTGGAGTCGTTGGACCTCGTGATGAACGAGTCGATCCGGCTGGTGACGCCGGTGCAGTGGGCCATGCGGCGGACGGTGCGCGACACGGACCTGCTGGGCTATTACATCCCAGAGGGCACCAACGTCATCGCGTACCCGGGGATGAATCACCGGCTGCCCGAATTGTGGACGGACCCACTGAAATTCGACCCGGACCGTTTCACCGAGCCGCGCAACGAGCACAAGCGACACCGCTACGCGTTCACGCCGTTCGGCGGCGGCGCCCACAAGTGCATCGGGATGGTGTTCGGGCAATTGGAGATCAAGACGATCCTGCACCGCCTGCTGCGCAGGTATCAGCTCGAACTGCCCCGCCCGGGGTACCAGGCCGTGTGGGACTACGGCGGCATGCCGATCCCGATGGACGGCATGCCGATCGTGCTGCGCCCGGTCTAGTCTTCTGGCTCTTTTCCGCGAGCAGACGCAGAATCAGGCGAGCAGTCGGTTGGCGCAGGCGATCACCGCGCGCAACGCGGATTGCGTCGGATCCTCCGACCAGCCCATCGCCCATTCGGCGCGAATCCCGTTGGTGCCGCGGATAAAAGTGGCGGTGGTGGCGGCCGATCGCATCTGATGAAACGTCAACGTCTCCAGTGTGACGCCCCGGTCGTGCAGCATCGCTGTGAGCGCGGCTATCGGACCGCTCGCCGCCGTGGTAGAGGTGCTGATGTGATCGCCCACGGCGATCGTGGCCCGAAAGTTGCGAGCCTCCGGACCGAGCCGCCCCGCGGGTCGCTCGGTGTCCGTGCAGGCCCAATGCCCTAGCCGGAGCGGGCCGGCGGTGTGGCTATAAGTCGCGACGAAGTTCTCCCAGGACATCGCGTCGGCTTCCTCCCGCAGACCGCGCGGCAACGCGGCGCCGAAGTGATGGCCGAACCATGCGGCGGCGACGCACTGGCGGTCCGAAAGAATTGTCATGGCGTCGGTCTTCTCTGATCAATAGGAGCGACCGACGGTAGTAGCTTCCGACCCACAGCGGGGGGTCGGTCTGGATCAGACCCCGCTGCGGGTGCTGGCTACTACGGCAAGAAGACGCACGAGGGCCGACGTTAGACTTCGTGCCGCGGCAATGCAAGTCCATTTCGTGCGCTGTGCTTTCCCCGCTACACCGAGAAATGCTGCTCGCCACGGTGCCAACGGCTCGCGGCGTCGGCGTTACCGCAATTTCCCTACGAAGGCAGCAAGCGAGACCACCGCCAGCATGGCTGAAAACGCCACGACGACCGGGCGGGCACGGCGCCACAGGTGAACTATCCGGTGGACTAGCGATTGACGCGTCGCGCCTGTGCGTTAGCCGTTCGGCCCGGGCGACGGGTCAAACCGTAGGTAGGCCTGGATCGTCGTTCCCGTTGACGTGGTGTGTGTGCGCACCAAGTCCGATATGGCGTTGACCAGAAACAGCCCGCGGCTGGCGGGCCCGCTCGGGCCGGGGTCCAGGCGCCCGACCAGCGGGTCACCGAGGCGTCCGGTGTCGCGCGCCTCGCAGACCAGATGGTCGTTTTGCCGCCAGAAGGCCAATTGGCACGCCCCATCGGTATACATCAAGCTGTTGGTGGCCAGCTCGGTGGCGACCAGTTGCAGATCCTCGATGCCATCCCGGGACAGTCCCACCCAGCCGGCGTAGTTGACGGCGAACGACCGGGCCGGGCGAAGGTCCGCGGACTTCCTGACCATGTACGTGACGGCCCCCGGCTTAGCCCGTAGTGGCTGGTTGCAGCGCTCCACGACCTCATCCGGCGCGTATTCGGCGCTGGGGTGCAGCGCACCGCATCTCCACAGCAAGGGGTGGGTCGCGCGGGCGTCCGCGAGCAGATTCTCATCCAGCCGGCTCGCGTCGTACAGGCACAACCCTGTCACCCGGTATCCCTCGAGGGCTTCGTTGAGCAGCGCTTCGTGCTCCATGCAGGCGACGAACTCGTCCTCGGTGCGCCCCGGCCAGGCGAGCTGGCTTACGATCCGTACCCGTCGATCGTGGTGTTCTTCGACGAAGGAACCCTCCATTGCCATGAACCGGCTCGGGTTGCGGCCCACCTCGGCGATGTCGGCCATTCGCAATTCGGCCGGGAACCCGCCACCCGCGCCGCTCAACGCATCGTGCAGCAAGGCGTGCTGGTCGCCCGGCACGGCGACGAGCACCGCCTCGTCCCTCGCCAAACCGTCGCCCACGAAGCGCACCACATGGTCCAGGCACTCCTGCTGCGAGTGGTAAAGGAGCGCGGAATGCACGAAACCCGGATGGTCGGTGGCGGTCCCACCTAATCCCCCCGGCATTCCAGCGCTCTCGCTCTCGATCACTATCGCCAACCCCCTGCTGGACCGGCCGTCGTCTTTCCCCATTGCCATACCCAATAAGCACCTTCGTTACGCGCGCGAGAAAGTTACATCCACGCGAATGCGACGCAGACCACTCGGCTTAGAGCCACCAGGAAGCTGCGGCGTCCAGGTGACGACGGATGCGATAGCGGGCGAGGCTGTCGTCGCCGGCCTCGATAGCCTGAAGAATCCGCACATGCGCATGCTCGACGGCCACGACGTCGGCCCACGTCGGGAGTGCCTGCCCGGTGCTGGACCAGTGCCGGCGAAACAACTCGATGATGATCCGGAGGAACAGGTCGAGCAGCGCATTGCCGGCCAATTGCGCCAGTCCTAGATGGAACCGAAACTCCTCGACGGCGGCCGTACGCACGTCCCCGCCGGTTTCTGCAGGGTTTCCGCCGAGCACGGAAGCATGGGTTTCCAAGAACGCCGCCACCTCGGGCTCGGCGCGCCGCTTGACGACTTTGGCGACGTTGTCGATCTCGATGGCATCCCGGACGCAGCGCAAGTCTTCACGACGCGGCTTGCGGTACTGCAGGTACAGCGCGATGGTGTCGATGCTGGCCTGAGCCTGAGGCCTGGTGACGATCAGGCCGCCGCCAGGCCCCCGGCGCATTTGCGCGACCGAGTGATATTCGAGCAGCCGCACCGCTTCCCGGAACACCGCGCGGCTAACCTGGTAGCGCTCCAGCAACGCCGTCTCGGTTCCGAAGACGGAGCCGACCCGCCAGCCGCTGGCGGCGATGTCGTCGCCGATGGTGGCCGCCAGCATCTCGCCGAGTTTGCCGCGGGGTGCGTCACCGTTGAGGCGCAGGCGGCGCGGCGTGCGCGGCCGACCCCTGTCGCCGGGGTGGTGTTCCTGCAGCCAGGCGGTCACCGCCTCGACGTGTCGTTCGCTGAGCGTCTTCGCCCGCGCGGCATCACCCGCGGTGACCGCCGCAACGATTTGCGAGTGGTCGTGATGCATCTGGTCGACCGCCTCGATGGCCTCGATTGCCGAGTCGGCTCGTGACTGTAGGGCGTATCGCGTCGTGAGCCTCATCAAGATGTCGATGAACAGTTGTAGGACCGGGCTTTTTGATTGCTCCGCGAGCGCGACGTGGAACTCGTCGCGCGGCGGCGGCGATCCCGGCTTCCAATGCTCCTCCGCGTGCAACACCGCTCGCAGCCGGTCGATGCCGGCTTCGTCGATCCGTTCCGCGGCAAGAGAGGCCGCCAGGGGCTCGAGTACCAAGCGCGCGTTGAGCAGGTCGTCCAGGGTCGTGCCCAGGTACTCGAGATAGATGACGACGGCGCGGGTCGCGGGACCGGCGTCGGGCTGACAGATCAGCAGCCCGCCGTTCGGTCCGCGGCGCATCCGGGCGACCTGGTGGTGCTCGACGAGGCGGACGGCCTCCCGCAGCACCGATCGACTCACGCGAAAGCGTTGTTGCAGAGCCTGTTCGGAGCCCAGCGATTCGCCGATGGTCCAGCCGCGGCGGACGATGTCCGCCTCAATCTGGCGGGCAACCTTCGAAGCCAGCTTTTCCGTTCCGCCGATCTCCGGCGGACTAGGCTCTGCCACAAGCTATCTCAACACGTGAGCAACATGCATCCGGCAACGGGCCCACCGCCCACGGAAACCACGCCGACCTCTGGGCGTTCGGCCACCTGGCGCTCCCCCGCCTCGCCCCGCAGTTGCAAGCACCCTTCATGCAGCGCCCAGTAGCCGTGCATGCGACCGGCCGAGAGTTGGCCGCCGTAGGTGTTGAGCGGCAGTTCGCCGTCGCGGGCGATCCGCGCGCCGCCCTCGACGAACGGTCCGGCCTCGCCGTCGCCGCAGATTCCGAGGGCTTCCAGCCATGCGAGGGTGAGAAACGTGAAACCGTCGTACAACTCGGCGAGGTCGAGGTCGGCGGGCGTCAACTGCGTGCGCGACCACATCTGTGCCGCCGCATCGGACATCGCCATCTTCGGGTAGTCGTCGCGATGGAACCAGCCTCCGGCACCGTCGGATCCGCCGATCGCCTCCACTGCCACCACGCGGTGCGGGCAGTCGCAAGCGTACTCCGCGTGCGAGACCACCACCGCGATGGAGCCGTCGATGGGGACATCGCAGTCCAGCAGCCCGAAGGGCGTCGACACGGGCCGCGCACCCAGGTAGTCGGCCATTGTCATCGGTTCGCGGTAGACCGCAAGGGGATTCAAGGCGGCGTTGCGTCTGCCGTTGAGCGCCACCCAGCCCAACTGTTCCTTGGTAGTTCCGTACAGCTCCATGTGGCGACGGCAGTTCAGCGCCAGCCAGTTCGCGGCCGAATAAGCATGGGCCGCAACCAGATCGTTGATATCGTCCATCGCGCCCACGGCCGGCCGCGGTGCACCCTCGGGCGCATCGAACATGCGCGCCAGCGGCGGGGCTGGGGAGTTCGCTTCCCCTTTTACCGGGACCGTGCCGCCGAGCATCTGGATCGTCCGGTAGACCACCGCATGGCGGACGCGTCGCTCGGCGACCGCGCGGCACGCCGACATCACCGGACTCAGCAGGCCGCCGGTGCCGAATCCGGCCCCGCAGTCGGCCGCCTCAATCTTCAGTGTCGCGTTGACCTCTTCGGCTGGCGTGTCGCCCAGGGTCGCGATCCCGTCGATGTCGGCGGGCACCAGGCCGGCGTCCTCGATGGCGGCCCGCACCGCCTCCATGGTCAGCTCCGAGCCCGGAATGCCGGTACGACGCCCGATTCGCGAGATGCCGATTCCGGACAAGATCGCGTCTTTTTCGAAGTACGTCATATGCACCGCCCCTTCCCCACGCCGAAATAATAGAGTGTACTGTATTGGACGTGCTGATCGAACACTGCGACGGTTGCGCGCGCTGGGTGCATCCGGCGACCGGCGAATGCCGAGATTGCGGTGGCCCACTGGTGGCGCGGCCGGTATCCGGGCGCGGCACGGTGTTCACCTATACGGTCAACCACCACCCGTATAACCCGGATATCCCGACCCCATACGTGATCGCCCTCGTCGAGCTTGCCGAGCAGAGCGGGCTGCGCGTGGCCGCCAATATCGTTGACTGCGAACCGGATTCGGTGAGGTGCGGGATGGCCGTCATGATCCAGCCCGATAAGGGCAGCGGCGGCGCGCCTTTCTTCGCGCCGGCCTGATTGGCGCGAGCTGGGGGCACCTCCCGCTCGCGAGCAGACGCAGAATCGCACAAAATCCAACATTTTCGTGCGATTCTGCGTCTGCTCGCCCTGTGAACGGGACCTAGTTGATCAGCGGGTCGCGCGGCATGCCGAGAATGCGCTCGGCGATCTGATTCCGGGTCACCTCGGAGGTGCCCCCGGCGATCGCCATTCCCCGGGAGCCCATGATCATCCGGCCGACCACCGCGCCGGGGCCATCGGTCAGCGCAACCTCGGGCCCGAGCAGCGCCGCCGAGATCGCGCCACCTTCAACCATGTGCTCGGCCAGCTTCAGCTTGGTGACGTTGCCCTCCGGGCCGGGGCCCGCCCCTTCAACACTGCGGGCAGCACGACGCAGGTTGAGCAGCCGAAGCGCGTGATCCTCGGCAAGGTAGTACCCGACCCGGACTTCGGCGCCCGCCAACCGATCTGCGTGCTGCTGAGCCAGCTGCACCAGTTTGGCCGCCAAACCCTCGTAGAACGAACCGCTGCCGCCGATGCTGACCCGCTCGTTGCCCAGCGTGGCCCGCGCTACCGTCCATCCGGAGTTGGGCGCCCCGACGACGTCCTCATCGGGAACGAATACGTCGTTGAAGAACACCTCGTTGAATTCCGAGCCGCCGGTGATCTGACGCAGCGGCCGCACCTCGACGCCCGGGCCCTTCATGTCGATGATGACCGTGGTGATGCCGGCATGCTTGGGGGCGTCGGGGTCGGTACGCACGGTGGCCAGGCCGCGGCTGCAGTACTGTGCCCCGCTGGTCCACACCTTCTGCCCGTTGATCTTCCAGCCGCCGTCGACCCGGGTCGCGCGGGTCTTGACGGATGCCGCATCCGACCCGGCTTCGGGTTCGGAGAACAGCTGGCACCAGATCTCGTCTTGCCGCAGCGCCTTCTCCACGAATCTCTCGATTTGCCAAGGAGTTCCGTGCTGGATCAGCGTCAGGATCACCCATCCGGTGATCGAGTAGTCGGGGCGCTTGATGCCCGCCGCCCGAAACTCTTCCTCGATCACCAGCTGCTCTACCGCATCGGCCGCTCGGCCCCATGGCTTGGGCCAGTGCGGCATCACGTATCCGGTCGCGATCAGCTTGTCGCGCTGCGCCGCCTTGTCCAGGGCGGCTATCTCGGCGGCGTCGGCGCGGATGCGGGTGCGCAGTTCCTCGGCCTCGTCCGGCAGGTCCAGGCTGTTTTCGCGGACAGCGCCGGTCGCCGTGCGGTCGAAGACCTCCCGGGCCGGTGCGTCACCGCCGAGCAATGCCGCAATCACCAGCGCCCGCCGCAAATGCAGATGCGCGTCGTGCTCCCACGTGAAGCCGATGCCGCCGTGCACTTGAATGTTGAGTTCGGCATTGCGCGCGTAGGCCGGGAACGCCAGCGCCGCCGCCGCGGCGGCGCTCAGCCGGAATTGCCGCTCGTCCTCGGATGCCGCGCGGGAGGCGTCCCACACCGCGGCGGTCGCCGACTCGGCGGCCACCAGCATGTTCGCGCAATGATGCTTGACGGCTTGGAAAGTGGCGATTGTACGGCCGAATTGCTCGCGCACCTTGGCGTATGCGACGGCGGCGTCGACGCAGTCCGACGCCCCGCCCACCGCCTCCGCGCCCAGCAATGTCCGCGCACGGGCCAGCGCCGATTCCCGCGCTCCGGGCAAGATGTCGTCGGCGGTGACACTCACGTTTTGCAGCCGGACGCGTCCGGAGCGCCGGGTCGGATCGAGGTTGGTGGGCACGTCCACGGACACGCCGTCGCGATCCCGTTCCAGCACCAGCACGTCGTCACCGGCGGCGATCAGCAGCAGCTCGGCGAGCCCGGCACCCAGCACGATTCCGGCGTCGCCGTCGGCGATGCCGTCGGAGACCCGCGCCTGGCTGTCCAAACCGATTCCCGCGGTGACGGTTCCGTCGATCAGCCCGGGCAGCAGGCGCGACTTTTGATCGGCGGTGCCGTCTTTGGCGATCACCGCCGACGCGATCACGGTGGGCACGAACGGTCCCGGGGCCACCGCCCGGCCGAGCTCTTCGATCACGACCACGAGTTCGGGCAACCCGTAGCCCGAGCCGCCGTGCTCTTCGTCGATGTGCAGTCCCAGCCAGCCGAGCTCCACCAGGTTGTGCCAGAACGGCGGCCGGGATTCGTCGGCCGCGTCGAGCAGCGATCGCGCCGCCCAGCGCGCCTTTTGTGAGGTCAGGAACGCGCGGGCCACCTCTTCGAGTTCGCGATGGTCGTCGGTCAGTGCGATACCCATGAGGGCCCTCCTCGCGCCGGGATTGCTGCCTAAAGAGTGTACTTATTGCCGACGGGAGAAGGCGGCGCGGCTCTTTACTTAGGCGCGAATCGCTGTCCTGCGTCCAGCCGCAGGCACTGGCCGTTGAGCATCGGGTTGTCCACGATGGCCGCCACCAGCTTGGCGTACTCGATGGGCCGGCCCATCCGCTTGGGGAAGGCGGCGTCGCGGGTCAGGGTGGCCGCCATCTCGTCGGGAACCATCGAAGTCAGCCCAGTCAAAAACAGGCTCGGGGCGATGGCCAGCACCCGGATCCCCATCGACCCCAGGTCACGGGCCATCGTCAGGCACATGCCGGCGATCGCGGCCTTGGCGGCGGTGTAGGCGACCTGCCCGATCTGGCCCTCGAAGGCCGCGATCGATGCGGTGTTGATGATGACGCCGCGTTCCTCGTCCTCGGGCTCATTCTTGGCCATGTGCGCCGCGGCCAGCCGGCTGATGTTGAAGGTGGCGATGAGGTTGAGGTCGATCACGGATTGGAAGGATTCGAGGTCGTGGGGACCGGACTTGGTCAGCGTCCGCTTGGCGATGCCGCCGCCGGCGGTGGTGACGGTGACGTGCAGGCCGCCCAGCTTGTCCACGGCGGTTTGCAATGTTTCCTCGGTTCCCTTGTAGTCCGTGACGTCGACCGGGTAGAACGCACCGCGCCCCCCA
>Ga0318560_10000019_pt1 | contig 28538 bp, 25 predicted proteins | sample GRESIP065b5f22_FD_202537 | JGI IMG/M metagenome (GOLD analysis project Ga0318560, IMG submission 202537) | Tropical soil microbial communities from Luquillo Experimental Forest, Puerto Rico - GRE.SIPMG.065b5f22 | ecosystem: Environmental > Terrestrial > Soil > Tropical forest > Bulk soil... | reverse complement strand
GTTCCCGCTCAGGGGACGAATATTCCGCGGATCAGGCCGGCGGTCAGGCCCGGCAGCGACCGGATCCGCCGGGAGAGCGCGGCCCACCCGCCGGTGACACCGAGCACGTAAACGGCCGGGCCGCCGAGCAGCAGAATCCCCCCCACGATCAGCAGGATCGGCAGGATGAGCCGGCCCAGGCCCGCCGCGTTGGGGTTGCTCACCGCGTACGCGGCGTGGCTGCTCCCACCGATCCGCACCGTTGGGGTCGGCTGGGGCCCGCCCGCCGACCCGTGACCCGGCGAGCTTCCGCCACTCGACCCCGTGCCCCCCGTGCCGCCGGTGCCGCCCGTGCCGGATGGCGGGGGCGTGGATTTGGGGTGACCGCCGCTGCTCCGGCAGTGCTGCGCGCGGACGGCGCTGGCCGCCGACAGCAGCTGCGCGTGCTGGTGGCTGGTCAGCGGCATGTATCCGGGGGCCAGCTGGCCGGGTTGGACGCCGGGCTGCTGGCCGGTGCTGGCCACGTAGTCGAGGAACCTGGCGATCGCCGACGCCTTTGCGGCCGGCAGGCCGCAGGTCGGCACCATGGCGTAATCCACCATGGTCAGCGGGTAGGCCTTCGGATCCTTGCCGCCGAAGTTGGCCTGCTGCGTGATCCCGTCCGGGTTGGTCGTCATCTGGCTCACCGCGGCGGCGATAGAGGCGCTCGTCGGCGCGACCGCCTGGCCGGCCGCGTTTACCAGCTCGGCCGCTGGGAATGCGTCGGCAGCGACCTGGCTCTCGGAGACCAGGGCCATCATGACGCGCTGGCCGATAACCTGGCCCACCACCCGCAGGTTGGCATACCCCGTGTTCCCGCTGCAGCCCAGGCCCTGATTAAGGATGCAGGTCGGGACGGGACTGGTCGTGGTGGGTGCGTAAATCGCCATGTCCGAGGCCACCGTGTCGAGCCCGGTGACTGGGTTCCAGCTCGCCTGCATCGTCTCGTCGTAACCATTTGTCACTGTCTTGGTGGGTTCGGTGGTGAATCCCGAGTCCAGGGTCTGGAACTGGCCGGTCGGGTACGCGATGCCGCGGTAGTTCTTGTTGACGGTCATGTACGCTTTGCCGTTCCACAGTGCGGGCTGTCCCTTCAGGAAACCCGCTGCGGCTCCGTCGGCTGCCACCCACCGGGTGACCTCGGAGGTCATGTCGCTATTGCCGGCCACCACGAGCGGCAGGAACGTTCCCCACATGGACGCTCCCACCTGATCCGGCGGGAAGTTCAGCTGGTTGCCCGCCGTGTCCCCGCCATTGAGGGCGAGGAACGCCGGATCGTCGAAGATCGTGCGCGTGTTCTTTGCGACGGCGGGATCGCAGGTGCTGCTGGGCGCGGGCGGCGGGCTTTGCGGGGGGCCCGGTTTGACGGTGCAGTCATAGGCCAGCGAGTACGACTGGGTCAGCAGCTTCGCGGCCAGTTGCGCGTTCAGCTTCAGGTTAGTGAACGGCCCGTTCGTCTTCGGGTCGTCTATGTAGTAGGCGAACGCCATGGCCGAGTTGGCCAGCGGCGCGTAGGTGAATTGACGGGCGGAAAGGTTCGCGCCGTTCGAGTTCGTGGCAGTGGCGGGCTGGGTCACCAGCGCCATGTCCACGCCCGCGGTCAGCGCGCCGCTGCCGTTGAGGAAGAACTGCCTGGCAAGGTACTCGCTTTCGGAGGTGGACCCGAACGACAGCCCGGACGTGCCAGTGCACAGGCCGGCCGCCCATTGGCTCATCGCTGCCTCCAGCATCGGCGAGCCGTCCGCCTGAAACGCCGGTGTTCTCGACGGGCAGTTGGCCGGCGTCGGCGTGAACGACAGCGGGATCACGATCCGGTCCGCCCAGGAGCACGGTGTCCCTACGTAGTAGTCACTGCCGAATGGGCCAGGGGCGACGCTGGAGTCGAACTCGTGATCCGCGCAGTTCTTCGGAACGCCGCTGCCAACGGTTCCCGGGGACCCGCCCCAGTTGGGTACCACGGCGAGCGAGCAGGGGCTCTTCACATTGCAGTGGAGGAAGGTGTTCTCCGGGCCGGCTTCCACGAGCACGTCGGCTTGGCCGGTGCCATTCGGCTGGGTGTACGTGATGACGCCGTTGGCAGGACCCGCCGTCGTGTTCACCTGGGTGAGGTTCGAGAGGTCATAGCAGTCTTTCGACTGCAGGCTGATGCCGTTGCCCACTTCGGACTGCGGGTTGGTTCCGGCGCACTCGTAAATGGCGACGTGGTAGAGGTGACTCCCCGTGGTACCGCCCGAAGGGTCGTTCACCGGCTCGGGGGCGCTGCCGTCGGGCGTATAGGTCGGGGTGAAGTTGACCCACGAGACATGGACAACCTGGTTGGTCAGGTGGGCGGTCGGGGTCACCGTGACGGCCGGCGGCTGGGTTACTGGGTTGCCGGTCGCCGGATCGTAGGCATGGTTGCCGCTGTATGTATTTGTGCAGGTGACCGAGCCGGTGGCGGCGGTCTTGCAGGTGGTGTGATCGGTCGGGCCAGATGCCAGCTGCGCCTGCGGTCCGGAAACGGCCGCGCCCGCCGGTTGCAGGCCCGCCACGGCCGGTACCGCCAGGATGGCCACGGTTGCTGCCAGCCGCAGCACCCGGACGCGGCCACGGCCGCGCCGGTTCCGCGCCTCACGCATCCTCAGTCTCCCTACTCTGGCCCCACCGGAGTTTCGCTTTCTCCCCCCGCAGCACGATCGCAAGAAGCGCGTGGCGACGGACCACGGTATCCCGGCGGCAGTGCGTCTAGGTGTCCAGCAGGTGTCTAACAGGGAACAAGCCGGTGCTGGCTTGGCTGACCGGGAACGGCGGCTGCCCGCTGTGGCCGCCTGATCACATGCCGCATGTGGTGCTCGAAAGGGTTTGTGCCTGCTGACCGGCCTGTACCCGGGAAGGTGCACGGCCGCGCCGATCCGCTTCCCGCACCCGCCCTGTGCACCGCTGATACGGGTTGGGGGGGATTGCGTAAGAGGTGCGGGCAGCGCTGCCGGCGCGGGCAGTACCCGCGCCGGCAGCGGTAGATCGTCAGCTGATGCCGCGGGCCAGGCCCCCGGTCAGCTTGCGATCACGAGGCCTGGAACAAGGTGCCGCAAAGCGAGCCGGACAGGGGCAGGAATCCGTAGCTCTTTTGGTCGGCCGTGTCCGAGCAGACCGCGCCCTTGGGACCGAAGAACGGGAGCAGGCTGGCCGGGATCTTGGGGGCCGTCGTGGTCCCAGCGTTCGGCACCACGTTCCACACCACCCGGGTGAGGGTGGAGGTGAACTTGGTGTTGAGCGTGTCGATAGTCGTGGAGTGGGTCGAGACCGGCGAGACGCCGCTGACCTTCTGCGGCTGGTTCAGCACACCTGGGGCCGAACTGCTGGTGGCGTGACCGCCACCGTGGGGCTTGGGCGTCTGGCCGATCCAGACGGCGACCGAGTACGGGAAGATCGCGTTCGGGTTGTTGGTGAACTCGAACTGGTTGCCGGTCAGGGGGCCGCCGGAGTCGCTCACGCTGACGCCGGTGTTCTCCTCGATCGGGACCGGGTTGTGCGTGTCGCCGGTAATGTTGATCGAGCCGTTGACCACACAGCTGCCGGGCGTGGTGACGCCGATCTGCTTGAGGAAGAACGCTCGGGTGCCCGAGCTGGTCTGCGGCAGGACCGGCACGATCGTCGCGGTGCTAGTGCCACCGACCTGCTTCCAGGTGGTGGACGTGCAGGTGTAGATGGCGGTCAGCTGAGCGACGGTCAGCGTGGTGGGCTTGCCGCTGCCGCTCTTGGGCGTGGTCCACGACACGGCGTCCTTGCCCCAGCCCACCCACAGCAGGCCTGTGGGGTCGCCGGTCTGGGTGCCGCGCGAGGCGCGCGCGAAGTCGATACACGGGCTCGCGCCATCCTTGATCGTCGCGGCCAGAGCCTTAATGCCCGCGCTCGAGCCGTTGGGCCGAGCCATCGAGCACGTCGTGTCGCTGCTGCTGCTGCCCTTGGTGACGATGGTGTCGCCGGTAGCGCCGGTGGACGGATTGACGGCGTCCCAGCTGTACAGCTTGTGCGCCGGGCTGGTGCCGTCATAGTGCTTGGCGATGGCATCCATCACGAGCTGGGTGGTGTCGGAGCCGACTCCGACGACATCGGTCAGTTTTGGCAACGTGCCAGATGGCGGGTCGGCCAGGGCCGGCCCGATCCCGGCACCAATGGTGATCGCAGCGGTGGCTACCACCACGGCGATCTTTGAGACTACGCGCATGAACCCTCCCTGATTCGCCCTGCGCCTCCCTGCTGGAGGCTGCGTGGCCTCGCGAGCCGGGCGGGTGCCCGGCCGACGCGGGCCTAACGGTGGCAGAACCAGGTGAACAGCAACACCGGGTTACGTGAAGAAGAGGTTTCGGCCGGTTGGACCTGAAAGGCCCTGAGTTTGCCTATTTTGGGGCGCTCCGGATGGTGGAGGAGGGGGCCGAGGGCTTCGCTGAGGTCGGCGGGCAAAGATCGGCGGCGGTGATGGTGTGCTCGCCGGCCCGGATTTCGATGGTGCCGGGTGCCGGTGGTGCGCCGGCCTGTTAGGCACGTCCCGCGGAGACAGGGCTAGCCAGCAGCGAGATGCTCGAGGGCACCCGTCATGCCGGGCCGCCCATCAGCTGCCGAGATCTTCCAGGTGACGAACTTCGTCGGTCCCATGATTGGCCTGAGTGAGGTCATCACCTGGACATGCGGCCGGGTGCGCATGAACTGCCGGAGCGCGGCGTCGTCTTGCCAGACCGACAGGGTCCAGTAGTCGCGGGACAGCGGCTTGGCCCGCAGCGTGTAACCGATCAGGCCGTCCGTGGTAGCAAGCTGCTTCCGCACCGCCGATACTGCCCGGAAGAAGCTCACCGTGGCGGTGATCCGCTTCAGCGGCAGGTGCGAAGCCATGACCAGGTACTCGGTTCCCGGTTCCATCTCGGTGCGAGCTGTCCAGGGCAGGTCTGGCACGGCTCCAACCTAGCAGCGGGCAAGCCGGCCGGCCGCGGCGGACCGGATCAGCGCCACCGGGTGAACAGCCGAGCCAGGCAACAGAGCGCGGCTGCTCGTGAGCCGCACGGCCTCGATGGGACGCCTTTGCTAGCCGGTTCTGTGCATAGCCGGTTAAGCAACCCTCGGGTGTGCGCGGCCGTCGGTGTGGCGGATCTGCTGGACCAGGCTCCCGCGCAGCAGATACAGGTCACGAAGCAGACCGTCTATTGCGTCAATCAAATTGACAGCCGCCCGCCGGATGGCTGCCTCATCGGGTGCCGTGGCCGGCTCTGCCCACTGCGCCAGGGCCGCGGCGAGAACGCTGGTACGGTCTCGCAAACTCGTCGTGGGGTCGCTCATGACGTCAGTGTCTCGCGGAGACCCGACAGTCCGTCGCGGACACGCGCGGAAACCGGGCCCACGCATTTGTGGGCAGCCAGTGACTCATGTGGCGTGCTCGCTTGCGGCGCCAGCGGGCCGCTGCCCCCGCTGGCGCTGGCTGCCTACGGTCGCCCGCCGGATGGTTTCGGTGAGCACAGCGGGGTCATGGCTGGCGTGGCGGGGGTCGTCAGGCCAGCCGGCAACGATCTCGGTGGCCCAGGCGGCCCAGTCGCCGACCAGGAGGTAGAAGTCGGTCAGGAACCGGCTGGTGAGCTGGAGCACGGCCAGCCGCTCGGGGAACGGGCCGCGCCCCTGCGCGTACCGCTCGCCGATCACGAGGCTTTCCTGGCAGCGGTCCCGCGCCCAGTCCTGGGCGGCGGCCAGCGTGGCCAGGGCCGACGACGTGGTGCCGCTGTCGGCGAAGAAGACCTTGAGCAGCTGCTCGAACTCCAGCACCGGACCGTCAGCCGGCGCAGCCAGCCAGTCGCGTAGCGCCGCCCGCCCGGCCGCGGTGATCGTGTACACCGTGCGGGTGCGCCGCCCGTTCCGTTCGGTGGAGGGGCGGGCCAGCCCGTGGGCGACGAGCTTCTTGGGCTCCTCATACAGCTTGCTCACCGCCCGGGGCCAGACCCGCCCCAGTGAGCGGTCCATCTGCTGGGTCAGCTCGTAGCTGCTCCACGGTTTGGTTGCCAGCAGGCCGAGCACCGCGTAGGAGGTGGCGGTCAGCGGAGAGGTTGACATATTGCTCCCTTAGGGAGTATCTAGTTACTACCAAAGGGAGCATATAGGAGGCGCGCGATGGCACGCATCACCGACAGCCTGCGGGTGGACCCGTCCAACACTGAGATGGCGACGGCGTGGGACGGGGATGAGGGCGCGTACTGGGCGGCGCATGCCGAGCACTTCGACCGCTCGGTCGCCGCCTACCATCTCCCGTTCCTGGCGGCGGCGGCGATCGGCCGCCGCGAGCAGGTGCTCGACATCGGCTGCGGCACCGGGCAGACCACGCGTGACGCCGCCCGCCGGGCACCGGCCGGCGGCACGCTGGGGGTGGATCTATCGTCAGAGATGATCGCCGTGGCGCGCCGGCTGGCCGTGGCCGAGGACATTCCCAACACACGTTTCGAGCAGGCGGACGCGCAGATCTACCCCTTCGCCGAGCGCTCGTTCGACGTGGTGATTTCGCGGACGGGGGCGATGTTTTTCGGTGACCCGCCCGCGGCGTTCGCGAACATCGCCCGCGCCCTGCGCAGCGGGGGCCGGCTGGCGCTGCTCAGCTGGCAGCCGCCGCCGGTCAACGAATGGGTCGGCGAGCTCACTGCTGCGCTCGCCGCCGGCCGCAACCTGCCCGCACCCTCGCCGCAAGCGCCTGGGCCGTTCTCCCTGGCAGACCCCGGCCGGGTGCGCCAGTTGCTGGCGGGCGCCGGGTTCACGGGTATCGAGATCCGCCCACTGCAGGCCCCGATGTGGTTCGGCGCCGACGCCGACGACGCGTACATGTTCGCGCTCGGGCTCTTGGGCTGGATGCTTGCGGGCCTCGACGAGGAGCGGCACGGCCAGGCGCTCAGCGCGCTGCGGGCCACCATCGGCCGTCACATCACCGCCAGCGGCGTCGTCTACAAGTCCGGAACCTGGCTGATCCGGGCGCGGCGGGACTGACGCCTGTCCTGTTACGCAAGCGCAGGCTCGGCCGCGGCCTGGCTGGGCCGGATGTTCTGGTTGAGCCGGAACAGGTTGGCCGGGTCGTACATGTCCTTGAGCTTCACCAAACGGGTGTACTTTTCGTCGCCGTAGGCGTCACGGACGCGATCTGCCTCATGCGTGAAGTTGAGGTAGGAGGCCCCGGTGCCGAACGGTCGCATGACGGCCGCGAAGGCACGGCCGGCCGCGGTCATCTGCTCGTCATCGGCGCGGTCGGCCCAAACGGTGATCGGGTGGAAGAGGTAGTTCGCGTCCCGGTGCGAGAACGCGGTTGCCTCGTCGGGTACCGCCGCGACGCCCTGCCCGACCCGGAAGATGATCATCTGGCTCAGCGGGTGGCTGCGCGCGGCCAGACCGGGGGCGTGGGCAAGGAACGTGTCGATCGCGCCGTCGCTGAGTCCGGGCAGGTACTCCCCGCGGGCGTAGAAACGGCCGCCACCATATGGCGCGAGCGGGTCGAGGGCCGCCTGGAAGGCGGTGTAGGGCATCGGGCCGATGTGGTCGACCGCGGGAGCGAGGTCCTTGACCGGCTGCAGCGCACCCGCCCCCGCCTCGGGATCGCCAGCGTAGAGGGCGATGATGCCGAACACCGGCTTGCCGCGCAGTTCCGGCGGGACGAACGGCTCGGGCGGCGCAGTCACCACCGCGCAGCCGGTGGCCACCTCGTCGGGCGCGGCGTCGGACCAGTCACGCCAGCGCCGCATGACGTCCGGGGCCCGGTCGATCGGGAACATCGTCAATCCGGCCTGCACGATCGGGCCTAGCGGGTGCAGGCGGAACTCGAACTCGGTAACGATGCCGAAGTTGCCGCCACCCCCGCGGATGCCCCAGAACAGGTCGGTGTGCTCCTCCTCGCTGGCCCGCACAACGCTGCCGTCGGCGAGGACGACCTCGGCGGAGATCAGGTTGTCGCAGGCCAGGCCGTACTTGGAGGATGTCCACCCGTAGCCGCCGCCGGTGGTGAAGCCACCGAGACCGGTCGTCGTTACGCGCCCGCCCGGCGTGTGGAGCCCGTACTGCTGGGTGGCTGCGTCGAATTCACCCCACAGCACGCCGCCACCGGCCCGGGCGGTCCGTGCCTGCGGGTCTACGGTGATCGACTTGAGGCCGCGCAAGTCGATCTGCATGCCATCGTCGCAGGTGCTGAGCCCCGAGAAGCTGTGGCCGCCGCAGCGGACCGCCACGATGAGCCCGCTGTCACGGGCGGTGCTGACGGCCGCTACCACATCGGGAGTGGTTGCGCAGCGGGCCACCACCGCCGGCCGGCGGTCGATCATCGGGTTGAACAGCCGGCGCGAGTCGTCGTAGCCGGGCTGCCCCGGCTCCAGCACCTGGCCCGAGAAGCCCTCGCGGAGCGCATCCGCCAGACCGGTAGTGCTCATCGCTCCCCCTTCGGTCGGTCATGGGTGAGCACCACCGTGGCTGAGGGAGCGTTCCGTGAGCGTTTCCCGGATCCGCTCCTCGAAAGCTCGTGCCTGCTGCCGCCGCGCAACCGCCAGCGCCCGGGCGAGTTCGGCCGTGACCTCCCCGGCCGGGGCGCCGAGCGCCGCGAGGAAGGTCGCGCGCAGGCGCCTGATCTCGGCCTCCCACAGCTCCGTGCCACGGCCCATGCCGAGCGCTTCGTCGGCCAACGCCACGCCAGCCTTCGGCTCGCCTGCGATTGCGTAGCCCTCGAGCAGCAAGCGGGTGGCGACGCCGGGCACGCCGGGCGCGGGTGCCCGGCCGCCCGTTACTTGGTCGCGCACCTCCCGTACCCGGGCGAGCCCGGCTGAGGTCCGGCCCGCTAGGAGATCGACATGGCCAGCGAACGCCCGCGCCGCCCACACGACCTGGGCGGGAGCGTCGCCGGCCGCATATCGGCCCAGTTCCTGGGCATGGCGGCCGATGTCCGCAGCGTCGCCCCGGTCCATGGCGAGGATCGCGGCCCACGCGGAGACGACCGCGCGGCTGTAGGGGTGGGTGGACTCCGCTGCCGCGGCAAGAGCGAGGTCACGCTGGCGGTCGGCCTGGATGGCGTGCCCCAGCAGCCACATCGCATGGGCCAGGCGCAGACGGACGATCAGCTCCGGGTCCTGCCCGTAGCGCAGCACATGCGCCCGCCGCCGTGCCGGCTGGAAACGCGCCATCGCCGCCTCGAAATGACCGCGCGCCTCGGCCAGACGGCCGGGCCAGTAGGCGGCGATTCCCCGGATGTAGTCGCTTTCCACCCACAGGACCTGGTCATCGTCCTGCTCGGCGCGGGCCCGCAGCCGCTCGCCGAAGCCGCGGCCCCCATCCCAGTCGCCACGCGCCAGCGCGGCCATGGCCAGCGACCAGACCAGCGGCGGTTCCGGTTCGCTGCCGAGCTGGGCGGCAAGCTGCAGGGCGCGGGTATGTACCTGATCTATGCGCTCGGACGCGTAGCCCTCCAGCGCCAGCAGCGGCGCTGGCAGCGCGGTGAGCAGCCGAAGCTGCAGTTCGGCAGTTTCCCGCCCCGGCGGCAGATCTCCGGACAGCGCCAGCGCCCGCTCCAGCGCATGAACCGCGTCGGCATGAGCATGCAGCCACTGGGCGTCTTCAGCCGCCCGCTCGTGCCAGCCGATGGCCTCCGCGGTAGCGCCCGCGTTCTCGAAGTGCAGTGCAACGGCGGCTGCCGCGGCACCCCCGGTCTGCTCCAGCGCCCGCGCGATCGCCAGATGCGCCTGGCGCCTGCGCGGCGGGCTGAGGGTGGCATAGGCCGCATCGCGGATCTTGCCGTGGCTGAAGTCGTACGCACTGGGGCCCTGCGCGCGGACGATTCCGCGGCGCCACAACTCGTCCAGCGCACCCACGAAGACCTGTTCCGCTAGACCGGCGGCGGTCGCTAGCACGTCGGCGGTGAACGCACGCCCGATCGCGGCGGCGATCCCGGCCAGGGTCGCGGCCGGCGGCGAGAGCCGCGCCAGGCGGCCGGTGATCACCGCCTGCACCTTCGGCGCCGCCGCCGCATCGGGCTGCAGCGCCTCGACCACGAACAGCGGATTGCCCTCGCTGTCGCCATAAAGGCGGCTGAGCTCCGCCGTATCCAGCGGCGTTCCTCTGATGCGCTCGGCGAGCAGCCCGGTGTCTTCCCGGCCCAGCCGGCCCAGCTTGATTTCGGTGAAGCGCCCGTGCGCCTGCAGGGCCGTGGTCAGGCCAGTCAGCGGGTGGCCCTCGTCGAGTTCCTCGCGCCGGGCGGTGGCGACCACCAGCAGCCGCGCTGACGACCCGGCGCGCAGCAGGTAGTGGATGACGCGCAGCGACTGCCGGTCGGCCCAATGCGCGTCGTCGACCACCAGCAGCAGCGGTGCACCTGCGGCCAGTACCGCGCGGGTGATCGCGCCGAACAGCCGCGGCCGCAACTCTGTTTCGGGCAGCGGCTCGGGCGGCGGTACCCGTGCGGCGAGCTCGGGCAGCAGCCGCGCGAGCTCGGTCAGGTGAGGCCGGTCCAGGCGGGACAGGCGCGCACTGACGGGCTGGGAGCGGAGCCATGCCGTTGCGATTCCGTACGCCGCCGGGCCCTCCGCCGGGTAGGCGCGTGCCTCCACCGTCACCGCGCCGCCGTGCGCCGTGCAGCTCCTCCACCAGCCGTGTTTTGCCGACCCCCGCCTCGCCGGTGACCAGCGCCAGCTGAGCGCGCCCAGCCGACGCCGCGCTCCACACCGCGGCCAGCTGCGCCTGTTCGCCAGCACGCCCGACGAAGGGCGGCACACCAGGTGCGCTGCGGCCCGCGGTCGATGCCGCCAAGCTGGCCGGCCCGGCCACTGACGGCCTGGCGCCGGCCCGTGCGGCGGCAAGCAGCGACTCGTAGATCGCCCGGGTTTCCGGCGATGGCTCAATGCCCAATTCGCGCTCGAGTGTCGCGGCACACGCGTGATAAGCGCGTACCGCCTGGGCACGGTCCCCGGCGGCCCCCCAGAGCTGCATCAGCAGCCGATGGCTCTCCTCGCGCAGCGGATCGTGCACCACCAGCCGCTCAGCGCACCGGATGGCTTCCGGCCAGCGCTGGTTCTGCTGATGCTGGCGTGCGAGCCGATCCAGCGCCTCCAGGTGGAGGCCCGCGAGCCGGTCCCGCTCGCCCGCCAGCCACTCGTCGTAGCGGCCTTCCAGGAATTCGCCGGCGTAGGTCTCGACGGCCTCCTCCAGCCGTCCTTCCGCCAGCGCCTGCTCGAAATGGTCGACATCCAGCCACAGCGGCGCGTCGGCGCGCCACTGAAGTGTCCGCGGCCCGATCTCGATCAGCTGTTCTGCGCCGGGCAGGGCACGGCGCAAGTTGTACAGCACCTTGCGCAGGTTTGTGTGCGCCTGGCGCTCTGTCGAGCCGGGCCACAGCAAGAACGCAAGGCGCTGACGGGATTGCGGCGCATCGCGGTGAAGCAGCAGATAGGCGAGCAGCGATTCCGCCCGGGCGGAATCCAGCGGCGGAAGCTGCTGCTCTCCAAGCCGCAGATCCAGGGGCCCGAGCACCCGCGCGCGCATAGCTTCCACGCACATAACCGGGCCCCGGGATACCCGCCAGGGTGCGTGGCCGCCCAACGGCACGCGTGCCGCCTCACCAGCCTGATCAGCGGGCAAGCATCCATCAGCTCGGCCAGCCGCACCTGCGCTGGCACCCGTGCCCCCACCATGCGTACGTTACCGGCTGTTTACCTCTGGCAGGAGCCCAGCCCAGGTCACGGGTGCTCCGCCTGGGCCTGGAGCAGCGGGTCAGCCCCGGGCCAGGGCAGTGTCGCGCTCGTGGCTGAGTTCTGCGGGGGCGGGGTCGGGCGTGTGCGCGAGTTTGCTGGGCCACCACATCCAGCGGCCGATGTCGAGGTTGAGCGCGGTGACCAGGACGGATCGGACGATGATGGTGTCGAGCAGGATGCCGAACGCGACCGCGAAGCCGATCTCGGTCAGGAACGTGGCCGGGATGGTGGCCAGGGCGGCGAACGTGCCGGCCAGGACGAACCCGGCGGAGGTGATCACCCCACCGGTGGCGGCCAGGCCCACGATGGCGCCGTGGCGGGTGTCACGGCGGTGGGCTTCCTCGCGGACCCTGGTCATCAGGAAGATGTTGTAGTCGATGCCGAGCGCGACCAGGAACACGTAGACCAGCAGCGGGAACGAGGTGTCGGCGCCGCCGAAGTGGAGCACGTGGTTGAAGAAGAAGGCGCTGACGCCGAGCGCGGCAGCGAAGGACAGGACCACGGTGGCGGTCAGGATCAGCGGCGCTACCAGCGCCCGCAGCAAGATGGCCAGGATGATGAACACCACCGCCAGGATCAGCGGCAGCAGCAGTTTGCGGTCGCGCGCCGCCGCGCGGGCGACATCCAGGTTGACCGCGGTGTTGCCGCCGACCAGGGCGTGAGCACCAGGGACCGCGTGCACCCTGGCCCGGACCCGGTCGATGGTGTTGTAGGCGGCCTGGCTGTCTGGCGCAGCGGTCAGCGTGCCCTGCAGCACGACGTAGCCGGCCCGGCTGACCGGCGGGCTGACATTAGTGATGCCGGGGGTGGCCGCGAAGGCGGCCCGCAGCGGAGCGGCCGCGGCTGGGCTGCCGACAACGATGACGGGCTGGCCTTCGCCGGCCGGGAAGTGGGCGGCGAGCACCGTTTCGCCGGTGACGGAGTCAGGGTGGCCGCGGAAGGCCTGGGCGTTGGTGAGGCCGCTGGCCTTCAGGCCAGTCAGCCCGAGCGCGAGGATGCCCAGGATCACGGCGGTGGTGATCCAGACCAGCCGCGGCCTCGGTGCGATGGCCCAGCCGACCCGCGCCCACAGTCCTCGGGTGGTTGGCTCGGCGGAGCCGTAAGTGGGCTTGTAGGGCCAGAAGATGCCGCGCGGGAAGATCACCAGCAGGGCTGGCAGCAGCGTCAGCATGGCGAGCATGCCGACGGCGACGCCGATCGCCAGGACCGGCCCCAGGCCCTTGGTGGAGCCAAGCTGGGCGAGTGACAGTGTCAGCAGCGCGATGACGACGGTGCCGCCGCTGGCGATGATCGCCGGGCCCGCGCGCCGCAACGCCTCGGCCATCGCCAGCTGGCGGCGGTCATGACGGCGCAATTCCTCCCGGTAGCGGGCGACTATCAGCAGTGCGTAATCAGTGCTGGCGCCAAATACCAGCACGTCCAGGACGCCGGCGCTCTCTTCGTTCACCGTCAGCCCGGCGTGCACCGCCAGCAGGTAGATCACCGCCTCGGCGGCGGTCAGCGCCACCACCGAGGAGACAACTGGCAGTAGCCACAGCACCGGGCTCCGGTAGGTGATCAGCAAGATCACGATCACCACCGCCAGCGCCGCGTAGAGCAGCGTGCTGGTAATGCCCTTGTACACCTTGGCGTTGTCGGCCGCGGTCCCCAGCGGGCCGGTGACATGGGAGGTCAGGCCGTTCGCGCCCGACCGGGCGGTCTCGCGCATGGCGGCGACGACGGGAATCGCCCCGTTCCAGCCCTGCGTGCCAAGGTTGACCGCCACGATGGTCTGCATTGCCTTCCCATCGGCGGCCGGGATGGGGCCCGCCACCTGGCCGGGCACCACACCATGCAGTCCGGCGAACGAGCGTGCGTCGGCAGCGGCCTTGGCCCGGTCCGCGGCGGTCAGGCCCGAGGCACGGTAGTAGACGACGACCCCCGGGAAGATGTTGGGCGACTGAAAATGTTCCTGCACGTCCAGCACCTTGACCGACTCTGCGCTGGCCGGCAGCCACGCGGACGCGTCATTCTTCTCCGCGCCCATCAGCTTTGCCGACAGCGGGTACGCCAGCGCAACCACGATCACCCAGAAGCCGACTACCAGCCACTTGGTCCGGCGCCCCGCCGGAATCTCAGCGATCTTTCTTACCGCGCTCATTGATCTCCCCAGGTTCGGCCGCCAGTCCTATCGTCTACCACGACGTGCCGGCCCGGGAGTGGTGCCCCCGGACTCCTGGGCACTTCCCTGCCACGATCCCAGCCGCGGCTTCACTCCCTGGCAGTCCCAGACCTGATGCCCGGCAGCACGCCTGGCCGGTGGGGGCGTTCTCGGGCCAGCGGCCGGTTCCCCGCGCACGCGTGCGATGGCGGCGGCGCGGACCCGTGGAAACGCCTATGCCGCGCCGCTTCGTCACCCGGGCGAACGTTGCCGGCCGCGGCGCTAGTACGAGCGGCGGCGGGAACGCCCGGCCGCTGCGGCAATGACCAGCAGGACGATGCCCACGACGATCGCCGCGTACCCGCGAATGTGATGATGGCCCGCCTGGTGGGCGGCGTAGCCGGGGAAGAACGTGGGCAGCGAGTGGATGGGTTCCACCAGATAGATGACGCCGGCGATCACGGCCAGAACGCCTAGCACCGCCAGAATGACCCTGACCAAACCCGACATCCCCGGCCTCCTTCTGTGGGCAGCCCTATGCTAGGCCTGCCGGCCACCAGCAGGCGGCTCGTTCACCGGACCCGGATCGTCCGGCCCGGACACCAAGGTCCGCGCTGCCAGCCGGAACCGGCGTGGTCAGGCGGCTGCGGACAGGCGGCGGAGCACGTCAGCGCGCAGCGTCGCGGCGTCCGCTCCGGCAGCGGCGAGCAGGTCAAGCGCGCCGTTGTGGCCCTGGTCGATGATTCCGATGAGCAGGTGCCCGCCGGTGATCTCCCGGTGCCGCCGGCCCACCGCTGTCCGCACGGCCAGTTCCAGCGCCTTTTTCGCGTCCGTGGTAAAGCGCATCCGGCCTGGCCTGCGTGCCTGTGCGGCGCGGCCGAGCGCGCCTGGCCCGAACCTGGCGTCGGCTGCCCGCCGGACTTGGTCCAGGTCAATGCCCACCGACGCGAGCGCTTCGGCGTCCAGCGGGTTCGGCTGTTGCTGGCTCGCCTGGGGCAGCCGTTCCCGCAGCGCGCGGAGATCCAGCCCGGTGGCCGTCAGCGCCGCTGCGGCCAGGCCCGGCTCGGCCAGCAGGCCTAGCAGCAGATGCTCGCAGCCGATCTGGCCCTGCCCGGCCTGGGCTGCCTCGTGCCGGGCGCGTTCGACCACGCGCCTGGCGTCCTGGTGAAACCTCTCGAACACCCCATGTCTCCTCTCCGGCAATGCGGTGTTAGCCGGGCGGGAGCCGGCTCGCGTGCTTTTTGTGCACGGCCTGCTTGCTGACGCCCAGGAAGAAGGCGATCTCTGCCCACGACCAGCCGTGCGCCCGGGCGTTGCCGACCTGCAGCGACTCCAGCGCTTCCGCCAGCTCACGCAGCGCGCGGGCCGCGCGCAACCCTTCAGCCGGGTCCCCGCCGCTGGCCGCTTCGGCCAGCTGCACCTCGTTTCCCATGTCGTCAACATATGTTGACAACATGGGTCTGTCAACAAGCGTTGACGACGCGGTGCCGGCCTCGGCATGGCGCAGCGATGCAGCCGGCCGTGGACGGTTCAGGTCCCGCGGCACAGCCCGTCGTGGCCGGATGGGCAGCATCTGCTGAGCCAGCAGCCGTAGCTCACTAGGGTCATCTTGTGAAGCCCTTCCTGCTGCTCGCCGTCCGCGCCGATGATGCCGCCGCGGACAACGAGTACGAGTCGTTCCTGGCCTGCACCGGGTTGCCCGAGCGTGACCTGCACCGCCGACGGCTGGAGCAGCAGCCGCTTGGTGGCATCGCCCTGCACGACTGGTCGGGGATCTTCCTGGGTGGCGGGCCTTTCACCACCAGCGATCCGGAGCGTTCGAAGTCGCCCGTGCAGCGGCGGATCGAAGCGGACGTGCGCGGGCTGCTCGACAGGGTGATCAGCGCGGACTTCCCGTTCCTGGGAGCCTGCTACGGCATCGGCACACTCGGCAGCCACCAGGGTGCGGTCGTGGACCGGCGATACGCCGAACCGATCGGCGCGGTGCTGGTGACCCTCACCCGCGACGGCCGGCAAGATCCGCTGCTGAACGGGCTGCCCGCCACCTTTGAGGCGTTCGTCGGCCACAAGGAAGCGATCAGCAGGCTGCCGGACTGTGCTGTCCTGCTGGCCAGTTCTCCCGCCTGCCCGGTGCAGGCGTTCCGCATCGGCTCGGCCGTGTATGCCACCCAGTTCCATCCCGAGCTGGACGCGGCCGGCCTGTGCACCCGGATCGAGGTCTACAAATACGCCGGGTATTTCGACCCGGAGCAAGCCGACGAGCTGAAGGCACGCGCCCACCGCAGCAACGTCACCCAGCCGCCGGCCATCCTGCGCCGGTTCGCCCGGCGTTACGCAGGCAGCACACCGGCCAGCACCCCCGCCTGGCCGCGCCCGGCGGCCGCCACCTAGGCCGGCCCTGGAATACGTGGCTGACGTGGCCGAAAATACATGAATGGCAACTCAGCGGAGCGCCCGATGAAGATGGCTGCAGCCGTGCTCGATGGCGTGGGCCAGCAGCTGCGGATCGAGGAGGTCGACCTCGCGCCACCGCGCCACGGCGAGGTGCTTGTGAAGGTGGCTGCGAGTGGTCTGTGCGGCAGTGACCTCAGCGTCATCGACGGAAAGCGGACCGTGGCACCGTTCCCGCTGGTGCTCGGCCATGAGGCGGCCGGAGTGGTGGCGCAGACCGGGCCGGGAGTCACGCGGCTGACGGCTGGTGACCCCGTCGTGGTGTCGATCGTCCCGTCCTGCGGTGAGTGCCCGGCCTGTGTCCGGGGACGGCGCAACTACTGCCAGCTCGCGGGGCGGGCAATGAGCAACGGAAGCCTGCTCAACGGCTCGCTCCGGCTTTCCCGCCGTGGCGAGCCGCTCCACCACTTCCTGATGGTGTCCTCCTTCGCGCAGTATGCCGTGGTCCCCGAGTCTGGTGCGGTGGCGATCGACGCCCGCATGCCGCTGGACCGGGCCGCGCTCATCAGCTGTGCGGTGCTCACCGGCGTGGGCGCCGTCCGCAACACCGCGCAGGTCCAGCCGGGGTCGCGGGTCGCGGTCTTCGGGTGCGGCGGGGTCGGCCTCAACGTCATCCAGGGAGCACGCCTGGCCGGCGCTGCCCGGGTCGTCGCGATCGACCTCACCGAGGACAAACTTGAACTGGCGCGCAGGTTCGGCGCGACCGATGTCATCCGCGCGGGGGAGGAGGATCCAGCCAGGGCGATCCGCCGGCTGCTGGGCGGGGTTGACTACGCCTTTGAGGTGGCGGGCCGGGAGCAGGCGGTCCAGCAGGCGTGGTCGTCTCTCGACATCGGGGGCGAAGTGGTGGTCGTCGGGCTCATGCCTCAGCAGGCCAAGGTGACACTCAGTGGCGCGCGGTTTATCAACGAGCAGGTCATCCGGGGCTGCTTTTTCGGGTCGGCGCAGCTGCAGCACGACGTGCCCGCGCTGGTCGAGGACTATCTGGCCGGCAATCTGCTGCTGGACGAGCTGATTACCCGCCGCGTCGGGCTGGCGGACCTGAACGGCGCATTCGATGCGCTGCGCGCGGGCAGCGGGGCCCGCAGCGTGCTGGTCCTTGACTGACCCGCCGGCGGGCGACCAGCGGGGTCATCTCCCGGCTTCCGCGTTTTGCCGCCGCTGTACTACCCCCGTCGGATCACCCTGGTCTGTGCGCAGCGGCGGGCGCATGATTAAGCGATGCCGCCGCACCGGTACGGGGTTCGCGCAGCCTGCCTAGTGCTTGCTGCGCTGTGTGCTGCGTGCTCAGGCTCCGGCGGCCACCTGCTGCCCCGGGCGCCGTCAGCCCAGGGCCCGGGCGCCACGGTAACCGTGGGGTCGTTCGACTTCCCGGAGAGCATTCTGCTGGCCTACATCTACGCGGATGCCCTCGCCGCCAGGGGCTTTCCGGTCCGGGTCCTGCCGGACCTGGGGACCCGGGAGCTGGTCGACCCGGCGCTGGAGGATGGGCTGGTCCAGCTCGTTCCGGAATACTCGGGTTCGGCGCTGGATTTCCTGAGCCTGGGGCGCCAGCAAGCCACGTCCGACCCGGCCGCGACCTACCGGTCCCTGGCCCGGTCGGCGGAAAGCCACGGTCTGGTGGCAGCCCAGCCCGCCCCGGCGCAGGACGCCAATGCGATCGTGGTGACGGCGGCGACCGCTGCCCGCTATCACCTGCGGTCGATCCCCGACCTGGCCACAGCGGCGCCGAGACTGGTGTTCGGCGGCCCACCGGAGTGCCGGGAGCGGGCCGATTGCCTGCTCGGCCTGGAGCACACCTACGGGCTGCGCTTCAAGACCTTCACGCCGACCGACACCGGCGGGCCGCTCACCCTGCAGGCGCTGGACTCAGGCGAGATCGGGGTCGCGCTGCTCTTCACCACCGACCCCGGCATCGCCGCGCATCACCTGGTGATGCTGGCCGACACCCGGGCGCTGCAGCCGGCTGAGAACATCACCCCGGTGATCCGCCGGAGCACCGCCCAGCGGTACGGCCCGCGGCTGCTCGCGGTGCTCAACGAGGTCTCGGCTCGCCTTTCCACGCTCACACTGCGTGGCCTCGATGCGCGGGTGGAACTCGGCGGGCGCGGCCCCCGCACCGTCGCCGACGGCTGGCTGCGTGCGGAGCGGATGATCCCCAGCAGGCCAGGTGCGCAGTGAGCGAGCACACCGAGCGGGCCTCGGCACCGCCATCGAGCCCGTCCGGCACGCCCGCGCCGCCTGGCCCTCCGGGGCCGTCTGAGTCAGCCGGTGCGACCGCGGTCCAGCGGGCCCGGCTGCGCCGCCGGCCGACGGGTGCCCCCCCGCCGCTGCCGCATCCCATCACCATCACCACCACGGCGTGGCTGCTGCTGGTGATCGTCATCGTGACCGGTGCCTTCCTCATCTCAGAGGACACGCCGTGGCTCCGGGTTGGCGACGGGACCAGCACCCGAATCCTGCGCCTCCTCGCCGACGTACGCACACCCTGGCTGACCGATATCGCCAGGGCGATCAACGCGGCCGGAGCTGGCTGGGGAGTCTCCGTCGTGGGGCTATCCGTGGTGGTGCTGATCATGGTCTTCCGGCGATGGCGGCACTTGCTGATCTTCATGTGCTGCCTGTTCTTCCTGGAGATCGTCGGCGACTGGATCTACAGCGGGCTGAGCCGGCCACGCCCGTATGGCATCCGCATCATCGGCCCCTGGGGCGGGTACTCGGCGCCGTCCCCGCCCGTGGCTGTGCTGACGTTGTTCCTGGTGGGTGCGGTGTACTGCCTGGTGGTGCCGGGCCGCCCGCGTACCTGGGCCAAGATCGCGGTCGCCGTGGTGGTGGCAGCGTTCGGGCTAGCCCGGCTCTACCTGGCCATCGACCATCCCGACGACGTGCTGTTCGGCGTCGCGCTCGGGGTCGCGATCCCGGTCGCGGCCTTCCGCTTCTTCACCCCGAACGAGGTGTTCCCGGTCGTCTACCGCCGCGGCCGGACCGCGCACGTGGACGTGACGGGCCGGCGCGGTGCGGCGATCCGGGAGGCCGTGCGTGACCAGCTGGGGCTGACCGTGCTCGAGATCAGGCCCGTCGGCCTGGCTTCCTCGGCCGGCTCGACACCGGTCCGGCTGCGGGTGGAAGGGGGCGAGCAGGAGTACCTGTTCGCGAAGCTCTACACGAAGGGCCACGTGCGTGCCGACCAGGCATACAAGCTGTGGCGGAGCATCCGCTACGGTTCGCTGGAAGACGAGCGGGCCTTCCAGACAGTGCGGCGGCTGGCCGAATACGAGGATTACACCCTGCGGCTGCTGCGCGATGTGGGGATCCGCACGGCCAGGCCGTACGGGATCGTGGAGATCACGCCGGAACGCGAGTACCTGGTCGTCACCGAATTCTTCAAGGACGCGGTCGAGATCGGCGACGCCGACATTGACGACGCTGTGATCGACCAAGGGCTGGTGCTGATCCGCAAACTCTGGGACGCCGGCATCGCGCACCGGGACATCAAGCCCGGCAACCTCATGGTCCATGGCCAGGAACTGCTGCTGATCGACGTGGCGTTCGTCCAGGTGCGGCCATCACCGTGGCGGCAGGCCGTCGACCTGGGCAACATGATGCTGGTCCTGGCCGTGCGCACAGATCCGCAGCGGGTATACACCCATGCCCTGCGCTACTTCACCGACGAGGAGCTGGCGGAGGCGTTCGCTGCCACCCGCGGCGCGGCCAGCCCGAACCAGCTGCGGTCGTTCCTGCGGCGGGATCCGCGTGATCTGCTGTCCACGTTCCGCTCCCTCGCCCCGCCGCGGCAACCGATCGCGCTGCAGCGCTGGAGCCCCTGGCGGATCATTCTGGCCACCACGGTGCTGGTCATCATCGGGGCGGTCGTGTATGTCGGCGGCCAGGCATTCCTCCCGGCGCAGAACGTCGGGGCCTACCCGCCGGTCTGTGGCACCGGCCACTCGGTCATCCTGGCCGCCCAGGCAGTGCCATCGGCAGCGCTGGTGCCGTGCGTGTCCACACTTCCGAATGGCTGGCACCTCAACCAGGCCGATATCGTCAGCGGGCGCGCCCAGTTCTGGCTGGACTCCGACCAGGCCGGCGACCGGGCGCTGACCATCACCCTGTCGGCAGCATGCGACGTCTCGGGCGCCGAGCAGATCCCGTCCGACCAGCCGGGGACCCGGCGGTTCGAACGCCCGCTGAGCCTGCGCCCCCGTTTCGCGGACCTGCGTTTCTACACGTTTCCCGGTGGCTGCGTTACCTACCAGTTCAGTTTCGCCCGCGGCGAGTCCCCGCTCCTTGCGATCCAGGTCGACGGCGCGGTGGCCTTCATGCCCCGGGCCATACTCGTGGCGCACATCCGGGATACCGAGGGACTGGCGCTGTGCGGGCGGGGCGCGCCATGCCCCGGCTGAGGGGTTTCACCCGGGCGGTGCCGGGTCAGTCGCCGGAGGCGCGGCCACTTGGGTGGCAGGTACGCGCGGACGGCTGCCGAGGATACCGAACCACAGGGTTGCCCAGCCCGCCCCGATCAAGAGCCCGACCAGGACATCCGTCAGCCAGTGCGCGCTCAGGTAGGTGCGGCTCAGCCCGATGAGAGCCGACCAGGCTACAGCGGCCGCCAGCGCGAGCACCCGGGACCGGCCGGGCCGGGTCAGGATGAGTGCCAGCACCACCGCCGTCGCCGCGGCGGTCACGGCATGCCCGGAGGGCAGCGACTGGCCGGAGACGGCAACCAGCGAACCCGCCGGGCGCGTCCGGCCCACCAGTGCCTTCACCGGCCCGATCGACAGTTCGGCACACAGCTCGGCCAGCACGAACACCAGCAGGGCCCGCCAGCGCCGCCAGAACGCGAGCGCGGCGGCGATGGCCAGCCGGACGATCCACATGGCCGTCCCGCCAGCGACCACGTTGAGCACCTTTCCGGCAGACGTGGCTGGCGGCGAGCGGACGTCGAGCATCCACTGCAGCCAGTGGTGGTCGATAGGCTCGACCCAGGCCGACGTGGTGATCACGATGGCGGTCAGAACGGCCGCGAGGGCGAGGCAGCATGCCCCGGTGATGACCCAGCCGGGTGAGGCAAGCCTGACGCGGCCACCGTGGCCGCTGGGTCGGCGTTGGGTGGCCTTTTCTTCCTGCCCTGGCTGGCCTACCGGCGCCGTGGCCATGACATGCGGGAATCGCTCATGACGGATTCGCCAAGAATACCGGTGGACGCCAGCGAATCCGGACCCCGGCGGGCGGGCCTGGCGCTGCCAGCCACCCGGTACCGCCATCCCGGTGACATCATCCGGCTGATCGCAGCGGCCGGGGCACTCATCGTCGCTGGGACGGTCGCCGCGCTGGCCCCCGCCGCCTGGCTCCGCCCGGGCGCTGCCGCAGTCAGCGGGGCTGGGCTGAGGACGGCGACCGGCCAGGTGCTGACCGGCCTGGTGCAGGTGACCATCGCCGGCGCGGCGCTGATCTTGCTGGTGGCAGGGCTGCGCGGGCGCCGCTGGCGGGTGCTGGCAACGGTCACGGGCGGTTTCGTGCTAGCGGGCGCGCTGATGACCGCGATCATGTACCTGACCGGCCAGAGCGCCTTGGCCTCGCTGCCGGCAGGGCTGCGGCAGGGTTCCTGGCTGGCGGGGGCGGGCTTTCCTGATCCGGCCGTCATCGCCGGGCTGGCCGCCGTTGCTGTGGCCGCGGCGCCATGGCTGAGCCGGGCGTGGCGCCGCGCAGTCTGGGTCACGCTCGTGCTGATCGCCGCGGCCCGCCTCATCACCGGCGGGCTGTCGCCTCTGGAGCTGATACTGGCGGTGGCGGCCGGGGTGACCGTCGGGGCCGGCCTGCTGGTCGCCTTCGGGATACCGGACCGGCGGATGGGGGCGGCCGGCGTGGCCGCCACGCTCCGGGCGGGTGGCGTTCCCGCCCGCACGGTGACGCCGGCGGGTGGCACCGCGAAAGGATCGCGGCCGTTCCTGGCGCTGACCGACGACGGGCAGGCCCTCTTCGTCAAGGTCCTCGGTTCCGACCAGCGCGACGCCGACCTGCTGTACCGGGCCTACCGCGCCATCCGGCTGCGCGGGGTCGGCGACACCAGGCCAGCGTCGTCACTGGCCAGGGCGGTCGAGCACGAGGCACTGGTAGCAGTCATGGCAGAACGGGCCGGGGTGCTGGTGCCGCACATCGGCCAGGTCATCAAGGCGGGCGACGGGTCCGTGCTGCTGACCATGGACCTGATCACCGGCCGGCCCCTGGACGAGATTCCGGCTGACGCCATCACCGACCAGCTTGCGGCTGCCATCTGGCGCGAGGTGGGCCGTCTGCACCAGGCAAGAATCGCGCACCGGTCCCTGCACGAGGGCAACATCGTGGTGGACGAGGGCGGCCGCCCCTGGCTGACCGACTTCAGCTTCGCCGAGCTCGACGCGACCGGACGCCACCTGGCGATCGATGTCACCGAGCTGCTCACCTCGCTAGCCGGGCGCATCGGCCCGGATCGGGCGGTGGGCAGTGCCCTGCCCGCGATCGGCCGTGACGGCGTCGCCACCGCGGTGCCGCTGCTCCAGCCGCTCGCACTCTCGGCCGGAACCCGCCGCGCGATCAAGGGCCAGGACGGCACGCTGAAGCGGACGCGCCAGGCCGCCATCGAGGCCAGTGGCGGCGCAGCCGACACCGGCCTGGCCCAGCTGCAGCGGGTCCGGCCACGGACGCTGCTGACCATCGCCGCGCTGGCCGGCGCGTTTTACTACCTGCTACCCGAAATCGCCAAGGTGAGCAGCAGCTGGCATGGGATCCTCCACGCGAACTGGGCGTGGCTGCCGGTGGTCATCCTGCTGTCGGCGCTGAGCTACGTGGCCAGCGCACTGGCGCTCATGGGCAGTGTGCCCGGGCATGTCCCGTTCGGCCCGACGGTGCTGGCCCAGGGCGCGTCATCGTTCATCAACCGCGTGTCACCGTCCAATGTGGGCGGGATGGCGCTGAACGCACGGTTCCTGCAGAAGGCCGGAACCGATCCGCCGGCCAGCGTCGCGGCGGTCGGGGTGAACAGCCTCGCCGGCGCCATCATGCACGGAGTGCTGATGGTGGTCTTCTTCACGCTGGCCGGCCGCAGCCTGACGAAGGCGTTCAAGCTGCCGCACACAAGCAAGATCCTGCTGATCCTCGCCATCATCCTGGCCCTGGTCGGCATCGTCCTCGCCACCCGGCCCGGCCGCCGCCTGGCCAGGACGAAGCTGCTGCCAGCGCTGCGGTCGGCTGCGGGCAGTCTCCAGCGGGCCGCGGCCAGCCCGGTCAAGATGGCCCTGCTGTTCGGCGGATCAGCGCTGGTGACGCTGTCCTATATCGCTGCGCTGATCGCCTCGATCAAGGCATTCAGCCCTGGTCCCGGGCTGGTCCTGGTCGGTGCCGTGTACCTGACGGCGGCAGCGGTAGCGGCGGCCGCCCCCACCCCGGGCGGCCTCGGGGCAATCGAGACGGCACTCCTGGGGGGCCTGATCGCCGTGGGCATGCATGCCGGGCCCGCCTTCTCCGCCGTGCTGCTGTACCGGCTGGCGACGTACTGGCTGCCGGTGCTGCCGGGCTGGCTGTCATGGCGCTTCCTGCAACGGCGGGAGTACCTGTGACCGCCGGCTGGTCCGGCCTGCCCCAGCCAGGCGGACCAGCAGCGATCGGCCGCCATTGGGTCAGCTACCGCGGCCGGCCGGTGCCCGCGGCGGCGGTCATGCCGACGCGGTGATCATTTTCGGCCGGGCGCAGCTCGCACAGACCGTCCGAGCCGATGCCCAGCCCGTGATTGGTCAGGTTGTAGAGATGCTCGCTGGCGACGAGCCAGACAATGTCGCAAATCTCCCGCTCGCTGTAGTGCTGGGCAAGCCGCTCGAACGTGCCGGGATCGACGTGCTTGCTGGTGGTGAGCTCGGTCACGTAGTCAAGGGCAGCGCGCTCGGCGTCGCTGAACAGCGGGCTGGTGCGGTAACCGGGCAGCGCGTCGAGGCGTTCCAGGTTCTCCGGCGACTTTGCCATCACATACCACCTTGCCGAGTCCATGCAGAACAGGCAGGCGTTGATGCTGGCGACCCGCTCGCGGATGAGCACTGCCGTCTGCGACGGCAGCCGGAGCTTCTTATCCAGCCGCGAGATCTTGCCGTAGAACGTCAGGAATCCCGTTGGCATGCGCGCCGAGAACACGGCGATGGGTGTCGCCACCTTGCCGAACTGGCGTCGGGTGAAGAAGTAGACGATCTTGACGAGCAGGCCCTTCGGCTTCTCGATGGGGGCAAGGTACGGAGTCATCTGCCCGGTCTCCTTTGCTGCGGTTCGGCCTCACCCCTCTGACGCCGGCCGGCTCAGGATTGTGACAGACTCCGGGCGCAGCACCGGCCCGGTGCTATTTCATGCAGACGCAGAACCGGTCCTGCAGTTCATCCAGGGCGGCAAGACGGCCCTGGCCGAAGGCCTCATCCCACAAGCTCGCCAGCGCCTGCCGGGACACCTGGTCGTCGTGGCCGAGCAGGCGGGCGGCCTGGTCCACTGCCTGCGCCCTGTCCTGCTGCGCCCTGTCCTGCACAGTCACGGTCATCTCCCGTTTCTTGCGATGCCAGCGGAATCCGCCGGCAGCCGCGGGCATCGCCGCCCGGCTGACCGGAAGCGGCCGCTCACCGCACAGCCCATGCTCGCCTGGCCGCCACCCCGTGGCCAGGGCCGGACGGGCATGATGGCCGGGACCTTCGGCCCGGGCTGCCCGTTACCGCTACTGGCTGACCTTGTCCGCGCGATGCGGCAGCTTCCAGCCCGGCCGGGCGAAGTGGCAGGTATAGCCGTTCGGGTACTTCTCCAGGTAGTCCTGGTGCTCAGGCTCGGCCTCCCAGAACGGCCCGGCAGGCGCCACCTCGGTGACCACCTTGCCCGGCCACAGGCCCGACGCGTCCACGTCAGCGATGGTGTCCTCGGCCACCTGCTTCTGCGCGTCGCTGGTGTAGAAGATGGCCGAGCGGTAGCTGGTCCCGATGTCGTTGCCCTGCCGGTTCAAGGTGGTCGGGTCGTGTATCTGGAAGAAGAACTCGAGCAGGTCCCGGTAAGAGACACGCTCTGGGTCGAAGATGATCTCGATGGCTTCCGCGTGGCTGCCGTGGTTACGGTAGGTCGCGTCCGGCACGTTGCCGCCGGTGTAGCCGACCCGGGTTGAGATCACGCCAGGGAGCTTGCGGATGAGATCCTGCATGCCCCAGAAACAGCCACCGGCGAGGATGGCCTTGTCCACGTTGCCACTCATTGTCACGCGCTCCTAGCGTCGTCGGTGTCCTCGAATAGCTTGCGATAGGCCCCGTAGCCTTCCCGCTCCAGGTCGGCGAGAGGGACGAAGCGCAGCGCTGCCGAGTTGATGCAGTAGCGCAGCCCGCCCTGGTCCGCCGGGCCATCCCGGAACAGGTGCCCGAGGTGGCTGTCGCCATGAGCCGACCGGACCTCGGTCCGGATCATGCCGTGGCTGAAGTCCCGTTTGCGGGTGATGTTGTCCGGCTCGATCGGCGCCGTGAAGCTCGGCCAGCCGGTGTGGCTGTCGAACTTGCTGACCGACGCGAACAGCGGCTCGCCAGAAACGACGTCCACGTAGATGCCGGGTTCCTTGTTGTCCCAGTACTCGTTGCGGAACGGCGGCTCGGTGGCGCCTTGCTGGGTGACCTGCTGCTGTGTCGGCGACAGCCGGGCCACTGCCTGCGGGTCCTTGTGATAGGTCTCCGGCATCTCAGCTCCTTCGCCGGTCCTGGCCCCCGGCCTGGCCGGGAACCCGCTATACACAGCGCCGGCAGCGGCCCTGCTATTTCATGCCGTCGACCCGGCAGGCGGAGATGGCGGCGTCGCTGACCGTGCTGCGCCTAGCCACGCTGTTCGTGGCCGGGTGCAGCCAGACCGATCGGGCGGTGCGGCCATCCCCGCCCCGCGTAGGCTCCCCTGGGGGTTTACGAAAGGCTGACGACATGAACCGTTATGGCTCTCCCGTGCGGGTGTCCGCCGCGGGCGCGCTGCTGGCCCTGGCGGGGCTGGCGGTGGCCGGTTGCAGCGCTGCCTCGACCTCGTCGCCCGAGCCCGCTGCCGGTGGGACGGGCGCGCCGTCCAGCGCTGCCCCGGCTGGCAGCGGCTCTTTCGCCGGCACCGCCTTGTTCCCGATCGCGGTGGGCAACACCTGGACGTATAAGGTCGCCACAGCCGGGCTGGGGGCGGGCACCTCGGTCGACAAGATCATAAAGGTAGTGCCGGTGCCCGGCGGTAACCAGGTGACGACGACGCACACGTTCAACGGCGTCACCAACACCGAGACGCTCCTGTTTGGCTCGGATGGCTCGATCACCCAGCCACTCACCTCGATCGGCAGCGCCACGGTCCGGGTGAAGTCGGGCAGCATCAGGTGGCCGAGCCAAGCGGTCATCGACTCGGGCCAGCCGGTCATGAGCACGATTGTGATCGTTGCCTCCGTCGGGGGCCAGAGTCAGAGCATCACTGCGCACGTGACGGTCAGAGGCGCGGGCCCGGCCACTGTCACCGTCCCGGCCGGCACCTATCACGCGACGATCGTTGAGAGCACCGCGTCGGAGTCGATCGCCGGGATCGCGGTCAGCATTGAGATCCGGACCTGGCTGGCACCTGGTGTCGGCCCCGTGAAGTCCCAGGTGACAACCAACGGCGCGATCGTCAGCGGGGAGGAACTGAGGTCTTTTGTGAAGGGCTGACGGGGGCTGCAGGCCGGCGTACACACATGCGGGCCGGGCGGGGCTGCGGCGGGCGAGGTGCCAGCCGCGAGCGGGGCGTGCGCTCTCATCCAGCCCCGCGCCAGCCCGGATTGGCCGAGGCTTTGCGGGGACGTGGCGGACGCCGGGGTTTCCTGTTGCGATACTTCGGGCCATGACGACCGCGCAGCGGCGGCCTGCCGGGCTGCCACCTGGCGGCCGGCATCCGGCCAGCAAGGTGCCAGAGGTGACGGCCCTCTTCTGGATCACCAAGGTGCTGACCACCGGCATGGGGGAATCCACCTCGGATTTCCTGGTGCACCGGATCGACCCGGTCATCGCCGTCTGCCTCGGCGCCATGGGCCTAGCGGTGGCGCTGGCGCTGCAGTTCTCCCGCCGGACGTATTCGACCGGGATCTACTGGCTGGCGGTCGTCATGGTCGCTATCTTCGGCACGATGGCGGCTGACGTCCTGCATATCAGGTTCGGCATCCCCTACCCGGTGACCAGTACCTTCTTCGCCATCATCCTCACGGTGATCTTCATAGCCTGGTACACCTCCGAGCGGACCCTGTCCATCCACAGCATCTGCACCCGCCGGCGTGAGGTGTTCTACTGGGCCACCGTCATGGCCACGTTCGCCCTCGGCACCGCTGTCGGCGATCTGACCGCTTACACCCTGGGCCTGGGCTACTTCACGTCGGCCGTGGTGTTCGCGGTGCTGATCGCGATCCCCGGGATCGCCTACCGGTGGCTGGGGCTGAACGGGATCGCGGCGTTCTGGTCCGCGTACGTCCTTACCCGGCCGCTCGGCGCATCCCTGGCGGACTGGGCATCGGTCCCGCACTGGCGGGGCGGGCTCGGGCTCGGCTGGGGCCCGGTGAGCGTGGTCCTCGGCATGGTCATCATCGGCATGGTGAGCTACCTCGCCGTCAGCGGCAAGGACACCGGTCAGGCCCGCGCCCGCCAGCCCGGCGCCAGCAACGGCTACGTCACTTCCGCCTACGCCGGCCAGGCGTTCCAGGAGCAGCCCTACCGGGAGCAACTGCACCGGGAACAGCTGCACCGGGAAGAGCCGTACCGGGAACAGCCCTACTGGGAACGGATTTACCGCGAGCAGCCAGACCGGGAAGAGCCGTACCGGGAACAGCCCTACCCTGGGCCGGCTTACCAGTCACGGTCTCACCCGGAATGGCCGGCGGCCGGCCGGGCTCTGCCGGCCCCACCGGCGTATGCGCCGTCCGCGCCGGCGCCGCACCGGCCGTCCCCCCCGGGCAGGCCGGGCCGGCCCGCCCGGGGCGGGCGGCACCGCGCGCCCCGCGGCTGAGCACCGGATCGGTCCCCGCCCGGGGCTGGGCAGGGCCGGTGAACTTTCGTTGGGGATCGTCCGTGCTTGTGGGTGTGTGCCGGGGTGCGGGCCGTTTGACCGCACTGGGGTTACCGGCAAGGTGCGCCTGTCAATGGAGCCCAGGCGTGCCCGCTGCGGTCTGCGGCCGCGGCCCGGCTCCTGCCCCGGAC
>Ga0318560_10000015_pt1 | contig 30421 bp, 27 predicted proteins | sample GRESIP065b5f22_FD_202537 | JGI IMG/M metagenome (GOLD analysis project Ga0318560, IMG submission 202537) | Tropical soil microbial communities from Luquillo Experimental Forest, Puerto Rico - GRE.SIPMG.065b5f22 | ecosystem: Environmental > Terrestrial > Soil > Tropical forest > Bulk soil... | reverse complement strand
CGCCGGTCGCCGTGTTGGTTTCCTTTGGAGGTGCCTCGACCATCAGGTCGGTGATGCCCATATACCGGCCCAGGTGCATCGAGTCGATGATGATTCGGCTCTCCAGCTTGCCCACCGGCAGCTTCGCGTCGGGCCTGATCAGCCAGGACGCGTAGGTCAGGTCGATCGAGTGCATCGTGGCCTCGAGGGTGGCCTTGCCGACCATCGAGTGATCGACGGCGTTGGCCTTGATCTCCAGCTGGTTGTAGCGGCGGCGCATCGCCTCCGGAATGAAGGGGAATGCCAGGATCGCGACGAACGGGTCGGAACCCAGATTCGCCGCCTTACGCACGTTGGTCGAAAGCCGGTATTCGGCGTAGATGCTGGTCCCGTAGTCGACGCCGACGGCACCGATGACGATCACGACCACGGCGACCGCCGCCGCCAGCAGGCCGATCAGCACCTTGCGCATCCGCATATTGTGGCTTACCTCCAGCCGAGTTCCGCCAAGCCGCTGCACCCGCATCGCCTCGTGGCGAGGCTCACAGTGCCCCATACGCCACTCCAAAAAACCAGGTGGCACGTTATCGTTAGATGACTTCGCAACTAACGCGTCGTGGCGTTATGAATTTGGGAGATGCCTTTCCCACGAGCTGGAGGGGCTTGTTGGACCTATTACTGCTGACCTCGGAGCTGCATCCCGACCCGGTCCTGCCGTCGTTGTCGCTGCTTCCCCACACGGTCCGGACGGCGCCGCCAGAACCGTCCTCGCTGCTCGAGGCCGGAACCGCGGACGCCGTGCTCGTCGACGCGCGCACCGACCTGTCGTCCGCGCGCGGTCTTTGCCGGCTGTTGAGCACGGCCGGCCGGTCGGTCCCCGTCTTGGCAGTGGTGAGCGAAGGCGGTTTGGTGGCGGTCAGCGCCGACTGGGGGCTCGACGAGATCCTGCTGCCTACGACTGGTCCCGCCGAGATCGACGCCAGGCTGCGGCTGGTGGTCGGCCGCCGTGGCGGGCTGGCCGACCAGGAAAGCGCGGGAAAGGTGAGCCTCGGCGAGCTGGTGATCGACGAGGGCACCTACACCGCGAGGCTGCGCGGCCGCCCGCTGGACCTCACCTACAAAGAATTCGAGCTGTTGAAATACCTGGCCCAGCACGCCGGCCGGGTGTTCACCCGTGCCCAGCTGCTGCACGAAGTGTGGGGATATGACTTCTTCGGCGGCACCCGCACCGTCGATGTGCACGTGCGTCGGCTACGGGCAAAACTCGGCCCCGAATACGAGGCGTTGATCGGCACGGTGCGCAACGTGGGTTACAAGGCGGTCCGGCCGGCGCGCGGCCGCGCGCCGATCGCGGAGCCCGCCGAGGACGACGAGACGGAGTCCGAGGACCTGCAAGAGCCGCTGGTTGACCCGCTGCGCAGTCAGTGACGTGATCGGAGCGGGGCCGGACTGGCGCTCCACATTGACCGCCGAAGAGCAGCAGGCAGTGCGCGAACTCGTTACGGCGGCAACCGAATTCGACGGGGTAGCGCCAGTTGGCGATCAGGTGCTGCGCGAACTCGGGCACGGCCGCACCGAGCATCTACTGGTCGCGGGTTTCCGGCCGGGCGCCCCAGGAGACACCGCGAACGAGATCGTCGGCTACCTCAATCTCAGCCCTCCCCGCGATGGGGGTGACGGGATGGCCGAACTGGTGGTGCACCCGCAGGCCCGCCGGCGCGGCATCGGCGCGGCGATGGGACGCGCGGCGGTGGCAAAGACCGGCGGGCAAAACCGATTTTGGGCGCACGGCACGCTCGAGCCGGCGCGGGCGACCGCCTCGGCGCTAGGTCTGGTCCCGGTGCGTGAGCTCGTCCAGATGCGACGCTCGCTGCGCGATGTCCCCGCCGCGCCCGCTGTGCCCGGGGTGGAGATCCGTACTTATCAGGGCAGGGCCGATGACGCCGAGCTGCTGCGGGTCAACAACGCCGCGTTCGCCCACCACCCCGAACAGAGCGGGTGGACCGACGTCGAGCTGGCGGAGCGACGCAGCGAACCATGGTTCGACCCAGCGGGCTTGTTCCTGGCATTCGCCGCCTCCGATCGCGATCAAGCGGGCAGGCTACTGGGCTTCCACTGGACCAAAGTGCACCTCGATCAACCGGGCTTGGGAGAGGTCTACATCGTCGGCGTCGACCCGTCGGCCCAGGGCCGCCGCCTGGGACACGTGTTGACGGCCGTCGGTGTCGAATCGCTCGCCCGCCGGCTGGCCGGTTCGGCCGAACCCACCGTGATGCTCTACGTGGAGTCGGACAACGTGGCCGCGGTGCGGACCTACCAGCGCTTGGGCTTCACCACGTACAGCGTCGACACCGCCTACGCGCCCGCCACCAGCTGACCGAAAGCCGGGTGGACTTTGACTGTTCACTTTGCATTCATATCCACGGACTTCTGTGGGCTGCATCGACGCATACTTTCGCGGTGACTTGGCAACCTCGTCTTAGGGGATGGCCGACGGCGCCCGCACGCGTTCGGAATGCGTCAGAAAGCGAGATCGGTGAGCCGAGACAAACTGGGGAGGACGCTGGCGGTGCTGGCGTTGGCGACTTCTATCGGCGCCGGGACATTGACCGCCTGCGGCAGCGACGACAACCGCGGCAGCGCTGCGGGGACGGCCAGCTCGGCATCCGGCGGCACGGCGGGATGCGGGGGCAAGAAGGGACTCACGGCCGAAGGCTCGACCGCTCAGCAGAACGCGATGGCGGTGTTCAACCAGGCGTGGGCCCAGTCCTGCCCGGGAAAGGCCGTGTCGTACAACCCGACCGGCTCTGGCGCCGGCCGCGAGCAGTTCATCGCCGGCCATGTCGATTTCGCGGGAACGGACTCCCCGCTGGTCGCGGATCAGATCGGTCCGGCAGCCAAACGCTGCGACGGAAACCCGGCGTGGGACCTGCCATTGGTGTTCGGGTCGGTGGCGTTGGTGTACAACCTGCCCGCAGTGCAGAGGTTGGTAGTCAGTAGTGACGCCGTGGCCAAGGTCTTCAGCGGCAGGATCACGGCCTGGAATGACCCGATACTGGCGGCGCTTAACCCGGGTGTAGCGCTGCCCGACACCAAGGTCGTGCCGATCTACCGGGCAGACTCGTCGGGAACCACCGACAACGTGCAGAAATACCTGACGGCCGCCGCACCGCAGAGCTGGACCAGGGGAGTTGGCACGGAATTTCAGGGTGGGGTCGGCGAAGGGGCCACGAAGTCAGCCGGCGTGATCCAGGCGGTGCGGGCCACACCGGGCGCCATCGGATACGTCGAGAAAGGCTTTGCCGACCAAGCCGGTATGCCGTACGCGCAGATCGACACCGGGCGTGGCGTGGTTCCGCTCACCGACGACACGGCCAGCAACGCCATCCAGGCGGCAGACTTCCTGGCCGATGGCAATGACTTGGTGCTGGACCTGAACTCGATGTACACCTCCCAGCAGCCGGGTGCTTACCCGTTGGTGCTGGCCACTTACGAGGTCGTGTGCTCGAAGGGCTACGACGCGGACACCTCCGCGGCGGTCAAGTCGTTTCTTACCGTGGCCGCCAACAATGGGCAGATTGCCCTCACGTCCGCCGGTTATGTTCCGCTGCCCGATAAAGTCAAGGAGCGATTGGTTAGCGCGATCAACGCGATGCAGTAACCAATCGGTTTAAGGAGCGAAAGCACAACTGTGACCGGCGCACAGTGACGACGCCAAACCCATCCGCGGCGGGTTCGGGTGCGGTCGTCGCTGTGCCGTTTCCCGAGTCGCCGGTGGTGCCCATCAGCCCGTGGGGGCGCGCCAAACCGCGCGCGGGGGACCGGATATTTCGCCGAATGGCGCAGGGTTCGGGCTTACTGATCGTCATCCTGATCGCTGCGATGGGCGGCTTCTTGCTGTTGCGCGCGATGCCGGCCCTGAAGCGCGATCGGGAGAACTTCTTCACCTACGGCGGCCCCTGGATCACCGGCGACACGTCGGCGATGCATTTCGGAATCTTCGAACTGCTGCAGGTGACCCTTTTCGTGTCGCTATTCGCGCTGATCCTGGCCATGCCGACGGCCCTGGGCGTCGCCATCTTCATTACGCACTACGCCCCGCGGCGGGTCGCCACCCCGCTGGCCTACGCGGTCGATCTGCTGGCAGCGGTCCCCTCGATCGTCTACGGCGTGTGGGGCCTGTACGTACTGGCGCCGCAGCTGCGACCCATCGCCACCTGGCTGAATCACGCCATGGGCTGGTCCTTTCTGTTCGCCACTGGGAACGTGTCGGTGGCCGGCGGGGGCACCATCTTTACCGGCGGGATCGTTTTGGCGGTGATGATCCTGCCGATCATCACCGCGGTTACCCGCGAAGTATTCGTCCAGACGCCGCACGACGAGATCGAGGCCGCGCTGGCACTCGGCGCGACGCGGTGGGAAGTGGTCAAGTTGACCGTGCTGCCGTTCGGGCGCTCCGGATACATCAGCGGCGCGATGCTGGGCCTGGGCCGCGCCCTTGGCGAGACCGTCGCGCTGCTGGTCATCTTGCGGGGCACCCACGCTGCCTTCGGCTGGTCGTTATTCGACGGCGGCTCCACCTTTGCGACCAAGGTCGCCTCCAACCTGTCGGAATTCGATGATCGATACAGGGCGGGCGCTTATCTCGCTGCGGGGCTGGTCCTTTTCCTGCTCACCTTCCTCGTCGACGCGCTGGCACGTGGCGCCGTCGCCGGAGCCGTCAGCGGCAGGGGTGATTGATGACCTCGCTTTTGGACCGCCCTCTCAAGCCGCGGACCTTCTCCGGACTCGGTCGGCGTCGTCGGATCGAGAACATCGCCGCGACCGTGTTGGTGACGCTGGCGATGGTGCTCGCCCTGACGCCGCTGGCGTTGGTGCTGTGGTCGGTAATCGCCAAGGGGTTCAAGGTGATTACGTCCACCGTGTGGTGGACGCATTCGCAAGCGGGCATGACGTCTTTCGTGGCCGGCGGCGGGGCCTACCACGCGGTCGTCGGCACGTTGCTGCAGGGACTGGTGTGCGCCGTCATCTCAATCCCGATCGGCATCATGGTCGCGATCTATCTGGTCGAATATGGCGGCGGAAGCGCGCTGGGCAGGCTTGCCACGTTCATGGTGGATATCCTTTCCGGTGTGCCCTCGATCGTCGCGGCATTGTTCATCTACGCGCTGTGCGTGGCGACGCTCGGGCTTCCCCGGTCCCAGCTCGCGGTGTCGTTGGCGTTGGTCTTGTTGATGCTCCCGGTGATCGTGCGGGCCACCGAGGAGATGCTGCGGATCGTCCCGGTAGACCTTCGTGAGGCCGGTTACGCGCTCGGGATCCCGAAGTGGAAGACCATCGCCAGGATCGTGATTCCCGCCGGGCTGTCCGGCATCATCACCGGGATAATGCTGGCGGTGGCCAGAGTGCTGGGTGAGACGGCGCCGCTGCTGATTCTCGTCGGTTACTCGCAATCGATGAACTACAACATCTTCAGCGGGTTCATGGGATCGCTGCCCGGAATGATGTACGACCAGACATTGGCCGGCGCGGGCATCGGACCCGTCCCCACCGATCGGTTGTGGGGCGCGGCGTTAACCCTCATTCTGGTGATCGCGGTGATCAATATCGGGGCCAGGGTGATCGCGAAAATGTATGCCCCCAGGAAGACGTAGGCAGGAGCACTAAGTGGCGAAGAGGTTGGACCTCAAGGCAGTCAACATCTACTACGGGTCGTTCAAGGCGGTCGCGGATGTGACGCTGACGGTTCTGCCGCGCAGCGTGACAGCGTTCATCGGTCCGTCAGGCTGCGGCAAGACGACCGTGCTACGCACCCTGAACCGGATGCACGAGGTTATCCCGGGCGGCCGAGTCGAGGGCAATGTGCTGCTCGACGACCAAGACATCTACGCCCCGGGCATCGACCCGGTCGGGGTACGCCGGGCGATCGGGATGGTGTTCCAGCGGCCGAATCCGTTCCCCGCCATGTCGATTCGTGACAACGTGGTGGCCGGCTTGAAACTGCAAGGCGTGCGCAATCGCAAGCTGCTCGACGAGACGGCGGAGTACTCGCTGCGCGGTGCGAATCTGTGGGACGAGGTCAAGGACCGGTTGGACAAGCCCGGCGGCGGATTGTCCGGTGGCCAGCAGCAGCGCTTATGCATCGCGCGGGCCATCGCGGTACAACCCGATGTGTTGCTGATGGACGAGCCGTGTTCCGCGCTGGATCCGATCTCGACGATGGCCATCGAAGAACTGATCAGTGAGCTGAAACAGGACTTCACGATCGTCATCGTCACCCACAACATGCAACAGGCCGCCCGGGTGAGTGATCTGACGGCGTTCTTCAACCTGGAAGCCGTGGGAAAACCCGGCCGACTGGTCGAGGTCGACGACACCGAGAAGATCTTTTCCAACCCGACGCAGAAGGCGACCGAGGACTACATCTCCGGCCGCTTCGGCTAGCCCGACGACGATGCAGCCCGCGTAGCGGGGTGCGGTGGGGCACCCCCAGCCGCGAAGCGGCGAGGGGGCGAGTCGGGCGATGTGGCCTACCGCTTTTCGTCGTCGGGATGTGCGCCGGTCGCCTGGAAGATGACGCGTCGTGCCACCTCGACGGCATGGTCGGCGAAGCGTTCGTAGAACCGGCCCAGCAACGTCACGTCGACGGCGGTCGCGACGCCGTGCTTCCATTCCCGGTCCATCAGCACCGAGAACAAGTGGCGGTGCAAGTCGTCCATGGCGTCGTCTTCTTCGGCGATCTGGGCGGCTTTCTCCGGGTCGCGCGACAACACCACCTCTTGCGCGCTGTTACCCAATTCGACTGCGACTCTGCCCATTTCGGCGAAATACCCGTTGACCTCCTCGGGCAGCGCATGTTGCGGATGCCGTCGGCGGGAGATCTTGGCGACGTGCAGGGCCAACGCACCCATCCGGTCAATGTCCGCCACCATCTGGATGGCGCTGACGATAGACCTGAGATCGCCGGCGACCGGCGCCTGTAACGCCAGCAGCACGAAGGCGCTTTCCTCCGCCTGGGCGCTCAGCGCCGCGATCTTCTCGTGGTCGGAGATTACCTGTTCGGCCAGCACCAGATCGGCCTGCAGCAGGGCCTGGGTGGCCCGCTCCATCGCAATCCCTGCCAGCCCGCACATCTCGCCGAGCCGCTCGGACAATTCCGAAAGCTGCTCGTGGTAGGCGGTCCGCATGCGGCCAAGCCTACGTTCTCGACGCCGAAAACGGAGGGGCAGTGCGACCAAAAATCTTTACCCGCAGGTGGTATCGGCCGCGTTGGTGACCGTCAGGTCCTCGGGGAGTTGGGTCGGCGCGTTGCTGGAGCCGCGCGCTATCAGCATGCTGATTGACGAGCCGCTGGGCGCGGGAGCGGTGACGGAGTTGAAGTCCGGACCGAGCACCACCTGAATGACCTGTCCGTAGCCGGAAACCCGCTGGACCTTCGCATTGGCGAACGACGACGCCACCGTGGCTGCGGCCTGTTCGTTGCCGGGCGAGAACAACACGGTCGTGGCGTTCACCGAACTGGGGTAGTCATCCGGCGTCATCACATTGAAGCCGCTCCGCTTGAGCTGGCTCGTCGCGGATGCCGCCAGACCGCTCTGCGCGGTCGCGTTGGATACCCGCACCGTCACATCCTGCGGCGAGGTCGTCGTCACCTGCTGGTGCTGAGCATCGGGGGCCGCGCTGGGCGTCGGCGCCTTCTTGGTGGTGGGCGTCTTGGTCGCCCCCGAGGTCGAGGTGCTGTCCAAACTCTCTGCGTTGTGGTCGTTTTCCTGCGGCAACGGGTCGTCGTTGATGATGGCATCGAAGAGCGCTCGCATATCGGCCATGCGCGGCGGCTCATCGCCGTTCTGGTCTGTGACGCCGGTCGGCACGGTGACGAACGTCATGTGCCCGGCCGCCATGCCCTGCAACGACTGGCCCAGCTGGACCAGGTCCTTGGTCTTGACGTTGTCGACGGTGGTGTCGCTGATGAACATGTCGACGACCTTGTTGAGCTTGTTGAGGTCGAACAACGTGTCCTCAGAGATCAGCGACCGCAGCAGCGACGACAAGAACAACTGCTGGCGCTTGATGCGGCCGTAGTCACCGTTGATCTCGGTCGTCATCTGTCGGGCTCGCACGTAGTTCAACGCGGTTGGGCCATCGAGGACCTGGCGTCCCGCGTGTTCCAGAACCGTGCCCAGTTCGTAGTCATGCAGCGGGGTGCTGCTGCACACCTCAACGCCGCCAAGGGCGTCGACCATTCGCGCGAATCCGGCGAAATCAACCGCGATGAACCGGTTGATGCTCAGACCGGACAACTTCTGGATTTCCTTGACCAGACATTTCGGGCCGCCGAACGCGTAGGCAGAGTTGAGTTTGGTCTCGGTGTATACCATCTTCGGACCCCAGGTTTTGGTCTTCTGGTCGTAGATGGGTCCGTACTTACCGGTGTCCGGATTCCACGCCTCGCATTGCATCGGGGTGATCGCCAGGTCGCGGGGGAACGACACCGCGACCACGCGTTTGCGGTTCGCCGGGATGTTGACCAGCATCACGGTGTCCGACCGTGCGCCGTCGGCGTCATCTGTGCTGCCGGCGCCCATGTCGGCGTTTTCCCCGGCGCGCGAATCGATCCCGGCGATGAGGAAGTCTTCGTCGCCGTACTGCCCGCCGGGATCGCGAATGTCGCTCGAGTTCGGGTCGAGCGCGCTGATGATGTTGAGCCGGGCGTTCTTTGACGTGCTCCACTGCCATGCACCACCCGTCAGGGCCAGCGCGAGCACGGCGAACAGTGCCGTGAGTGAGCGCGCCGCCAGCAGCATCGGCCGGCGACGGGACTTGGGTTTCGGCTCGCGCGTCTTAGCAGCCTTCTTCGAGGCCGTGGCCGGGCGCGCTGCGGTCGGCGCCTCGATGAGGTCGAATTCGGGCTCGTCGTCGTCCGGGTACTCGTCGTCCGGGTAATCGGTGGCGTACAGGTCGGGCAGTTCCGATACGGCGTCGAGCAAGTAGGCCGGAGTGTCGATCAGCTGCGTGGGCTGCTCGTCGACGGGCAGGTCCGGCGCAGCCTCGCAGGATTCGGTGTCGGGGGCGACGTGATGGTGACCGGGCCGGTCAGGCATCGGGGCCCCGAGTTTGGCGATCAAATCGGCGACGGTGAGCCCGCCGCCCGCGTGGCTTCCGCCTTTTTCGGTCTCACCTGCTTCGGACTCGACGGGCTGGGCAAAAGGCGGCGCGGCCTGCCATCGGTAGGCGTTCTGATCGGACGGTGGTTCGGAGAACCGCTCCCACGGCGCCGCACCTAGCGCGGACTGCGGGCCCGGGCTGGCTTGCTGGCCGTTGGCCGCACCGGGTGTGCGTCGATGGTCAGGAGTGGCGTCATTGTCGCCGTCACTCATGTCCTATCGGCCTCCGAAGCTCTGATGCGGGCGTTAGGGTGTCCGGGCGCACATATCAGCGCTCAACACATCCCCACCGACGCGCAATGCGCAAGTCCCACATCGTACTGAGTTATCGCCCCAGACGCGATTTGGAGTGCAGGACGGGTTCAGCCACCCGAGTGCATGACGTCCGCTCCGGCGGGCACCGTGCAGTCGTCCGGATCGGTCAGCCAGCCTTCGGGCAGGGCCACGCGGGCGGGCGAGCCCTGTCGGCCCCGTGGGCCGGTCGCCGCTTCCGGAAATGGGACCGCGCCGTCCAACCCGTCGAGCAGAGAATCAAGTTCATCGAACGACTTAACCAACGCGAGCGTTCGACGCAGCTCGGATCCGGCGGCGAAGCCGTGCAGGTACCACGCGATGTGCTTGCGGATATCGCGCATGCCCTTTTCTTCGCCGAAATGCGCGGCCAGCAGCTGCCCGTGCCGTCGCATGATGTCGGCGACCTCGCCGAGCGTGGGCGGGGTGGGCGGCGGGCTGCCGGTGAATGCGGCCGACAATTCGGCGAACAGCCATGGCCGGCCCAGGCATCCGCGGCCGATGACGACGCCGTCGCATCCGGTCGTGGCCATCATGGCCAACGCGTCGCTGGCGTCGTAGATGTCGCCGTTGCCGAGCACCGGAATCGTCCGCACATGCTGCTTGAGCTGCGCGATCTTTTCCCAGTCGGCCGCGCCGGAATAGCGTTGCGCCGCTGTTCGGGCATGCAGGGCGACGGCCGCCGCGCCCTCGGCTTCGGCGATGCGGCCGGCATCCAGGTGGGTGTGGTGCTCGTCATCGATGCCAATGCGGAACTTGACGGTCACCGGGATGTCCGTGCCTTCGGTTGCCCGAACGGCCGCGGCGACAATCTGGCCGAACAGCCGCCGCTTGAACGGCAGCGCCGCCCCGCCGCCGCGCTTGGTGACCTTGGGCACCGGGCAGCCGAAGTTCATGTCGATGTGGTCGGCCAAGCCTTCGTCGGCAATCATGCGGGCGGCCGCGTAGGTGGTCGCCGGGTCGACGGTGTACAGCTGCAGCGACCGCGGCGACTCGTCCGGGGAGAACGCCGTCATGTGCATGGTGACCGGATGACGCTCGACGAGCGCACGCGCGGTCACCATCTCGCAGACGTACAACCCGCTGACGGTGCCGACTTTCGCCTGTTCCTGTTCGCGACACAGCGTCCGGAATGCGACGTTGGTCACGCCCGCCATCGGGGCCAGCACCACCGGGCTGGCGAGCGTGATCGGACCGATACGCAAGGCCGGGCTACCGCCGGCTCATCGCCAGCTTGCCTGCGGTCTTGTGCAGCTCGTTGGCGGTGACCTTCTTGCCGGTGCGGGCCTCGCGCTCGAGTTGGCGCTGCTTGGACACCTCGAACTTGTCGCAGGCCAGCTCGAGTTCCTTGACCAGCACGGCAAGTTCGTCGCGCATCTTGGCTCCCTCACCGGTGAAGTCCTCGCGCTCGAAGATGCGCCATTTCTTCAGCACCGGCATGACGACCTCGTCGAGGTGGATGCGCGGGTCGTAGACGCCCCCGACGGCGATGGCCACGGCTTTGCGCCGGAACTCGGGTACCTGGAAGCCGGGCATCTGGAAGTGGTGCAGGATCAGGTGCAGCGACTTCATCGCCTGGTTGGGAACGAGGTCGAACGCGGCCTCGCTGACGTCGCGGTAGAAGATCATGTGCAGGTTCTCGTCGCCCGAGATCTTGGCCATCAGCTGGTCGGCGATCGGGTCGTTGCAGGCCTTGCCGGTGTTGCGGTGCGAAATCCGGGTGGCCAGTTCCTGGAAACTGACGTAAATGACTGAGTGGGTGAGGCTCTCGGCGAAGTAGTCGCCCTGGTGGTTCTGGCCCGGGCTGAAGCCCCGGTTGACCACCTCGATGCGCAGCTTTTCCAGTTCGACGGGGTCGACGGAGCGTGTCACGACCAGGTAGTCGCGCAGCGCGATGCCGTGCCGGTTCTCCTCGGCGGTCCAGCGGTTGATCCACTGCCCCCAGGGGCCGTCCATGCCCATGGTCATCGCGATCTCGCGGTGATACGACGGCAGGTTGTCCTCGGTGACCAGGTTCTGCACCATCGCCACCTGGGCGACATCGGAAAGCTTGCTCTGCTCGGGGTCCCAGTCCTGCCCGCCGAGCGCGTAGTAGTTCTTGCCGTCCGACCACGGGATGTAGTCATGCGGGTTCCAGGGCTTGTGCATGCTCAGGTGCCGGTTGAGGTACTTCTCAACGACCGGTTCGAGTTCGTGCGCCAGCTGTAGGTCGGTCAGCTCCGCTGACATGTGGCCTCCAGTTATCTGTGTCTGCGGGTAGCACTCAATATATCTGCGACTCCCGGTAGCATCAAGTTTCCGTTCCGCGTGGCATGCGACAGCTTTGGGCGTGGCAACGTCAGTGAGCCCACGCGCCGCACGAGGAGCTCCCGTTTCGGCTAACCGGTGTGGCGCCGATGAAAACCGCTACTCGGATTTCGCCTGATCAGACGCGGGCACATACGGCGCCGTGGTGGTGAACAGCATGGCGACGCAGTAGTCGATGAATTGCTTGCGGGTGGCCCCCAGCTGCCCGTTGAGGTACGCGGTGAACAGGCTCGTCAGGCCGCCGACCAGGCTGGTGGCGATCATTTTCTGCAGCGCCGGATCGCCGATCCTGGACAGCTTGCGTTGCAGCAGATCGATGAAGTTGGGCATCCACTCCGCGCCCGACTGGGTCAGTATCGGCTCCACCGCCGGCGCCAGTAGCAGCACGCGACCGCGCACGGGGTCGTCGACCATCAGCTCGACGAATTGTTCGACGGCCTCCCGCGGGGTTTTCGCCGAGGTAAGGGTGTTCATCGCCCGCGTGCAGACGTCGTCGTAGACGGCGCGCACGAACTCGTCGCGGTCGGAGAAGCTTTCGTAGAAGTAGCGTTCGGTCAGCGCGGCCTTGCGACACACCGCGCGGACGGTCAGCGCGGGTCCGCGCTCGCCGCCGAGCAACTGCACGCCGGCGGCGATGAGGGTGTCGCGGCGGAGCGCGAGGCGACTCGCCAGGGGGACGCCGGTCCAACGGCCCCGTCGTTGACCGGACTGCACATTGCTCCTAAGCTGAAACTGACAACGTACGTAGTCAGAATTACCGATACTTACCGGGAATCCAACAGTGACTCAACATACGTCCGCGGCCTGCCCGCTGACCAGCGCAGCAGCCGGTAGCTCGACGGCCACTGAGGCCGACGCCGTGGCCGGCGGCTGCCCCGTCTCGCCGCTGGGCTATGACGCGCCGCCGATACCGCTCGGCCCCGATTCCCTGACGTGGCGGTACTTCGGGGATTGGCGCGGCATGCTGCAGGGCCCGTGGGCGGGATCCATGCAGAACATGCACCCGCAACTGGGCGCGGCTGTCGTCGACCACTCGACGTTCTTCCGCGAGCGCTGGCCTCGCCTGTTGCGCTCGTTGTACCCGATCGGCGGAGTCGTTTTCGACGGCGACCGTGCCCCGGTTACCGGCGCCGAGGTGCGCGACTATCACACCGCGATCAAGGGTGTCGACGAACAGGGCCGCCGCTACCACGCGTTGAACCCCGATGTCTTCTACTGGGCACACGCCACCTTCTTTGTCGGCACCATTCATGTGGCCGAGCGGTTTTGCGGCGGATTGACCGAAGACCAGAGGCTCCGGCTATTCGACGAGCACGTCGAGTGGTATCGCATGTATGGAATGAGCATGCGGCCGGTGCCGGCGTCCTGGGAGGAGTTCCAGGTTTACTGGGATCACATGTGCCGCAACGTGTTGGAGGACAACTTGGCAGCGCGTGCGGTCCTCGATCTAATCGAGCTGCCCAAACCTCCGTTTGCCCAATGGGTTCCGGATTCGTTGTGGGCCGCGCAACGCAGATTGCTGGCGCCGTTCTTCGTGTGGCTCACAGTCGGTCTTTACGATCCGGCGGTCCGTGAGCTGATGGGCTACGGCTGGTCAAGCCGCGACGAGTGGTTGCACCGGCGCTTGGGCGACGTCGTTCGTCTCGTATTCGCTTTTGTGCCAGGGCGATACCGCAAACACCCGCGGGCCCGGGCCGGCTGGGACCGTGCCGCCGGACGGATCCCGCCCGACACGCCGTTGGTGCACACGCCGGCGCGCAACCTTCCGCCCTCCGACGAGCGCGACAACCCGAAGCATTACTGCCCGGAGGTGGCCCCCGAGGTGGCCTGAGCCGCGCGGGCGCGGTCCGTGTTACCCGTGGGCGTGGTTGTGAACGTCGTCGAGGTCGGACTGGTGGTCGTGCGCATGCGGCTCATCATGGGTATGCGAAATATGTTGTTTTACTTAGCTATTCGGCCGTGCTCTTGATTATTCGGCGACCGCCTGCAATCCGCCCTCGCGGCGGTGATGACGCGGAGCTCCGGGACCGGCTTGCTCTGCGTTGCAGCCGCAATGTGACTGGTTCAGCCTGGCGGGACGACGGTCGATTTGCTTTGGCCGCCGTTGCGTTCGTTCCAGAACCTGTAGACGTCCACTGCGGCGTCTCGCGGTTCGTACCGCATAGGCAGGCGCCGCCGATCCCAGGTCTTGGCGAACTCTTCGTAGAAGGTGGACACCTCGAAGTATTTGCGGTCGTCGAGGTAGTACTGCTCGTAGGACTCGCGTGCGATCAGGAAGATGACTTCCCTGGGCGAGCAGTAGTACAGCGAGCCCAGGCACATCGGGCAGGGATGGGCCATCACATAGATGGTGCTGTCGACCAGGTGCTCGGTGCCCAGCTTCATGCACGCCTCCCGGATGGCGAGGATTTCCGCGTGGGCTGTCGGGTCGTTCGTCTGGGCGACCTTGTTGGCGCTCTCGGCGAGGACCTCGCCGTCTTTGACGATCACCGTCGCGAAAGGGCGACCGCCCTCTGCGACGTTCTGGCGGGCCAGGTCGATCGTCCGCTGGGCGAAGTCCGTCACAGGTCGCAGGGTAGTCCCGCAGGGAGCGGCGATCGGCCTGTGGTAGTAACTAGGTTGTCTATATTTTTCGGGTCGGGATGAGGGAACACCATGGCGCGCACCGATCGGGATCGTTGGGACTTGGCGACGAGCGTCGGGGCGACCGCGACCATGGTCGCTGCCCAGCGGGCGCTGTCTTCCGACGAGAGGTTGATCGACGACCCGTATGCGGCGCCGCTGGTGCGTGCGGTCGGAATTGACGTCTATGTCCGGTTGGTGAACGGCCAGATTCCGGTTGGCGGGGATTCCGAATTCGATCCTCACCGAATGGCCCGGGGGATGGCCTGCCGCACCAGGTTCTACGACCAGTTCTTCCTCGACGTGACCAAAGGCGGCATCGGCCAGGTGGTAATCCTCGCGTCGGGGCTCGATGCGCGCGCGTACCGCCTGCCGTGGCCGGAGGGCACCGTCGTCTACGAGGTCGACATGCCGGAGGTGATCGAGTTCAAGACCGTGACGCTGGGCGAGCTCGGCGCCGAGCCGACCGCCGAGCGGCGTACCGTCGCCATGGACCTGCGCGACGACTGGGCTACGGCACTGCGGGCCGCGGGATTCGATCCGCAGGCTCCAGCGGCGTGGAGCGCCGAGGGTTTATTGGTCTACCTGCCCAACGAAGCCCAGGACGCGCTGTTCGACAACATCACCGCCTTGAGTGCCCCCGGCAGTCGGCTGGCCTTCGAATTCGTGCCCGACACCCACGTTTTCGCCGACGAGCGGTGGCGCGCACATCACGACCGGATGAGTGAACTCGGGTTCGAAATCGACTTCAACGATCTCGTCTATCACGGTCAGCGCGGCCATACCCTCGGCTATTTGAACCAGCGGGGCTGGCGAACGTCGTCTCAGACCGTCAAGGAGCTGCACGCGGCCAACGGCTTTGTCTATCCCGACGACGACGTCGCCGAAGCCTTTGCCGATGTGACCTACACCAGCGCGACGCTTACTGGCTGAGCAGGTCATCCCTCAGGCGGCTCGTGAGCATCTCCTGGAAGACGGTGCGAGCCGGTTCGTACAGACCCTGGAAATTCATCAGCACGGAATTCCGGTCGTACTCGGGGATGGACCCTATCGGAGTCCAGAAGCTGTCGATGTCCAAGAGAAAGAACGGTCCTTGCTGGGCCGGCATCGTCCGGCGCAGGTGGTAGCTGGCATCAAGCGCCTGCCCCACACCCGGGCCGTAGCGCACGATCATCGATTTGCCCGGTTGTGCTTCGCGGAAGACCGCAGCACCCTGCCACTCGGTCAGAGTGAGGCCGGCGGGCGCGGTTTTTTGCGGTCCGAGCAGCGGCTCGGCGATCCAGTTACCCCACTCGACGCGGCCATCCACGCCTACCGGGACGCGGACCTCGAGGACATAGCGCAGGCCGAGACGTTCCACCCCGACGATCGGCGAGATCCGTGAGCGGGCGTCGATGACCCGCATCATGAGGTCGACCAACGCCTCGAAGTTTTCGTAAGCGGTGGTCTCGATGACGACCGCCTGGGTCTTCATCGAAGCGGCCAGCGTGTTATCGCGGTTGACATAGCGGACGAACTGCTCGGCGGTGGGTGTCGGGCTTCCGCCCGCACCCATCCCCCAGGCCACGTCCTGCGCGCGGCGTTCGATGGGCAGGTGCTCGCCGAGCGCGCGTCTGAGCTCCGCGCTCGACGATTCGGTGAGGGAATCCGTTGCTGGGTGACGGATTTCCATGGTTACCAGGGCTACTGGCGCGTTTGGGTTGGCCGCATCGACACTCATGTTGCGCAGCATAGCCAAGCCGTTTGACGGCCAAACCACGGCCATCCCGCACGGAGCGCCCGCGGCGGCATAGGCGCCGCCCTGCCCGCCGTGATTGAGAATCGGCCAAAGGCAAAATGTCACCCATCAGCCGAGGTCATGAACCGCCTCGGTGCCCCCACCAGGACTCGAACCTGGGACCTGCGGATTAAAAGTCCGTAGCTCTACCAACTGAGCTATAGGGGCGCGAAGATTCAGGATACTGGCTTAGAAACGAAGCTCGTTTGAGGATTCGGCCCGCGGTGACCTAAGCTTGCTTGGCTCCCAACGTTAACTACGTTGCGAGTGCCCCCGGAGAGATTCGGTTCTGGCCCCCTTCGTCTAGACGGCCTAGGACGCCGCCCTTTCAAGGCGGTAACGCGGGTTCGAATCCCGTAGGGGGTACTTGCGACGCGGTAACGCGGAGCAGTGCAAGGCCCTGTGGCGCAGTTGGTCAGCGCGCCGCCCTGTCACGGCGGAGGTCGCGGGTTCAAGTCCCGTCAGGGTCGCCAACACGGCGAGGCACTCCATGCCTTCCGGCCAGGTAGCTCAGTCGGTATGAGCGTCCGCCTGAAAAGCGGAAGGTCGGCGGTTCGATCCCGCCCCTGGCCACCAAGTATCTGTGCAGTTCAGAGGCTCTTTTTCGCTCTGTCTACGAAGACTTCATCACTGATTCCGACTCGACGATGGGGCCAATATGGGGCCAAACGACCTGCCGCCGCGGCAGGTGTGCTCACGTGCTTTGACTTAAATCGTCAGACAGCGAGTCGAGCGCGGCCGCGATGTTGTCGAGCTCGTCATCGAAAAGGTCGGCGTACGTGTGGGCAGTGACCGTGATGGACGCGTGCCCCATGGCTTTTTGTAAAAGGCGGAGATCGGCCCCCGCCCGACGCGATAGCGACGCATATGTGTGGCGAAGATCGTGCACGCGCAGCCTTTCTCGTCCGACCTTGGCGATCGCCGCCTGCCAGTTGACTGCCCGCTTCCAGTTCTCCAGAGCAAGTCGCGAGCCTCGCGGCGAGGCAATTGCCGGAGCACCCGGCGGGCGCCCATCGAGTCGAGCCTTCAGCGCGGGCACCAAACGCTCCGGGATTGGCACCGAGCGTCGACCCGCGTCAGACTTCGGGTTGCCCTCAACCAGTCTGCCTCCAACTTGGGTGATAGAACGGCGAACCCGAATGCGCCTTGCGGCGACGTCGACATCTTCGACGTTCAATCCGGTCAGCTCGCCAAACCTCAGACCGGTGTAGGCCAGGATCGCCACCACGTCGCCTTGAGACCCACACGCATCCGTTAGCTCCGCGACTTCTCTTGCGGTGAGATAGATATGCGTGGTTTGCCGCATCGGCGGGAACTTCGTTCGTGTTGCCGGATTCTTCGCGATGAGCCGGCCGTCATCGACGGCATAGTCGAGCGTCATCTTGAGCACGGTGTGGGTCCACCGGACAGTGCGTGGACTAAGCCCCGATGCCGACATCTCATTTACCCACCGCTGGATGGACTCGTGGTCGATCTTTGCAATCGCCCAGTTCCCGAAGCGCGGCTGGATACGCAGTCTCCAGTTGTCTTGGTATCCGCGGCGGACTTTGGCACTGAGGTCGGGGCGCGACGCGATCCAAGATCGGTACACCGATTCCAGCTCGGTCCTGCCGCCCCGCGGGTCAACGGACTCGCCGGTCGCGCTACTAGTGACCAGCTTTGCCTCGAACTGCTTGGCGGCGCGCTCGCTGCTGAACGTTTTCTTGCGCTTCGAACGGTCCGGTAGCCGCCATTGCACGTCATAACGGACGCCGGCTTTTGTCTCTCGTCGCCAAATCGACACGGTTGCCTCTCACATTGATCGGTGGCCGCCGGCCTCGCCTATAGTGGCTGTGCCGCAGCATGTTTGACTCCGCTGCTACTCTATGCGGCGGGTCCGACAGGGTTGATCAGATTCGGGCCGACTCGATCCATTCGTCGACATCTTTTCGCGCCCACCGCCGATGCCTGTTGCTCAGCCGGATGTGGTGCGGGCCGGGAGCTAGCATTCCGCGCTCTCGCTTGGCTGCCCAGTCGTGCAGAGTGGAGACCGGCACACCCGTAATGTCGTGGACTTCTTCGGCCGTGAGCATCTCACGACCGTTGGACACGGAGGTTGTCATAGTGGCTCGCTGACGTTAAAGGGTTCCTGAACTTGTACGCCCGCTCTGCGTCGAGCCGGCGTGTCATAACTGTAAGCAGCTATGCACGCCTCACTGTGCACAATTTTCGGCCTTACCGCCACCAACCAGTCGATCTGGAGCACGCCTGGGCCAGCTAGCCGACTACGCTTGCGACGGTGCAAAGTGGTTGTCCGACATAGCTGTCCAGTTAGTCCAACTATTCCAACTCGAACATTCGTTGGGGACCGCCCGGTCTGTTACGTGTAGACCCATGCCCAACACCTGTGCTCTCCAACACTTCTCAACAATTCTCAAACCACCCCAACACCACCCACTAGCGGCCCAACCTTCCCAACCTTTCTCAAACAATCTCCGTCGCATACGATTACAACAACACAGCCTGCAAATACCGCTGGCACATTGGCACAAGTGGTGCAATACTGATTTGGGGCGCGCTGCGATCGCGCTCGAAACCCAATCCGCTGCAAGCGCTCTCGTCCCCATGATCGTGAGGTGGTCGCAAGTGCTGACGATCTCGCGGTTGTCGCGGTGGAGCATCGACTATTACAACGACACCGCCCAGCAAGCCAGACAGGCTGCGATGGATCGCCAACGCGCCAACGGCGGGTTGGGGGAGTACTACTGCGAGCGCGATACCCGCGCGCCGACATGGCTGATCGCCGGCGACCCAGTGCGCACCGTTGAGTTGGTCGGGTTTGACGGGCGCGCCGCCGAGGGCGGCCCTGCTGACCCTGAGGTGGTACAACACTGGCTCGATGACGGGATCGCACCCAACGGAAAAAGCGGGCGCGCTTTTACGAAGACCAGCGTGCACGGGTTCGACCTGACTTTTGCTGCGCCCAAGAGCGTGTCGCTGCTGCGGGCACTCACTGACGACGTCGGGGAAAAAGTCATGCAGGTCGCACATCTGCGGGCCGTGCAGGCAGCGATGACCTATCTGCATGAGCACGCGGGCTACACCCGGATACACAGCCCCCTTACGGGCACCAAGGATCTGCAGCGGTTGCCGGGCTTGGTGGCGATTGCCTACCAGCACGAAACCTCGCGCTGCGGTGATCTGCACCTGCACACCCACGTGATCGTGCCCAACCGCCAGGCCCGCGACGACGGCACATTGGTGTCGCTGGATTCCAAGTCGCTGTATCACGAGGCCAAGGCCGCCGGCATCATCTACCAGGCCACCCTGCGCCACGAACTGCACACCGAACTGAGGGTCGAATGGAATCCGGTGGACCCGTGCACGGGCATGGCCGAGGTCGCCGGCGTGGACAAGGACTGTCTGAGGGCGTGGTCGCAGCGCTCCACCCGGTTGCGCGAATGGGCGCGAAGCAATCTGGTCGTGATGGACGGCAAACTCAGCGCCGCGCAGACCGCGGTCGCGCAGAAGGCCACCCGCCCGGCCAAACCGGAGTCACTGGCCTGGGATGCGCTCACGGGCGCAGTGGCGCGCCGATAGGCGCGGCCTGGTGCTCGACCGCGGCGCGCATTTCGCTGCGCGCGAAGCGCGGCAGCGCGCAGCGCGGCGCGCCCTGGACCGCGCACACCTGGCGGAGATGGCCGCGCGCATTGATAAGGCGGCGTTCACGCGCGCGGATATGGTGGAGCTGATCGGCGCCCAGCTGCCGGTCGATGTTCCTGGTGAGCCGCGGGAATCGATTGAGCAGATGGTCGACGCGGTGGGGGTGCGCATCAGCGCGCCGCGGCGCGCGCATGAGCGCGAAGGCCACGAGAAATACACCCTAAATGTGATCATGGCCGAAGAGGCGCGCGTCTTCGCCCTGGCCGACGAGCGCGACACCCGCGCCCGGCTGGACGTGCGTTCCGCCGGCTGGGACGGGCTGTCGGGGGATCAGGCGCGCGCCGTCGCCAATATCGCGGCCGCGCCGTTTTTGGTGCAGCCGCTGTACGCGCCCGCGGGCGCGGGCAAAACCCATTCGCTGCGCGCGCTGCGCGCGGGCGCGGAGCGCTGCGGCAAAGAGGTGCTGGTGGTGGCCCCGACCGGCAAGGCGGTCGACGAAGCAATGCAGGAGGGTGTGGGGGATCGCGGCCTCACCCTGGCCAAAGCACTGCACTTGCTCGATACCGGGGAGCTGCAGCTGCATACCCGCACGGTGGTTGTTGTCGACGAGGCCTCGATGGTGGGCACCCAGGATTTGCGTCGCCTGCTGGAAGCCGCCACCGCAGCCCGAGTTAAGACGGTGCTTGTCGGCGACCCGTATCAGTTGGCGCCGGTCAAAGCGCGCGGCGGCATGTTCGAGCAGCTCTGCGACGAGTTGCCCTGGGCGCAGCGGCTTTCCGAGGTGTGGCGGATCCGCGACCGCGAGGAGCGTCACGCCTCGCTGGCGGTGCGCAGCGGGCACGGCAACCGGCTGCGCAAAGCCATCGGCTGGTATCGCAGCCACGATCGCCTGCACACCGGCGACGCCATCGCGATGGCCGCCGACGCGCTAGACGCCTACCTGGCCGACCGCGCGGCCGGAAAGGACAGGACGCACTGCAGGTCTGCGACACCTGGGAGATGAGCGACGCGCTCAACCGGCGCCTGCACGACAGGTTGACCGCCGAGGGGCCCGCCGCACGGGCAGCGCGAGACCAAATGATCCGCGCCGGCGACATCATCATCAGCCGCACCAACGATTCCCGAATCCCGGTGCGCGCAGCCGTCTGCGCCGAACGCCATGATCCCGATGAGGTGCGCAACGGCCACCGCTGGCGCGCTGTCGGCGTCGACCAACAGACCAACCGTGTGTCCGAACGGCTCAGCGACAACGCCCGCGTCGCGTTCGACGGCGACTACCTGCGCGAGCACGTCTACCTGGGCTATGCCGTCACCGTGCACTCTGCCCAAGGCGTCACCGCCGACACCTGCCACACCGTCATCGGTCAAACTGCCAGCCGCGCATTGGCCTATGTCGCCATGAGCCGCGGCCGTCACGGCAACCACGCCTACATCTACACCCGATTCAGTGGTGAAGCCGATCACGAACACACCGGACCTGTCGCCGGCGCAGACATGCACGTGATGCAGCGGGGCACCAAATACTCCGCCGCTCACTACTTCCGGATGATCCTGGCCAACGACGACCGCCCGCGCACCATGCACGCCGAAGCCGAACACACCGACCGCGAGCAGCTCCCCGAAATCGTCGGCCGGCTGCTCGACCGCCACGACGCCCGCCGCGCCGCACGTCGCCAGACCTGGCGCGAACAGACCGCCGCCGAACGCGCGTTCTACGAGCGCTACGACCGCCTCGCCGACGACATCGGACGCACCGCCGAGCGCGGAATGGACCGCGGCTACGGACTCGAACTGTAAAAAGCCCGTCCTACACCGCCCAAAAAGAGCGGGCCGTCCTAAGTCATCTTGGCCAAGCCGCATTCGCTCATTGCCGTGCTCGCAGCTGGTCGACGTGACCACGCCCTCATGTGGCGGCTACCGTGCGCTGTCGCTCCCGTCCGCCGCCACGCATGATTTGACAAGGGCTGCTGACCAGAAGGAGTGGTTCCACCAAATCCTGCCTGTGCCTCTGCCGAGTGCCTCTGCCGAGTGCTTCCGCGTGTGAGGAGTTTCATTACTGCTATCAAGTCGGCGCCTGCGCAGAAAGCTTCGTCACCGACGCCGGTGAGGATCGCGATTCGGGCATCCGGATCGTCGCGGGAATCTGTCCATGCCTCAAACAACAGCTCGTCGGTCTCGGTGTCGACGGCATTTGTGGGCTTCGGGCCGGTTCAGCATGATGTACGCGATCTGACCGCGTTTTTCGTAGATCACTTGGGCAATGGGATTTCCCCCGAGTCATGCAGAGGCCGCGTTACGGTCGACGCTCTTTTACAGCTCTCGGGCGACGAGTTCTTTCAATATCTCGTTGGTGCCGCCGTATATCTTCTGCACCCGTGCATCGGCATACATCCGGGCGATGGGGTATTCCATGATGTACCCGTAGCCGCCGAAGATCTGCAGGCATTTGTCGATGACCTTGCATTGCATGTCGCTCACCCAGACTTTGGCCATCGATGCGGTCGCCGCGTCGAGGGTGCCGTCCAGGTATCGCCCGATGCAGTGATCGACCAGGGTCTTGCCTGCGAGCACATCGGCCTTGCATTCGGCCAGGACGAATTTGGTGTTCTGGTAATCGAGGAGGGGCCTGCCAAACGCTTGGCGTTCTTTGGCGTACCTGACCGATTGGAGCACGGCGGCCTCGGCCATCGCCGCGCCGCCGACTGCGATGCTGAGCCGTTCCCGGGGGAGTTGCTTCATCAATTGGTAGAACCCCTGGCCCTCGACCCCACCGAGGAGATTTCGGGCCGGCACGCGCATATCGGTGAAGGCCAGCTCGCGGGTGTCCTGCCCATGCTGGCCGATCTTGTGCAGTACTCGGCCGCGTTCGAACCCGACCTGACCGTTGGTCTCGACGACGAACAGCGAGATCCCCTTGGCGCCCTGGCTCGGGTCGGTTTTCGCCACGACGAGCAACAGATCGCAATGGGATCCGTTGGTGATGAATGTCTTTGACCCATTGATCACGTAATCGTCGCCATCACGCACGGCGCTGGTGCGCACAGCTTGCAAATCCGATCCGGTGCCGGGCTCGGTCATCGCGACAGCCAACACCCCCTCGCCCGACGTCACCTGCGGCAGCCACCGCGATTTCTGCTCCTCTGTGCCGAACCCGTAGAGGTAATGTGCGCAGATCGTGGAATGAGCGTTGAAGCCGAAAGCCGTGTCACCGGAGAAGCTGAGTTCGTGCTGAATCACGGCCTCGTGTCCGAAATTGCCGTCTGCACCGCCGTATTCATCTGGTAGCTCCGGACAGAGCAGCCCCGCCGCTCCGGCCTTATTCCAAAACTCACGGTCTACCTGATGCTGTTCGGCCCAACGTTCTTGATTCGGAGTGACTTCCTTACGAAAGAACTCCGCCGCGTGCTCGCGGAGCAGCCGCTGGTCATCGGTTTCCCACGGACAGCGGTAGTCGGGAAAAAGTTCGGACATGCGTCACAGGGGGGTGGCTGTGGCCCCGGCTCGGCCGCGGTCGACTTTGTCGAAGAACTGCTGTGATCGCTCCATCACGCTCATGTTCCCGCCGCACAGGGCGTAACCCCACATCGCCTCGACGCGCAGCTGGTCGTAGAGCGGGCGGCCGATGATTTCGAGCACGGTCTCCTTGGCCGATTCGATGGCGGCCTGGTCGCAGCGCAGGATCCGCTGGACCAAGGCGTCGGTCTCTTCTGCCAGCTTCTCGTGGGGCACAACTCGGGAGACCATGTTCGCCGTGAACGCCCGCTCTGCAGAGAGCGGCTCGCCGGTCAGCAGCATCTCCAATGCGACGCCGACACCGCAGGCGTTGACCAGGCGCGGGATGCCGCCGTCGGCCGGGTGCATTCCACGACGCACCTCGAACGTGCCGAACTGCGCACGATCGGAGGCGATCCGGATATCGCAGGCCATCGACAACTCGATGCCGTGCCCGACGCACCAGCCGTTGATAGAGGCGACGATGGGCTTGGTGATGCGTGACAGCGGTCCCCGGGTAATCCCGCACAGACCATCCTCCAGACGTTCCCGTCCGACCATCGGCCCGACGGTTTGCCATTCGGGCGCATGGGTTTTCAGGTCGGCCCCAGCGGTGAACGCGTCGCCGGTGCCGGTGATGACGGCAACGCGCATTTTTGGGTCGTCGCGGAAGTCGCGCCACGCTTCACACATCAACTCGTGGGTTTCGATGTCGATGGCGTTCTTGACTTCCGGGCGGTTCAGGGTGAGGTAGGCGACCTCGCCCCGCTTTTCGTAGAGCAGTTTTTCTGCCATGTCGGCTCCTTAAATTATTTCTGTCGATTGGCGTCGAGGATGGCGGGCAGCGCTGAGCGGTGGAACCCGTCGAAGGGGGTGTTGTGCTGGGCGGGTTGCAGTTCCCACCACCCCGGTTTGGCGTTCGGCGCTCCGCCGTCGACGCGGATGCACGTTCCGGTGATGAAGCTGGCCGCCGGCGACAGCAGGAACACCACCGCTGCGGCGACCTCCGCCTCGGTTCCGAAGCGCTGCAGCGGAATTTCACGGGTGACCTTGTTGCGCAGGAAGTCGGTGTCCTTGCTGTCGTAGGTGTCCAACCCGCTGGATGCGATCGACCCGGGTGCGATGGTGTTTACCCGCACCCCTGAGGCGGCCCACTCGGTGGCGGCGGATTCGCTCAGGGTCAGCATGCCGCCACGCGCGGCACCCGAGTGGGCGAAGTGCGGCCAGCCGTTCCAGATGTCGGCGATCATGTTCACGATGGCGCCGCCGTGCTCCTTCATCCACTTGGTGTACGCCTCGCGCATGACGATGAAACCGCCGGTGAGGTTGTTACGTACCACGGCCTCAAAACCTTTGGTGCTGATGTTTTCCAGGGCCGCCCGGTACTGGCCGCCGGCGTTGTTGAACAATCCGTCGATGCGTCCGTGTTCGGACAGGATCGCGTCGACAACGTCGCTGACCGTGGATTCGTCGCGGATGTCGGCGGTGTGGATGGAGACCCGTCCGCCATCAGAGCGGATTTCGGCCTGCACGGCCTCGAGTTTGTCGACGTTGCGGCCGACTAGCGCCACGTCCGCACCCAGTGCGGCGAGTTCATGAGCCGTGCATCGCCCGATTCCGCTGGCGCCGCCGGTGATCACGACCGTCTGGCCAGCGAACAAGTCTTGCCTGAATATTGACTGATAACCCACGGTTACTCCTATGACTCCCGAAGCTGTTGGCGTAGAACGGCTTTCTGCACCTTTCCGCTTGCCGTTTGCGGAAGCGCATCCTTTACGTGGATCTCCTTGGGCACCTTGTATCCCGCGATGAGGCCGCGGCAGTGCGACACCAGGTCGGACACGTCAACCTGCTGATCGGGATAGGTGACAACGAACGCGACCACGCGTTCTCCCCACTTTTCGTCGGGGGCGCCGACCACGGCGGCCGTTTCCACCGACGGGTGCGCCATCAAGGCGCGTTCGACCTCGGCTGAGTAGATGTTCTCGCCACCGCTGACGATCATGTCCTTCAACCGATCAACGAGGAAAAGGTTGCCTTCCGTGTCGCGGGTACCACCATCGCCGGTGTGGTACCAGCCGTCCCTGATCGCCGAAGCCGTCGCGTCGGGCTTGTTCCAGTAGCCGGTGAACATCCACGGTGAGCGCACCAGGACCTCGCCCGCCTCGCCGGGGGGTAAGTCGCGTCCTTTGGGATCGACGATGCGCAGATCCACCCCGGGCATGGGTTGCCCGCAGGATTTCAGCAGGCCCGGATCGTCGAAGCGGTGCTGTTCGGGCCGCAGCAGGGTGATGATGAAGGTTTCGGTGGTGCCGTAGAACTGCACGAAATCGCAACCGAACACCTCGAGCGCCCTTTGCAGGATGTGCTGCGTGATCGGCGAGCCGGCGTACATGATGCGGCGCAACGACGAGAAGTCAGCCGGCTGTTCCGATTTGCGGTCCAGCAGCATCTGGATCGCTGTCGGAACCATGCACGTGACCGTGGGCCGGTGTGCCGCGACCGCGTCCACGAAGGCTGTGGGATCGAACGCGGGGAGAATTGCCAGAGTCGCACCGTGATACAGCGAAGGCAATGACACCAAGGTGCCGCCCAGGTGGAAGTTCGGCATGACCATCAGGCCGATGTCATCGGCGGTCCAGCTCACCGACGGCTCCGTCTCCGCGACCTGGAACCACCTCACCAATGCGCCATGTGAAAGCTGCACGCCCTTGGGCGCGGCGGTGGTGCCCGAGGTATAGGCCAGCAGGGCAGTGCCACCATCATTTAGGGCAATGCCGGGGTGGGCGGAGCGGGCGCTCGACGACCACTGGTCTAGTTCGTCTTCGGGAACGATCTGGACGGTAGTGCTCGCGGACTGACGCACCCGCTCGGCGAGTTCGACGAACTCACGTCCGGCGAAGATCAGCGGCACCTTCGCGTCGTGTACCAGCTCCACGAGTTCTGCCGCCGCGTTTCGCCAGTTCATTGGCGCGAACGCACACGCCGCCTTATTGACCCCTGCCCAGATCTCGAAGAACGCCGCCGAGTTCTTACCCAGGTAGCCGATGTGAGAGTCGGAGGGGATACCCAGTGCCACCAGCGTGTTCGCGATGCGGTTCGACCTGTCGTTGAGCTGGGCGTAGGTGACAACGCGATCGCAGTCGATCAACGCGACCTTGTCAGGTGTCTGGCCAGACCAGAGCCGGACCATGTCAGGAACGCCAGAAATGCCGGACACGACCGCCACCGCCTCTCTTTAATCTAATGAATATTCGATAATAAGATTGGTCAGACCATAGCCTGTACCCGGTATTCAGCCAAATCCTGCGGGGGCGAGAACTGCTCGCCGGGCCTCAGTTCGCGTGAGCAGTCATGAACTCGTCGACATAGCGCCAGGTCGTCTTTCTGGCGCTACGCCCGGCTAGCACGCCGAGGTGTCCGCCCGGGGCCGTCTCGAGCCGGACCTCGGGCGCGTTCGGCAGTATTTTCCCAACGGCATGCGCTGCCTCCTTCGGCACGACGACGTCGCCCGTGCCCGCGATGTTCATCACCGGCACGCGCACGTTGGCCAGATCAAGTAGGCTGCCGTCTTTGCGGACGAGCTTGCCGTTCATCAGCTCGTTGGCGATGAAGAAACGCCGGTACAGCGTTTCAATCGACTCGCCCGGATAGGCCTGCATGTTCCCCATCAGCGCGTCGACGGCCTCGACGTGGGCGAGAAAGTCGCGGTCGTCGCGTTTCTGGAACGTCGTCAGTGGCTTCTTGGCGTAGGTCTGGAAGTTCGTCATTTTGAAGGCGTAGTCGACAACGCTTGCCGGCACGCCACCAGCGGCACGGAATGCGGCGCCGAAACCCTTGCCGAGAACTTTCCCGGTGGTGGCGCGGTATGCCTCGGCAAAGATGTTGTCCCCGCTAATCAACCTATTTCCCTCGCGCATCGGTTTGAGGATTGGCATAACCGATGTGTCCCACGGGGTCGCGACCATCGCGATTGCGTTCACCGGGAGGTCGGGATTGATCGCAAGGGCGCACAGCGACATCAACCCACCCAGGCACCAGCCGGTCACCTGAACTGGCTTTCCGCCGGCGTCCTCCGACACCTTCCGAATGGACATCGGCACCACCTCGTCGTGCCAATGTTCCACCCCAAGGTCCTTGTCGGACTTATCGATCGACCCGTAGTCGACCAGGTAGGTCGGGTAGCCGAGCCCGACCATGTGTTCGGCCATCGAGCAGCCCCGACGCAGGTCGAACGCCCTCGCCGGGGCCGCCAGGGGCGGCACGAGCAGCAGCGGCAGCGGACGCGGCTCGACGCCTTCGACCGGCTCGTAGCGGTGCAGCGTTCGCTTTCTGCCCTTATCAATCACCTCGCTGGGCGTGGCGCGTGTTTCGGCCAGGCCACGCCCGAACAGGTGGTCGAACAGGTTGGAGGCCGCCTCGCGGCGTAGCTCATTCGGCCGACTAATGAAGTCGTTCAGATCCTTGAAGCCAATCACTGCATTCTCCTCGGCTCATTGCGTGACTGGATCGGAGACGGAAAAAACCAAGTGCTTCGGCGTTCTGAACAACGCTGACGGCACTTGTCACTGTCCGTCGCCCAAATCTAATAAAGATTCAATAATTAGATTGGTCAGACCATACTCTTCAGCCAGGTGATTCGTCAAGGGGTCGGGCCTCGCTTCACCACCCGCCTCGATCTGCAGGAACTGCACAGCGGTGTGAACCATCAGTGACGACGTGCCAATCCCGGACGGTGTCCAACGGCGTCGCCGAGCTCGACGCCGGGGACGAGCCGCTGGGCCGAACCCGCCGCCCGGGTGGTGGCCGCAAACCGGTCGCCGAGACCGACCCGGGCGCGATCGAGATTTCGGTCATCGCTTATTCACGCAGCATGAACGGGAAACAGCCCTAAAGCGCCGGGATCTCTTTGGGAATGGTGAGGACTCAAATGCATTGCAGCACTATGAAATAACCGGTTTTCCGCGAGGTGCGACAAGAACCGTGAGAAGCGAATCCGTTGTTAGGACGCCATCGATCGGTTGTGCTCGGCGATGAACCGCTCGAGCTCCGCGACGGAGACGACGGCGTTGGCCGGCGGGGTCGTTGCCTTCTCGATGACCCACTGCCGTATGAGCGTCGTCGCGGGAATGCCCAGGGCAGCAGCTTGCATGCGCACCTTGTCGACCAATGACTGGGGGAGTCGGATCGATGTTGAGACCATGACCTCGTCGGTGGTGCGAGTTTCCAGTTCGGCGTCGGCGAATTCGTTCGCGACGTCGGTGTCGTCGTAGTAGTCGCGAAGCTCGTTCAGCTTGTCCTGATTCATGTCATCGTCCCTTCTCGCGGAACAGGCGCTCTTCGTCATTCGTCATGTCGCGAGCGGTGACGACGAAGTCCCGACCCGTCGGCGGCTTCGGTGACGACGACCAGGAGGTGTCGTCCGGCGCTGCTGGTGCCGAGAATCAGTGTCGTTCCGTCTCGTCCTGCGGTGGTCAACCGTGGTTGGCTATAGAGCGCCTGCTCCACTTCCGATGGCTGGACACCATGGCGGGCAATGTGGGCCTCGGAGTCCTCGGTCCACATCACCTCGCCGAACACCATCCCAGCGTACTACGCGCGTAGCACGCGACAAGAAGTCGACTTCTGCACGGCTGTGCCGCAAACACGAGCGTCGGCCGCCGATTGACGACAGCTCTGACGACAACCCTGACGACAGTCGCTTCGTCGACGACGCCAGCCACAGGCCAACTGCAGCTCTATCGTGCCTGGTCAGGGCGCCCGCCTGCTCCTGGCAGTGTGGGGTCTAAGAAGCCCGGGGTCCAGGATCACCTGGCAGCTGAGCGGCCGGCAGGCCGGCTCATTTGGGAGCAAAACACGGTAACCCATAACCCAGGGGACGCAGGTTCGGATTCGTCCCCGCTATCACGTCCCCGCTATCACAGAGAACGGCTTTCGGAGGGCGTCCCTGAGGACCTTTTTCACCGGTCTTCCGAAACAGACGCTCGCCCGCGGGTGGTCTGATGCCGGAGATTGCGGCAGCGGTACGCTAGTAATCACATTGTGGCGCAGCTACTTCAACGGCAGTGATGGTTGTCACTGATCGGTCAATGTCGGGCGGCTCTTCAGCGGATAGAAACTAGTTGATCGATCGAATCCCGAGGCAATTCGCCGTCAACGACCGCGGTCACCACCAGCTTGTTTAGCGTGATCGCGCCTTTGTGATTATCGAGGAAGGCTGTGTCGGCGGCGTCGCGACCGGTGGCTATGCGCACGAGGCTCTGCCGCGGCGCTAACAGCGTCGCGTCGATGACCCGCCACTGCCCCTCGACGAAAGCCTCGGCGACCGCGTGGAAGTCCATCGGATATACGCCCGGCGCGTAGACGGACACCAAACGGGCCGGGACATGGACCGCGCGCAGCAGTGCCACCACCAGATGCGCGTAGTCGCGGCACACACCTTGGCCGGCGAGCAACGTGTCCACCGCCCCGTCAATCGGATCGCTAGAACCGGGCACATACTCCAGCCTGGTACCCACCCACGAGCTCACGTGCGCGAGCAGCGTCGCCGAATCGGCGTCCTCACCGAATTCGGTTGCGGCGAAACCATAGAACTTGTCAGCCTCGGCGTAGCGGCTGGGCCGCAGATATAGCGATTGATCGTATTCGGTCACCGCAGGCGGATCAGTCTGACCCACGATTGTCGCCGCGTAGTCGACTTTCAGTGTGCCCATCGGCGCGTCGAACTTATGGATGCGATTGCCATGCACACCACTGACTTCCATAGGCCGGATTGGCTGTCCGTTCAAGACGAAGCGCAGCGACTCGCACACCTGTGTGCGGGGATGCGGCGCGACAGCGAGCTGGAACTCCAGCGTCGTGGCCGCGGCGATTTCGACTTCGATCTCAGCGCCCACTTCTCGTCTCATAGCGCGATACTGCGCCAGTCGTTGCGGATTCGCCAGCCGGGCAAGCGTGAGTTCTACCAAAGCACAGCCAGCGGCTTGGTGCAGAGGTCCGCCAACTGGTGCGGGGTGATGGTGCTCCTCGTCATCCGAATGCCGTCGAAGCGTATCAGCAAACGGTTGGTCCACGTCGTCCGGCGCGTACGGCGAATGCGTCGAGCGCGCTTAGGACCTCGGGCGCGCGCCAGGCTCGGTTGCGGGTG
>Ga0318560_10000013_pt1 | contig 32461 bp, 20 predicted proteins | sample GRESIP065b5f22_FD_202537 | JGI IMG/M metagenome (GOLD analysis project Ga0318560, IMG submission 202537) | Tropical soil microbial communities from Luquillo Experimental Forest, Puerto Rico - GRE.SIPMG.065b5f22 | ecosystem: Environmental > Terrestrial > Soil > Tropical forest > Bulk soil... | reverse complement strand
ACGCCTTCGTTGACGTGAATCTCGGCGGCGCGCTCCGGCGTATCGGCGAGGTTGCGCAGGATCGGCGCGATCCATTTGATCAGAAAGGCGCCGCCGGCATAGTCCGCCGGCCAGTTGATCGGACCGCTCGACTGCGGATCGGTGCCGGTGAAATCGAGCGTGATGCGCTCGCCGCGCTTGATCATCTTCAGCGCGAGCTTGTGCAGCTTGGGATCGCTGACGCCGTCGTGCTCGACATAGTCCTCCCAGGAATATTCGCCGTCGGCGATCTTCGGCAGCAGATCGTGGCGGTAGATGTCGCGGCACTTGTCGAGGATGGCCTGGAAGCAGGCCTCGACTGCCTCGCGTCCGAAGCGCGCGAACAACTCCTCCATGCGGCGTGCGCCCATGACGCAGGCCTGCACCTCGCTGTCGAGATCGGCAGCGAGCATTTCGGGGACGCGCGAGTTGCGCTTGATGATGGTGAATACCGCATCGTTGCGCACGCCTGCGCTGTAGAGCTTGATCGGCGGAACCGCGAGGCCCTCCTCGAACACCGTGGTCGCGGTTCCCGGCATCGAACCCGGGACGCGCCCGCCGATGTCGTCGTGGTGGCCGAAGGCCTGGATGAAGGCGACGACCTCGCCATCGTGGAACACCGGCACCGTGCTGCAGAGGTCGGGCAGATGGCCGATGCTGCCCTCGGTCAGATACGTGTCGTTCATCAGAAAGACGTCGCCCGGCCGCATGGTCTCCAGCGGAAAGTCGCGCACCACCGCGTTCGGCATGGCCGAATAGGATCGTCCCGTGAGCTTGCGGCAATGGCGGTCGAACAGGCCGACGCGGTAGTCGTGCGCCTCGCGGATCATCGGGCTGCGCGCGGTGCGCTCGATGGCGTATTCGATCTCCGCCTCGATGGAATTGAGCGTGCCCTCGACGATCTGCAGCACAATCGGATCGACGTCGCGCGCTGCCGCCGGCTCCGAAAGCTTCGCCATCGCCGACATCGTGGTCATCGAACGCCTTCCGATTTCACTTGAGCGGAACGGACCATCAGGATGCCGTGCGGGTCCACCTCGAGGTGCTGAGCGGGAAAGACCACGGTGGTAGAGCCGAATTCCTCCACGACCGCGGGCCCCTCGAGCCGAAAACCCGCCGGCAGCACCGCGCGCTCGTAGACCGGCGTGTCGCGGAACGCGCCGTCGAAGTAGACCGGGCGGACAGACTTGCGCGCCGGCGTCGAGGCCCCGCGCGCGGCGAGCTTGGGTATATCCGGCCGTTCGATGAGCCCGAAGCCGGAAACACAGAAATTGACCAGCTCGATCTTCTGTTCCCCGGCGTAATTGTAGCCGAACGTGCGCAGGTGCGCGGCGTGGAAGGCGTCGATGAGCGCGACGAGGAACTCCGAATCGACCGCGCGGGCGGGCGCCGCGACGCGGACCTCCATCGATTGGCCGGCATAGCGGATATCGGCCTCGCGCGTGACGCGGATGCGCGCAAGATCGATCCCATCGCGTTCGAGACTGTCGACGGCATCTTTCTCCAAGCCGGCATAGAGCGACGCGACGGTCGCGAGATCGATCGCGTCCTCGTGCATCACCTTGGTGATGATGCGATCGGTGCGCCAGTCGACCGCGAGCAGCCCGAAGGCGGACAGATTGCCGGGATCGCGTGGGACGATGCACGCCGTCATGCCGAGCAGCTCCATGACCGCCGGCGATTGCGCCGGCCCGGCGCCGCCGAAAGCCAGCAGCGCGAAACCGCGCAGATCGATGCCGCGCTGGATCGTCATCTGCCGAATGGCGTTGGCCTGGTTCCAATTGGCGATCTCGATGACGCCGTGGGCCAGTTGCTCGACGCTCATCGCGCCGGGAAGCCGCTTCGCCAAGATCGCTAGTCCTTCGCGCGAACGCGCGGCGTCGAGCGCCACGCCGCCGCCGATGAGCACCGGAGGGATGCGCCCGAGAACAAGATTGGCATCGGTGATGGTCGGCTCGGCGCCGCCGTTGGGATAGCACATCGGGCCGGGTTCGGCGCCCGCGCTCCTCGGCCCGACCTTGAGGTGGCCTTCGCGGCTGATCCAGGCGATCGATCCGCCGCCGGTGCCGATGGTCTTGATGTCGATCATCGGGATGCGCACCGGATACGCGCCGACGGCGCCGCCGTTGGTCACGTGCGGCTTGCCGCCTTCGATTAGGCAGAGGTCGGTCGAGGTGCCGCCGGCGTCGAGCGCCACCACGTCGGGGAAGCCGGCGACCTCGGCGACCACCGCGCTCGCGAGCGCGCCGGCCGCGGGACCCGACAGCGCCGTCGTGATCGGCTTGCCCAGCACCTGATCGGCGCTCGCAACGCCACCGCTCGACTGCATGACGAGGAATGGCTTGTCCTTCAAGCCGGGGCCGAGCTTCTCGTGCACGCGATTGAGATAGCGTTCCATGTGCGGCTTGACGAAGGCGTCGACCAAGGTCGTGACCGCGCGCTCGTACTCGCGGTATTCGGGCAACACCGCGCAGGAGAGCGACAACGTGCAGCCGGGATAGTCCTGCGCGAAGATGTCCGCGACGCGCCGCTCGTGGGCGGGATTGGCATAGGAGTGGATGAGGCAGACGCCGATCGCGCGGACGCCTTGGTCGCGGAAGAAATGCGCGGCAGCGTGCACGCTCGCCTCGTCCAGCGGGCGAATTTCCTCGCCGCGAAAATTCAGGCGCCCGCCGACCTCGCGCACGCAATGGAGCGGCACGATGCGCTCCGGCTTCACCCAGAAATAGGAATTGCCGTAGCCCACGGGTACCGACTGGCGGGCAATTTCCAAGAGATGGCGGAAGCCGGCGGTGACGATCAATCCAAGCCCGCTGATGGGGCCCTGCAGAAGCGCGTTGGTGGCGACCGTCGTGCCGTGGGCAAGGCCGGCGACGTCGGCCGGCGAGACGCCAGCCGCCTCGAGGATCGCGCGTACGCCGCGCACGAGGCCGATCGCTGGATTAGCCGGCGTGCTCGCAACCTTGGTGACGCGCATGGCGCCGGTGCCGCCATGGACGGACACGATATCGGTGAAGGTGCCGCCGGTATCGATGCCGATCCGCAAACGAGGCTGCTGGACCGCTGGTGACATGCCGCATCGGCTCCCGAGGGGATGCAATCGACCCTGTTGTGGCCGAGATACGCTGATGCTTCAACTCCCCGGAATGAGGCCTTTCGGCAGCGAGAAGCAGTACTTCGCGATGTCTCCGGCGCGCGTGTACCAGACCCGGTCCTTGTGCTTGTGCTCGACGCAATGCTTGATGGCTTGCCGCACCGGCCGAAGGCGGAACGGCTGGCCGACGATGAAGCCGTGCAAGGACAGCGCATAGACGAGCGGCTGGCGCTCGGATTGCTCCAGCAGTTCCTCGAACTGGTCGACGATCATCTCGGCGAACTGGCGGCCGGTGTGATCGCGATGCGCCTGCGCGCCGGCATCGTTCAATTCCATCGGATAGGGCACCGAAAGCAGCTGTCCCGCGCGCGTCTGCATCCAGACCGGCTGATCATCGAGCGGCCAGTCGAGCAGGTGCGTATAGCCGGCCTCTTTCAAGAGGTCGGGCGTGACGTTGGATTCGAGTGCCCCGGGTCCCATCCAACCGGTGGGCCGCACGCCGACGTGTTTTTCGATGACCTCGGTGCACTCCTTGATGGCGCGCGCCTCGTCCTGCTCCCACATCGGCCGCAGGAGTTCGGCGTTGGTGCGGCCGTGGCCGAGCACGTCGTCGCCGCGGGCTTTGATCTTTTCGACGATCTGCGGGTAGTGATAGCAGACGCTGCTGTTCAAAAGAATCGTCGCGGGCAGTTTGAGCTCGTCCAGGATTTCGAACAGGCGCCAATTGCCGATCCGGTTGCCGTAGTCGCGCCAGGCGAAATTGCGCGTGGTCTGCTGGCCGCTGCGCACCGGGTCCATGCCGAGGCCGGCCCCGAACGCGAAATGCTCGATGTTGAGCGCGACATAGAAGGCGAGCCGCTTGCCTCCAGGCCAATTGTAGTCTTTCCGCTCGACGATCGGCGAATAGGCATACCGGGCGTGGCCGGGAAGTTTCAGCATGGGGGTACTCCATGTGGGCTCGAATTTCTGGCGGCGGGTGGATGGATCGGCGGGCCGGGGCCATTCCGGCTAGCCAGCCGCGGCAAAGCCAGGAGCCGGCCGATGGATAGCAAAATGAGGTCGCACCAAACTTAACGGCTAGCCAGAGGATGGAGATATCGCCCTATCACCATGCTGCCCGAGGTCATCGAGCAGTGCCCGAGCGGTGATGAGGTCTGCCGTAGCCCATCCTTCCGTAAACCAGTCGTAGATCGGCGCCAACAATTTCCGTGCGGCAGCACTGTGCCCCTCGTCCCGCAACAAGCCGGCTAGAGTGGTTGCCGTCCGCAATTCCCACAGTTTAGCGCCCTGCTCCCTCGCCGTCGCAAGGCTGGCCTCCAGCAGGGCGACGGCCTCCTCTGAATTGCTCGCGCCGAAGCGAGCTCGAAGACGCATGATCTCGGCCTCACACCAACGCTCGCCCGTGATGCCCACGAGTTCAGCCGCTCGGTCGAGTAAGGCGACAGCGGTGGCGACATGCCCATATTCACCCCTGAGTTCGGCGGCGCAGCCCAGGAAGAAGGGCAGCAGCGCCCAATTTTTGCTAGCGTCAAGCTGGCGAAGAGAATCTTCCATGCGCTCAAAGGCGGCCGGCTCTGGCCGCGTACGAAGTTGCGCCCAGCTATGAAAAATCGCGCCCTCGCGATTGCCTTTGAATGTTTCATACGAACTACGAACCGCGAGCAGCCGCTCAGAAAGTTCGCTCACTCGCTGGGTGTTTCTTTCCGACATTCCTTGAACGCAAGCGCGGCGCAGCGCAAGAGTTAGGCTGATGGCGTGGTTCAAAGCCTCGGCGTGCTTGACGCCTTCCAAGCTCATCGCAGCCCCGGAGTCGGGATAACCGAGTAACGTGAGACACGTGCCGAGCACGGTGCAAATGGAAACTCTTGGATCCCGCGTGCTCATTCCTCTGTTCGGACGATCGCGTTCAGCATTATATATATCGAGCACAAGTTGCATCTCCTCGCGCGCTTGCTTGAACCGACCGAGCAGCAGGTTCGCCAAGCCTCCCGCCCGTCGTGCCATGAGCAGCGCCTGAGCGTCTCCGGTTCGCTCATGTACTGACATCATCTCGCTGGCGTAGTGAATCATCTTTTCCGGTTGAGAATGAGTGAAATGATAGTTCAACATCAGGCCGTCGTAGACACCAGGTAACAGTTGCATTTCATCAAGCGTAAAGCACAGCTCACGCGCACGCTCGAACGTCACCCGGACCTCCTCGCTGCCCGAGCCCTGATGGTCGATCAGCGCGCGGCCAAGCGCTACTTGAAGGGCGAGTTCGCGGCGCTGCTTTTCGGTCGAATCCGGAAGATACGCGACTTGCCGGAGCGCCTTGCGAAGATGGCTAACCATTTCGGCCAGCGCAAAACGACCGGTCGCGTGATCTGCGGCTTTCGAGTAGTAAGCGATTGACTTTTCGGGTACGCCAGCCTCGGCAAAATGCCAAGCGATCAGCTGCGGCTCCGCGGCAACGCCGCCTACCTCCTTCTCAAGTCCCTCGGCCAGGCGCAGGTGCGTCTCCCGGCGACGGTCGCGCAGCAGCGAAGCGTAGGCGGCATCCTGCACCAGCGCGTGTTTGAAGGCATAGGTGGCGAGAGGTGGCTGACCATGCGGTATAATGATTCCAGCCTCGACCAGTTCGCCCAAAGCGTGCTCCAAGCGCGCCGTTGGCAGTAACGAGAGAGCCTGCAGCCCTTCGAAAGAAAATTCCCGGCCGATTACCGCTCCAATCTGGGCGACCTCCTTGCCGACGGGAAGCCGATCAAGACGTGCCATTAGCGAGGCATGCAGCGAAGTCGGAACCACGTCGGCCGAAAGCGAGTTCATGGGCGAGGCGCGCTCGCCATCATTGGACGTAAGCCCCTTATGCAAAACCGTTTTGGTCAGCTCCTCGATGAAGAGGGGGATTCCGTCCGCGTGCGCCACGATGCGATCGACAACGTCTTGAGGCAGTTCCTGGCCGCCAGCCACCTGTTTGATGAGGGAACCGGCCATGGGTCGATCTAGCCCACTTAGCAGCTGCACTGTGACATGCGGTCGAGTGGCCCAAGGAGGCTGCATTTCCGGACGCGTCGTGACGACCAGGAGCATCGGCACCCGCGGCACCCTCTCGATCAATCGATCGAGCAGATCAAGGGTAGTGGGATCGGCCCACTGCATATCCTCAAGTATGGCGAGAACGGTCGCCTGTCTCGCCATGTTGTCGATCTGCCTGATGATTGAGGCAAAGGTCATGGATTTCAGATGCTGTGGTGATATTGTTTTTGGCAGCTGAGCGGTGGGATGCGGAATGGAAAGCAGGTCCGCAAGAACTGCGACGTCTTCCTCAGAAGCGCTCGGCCCCAGCAATCTCGTGAACTTCTCCCATTTAGCCGCCGGCGAATCTCCGCGCTTGAGTTTGGCGGCACGTTCGACGTGACGGATCACGGGATGCAAGGGCGTGTCATGATGGTGAGGTGAGCAGAGAAAACGAAGGCGCTGATTTGACGCTACCTTGACCTTTTGCTCCAGTGCAGCGATCAAATGAGATTTTCCGATGCCGGGTTCGCCCGCGAGCAACACGACGCGCCCTTCGCCGGTCTTGGCTTTCTCCCACCGGCGCAGCAGCAATTCTAGTTCCTCCCTGCGGCCAACGAGGGACAACCGACCGCCACGTAGCGCCTCGAAACGGCTGTCGATCATGCTTTCGCCAAGCACCATCCACGCCCGTTCTGGCGCGAGACGTCCTTTCAAATTAGGCAAAACGAGCTCGCGGTACTCGAAGAGATCGCCGGTGAGGAGCCGCGTGGACTCGGAAATCACGACCATGCCGGGCTCGGCTACTGCCTGCAGGCGGGCCGCAAGATTGGGCGTGGCTCCCACCGCCGTAGTCTTTAGCGCAGAACCGGCTCCGGTGAGATCGCCTACGACCACAACCCCGCTAGCGATGCCAACGCGAGCGGAGAGCGTGCCTGGCGGTCCGGCAATCGTGTGAAGTTGGGCGACAGCGTCAATTATTGTGATGCCCGCACGGACCGCCCGTTCCGCGTCCTCTTCGTGCGCCTGCGGGTAGCCGAAATAGGCCAGAACGCCGTCCCCCATGTATCGAGCAACAAATCCCTCGAAACGGGCCACTAGGCCTGTGACGCAGCCATGATAGGCGGCAATAACATCCCTCAGCTCTTCAGGGTCGAGTCGTGCGCCGAGTGCCGTCGACCCGACTAGGTCGACGAACGTGACGGTCAGCAGGCGGCGCTCGGGCAAAACTCTGGAGGCGGAAGGTGCCTGCTGCGCGCTGGGGTTGGCCCCAACAGCGGCGCCACAGTCACCGCAGAACCATTTGTCAGGCGGGTTCTCTCTGCCGCAGGCATTACACCGCCAGGGCAGCGGCGACCCGCAGTCGCCGCAGAATTTTCCGCTGTCCAGAACGGTGGCCCCGCAGCGCGGGCAGATCATGCGATCCCCCTCTTTCGGGCGGCAGGCGGGCCCCTTTGTAGTGACGAAAACATCGGTTCACAAGCCGCAGAAACGTCGCAATGCGATCAATCCCTGCGTCGGCGAGTCGCGCGCAAACGGCTTGTCGTTGCGTCGACACGACGTCCGCTACCCATTGTTGCAAATCCGCTTGCTCCCAAACCCGGTTCATCTATTGTAGCGTCGCTGGTATCCCAATGGCTGGAGGAGTGTATGTCTAGGACGCTGAGGAAGATCATCCGAGCGATGGACCTGGCGAAGCCCAAGCTGCATAAGATTGCCAGAGAGCTCGATGTCGCCAAAAGAAAACCAGGTCGGAAAAAGAGACGAAAATCGAAGTAGGGCAACGCGGCAAAAGTGACCACCCGCGCGATGAATAGAAGTCTGCGTTGGGCGTAGATCGGTCGATGATAGTTCGGGGGAATTTATGTCTTCTACGCTCAAGCTAGCCCGGCACATCAGCTCGATACAAAAAAGACTCGATGCGGTGGCTAGACTTCTGGCCGTTCGCAAAAGACAGAAGAGCAGAAAGTCGAAGTTTAAAGGAAGAAAAAAGACTAAAAGGCGCGGGCCGCGATAATCTGCACGATGCACAGGCGAACGCTTCCGACTAACGTCAAGAGGACGTCGGTTGTGCGGCGAGTTCCGCCAATGCGCACAACGCGACTCGTCGCGGCTCCCGGACTTGAGGGTGGCGTGTGTGCCTTTAAATTGGCACCCCAGGGGTCACCGATCATCGTAGAGGCGGTTTCTGGTCGCTCGATGACATTGGCGCCCGGAGACGTCTTTCTCGCAACACCTGGACATCGGGAGTCGACCCGTTGGGTGGTGGGCGGGATCCCGAGACGTGGTCTAGTTGTGGGACGCAATTACTGGGTGCTCGCCGAAAGCGGCGTGATCGGCGATCTGGTCGGGGGCACGCCGTCCACAAAGACGCATCTCGGGCAAGCGAAATATCTGGGGGCTGTTTCGGACGATGACGGCAAAGTCATCAACATCCGGGAGTTCGCCGTCCCTCCCGCCGACGGCTTAGCCGATCGTGGAGCGCCGGTTTTTCTCATTCTTGGCACGTCGGCCGAGGTCGGCAAGACAACCGCTGGTCTTTCCGTGCTGCGAGCATTGCTGCAGAAAGGGCATAGGACGGTGATCGCATTGAAGGCCACGGGCACGTCGGGCATCACCGAGATCGTGGCATATCAGGACTACGGCGCTGCGCAGGTGTTCGACTGCGTCGATTTTGGACTGCCCACGACGTATCCATCCAACCGTAAGGGCATTGTCGATGTATTCGACAGAGCGCTCGATACCTGCCTTTCGATACCTGCCGACGCCGTTTTGATCGAATGCGGCGGCGACATGCTCGGCGCCAATGTCCCAGTCTTCCTCAAACGTCTCAAACGGAGACGTTCTCGCGCGAGGGTCATCCTCGCGGCCGCGGATGCACTTGGTGCCCTGAGTGGAACGCGAATGCTGAAGGAGATGGGGCTAACGGTAAGTCTGATCACTGGGCCTTGCACGGACACTCACACGCTGCGGCAGCGTACTGAGACGCTGTGTAGGACACCCGCTTTGAACATGGCTGGGAGAGGAAGCGAGGGCGTACCGCTCTAGGCAATCACCGTTTGATCAATCGATCCGCGCCCGCACACGTGCGCTTAGGGCCCAGAAATGGGGAATCAACGTGATTTCTATGTCCTGACAGACCTGAGCGAAGTCGTTGTGCAGCTCCTCGCTGCTCGGATAGTTCTTTATAATTTCAAAAGTAGCGCCATTTTCAAGCGTTCGCAGCGTCAATAGGTTGCCCCATTCGTCCTGCCTGGAGGCGGCGCCGGTGCGTCCCTCCACAAAAACTTGATCGATCATCAGAACTACTGCACCCGGTTGCAGCCGCGAGGCAAAATGCGAAAGGAATTCCCGTCGCCGCTCTTTGCCGACGTGAGACCACCACAGATGCGCCATGCCGGCATCGAACTTTGAGGAGAACTCGGGCAGGGCAAATGCGTCGGCCGCGCGCAATGTGATGTGGGGGCCGAGTTTTCGGGTTGCCGCGATAGCGAGCATCTCAGGGTTATAGTCAGTCGCGGTGATTGCCCTGGCGACGGCCGCCGCGGCCTCCGTCCAATAGCCGGTCCCGGCTGCGACCTCCAGAATGGTTCGACCTCGCACACGGTCGACAAGCCACGATTTCAGGCGCGTGAGATCATGCTGGCGCTCCGGAATCTCATAAAACTTGTCATATTCCCGGGCGCGCTCGCGATAGTAGATCTCCATTGATTTATCCCTACGCATGCCCCTCAGATCAGAAGGCTGGCAGCATGGTTAATGAGATCGACGTTCCCCTTCAGAAGATCGTTGCGGGTCATACGGTGAAAGTTATCGGGCGTAATGCCGAAATCTTCGACGTCATTGCCAGTTTGCGGCCCCACTCGCTGCGAACGTCGGAATGCAACTCTTAGTTCCGCTCCTTTAGGCAACCCCCTGAATGGAGAATTTGAGTCCCTCCTGAAATATTGGCGAATCTCGGTATGGGTCCTCACGTTGGCGCCCCCACCACCTGTGACGCTATCGACGCCGAGAATCTTTCCGCCATGATCCTGGAATCCAGCCGCAAAGAATTCGGTGGCACTGTAAGAGAGGGCGTTTGTTATGACGATTGCCGGGCCCGGATATCGTCGTCCAATGCTATTTATGCTTCTTTGATCGTGAGAGGGAAAACTAGCTGAGTACATCGCGCCAGTTTCCATTGAGCGTTGAATAGATTTAATCCAGGGTGACAGTCCACGGGGTCCCAATCTCAGATTGGACTTCTGCAGCTGACATAGTCGAAGAGTGCGGTGAGTATTGATAAAGTACAATCGCTCGGGGACGATCGGGCGATGTGGAGAGATGAGCTGCAAAAGGCTTTCGGCGGCCAGACTCGATCCCCCACCGTTGTCGCGGACGTCGATAATCAAGCCGTTCTGAGGAAAACGACGCTGCGTAACGAGTCTAACGAACTCGGAAACCAGCGCATCTGGATCGTCTACATCGAAGGAAAAAATGCGGATGTACCCGAACTTGCCATGAGGCGTTCGGACCACTCTGGCCCGAAAAATGTCTGGCATCAGCGACTTCGTACCCGTCATAAGGGAGCGCGGATCAGAGACGGCCGCTATCCTGCGCTCGAAATCCACAACGTCCGGCGCAAACAGGAATTTGAAGATTTGCCGCATGTACTCCGTCTGGTTACAACGACCCCGTCGCTTGACCACCGCGGCTCCTAAAGGAAATTCGGTAACCACCCAGTCGAACCGAATCTCATGTTCCCGACCGCGTCGCGTACGATATCGGACGACCACCCATTCCTCGTCGGGTGGGGGCGACATTTTGAGGGGACGTGCCGTGAGGTTGAGCAAACCGTATGCGTGCCGTGCTGCAGGGCTGTTGCCGCCGCTTTGCGCGCCCGCCATCTCCACCGCGCGGGCGATCGGAATCCCGTTCCAATACAGGAGTTCGACTCCTTTGCGAAAGCTTGATTTGGCAAAACCCGGTGCCATGTGGCTGACTATGTATTTGCGACGCTTGCGATCGAAATACGACTCAACCTTGAAAGGAAGCCAAGCTTGCGCGTCTTTATAGGGCGCCGGTAACACATAATTGGTGTGCTGATCGAACAGCGACGCGAATATATTCATCATGTCCGCATGAAAGAGTCTATCACTCTTGATAAGTGGAAGCCGCTGGCGAAGCCGCCTAAGCCCCTGCAAAGGGTCCACCGCGTACATTGCACGCTTGAGGGGGAGATGAGCGTAAAAGCCTTCGAGAAGCATTATTGCCTGATCGACAATACGTGCTCGCTCCCGTGGCGTTAGCTCTTTGGCCTTGGAAAAAAACTGGTCCAATCCGATGCCGGCTCTAAAAAGTGGCCTAACCGCCTTATGGGTCTTTTGGAGGACGGCAGTCGGAATTAATCGTTTTGCCATTGGCGTGTTCCCTCCCGGTTAAGAAGCACCGTTCGACAGATGGCTTGCTCGCCGCCACGGCTCCTAGTCGACTGATACTCCGGCAAACTCAACCACCCTGCGCCATTTCTCTGTTTCGTCGGCAATCAGCCTGCCAAATTCGCTGGGACTCATTGGCATTGGCAGGCCGCCCGCTTCCACAAAACGGGTTCGGAGTTTGGAGTCCGCGAGAGCGGTATTGACGGCTTGGTTAAGCGTGACGATGACCTCTGACGGCGTGCCTTTCGGGGCGACGAGGCCGTACCAGACGCTCGCTTCATAGCCGGGTACCGTCTCAGCAATCGCCGGGATGTCAGGCAGCGACTCCCAGCGCTTTCCCGCGGTGACACCCAGCCCCCGAAGCTGGCCCGAGCGCACGAATTCCATCGCTCCGGTCAAATTATCGAAGAGCACATGGACCTTGCCGGTCATGAGGTCAGGATAGGCGGCGGATGAGCCGCGATAGGGAACGTGCACCATCTGGACGTTGGTCATGGCCTTGAACAGCTCGCCGGATAGATGCACTGTCGTACCGTTGCCGGACGAGGCCATCATTATCTTTCCCGGATTGGCCTTGGCGTAATCGATGAATTCCTGAACGCTCCTCACCGGCAGCGATGGCGGCACCACCATCAGATTGGTAAGCCGCATTACGCCGGCTACCGCCACGGTATCGCGTAGGAAGTCGAACGGCAGTTTCTTATAAAGTGATGTCGCAATGGCATTGTTGGGGCCCATGAACAACAGCGTATGGCCGTCTGGGGGAGCATTGATGACCGCCTGGGCAGCAAGGCTTCCACCCATACCACTGCGGTTTTCGACTATGAATTGCTGCCCCAGACTGTGCGATAGCCATTCCGCCAGCATGCGCGCAACATTGTCCGTGCCCCCGCCAGCGGCGAAGCCGACGAGCAAACGGACCGGCTGGCGAGGATAGTCGTCGGCGGCTGCCGGTAGAGCGGAAGCAACAAACACTCCGGCGAAGGCAGTAAAGGCTCGGACAAGCTTCAACATGTGTCTGACATCGGGGTGGCGAGGTTTAGGATGTAAAATTGCTTATTTTTGGCAGTGTCGGCAAGTCTACTTCGCTGCGACCAAATGTGATCTATTGGGCTGCGAACCGGGACTAAGAGTTCATCGATGTGAGCAATTAAACGGACAAGCCTCTGTCTGAATGACTGATTGAGTCATCGATGCATCATGAACTGCCGCGCAGAGTTTTTCTGAAGGGATCAGCGTCGCTCATTGCTGCCTGGTTCACACCTCATATCCCGGTCGCCCGTGCTGCTCCCGTAATGGCGGCAAGCCATGATTTGATTGCAGCAGCACAGAAAGAAAGAACGGTCGTGTGGTACACCTCAGTCGACTTGCCTGTGGCGGAGAATGTCGCGAGGAGCTTCGAAACCAAGTATCCGGCCGTGTCCGTTCGAGTGGAACGCAGCGGTTCGGAGCGTCTGTTCCAACGTATCGAACAGGAGTTTGCCAGCAGCATTCATGCTGCTGATGTGGTGAATACCTCGGACGGCGCTCACTTCGTATTGTGGAAACGTGCCGGGCTTCTGCAACACTACGTACCGATCGAGGCTGCACAGTTTCTGCCCAAGGACCAATTGGATCCCGACGGCACATTCATGAGTTGGCGCGCATCACTAAGCGTGATTGCCTACAACACAAATCTCGTGAGACGAAATGAAGCCCCAAAGAGTTTTGGCGATCTTCTCGATCCCAAATGGACGGGCAGGATTGTGAAAGGCCACCCTGGATACAGTGGCACGATCATGACGGCCACCTTCCAAATCGCACGCGAACTCGGCTGGAGCTATTTTGAAAGGCTGGCCAAACAGCAGGTGCTCCAGGTGCAATCCTCCACCGATCCACCTAAGAAACTCGTGCTGGGCGAGCGTGCGGTCATGGCGGATGGCAACGAATACAACGTCTTCCAAATGAAGGAATCGGGTCACCCGCTGGAAGTCGTCTACGCCACTGAAGGCACGCCTCTGATCACGGGGCCAAGCGCGATATTCAAGACGGCGCCGAATCCGAACGCCGCTAAGCTATTCCAGCACTATCTTTTTGCGCCCGAAACGCAACAAGCCATTTGTGACGTGGGTGGGCTCCGTTCCTTCTATCCGTCGGTCAGAGAAAAATCCGGGCGAATCCCGTTACAGAAGATAAAGTTGATGAACGATGATCCGGTGGCTATCGCAGAACAGAGCGAATACATCAAAGCGCGTTACGTTCAGCTGTTTCGAGTCTAACGGTTTGGAGACATGGGATCACAATCCATAAACATACTGAGAACAGCGAACAAAACAATCTGGGAGTTCATCACATAGAGGGCGAGCCGCTTGCCTCGGGGCTAGCTGTAGTCCGGCCGCTCGACAATCGGCGAATAAGCGGATCGGGTGTGGCCGGGAAGTTCAGCATCGCGGCCCTTTCCTTTGCTCAACGTTTCGCGATTGGTAAATGCATCAAGCCGACGGGAAGCACGGGCTCGCTCGCCGAAAATGTTGGGGCATTTTTCAACGACATAGGTCCAGTCGCCCGCCCTCACACTTTGTGAGGCACTTCACACCCGTCATGAACGAACGCAAGGTACAATATCGTTGCGTTTTCCTGATGCTTGGTACCACGTGTTAAGCGCTGGAAGGGACACTTACACCTGTCTGCGAAAGGTCCGCCAATGGAATAGCACGGCACCTAGCTAGCACACTGATTCGTCATGGAGGCGATGATGCAAACGGACGCGAGGTCTTGGGAAACCCATAGTTTGATCGCGAGCGATCGCGTCGAAGGAACGCCGGTGCGCGGCACGGATGGCGCCACGATCGGCACAATCGAGCGGGTGATGATCGACAAGCTCACCGGCAATGTTGCCTACGCAGTTCTGAGCTTCAACGGCTTGGTTGGAGTTGGACAGAGACGTTTGCCTATCCCTTGGCGTCAGCTCACCTACGATCGGAAACTCGCGGCCTATCACCTCGACCTCACCGAGAACGAACTCAGCGCGATGCCCCAAAAGTCGGACATCGACTGGGGCGACCGCGGCCGTGAAATCAAACGCCGCGATGGTGACAGGCTGAAAGCCTATTGGGGAATTGCCGAAAGTTGGTGAACCTCGCCGGGATCAGGTGGTACCTCGGTATTGACCTGTGGAGGTCAGCCTCGATGCCGTGTGTGAGCTTGGTGGGCACGCCCGTTTTATGTGAAAACGCAACAATGCTATAGTTCCATCATAGTGCGAGCGGCGGGGAGATATAGAGTACTGTGCGGACGATTGCAGAGTGGCTGGCATCGCTCGGACTATCCGAATACGCTCAGCGCTTTGCCGAGAATTACGTCGATGCCAGCGTGCTCCCTGATCTCACGGATCAGGATCTAGCGGACCTCGGCGTTCCGCTTGGGCATCGCCGCAAGATGCTGCGCGCCATCGCGGAGCTTGACAGGGCCACCCTCGAACCGGCCGAAGCTGCGACCGAACCGGCGCCGCGGGATGAAGCCGAGCGACGCCACCTGACGGTGATGTTTTGCGAACTGATCGGCTCGGATACCCTCTCGGCGCAGTTGGACCCGGAAGACATGTGGGGCGTGATCGCGTCCTATCACGCCTGCGTCGGTGAAGTCGTCGGCCGCCACCACGGTATGATCGCTCGACACATGGACGAAGGCGTGCTCGCCTATTTCGGCTATCCGCGCGCGCAAGAGGATGATGCCGAACAGGCAGTGCGAGCCGCGCTTGTACTCGTCGATGCCGCAGCGAATCTCCGGACAAATGTCGATGCCGCGCTGCAGGTTCGCATTGGCATTGCGACAGGCACCGTGGTTGTAAGCGAGCTGCTGATCGGTGAAACCCCGGCGGAACAGGCAGTCGTCGGCGAGACGCCGAATCTCGCCGCGCGCCTGCAAACGCTGGCGGAACCAGGGACGGTGTTGATCTGCCCGCAGACGCGCCGCCTCACAGGGGGACACTTCGATTACCGCGACCTCGGCGCGCTCGCGCTGAAAGGATGGACCGAGCCGGTAGCAATTTGGCAGGCGCTGAGACCGACCGGGGTGGCGAGCCGATTCGAGGCGATGCACGAGACCAAGCTGCCGCCGCTGTTTGGGCGTGAAGAGGAGATCGAGCTGCTGTCACGCCGGTGGCGACACGCCGCGCAGGGCGAAGGTCGGGTGGTGCTCCTCACGGGGGAGCCAGGCATCGGCAAGTCGCACATCGCGCTCGCGCTTGGCGAGCGGCTCCAGAGCGAGCCGCACATCGCGTTGCGCTATTTCTGTTCGGCACATCATACTAACAGTGCTCTCTTTCCATTCATTGGCCAACTCGAACGCGCTGCCAGGTTTGAGCGCAAAGACTCGCCAACGGAGAAGCTGTCCAAACTTGATGCTCTGGTTGCGCGATCCACGGCGGACCCGGAACACGTGGCGGTTCTGGCCAACCTGTTCGCATTGCCGGCGGGCGATCGTTATCAACTTCAGGAGCTGACTCCACAGAAGCGCAAGGAGAAGACGTTGGCGGCATTATTGGCTCAGCTCGATGGGTTGGCAGCGCGACAGCCGCTTTTCGTGATTTTCGAAGATGTCCATTGGATCGACCCAACCTCGCTGGAGTTGCTCGTCGCCACAGTGGAGCACGTGCCGCAACTTCGGGTCTTGCTGCTCATTACTGCCAGGTCCGAATTCACGCCGCCTTGGCCGAGTTACCCGCATATGACGACGATCCCGCTCGCACGTCTTGGCCGGCGCGACGGCGCGGCATTGGTCGAGCGGGTGACCGGCGGCAAGGCCCTGCCGAAGGAGGTGATGGACGAGATTCTCGCTCGCACTGATGGCGTACCCTTGTTTATTGAGGAGCTGACCAAGACAGTGCTGGAAAGCGGGCTGTTGCATGAACGCAATGGCCATTATGTTCTCGAGCGTCCGCTGCCCTCTTTGGCCATTCCAACAACGTTGCACGCGTCGCTAATGGCGCGTCTTGATCGGCTGGTACCGGTGCGGGAGGTGGCACAGATCGGCGCTGTCGCGGGTCGCGAGTTCCATTACGAGTTGCTGTATGCCGTGGCCGGAATGCCAAGGGAGAGACTGGAAGCTGCGCTTGGGCAGCTGGTGCGGTCGGAATTGATTTTCTGCCGGGGCGAGATTCCACATTCGGTCTATGCCTTCAAGCACGCGCTGGTCCGGGACGCCGCATATGCCAGCCTCCTGAAAACCCGACGCGGCCAGCTGCACGCGGCCATCGCCAATGCGCTCGAGCAACAGTTTCCGGAGATCATGCAAACTCAGCCCGAGACGTTGGCGCGCCACCTCACCGAAGCTGGGCTGACCGAAAAAGCGATAGGATACTGGCTGCGCGCCGGTAAGAACGCGGCGCTGCGCTCGGCCAACGCGGACGCAATCGTGCACCTGCAACGCGGGCTCGAATTGCTGCAGTCGCTGCCTGACGATCCGGCGCAAAAGCAAGTGGCCCTGGAATTCGAGGTGTTGCTCGGTCAGGCCATGATAGCGGCCAGAGGTTACGCGGCACCAGAGACCATGAAGGTCCTGTTGCGCGCGAAAAAGCTCATTACCGACTCGACCGAGACGTCACTGAAGTTCGCCATTCTGTACGGGATCTGGGCATGCTACTACGTCGGTGGCCAGGCGGACATGCAGCAAGCGGCGGCTGCAGAGTTTCTTGCTGAAGCCGAACGGTGCGGCGACACGGGGACCCTCTGCCTGGCGCACCGGGCGATGGGAACAACCTACGTGACGATGGGCGAATTCGCGGCGGCGCGAAGACACCTCGAACAAGCCCGCGCGCTTCACGATCCCGACCGCCCTTCTCAGGAAGCATTTCACTATGGCCAGGATATCGGCGCGACCGTGCTGTGTTACTTGTCCTGGGCGCTGTGGCTTTTGGGATATGTAGAGCAGGCATCGGAGGTCGCCACCGACGCGGTGCGGCGTGCGGAGGCCATACCCCATCCGTTTACGTTGGTCTATACGCTTTGCCACGCCCGCGGCATGATGGATGTCTTCCGCCGCCGCTCCGAGGATACGCAGTCCTACGCGGGCGTGGTCATGTCACTGTGCGCGGAGCATGAGTTTCCATTTTGGGCCGCTGGCGGACAGATTCTCAGCGGCTGGGCCGCCACCTGTCAGGGTGAGGTGGAGGCGGGTGTTGAGGCGATAAATCGTGGACTTGGGGCCTGGCGGGAGACGGGGGCGCGCTTGTGGTTGCCGATGTTCCTAGCCCTCGAAGCAGAAGCTCATGCCAAAGCAGGCCGCAGTGAGGTCGCGTTGCAGGCCATTGAGCAGGCATTGGCGGTTTCGGACGAGACAGGGGAGCGATGGGCAGTCGCTGAGGTGCTCCGGATCAAAGCCGACCTGCTGCTCGCGCACGATCCCTCCAGAGCCGATGAGGTCGAGAACCTACTCATCAAGAGCTTAGAGATCGCGAGGCGCCAGCAAGCGCTTTGCTGGGAGCTGCGCGCGTCCTGTGACCTGGCGCGGCTCTGGCAACGTCGAGGGCGCGGCAAGGATGCACTGAAACTCTTGCGCTCAATCCACGGCCAATTCACGGAAGGGCTCGAGACTCCTGATTTGAAAGCTGCCGAAGCGCTCATGGAAAGCCTAACTGAGGATACGGTCGCCAAAGCGTAACAGAAAGCACCAATACGCCCGCGTCTCTCGTTGGGTGCGCGCCGTCTCGAAAGCGCACACGGCGCCGGGAAGCGAAAGGACCGTGATCCATCACCCCACCCTGCGTAGCGCGGCTTTCGAGCCGATGGCGACGGGCATTCCCAGCTTGCTCGCTGGACGGTGGTCGATCGCGCACGCGGCTGAGTCATCTGCGGCGTTGACGTCAGGACTGCTGCGGCTGCCGACGCGTTTTGCGACCCTCGGCATTTCAGTTGGCGTCAAGCCGTGAAACCGCGGCGTTCGCTGGGGGCGACCTCCGGCATAGCCGTTTTCTATCGCCGAAAGCGACCAGTTTTAGGGTGAAATCGACCCAATGAAACTGTATATTTTAACGACTGTGCGGGCGGACAGCTGCCACACGGCTGCCGTCCGAGGTTGGGTTGATCACAACAAAGGGGCGGAAGATGGCGCAGGCGGAGAAATCCGAGCTTCACGCATTGATGACAGAGATTAAACATCTCAGCGCGAAGCTCGACGACCTTAAGAAGCAAGTAGAACAGGATAAGGGGTCGTCCAAGGATTCAAAAAAGGCTTTGGATGGCGAGTTGGCCTTTGCTGCGGCCCTGTTGCCGCTCTGCGGGATGACGTCATTGGGTTTCGGCAATCCCCTGTTTTTGCCCTTCGGTCTGCGTCTCGCTGCCGCACGTACATTGGTGCTCCAGCGTGCGTTGGAGCGCGCCGCCAAAATCAGCGGCGAGTTGGCGAAGGCTGGGGCCGGCACGGCGCAGACGTCCGATCGCCTGGAGCAATTGTTCGACCGGATATTGGCGCGGAAGCCTGAGGACCGCGAGGCCCTGGTGAAACTCGCGCGAATTTTCTGGCGTGACGAGCGATAAGGATGTTGATTGTGCGGCCGCTTCTCCGCCGGGACCGATCGTGTCGGCAGCTCTCATGCCCGAGAGGCGCCAGCCGTTGATACATGATCAGCGCCACCGGCTGATCCAGCGCCTGCGCGGACCTGACCGAAGAGCAGTAGCAGCGCATCGTCCGCCGCATCCCGTTCGAGCGGCTAGCTTCGGCAGCCGATGTCGCAAACGCCGTATATTTCCTGGTATCGAACAAGCCTCGTTCATTACCGGGCAGATCCTCGTCGTGGCTAGGGGGATCACATGCTGAAGCCGAGCACGCCAGAACGGGCCGAAGCGGTCGTGCGGGCAGCCGTGAAGAGCCCGAAAGTGACAGCCGCATCTTCATGCGGCATTGCGATTATCGGGATCGCGTGTCGGTTTCCGGGCGCCGCGGATCATCGGGCCTATTGGCGCAACCTGTGTGACGGAATCGAGTCGCTCACCGTGTTGACGGACGAGGAACTTAGGGCCGCCGGGGTGCCCGCCGCGCTGCTACAGGATCCGTCCTATGTGAAAGCCGCCTCCATTCTCGCCGACATCGACCAGTTCGACGCGGCCTTTTTCGAATATTCGCCGGCAGAAGCGCGCCTCACTGATCCGCAGCAACGCCTGCTGCTCGAGGTCGCGTGGGAAGCATTCGAGGATGCCGGTTATCGAGCGGGAGGTTCGGCGCGTTCGGTCGGCGTCTTCGTCGGATCGGGCGGGCTGGTGAGCAGCTACTTCGCCGATCGGCTGTCGTTCTCGATCGAGCTGCCGGGGCAAACTGGCAGCCTGGCGCATATCGGCAACGACAAGGATTTTCCGAGCACCCGGATTTCCTACAAGCTCAATCTCACCGGCCCGAGCATCAATGTGCAGACGGCGTGCTCGACCTCGCTCGTCGCGGTTCATCTAGCTTGCCAAGCCATCCTTGCCGGCGAATGCGACATGGCGCTCGCTGGAGCTGCGACGGTTCGCGTGCCCCAACGTGTTGGCTATCTCAGCCGAAGGGGAGACATTCTGTCGCCCGACGGACACTGCCGCGCGTTCGACGCTGAGGCGCAAGGCACGATTTTCGGCAGCGGCGTTGGCGCGGTTTTGCTCAAAGAGCTCGACGCTGCCATTGCCGACCGGGACAATATCTATGCAGTGATCCGCGGGTCGGCAGTCAACAATGATGGCGCCGACAAGGTGAGCTACACCGCCTCGAACGTGGCGGGCCAAACCCGAGCAATGCTCGAAGCCATGCTCGTGGCAGAGGTTTCGCCCGACGATATCGGCTATGTCGAGTGTCATGGGACCGGAACGATCGTCGGCGATCCGTTGGAAATCGATGCGCTCGCCCGCGCCTTTCGAACTGGAACCGACCGAGCGGGTTACTGCGCGATCGGCTCAGTCAAGACGAATGTCGGGCATCTGGAGCAGACGGCAGGCATTGCCGCGCTCATTAAAGTGGCGTTGATGTTGAAGAACGGAAAGATCCCGGCGAGCCTGAATTTTCGAACCCCCAACCCAAAGATCGACTTTGCCGCGAGCCCGTTCTTCGTCAACACTAAGTGTCGTGACTGGCCAGCGGATCGTCCGCGGCTCGCCGCAGTGAATTCGCTCGGCCTTGGCGGGACGAACGCTTTTGTCGTGCTCGAGCAAATGCCGCCTTTCGCTCCGGAGGCCCCCGCGGACGAGTGCCAGCCCCACTTGTTCACATTGTCGGCGAAGACGGGTGACGCGCTGCACGCGTCGATCGAGCGGCACCGTTCCTGGCTCGAGGACCAACCCGTAGCCGATCTTTCCGCCATCTGCTTCACGGCAAGCAGCGGGCGAAACCATTTCGCCCATCGTTTTGCAACGCTTGTCAGCTCTGTGGGGCAGTTGCGCACGGCGTTGGCCGAAGAGTTGAAAAAAAACCCAGCGGGCGCCGATAGCATGCCGGCGCAGGGAAAAAGGCGCCGGCTTGCTTTCCTGTTCTCCGGGCAGGGATCCCAGCATCCGGGCATGGCAGCGGAGCTCTACCGCCATCAGCCAGTATTCCGTGCCGTCGTCGACCGCTGCGCCGAATTGTTGCGCGACCGATTGGAGCGGCCGCTCTTGGAGGCGCTCTTCGCACAGGGTGACGGCGCCGGCGCAATCCACGAAACAGCGTACACGCAGCCCGCCTTATTCGCGGTGCAGGCCGCGTTGACGCAGCTGTTGCGGTCGTGGGGCATCGTCCCCGACGCCGTGCTCGGCCACAGCGTCGGAGAGTTCGCCGCGGGCTTTTGCGCGGGCGTCTACACCCTTGAGGATGGGCTGCTGCTGGTAGCCGAACGCGCTCGGCTGATGCAATCCCTACCCCGTACCGGGGCGATGGCCGCCATTTTCGCGGACGAAAATACAGTCGCCGCGTCGCTCGGCGACACGGCGAACATCGCCGTCGCCGCGCTGAACGCGCCCCGCAACACCGTCATATCCGGTGAGCGCGAGGCCGTTGCAGCCGTCGCCGCGCATTTTTCGGCGCTCGGCACGGCCTCCCAACTGCTGAATGTATCGCACGCCTTCCATTCACCCCTCATGCAGCCGATCCTGGACGAGTTCCAGCGCGTGGCAGGTACGATATCTACCCGTCAACCGCAGATCAGTTGGATCTCGACCACTTCCGGCACAACGCTTACGCGGCCACCCGACGCGGGCTACTGGTGCGATCACGCGCGCGAAGCCGTTCGCTTTGAGCAGGGCATACAATCGCTGGCCAAACTTGGTGTTGACGATTTCATCGAGATCGGTCCGGGTAACACGCTGCTGGCTCTCGGGCGGCAATGCCTCGACGGTGCCCAGGCATGGCTGGGTTCACTCGGCAACACGAGCCGCAGCGACACCAACGAGATCCTGACCACCGTGGGCAAGCTCTACGTCCACGGCTACGAGGTCGACTGGGACCGTTTCAATGAGCCTTATCGCAAGAGCCGTACCTCGTTGCCCACTTATCCATTCGAGCATCGGCGCTATTGGCTAGAACGCGATGCGAGCGCGCGCCCCCGCAGTTCATATCCCCAAGAGATGAGCCTGACCGGTCAGCGCATTAGATCGACGTTACCCGAGGTTCAATTCGAGACCACTTATAGTCTCGCCCGCTTCAACTACCTCGGCGATCACCGCATCTACGGCATGCCGGTTCTGCCGTTGGCGGCCGGTCTCACGGCCTTGCGTGATGCGGCGCGGCAGCATTTCGGCACCGATCAGGTAGCGCTCGCCAACCTGCAATATCGTGAGGCGTTGGTCCTGCCGGACGACGGCGAACGCGTCGTGCAATCGGTTCTCACGCCGATAGACGGATCGACGGCGGAGTTTGCTTTGGCCAGTGTCGAGCCGGATGCGGTCGACGGGTGGCGAACGCACATGGTTGGAATGGCGCGAAAGGAGGGCTGGAGGCAAGATCATGGACGCGCTTCCGCACCGCTCGATGAAGTCAGGCTGCGCTGCCCCAACCCGATCGCGACCGAACTCTATTACAAGACGCTCCATGCAATCGGTCTCCAATACGGCCCCTCATTCCGCGCGATCGAGGAACTCAGGCGTGGCAAGGGCGAGGCGCTGAGCCGGGTACGATTGCCGTCGCACCTAGAAGCTGCCGACACTTTACACCCGGCGCTGCTTGATGCTTGCTTGCACATATATCCGGCGCTGATCGACGACTACGGCGATTTCGACCGCACCGCGCCGGAGATGGGCCATACCTATTTGCCGATCAGCATCGAGCGCTTCCGCAGCAGTGGGCCCATAGCGCGCGAAGTCTGGGTACATGCCGTGCGGCGGCCAGCGCAGGACGATCGGCAAGCGATCACGATCGATATTGCCGTGTACCGCGAGGATGGCAGTGAGGCGGCGACGCTCGAGGGTCTGTCGCTCAAGCAATTGCCGCCTCAGGCGCTGGAACCGAACGCGCGTCGGGGAACGCCGGACTGGCTCTACCAGCTGCAATGGCTTGAGCAGCCGCACCTGCCGTCGCCGGATCGGTCATCGGGTGAGCCCTCCGGCTGGCTCATCCTCGCCGACCGGGGCGGCGTCGGCGCAGCGCTCGCCGACTTGTTGACCCGTCGCGGCGGAGTCTGCCGTCTCGTTCCCTTCGCAGAGGTCGCCGGTTCCGTTTGCAAGCATTCCTCGAGTCCGGGCGATCTGTTGAAACCCCTGGCGACACCCCTCGCCGAGTTCGCGCAGGAATCCGTTTCCCTGCACGGGGTCGTCGATCTTTGGCCGCTCGACGTAGCGGCCAGTGACGTCACGTTCAGCGAGCTCAAGGAGGCGCAGAAGATCGTGGTCGGCGGCGCACTGGCGTTGTTTCGAGCCGTGATCGAAGGACGATCCCGGCCGGACTCGGCCGCTCGCATCTGGCTAGTGTCGCGCAACGTGATCTCGACGTCGCCCGGCGACGTGCCGGCGCCAGTCGCCGCTGCCTTGTGGGGCGTGGGACGCAGCGCCGCATTGGAGCATCCGCGCAACTGGGGCGGTCTCGTGGACCTTGAGGCGAGAGAAAACCCCTCGCCCACAAGTGACGCGGAGGAGCTGCTGCGAGAATTGCTGAATGGCGACGGTGAAGATCAAGTGGCGTTACGGGCCGGGCACCGATTTGCAGCGCGCATTGTCCGTGCAGATGTTCCGCCTGAGTCAAGCGTCCCATTCGATGCCGAAGGCCGTTATATGATCACCGGCGGACTGGGCGCACTCGGTGTCAAAGTGGCCGAATGGCTGGTGACGCGGCACGGGACCAAGCATCTGCTCCTCGTCAGCCGACGCGGAGAAGAGGATCCGAATGCGGCGCACGTACTCGGCGCGCTGGCCGTGTTGGGGGCCGAGGTGGTCATTCGCAAGGCCGATGTCACAAACAAACAGGACGTCCGCGCCCTGCTCGCCTGGATCAAGTCGTCGGATCGTCCGCTCAAGGGCATATTCCACTGCGCGGGTGGGCTCGATGACGGCATCCTAATGCAGATGGATTGGCAGAAATTCGACCGCGTCGCCGCCCCGAAAATTGCCGGCGGGTGGCTGCTGCACCAACTCACCCGCGAGCTCGACCTCGATCATTTCGTCGTCTTCTCCTCCATCCTGAGCCTTATCGGCTCGGCCGGACAGGCCAATTACGCCGCCGCCAACGCCTTCCTCGACGCCCTCGTCGCACATCGTCGCGGCAAGGGTCTGCCCGCGCTCGCCTTGAACTGGGGGCCGTGGGATGAGTCCGGCTTGGCGACGCTCTCGGGCGATAAGGGTCGCGCGATCTGGCGCGCGCGAGGCACCGAGTACATCCCGACCGAGCTCGGGCAGAGGGCGCTCGACCTGCTTGCCGGAAGCTGCGCCGGCCACGCGGCGATAACCCTGACGCAATGGCCGATTTTCTTTCGGCAGTTCGCCAAAGTCCCCCTCCTCTACGGCGAATTGCAAAAGGAAACCGGCGCCGGGACACCGACCGATGGCGCACTGGCGGATGCGATCTCTTTTCAGGATCGCCTAAACGAGGTGCCAAACCGCGAGCGTCGCGAACTGCTGATTGCGTTCGTACGTCAGCAGGCCATGAAGACGTTAGGCATTACCGATATGATCGACGCAACTCGTCCGCTGCGCGAGCTGGGCCTCGATTCCCTGATGTCGGTCACCTTGGTCAATCGACTGGAATCTGCTCTTGGCATCAGGATGTCGGCCGTCAAACTGGTCCAGGGACCGAGCCTCGCGCAGATCGTCGACGACGTTCTGCCCCAGCTGAATATGGGAAGAGAAGAAGCCGACGACGCGACAGCGCCGGTGTCGACCGCTGTCGCAGGGCGCTGGCTCGTCACCGCCGCTCCGCGAGCCGCCCCGCGCCTGCGTCTATTTTGTTTCCCGTTCGCCGGCGGCGGGTCAGCAGTGTATCACAGCTGGGCACAATCGCTGGACCCAACGATCGAGGTCGTCGCCATCGAGCCGCCCGGTCGCCTCGGCCGTATCAATGAAAAGCCGATTGCGGACATCGACGAGTTCGTGACCGAGCTGACGACCGAGATGCGAGATGTCCTCGATCGGCCGTTCGCGTTCTTCGGACATTGTCTCGGCGGCCTGACCATGTACGAGACCGCGCGCCGGCTCATACACACGACAGGATCGAGACCAATTCATTTGTTCGCCTCGGGGGCGAGACCCCCCGACCGGATCTTGGACCTTGGGAGGTTCGAGGAGCGACTGACGCAGGATTTGATCAAGCTGGCCGACTTCAGAATCAAGCTTCCGCCCTACGCCCAGCCCGATGATGTCTTCGCCGAGCTCGTTCGCCACTTCAACATCCAAGCAACCGAGCAGCTGCTCGGCAATCGCGAACTCCGGCAACTCGTGCTGCCGGTCGTCCGCGCAGAATTCGCCATGGCCCTCAACTATGACTTCGTCGAAGAACCGCCATGGGACATTCCGATTACCTGTTTCGCAGGGCTGGATGATCCTTATGTCACGCGGGACCATGCGCTCGGCTGGGGTCGCTTCACCAATTCGCGGCTGCAGGTCCACATCCGACAAGTTGCGCATTTCGCGGTGGTCGACGACGTGGATTTCATTCACAGCGTGATCAACCGAGAATTGCGCCGCGAATCGAGCGACCCGACTGACATGCCTGAGCGCCGGCAACCTCCCAGGATTGTCGGTCGGCACCATCCCTACGGTTCGACCAATGGTTGCTGCCCGCGAGTCGATTCCGTACACTTGAACGCCGCTACGCCTTCTCGCGGCTGATCCACCACGCAGTTCACAAGGGGGGCCAAGATGGCAAGTCCGAAATTTCGAGTCTTGTGTCTGGGCGGCGGAGCCACCAACCTCACGTTGATGTCCGGCGCCCTGCACCGGCTGCACGAAGCCGGGCTGCACAAAGAGGACAAGAGACCCAACGTCATCGCGATGGCCGGCGCCGGAGCCGTGGTCGGGCTGCACTACCTGGCGCCGAAGGGGATGAAATCCAAGGATCCTGCCGCCGCGCAGCTGGAGGCTCTGGAAAATACGGTCAATTTCGGCGTTTCCGACGCCATCTATGAAATGTTTCCGGTCAACTACAAGGTTTTCACGAAATCGGGCCCTGCCGCCGATCTCTTCAACGAGTTCTGGTCCAGCTTGCCCGAGGTGCAGGAAGCCATGCACCAGTCGAAGATGAGCGACGACGAAGCACTGCTCAGCGATTCCCTGCTATTCGCCGGCGCCGCGATCTGTCCCACCGACGTCAATTTCTTCAGCCAAGGAATTTGTGGACACGCCCAGTTCCTAGAGGAGCTGATCGATTTCGAGGCGCTGAACCGCATCGACCCGAACGACATCGAGATCGAACTCAACGCCTTCGGCATCGAGGACCATGAGATCGTTGATTTCACAAATTACGAACGCGACGCGAAAGGTAGGCCGATAACCGTCGGCAATAACAGGTTCGTTCCGAAGGCGATCACCGCCGATCACTTGCGGGCAGCGTTGGCCTTTCCGTTCTTGCACGCACCTTACAAGATTGGAGACAAGCATTATTTCGAAGGCGCGGCGATTCAGTGTCTCAACGATTATACGGTCCATGAAGCCCAAGCAATTGATTGGTTCCTCGTACTCGACCCGCTACGAAAAAACATGGTGGGCATCCCACAAAATCTGTGGGACGCGTTCGCCTTATCCATCATCATGCCCACGGCAGGTCTGACCGAGCTCGGGCGGATGATCCTTGAGTTCAAAAAAATGTTTGCGACACCGCCGCTGACCAAGACACCGCAATTCAAAGTATTTGCGGACAGCCTGAAGGCGCAAACACTAGATGATCAAAGATTATTGTCTGCGCTCGAATTGATTATGGTCCTGGCAAGCCCGGATACTCATGGCCAGCTTTATTTATCGGAGTTCAAGATTGCAGCGGAACAAGTTCCACGGGCTTGGGGTTGGTCGCGATCAAGCCTGAAGGATTTGTTTGCAGTCGGACAGCGGGCAGGAACGGATCTCGTCAACGAGATGCGACATAATCACCATCTTTGATGCGCTTCGGGCAGGCGATGCCGGCGATCGCAACACCGGCGGAGCCATTGCCGCCCGTCATCTCCGCTTTCTCCGCGCTCGCCTGGTCTGAGCTCGCTTGACCGCCGTCGCGATCGTATCGTCCTCGCCGCCGCGCTGGAGCTCCGGAAAAAGCGCCTGCTGATAGGCGCGCACGAGGTCCCCGACCGATCGGATGCTGGTGATCGAAACGAGCTTGGCAAATGGATCGACGCCAAGCTCGGCTTCCAATTCGGCCACGACAAACGCCAGATCGAGCGAGCTGAGGCCGAGCGTTGCGCTGAGTCTCTCGGTACCGGACAAGCGACCAACCTCACCGACGCGTTCTGCCAAGACCGCGCGGATTCTTCCGTGCACGATGGATTCGATTTGCGCGAGCGTCGGCGCAGTCAGCATGTGATGCCCCCATCCACCACGAGGGTCTGCCCGGTGATGAAGGACGCTTGATCGGAGGTCAGGAAGTGAATGGCGTTGGCGACCTCATCTATGCGCGCCAGCCGACCGAGCGGCGTGCGCCGAGCGATGCGCTGCTTCTGCTCCTCGGCCATATCGCTGACCATGTCGCTGTCGAAATAGCCGGGAGCGACGGAATTGACCCTGATCTGGCGCGGGCCGAGCTCGCGCGCAAGGCTGCGCGTCAAACCATCGAGCGCGGCTTTGGTCGCGCTATAGACGGCCACGCCTGCATGGCCGCGGATGGCATGCACCGAGGATACGTTGACGATGCATCCGGAGCCCTGCCGCAGCATCAACCGCGAACAAGCCTGCGCGAGCACGAGAGCTGCGGTCAGGTTCACTTCGACGGCCTCGACAATGTCGCGCGTGCGCATCGTCGGCAGAACGCCTTCCATTGCAATTCCGGCATTGTTGACGAGCACGTCGATGCGGCCCAACCGCTCGCCCACCTCCTGCACGAAGGCGCGCAACGCCTCGTGATCGCGTCCGTCCACCTGGCTCCAATGGAAATGCCGACCCTTGCGGGCACGCAACATATTGGTGATGAAAGCTGTCTTCGTCCGGCTCAGCGTCGCTACGCCGTACTCCCGCTTGAGAAACCCCGACACCAGTTCGGCTCCCAAGCCGCGACTCCCCCCGCTAACCAGCGCGACCTTTCTGGCCTGTGGCATGACCGTCGTATCCTCACGCTCTACTTACGATCCGACGTCTGTGCCGCTGCGATGCCCAATCGATGTTTGATCGCGCGATTTCTTGAAACGCGCACCGTAATGATCCTCGAGGACGACGTCGATGACGGCGGGTATTTTGTAACGCTCGAGTCGGGCGTGGCAAAATTGGCGCACGCGCCGTTTGAGCGCGTCGGGATCCTCCGGCCTGAGCGGGGTGATTTTGGCTGCAACGACCTCGCCGGTGACCGGATTGGGGTGGCCTCGCACCGTGACGTCTCTGACGTTGTCGACTTGGAGCAGAACGTTCTCGATTTCGGTCGGATGCACTTTCTCGCCGCCCACGTTTATCAGCTCCGACTTGCGGCCGAGAATGCGAATGTACTCGCCATCTCTTTCGACGAGGTCCTGCGTGTTGAACCAGCCGTCGGCATCGAACGGTGACGGCGCGTTCAAATAGCCGAGCATCGCGCTCCGCGACCTGATCCAGAGCACGCCGTCGACGATCTTGTGCTCAAACCCGGCATGGCCGAGTTTGAGCCACACGGAGCCCGAGTCGCGTGATTGGGTCGGCAGGATGCCGAGTTCCGAAAGCCCGTAGGTCTGCTTGAACCGCACCCGCGGCAAAGCTTCACGCACGACCGCAAGCGTGCTGGGGGGCATCGGCTCCGTGCCGTAGGTGACGATCTTAAGGGAGGAAAGATCATAACGCCTGATGGCGTCGGCGATCAGCAGGATGCGCAGGAACGTCGGCGTCGTCGGTAGCAGCTCGATCCGATGCGCTTCAATCGTGGCGCATACGGCATCCGGGCTGCGCTCACGTGTCGTAACGATGGTCCCGCCCTGACATAGCCCGTACAACAGCGTGTTAATGCCGCCGATATGGTCGAGCAGCAGGAAAACGAGCGTGCGATAGGCCGGCCGCGGTGCCTCGAACTTCGCCAACATCCGATTGAAATCGAGCACTGAAGCCTTGCTCTCGCCAGTCGAGCCCGAACTGAACAGAACCAGACCGGGTGCATCGCGCTCCTTAAGGTCCCGCAACAGCGGATGGCTCACGGCACGGTCGAAGTTGGCAACCTGCCATGAATCGTCGCCGTCGAATCGAACGGCGAATTGGACCTGCGCCAGCGCCATGAGTCGATTCCAGCGCGGCGCGGTTGCGGACGCCAACGGGATGATAATGTTGCGGTTCACCTGCGCGGCCAGAAGCAACGCGCACAGCTTCGGCGAATAATCGCCGCAGATTGCCAGCGTGTCTCCCGGTTTGACCCCGTGTTGCGCCAATCGGCCGAGCCAAGCATCGCGGCCGTCGCAGAGCTGGCTGAACGACCAACTCTCATTGCTCCAAATCAGCGCCGGTCTGTCCCCCCAAGATTGCAAACGCTGAGTCAACCACTGACGGCTCATGACCGCCCGCCCTTGCCGCTCTGCGTTGCCATTCAAGCCCTACTAAGCACCGCCCCTCCGCCTGGTTCGCGCGCGATCTTCGCCCCGCCCCGACGGTCTTGCTTCAAACGATTGCGTCGCCAACATTGCACAATTCCTGATATATGTCCACGGCTCGCAGCCGCATGAGTAGCAGAGCAGCATCAATCAGCGCCCGTGTGGCGCCAAGTCTGCAATGTCAGGCGACGGATCGGATGCGCGCTGGCTACAGCGGCGACGTAACCCGGCGCGGGATCGAGACGAACAATGGACCACTTTTGCGCAACGGATTGATCGCCGCCCCACGCGACCAGCCGCAGGCCGCCAGCCGGATCGAGATCAAACTCGATGCGGCCAAGATGGGCCGCCAAGCTCATGCCCAGTCCTTTGACCGTTGCCTCCTTGTGCGTCCACAACGCAAAGAATGCATCCCGCCGCGCCGTTCCCCGTAAAGCAGCCAAGGCTCTGCTTTCGGCCGGTGTGAAATAGCTTTGCACGATGTCTATGGCCTGCGGCAGGTCACGCACCTTCTCGACATCGATGCCGATCGAGTGATCGAGCCGCACTGCGAGCACGCAGCAATTGCCGCTGTGCGAGACGCTGAATTGGAGATTGGGACCGTTTGCCCGCGCAATCAAATAGGGCTTCCCATGGTGATTGCGTGCAAAGGTCAGTGCCGCTGCGTCTGCATCGGAATAGTTGGAAAGTATATGTCGCACGACCCCATGCGCTTGGATGAAACGCGTCCGATCACGCTCGAATGCGAACTGCGCGGCCTGTGCCCGCTCCTCTCGGCTCAGCGTACGCAGCAAGTCAGCCGTTGCGTCATGCCCATCGACGAGGCGGGCAGCCCACACGTGGATCTCACCGATCGATAATGCCGGACGATCTACATGGGTCATATCTTAAGACTTCGCATGTGGCGCGTGCATGCCTACGGATGCATACAAGTCCTGGATGATCTCGTTGGCGAGAGCAGCTGGCGCGGGGGAAAAGTAGAAATGCTCTCCAGGGAAAATACACGTGCGAAATTTTCCACAGGTGAAGTCTTTCCAAGACCGAAGCGAACCGGAATGCGCGACATCGTCGGCGCCGGCAAATGCGGTGATCGGACAAGTGACGCGAGCCTCGGGATCGACCGCATAGGCTGCAACGAGCGCAAGATCCGCCCTTAAGGCCGGCAGCAGAGCCGCTATGAGTTCCGGCCGTTGCATGACTGCTGCAGGCGTGCCGCCGAAACGGCCCAGAATTGCAAGCAAATCGCGGTCCGACGGCGGGCGCGCCCGGGGACCATCCGCGGCAGCGAATTTGGGACCGCCGCGGCCGGAAACGAACAGATGCACGGCGATCCGGCCGTCGACCGAGCGCAGTTGCCGGGCGGCTTCAAAGGCCACGCAGGCGCCCACGCTGTGGCCGAAAAAACCGAATGGCACTCCCATCAGTGGCTGGAGCGCATGATTCAGCCTCTCCATCAGCGCGCTCATAGACGTGATTGGTGGTTCGTCAAGACGCGCGGCACGACCCGGCAACTCCACGGGACAGAAATCCACCTCGGGAGGCATGAAGCGCCGTAACGGCCGGTAAAACGTGGCACTCCCCGCAGCGTGTGGAAAGCAGAAAAGGCGGCAACGTACGACGGAGCCTTCATTCCGAAACGGTACCCACTTGTCGAGCGTCACTGCGTCCATCGTACTCAGCAAACAGCATCATCAACAACGGCGCCGGACCAAAAGATCACTCGCGAGACTCGGTCTCAAAGGCGCTGGTCCCGCACATCGAGTTGCGGCGCCCGGCGCCGCACGGTACAGCTTTCGCACGTATGAATGGAGGGGATACGTGCCGACATTCAAGGCAATTGTGATCGAGAAGGGTGACGGCGGGCAAAAGGTCCGCCTCACCGATTTCGACGAAGCCAATCTGATGGACGGCGATGTCACCGTCCGCGTCGAATGGTCGACGGTGAATTACAAGGACGGGCTCGCGATCACCGGCAAAGCACCCGTCGTTCGCCGTTTTCCGATGATTGTCGGCATCGATTTCGCCGGCACGGTGGAATCCTCCACGCATCCGCAATGGAAGCCGGGCGACAGAGTCATCCTCAATGGTTGGGGCTTGGGCGAGACCCATCTCGGCGGCTACGCTGAAAAGGCGCGGGTCAAGGGCGATTGGCTGGTGCGGCTGCCCGCGCGCAATAGCGCGCGTGACGCGATGGCGATCGGCACCGCCGGCTTCACCGCCATGCTGGCGGTGATCGCGCTCGAGCGTCACGGCGTCACGCCGCGACACGGGCCCGTGATCGTCACCGGAGCGGGCGGAGGATTGGGCTCGGTCGCGGTGGCGCTGCTCGCCAAGCTTGGCTTTGTTGTCATCGCCTCGACCGGACGCCCGACCGAGGCGGATTATCTTAGAAGCCTGGGCGCCCGCGAAATCATAGAACGCAAGGAGCTCGCCGGCGCAGCCAAACCGCTTGGCCAAGAGCGATGGGCCGGCGGCATCGATACCGTTGGATCGACCACGCTGGCCAACGTGCTGTCGATGACCCGCTATGGCGGCGCGGTCGCGGCCTGTGGATTGGCCGGCGGGATGGATCTTCCGGCGACGGTCGCCCCGTTCATTCTGCGCGGGGTGACGCTCATCGGCGTGGATTCCGTGATGTGTCCCCTGGAACCGCGGCGGGAGGCCTGGAGGCGATTGGCGTCCGATCTCGACGCGGACAAACTCGCCGCCATGACCAGCGAGATCGATTTGTCCGGGGTCATGGAGGCCGGCCGGCGTATCGTCGAGGGAGGGGTACGCGGCCGGGTCGTGGTCAAGATCGGGTAGTGCGGGTGAACGCGTAACAAGCGGACCGCGCGAATCATTACCCAAAGCGCGGCCCGC
>Ga0318560_10000012_pt1 | contig 34132 bp, 66 predicted proteins | sample GRESIP065b5f22_FD_202537 | JGI IMG/M metagenome (GOLD analysis project Ga0318560, IMG submission 202537) | Tropical soil microbial communities from Luquillo Experimental Forest, Puerto Rico - GRE.SIPMG.065b5f22 | ecosystem: Environmental > Terrestrial > Soil > Tropical forest > Bulk soil... | reverse complement strand
AGATAGCCATCTGCTGGCGCTTCCATCTAGGGGGAAGACCCGCGCCATCGCGGCGTTGGTCGGGGGAAAGCTCGGTTAGGCGATGCGCAACAAGCCGTTGACGTTGTCGGCGGTCGGCATAACCAGTGTCAGCGTCCCGCTGGTGACCGTCTGGGTGCCGCCAAAATCGTGCACCGAGATCGTGCGGCCATTGATCGGCGTCGCGGCAGCGCCGGCCCGCTTCTCGTTGTTGTAGATGACGCCGGCGGTGGTCGAGATCGTCGCCGAGGTCCAGCTGACATTGCTGAACGTGCCGACCGCGGTGCCCGAGACAACGACTGGGGTGGTGTTGGTCATCGCCATGCCGCCCGAGCTGTAGTTGCCGCTCGCGGCGCATTCATCGGTGCCGACATTGGAGGTGCTCGGCGAGCTCGAGCCGGGCGTCCCGACATTGGTTTGCGTGTGATCAAAGGTGTGGGTCGGCGACACCTTGATCAGCAGGATCTTGATCGCGTCGGCGGTAAAGGTGCGCGAGGCGGTGGTGCTACCGGAGGCGGCGACCGACATCGTCAGCGAGACGTTGTCGATCATGTTGCCGATATAGGCCGATGCCCCGACATCGCCACCGGTGATCGCCATGCCGCGGCACAGGCCGGCGGTCGAGCTGATGCCATCGAGCAGGGTGCTGGTATGGGTCGTGCCGTTGGTCGAAATCGTGGCGTTCAGAGAGTGGTTGCCCGACATCGCCTCGGCTTTGAAGCTGTCGCAAATTCCGGTCGTGGCCATCGCTCAGGCCTCCGTCTTTGGTGTGCCGGGGACGTGGACACGCACCATCTGCAGCGCCGCCTCGAAACCGCCATGCGGTGCCAGCTCCTCATCGGTGCGCTGGAGCACGGCGTGCCCATCGGTCTGCACCGCCTTGAACAGCCGGGCCGCGGGGTGATCGGGGTGCGCGTCGGCGTACCAGCTGCGCTCGATCAGCATGATGTGGTGCATGTGCTCGTGCAGCAGGCGCTCGAGATAGGCCTGCGTCTGCGGCTTCTCGAAATGCCCGGCAAAGCTGGTGCCGCGGGCGGCGGCGAGGATGTCGTCGAGAGCGTCCGGCACATGCCCGCTGGTATCGAGATCGGCCAGCAGCCGGGCATTGCCCTCGCCCGCCAGCGCATTGCGCTCGTGTTCCTGGGCCAGCCGATGATGACCGACCAGCAGCTGCTCGACCTTGTTCTGGAAGGCGGTCGCCTCGCGGAACAGCGCCTCGGGCGCGGTCGCGGCGATATCGATGATCATCTTGGCCGTCACCCCGGCCCATTTCTCGGGCGGGTGCGGGCCGCCATTGGTGATCATACAGCCGACGTTCATTTCAACTTCTCCTAAAGGCGCTGGCGCGCGCTATTCTTCGTCGTCGTCGAGGTCGACGACCTCCCACCAGCAACGGCAATTGACATGTGGCCAATCGCCGTTGGGAAACTCGTCTTCAATCCCGATCACGCCCGCGTCGGCGTTTTCTTGGCAGTCTTCCTCGACTGCGTCGTCGTCTTGGGTAAACCACAGCTTGCCCCGCGCGACGTTGGTGCCGCGCATTGCCGTGTTAAGGCCTTCGCGCTCGGCCAGCGTTGTCTCGTTGTCGGCGATGGTCTTGGCGCGTGCGCCATTAAAGGCGGGTGCGTCGGCGATCGCGTCAGCCAGCTTCTTGGCCGTCCAGTCGCCAGCGGCGATCCCGTCGACGACGGTCGTCACCAGCATGCTCTGCGTGCGCGCTTTGAGCCCGGGGATCAGCTCGGCGGCTTCGCTCTTGGCCCAGCGAGCCGCGAGATCCGGCATCTCGTCCAAGATGGCGGGGATCTCGTCACCGTCTTCCTCGAGCGGCGGCAGCCCGAGATTGGCCCGCGCGTCGTTCCGAGTCTCCGGCACATCTCCAGTAAAGCCAACATTGCGCAGACCGTCTGCGTAGACGGGTGCCAGGTCGCCGGCGATGTCGTCCTCGAGGACCGACCAGTCGCCGAGTTCCACCTGCGCGAGCAATTCGGTGGCCCGCCGCCGGCGTTCCTCGTCGTCGGCATCGGCCATGGTCAGCTACGCAGATCGACCAGCATCTGGTCGGTCGCCGCCTTCAGCGCTTTCTTTTTGCCGCTGGTGTCGACCGACATGTCCGCCTGCACACCCGCCTGGCGGCGGTCCATCGGTTTGCCGGGGTCGTGCAAGCCGCCATCGTCGGCGCGCACGATGTGGCCGCCCATCCGCTTGATGGTGGTCGCTTCGACCGCGCTGCGGACGCCATCGACCACCACGGATTTCCCGGCGGCAAGTCGCTTCTGCACGCGGCGCTGCAATACGACTGAGGTCGCATTGGGGGCGGCGCTGTGCGTGGCGTCGCCGACCGCTTCCATCAGATCGCGCGGCGCGGCACCGCCCAGACGCAGCGTCGGGTTGTCGCGCAATTTGCCCTCGGTCTGGGCCTTGTTCAGACCGGCGAGCGTGCGCACCGCCTTCTTGACGGGCGCGCCGGCATGCAGCCGGGTAAACCCGTGCGCTGTGCAGAGGTGCTTGCAGACGTCGGTCTTGCGCGCACCGGAATGCCCGGTGATGCCGATCAGCATGATATGCTCCGAATAGAAAGGGGGGTCGCCCGATGAGTGAATTTGTTCAATCGGCCCAGCGCGAGCTGGCGCGCCTCGACCAGGACATCGACCGTCTTGAAAAGGAAGCCGAACAAAACCGCCCGCGCCGGGTGCTGCTCCGCGCATTGCTGGCCCTATACCCGGTCGGCCCGAGCAGAGTGCTGCCGATCCGCCGTCCGCCGGCTCGCGTCAGGACAACCGGGACACTTCCACAACCGCCCGTCGGCGTCGGTGCACGAACCCTACTGGTGAGCCTGACTGCGGGGCGGAAGGCCGCTCGTCAGCCCCCGCCGCGCCAAAAGGTGACCGGCGAGGAGGTTATCGAGACGCTGCGCACACTGGCGGCGGATCATCCCAACGGCGTTGGTCCGCAAAAGGTCATCGACAAGCTGCAGAAGCCGGCGGAGTACATCGACTATCCGCAGCTCCAGGTGCTGATGACGAACCTCGCTAGAAGCAACAAGATCCGCAAGCTTCGCGCCGGCCGCTATCTTCCGCCTGTCGAAGACCAACGGGTTCGAATGGTTGGCGATTCGCCCTGAGTGTGTCGACGTCGCGGCGGCGACTAGGGAAGCCGGCTATTGAAAGTGCTGCTCGAGGATGCCGAGGGCGGCGATCAGGATCCCCGAGGCGGCTTCCTGGCTGACCCGGTGGCCGCTCCAGCCCTGCTCGAGCGCCCATTCCTTGAGCGAGCGCTCCCAGCCGACGACGTGCCACAGGACAGAGCCGCCAGGTGAGCCGATACCACCGGCGGCCAGGATGGCACGCCAGACCTGGTCGCGCGCTGCCTCGATCCCGCCGCCGCGGCTGGAAGGAGCGGGTCTGCCGCCGGAGGGTAATCTGTTCATATCGCTGGCGCGCAGCGGATCGAGTTGCGCCAAGCGGAAATAGTTGCGGAAGATTTCGCCGGCCCGGCGCATCCCGGCAGTGATCGAGCCGCGCCGCTCCATGACCTTGAGCGTGTCAATGGCGCGGCGACCGGTCATACTTTCACCAGCCGTCGCCCAAGGCGGCTGTGCATCCGGTGCGAGCGGCGCGACGCGCGGCCGAGCTCGTCGCGCTTGGTGATCTGTGTCCATTGGCCGTCGGGCAACTCGATCCCGAGGTAGCCGCCAGACAGCAACGCCGGCGCCGGCGCTCTCAGGCGGCGCATTGCATCATAGGGGCCAGGCCCGCCGGTGAAGTAAGCCGGGTAGCAGAAATCGGTGAGCCGCACCGTCGGCCAGCGGTGTTTCGCATAGCCGTTGCGGTCGGCCTCGACCGCGTCGCAGACTTCCTGCAGGCAGTGATACTGACTGTAAGGAGCCGGCAGCGGCAGGATCGTGTTGGCGTCGGCATCGGCGAGCATCTCAAGAAGCTCGTGCGTCAAGTCGATCGTCCAGGCCTCGCCATATTGCAGGGCGTCTGCGGCAAAGACCTTGCCCTCGGGCGTGCCGGTGTTGTCGTCGTGATAGCCGCCAGCGCCGGGCACGTCGGTGGTGTCGAGGATGTAGAGCGGCCACATCCCGCTCGGCACCGCGTTTTTAAGGCCGGCGAAGTGCAGCGTCGCGGTATAGTGCCAGTGCGGCGCAAAATCCTCAAGGACCTGCGCCTGAAAGGCCGGGAGGCAGGCCTTGATCTGAGCATCGGTAAGAACCGTGCAGCGGTTGACAATGACGATGTCGGTCATTCAAATTCTCCGAGGTGGCGTGCGCAGTTTCCACTGGTCACCAGAGATGACTCTCAGTGGTCTCGTCATTGCGGGTAAATCGCGGTTACCGGCGGCATGGTCTTGGCGAGCAGCACCAGAAGGTCGATGACGGCGAGGCCGATCGCGGCGATCAGCAGATAGATGTTGAGCTCGCCGGCGGCGCGGTCGAGACTGCGGGCCAATTTGCGCATCGCGAGCCTCGCATGGTCATGGGTAAGGTCTTGGTCTGGCTGCGCCAGGGCCGCACGGTGGGGATCTCGCCACTGTGCCTAGCCGTAGCGTGCTATGCGGCAGCGCTCACGCTCACGCTCCTCGCCGCCGTCCTGCTCCTTTAATCCTCGGCTTAGTCGTCGTCGTGCGTCTGCAGTACCTGCACCCGCAGTTCGCTGGCGCCGGCTTCCATGGCGCCCTCGGCGTGGTGATGGCCGCTCAGGATAAAGAATTTCCCGGCGCGCTCGATCGCGGCACCGTCGAGGACCAGCGGCACCATCGCGTCACTCTGGCCGTGCTCGGCATAGATCTCGGCGTCGTGGTCGACCCGGTCACCGTCGACGACACGCTGCAGCGCGACCAGGTCGGCGGTCGGCACGGTGCGCTCGGTGTAGTGCAGCCCGCGCGCGCGGATCGTCGTCCACGAGGTATGCAGAACATCGGCGGCAGTGATCGCGTCGGCTAAGGGCAGCTCGGCTGGGCGCCGCGCGTTGTCGGGATCGACGTGGCCACCGGCCTTTGCCGCAGCGGCCTCGAAGAACCGGCAGTGGCCGTGGGGATGGATATCGCCCTCGACCAGCGTGCAGCTGTCTGGCGCACGGAACATCGTGCAATGCCGGCAGCGCTCAGCCTCGACCGGGCCGTCATCGGTGTAATCGGCCTCGTCCTGGCTGATCGTGGCGCCGGATCTGGCTAAAGCTTCTCCCAGCCCTCGAGCCGCATCTCCTGCGCCAATTGCTTGGCCACGTCCCGCGCCCGCTCGGCGAAGAAGTGCTCGAGCCTCCGCTGCAATCGGGTCTTGGTCCGGTCGAGCAAGGCTATGTTGCGGCGGCTCTCCCGCCGCTTGGCGAAGAGGGTCGTCGGCGACTTTGCCTACCCCGTCCTTGGGTTTCCCCTTCCCGCCGGCTTCGGCGCCGCCCTCGGGCTGCTCCGGTTTGGCGGTCGTCGGCTGCTTTTTGCCGCCCGCCGGTGGCGTTTTGCCGTTTGTCGACGGCGGCGATTTTTGCGGCGATTTTTGCGGCGATTTTTGCGGCGATTTTTGCGGCGATTTTTGTCCGGGCTGGGTCTGGCGCGAATTTGGCGGTTTTCCTGGCGCACCCCGGTCGTTTTGACCCGGTGCGCCGCCCGGTGGCGGCAGCATCGGCATGATCGGCTCGGGCGGGTTGAGGATGCTGTCGAGCGTCACCGGACCGGTGGCGGTCTTGAACATGATCTCGTCGCCGCCTTCAATCGGGTCCATGCCGAGCTGGTCGCGCGCCTCGTTGATCGTGTAGAGGCCGGCGCCGGCGAGGTTGACCAGCATCGTTGCCTGGTCGGTCGGGTCGATCGGCTTAATGTCGGACCACGCAAACTCGAGGTCCGGGTGGCCCATGCGGCGCTGGATCACCTGATCGACAAGCCGTTTGACCCAGCCCATGAGGGGTGCGAGCCCCTCTTCCAGCGCGGCTTCCTGCGCGGTCTCGGCGGTAGCCCGGTTGACCTGGCGGGTGAACGCGGTGGGTGGCAGCGAGAAGGCGAAGCAGATGACCCGCGCGCGCCACTCGTCGAAATCGTCTTTGAGCGGCGGTTCCTTGATCGACTGGTACTTGGCGCCCTCGGGTCCCCACAGCAGTTTGGTGCGCTCGGCGGTATTGCCCGCGAGTTTGGAATCAAACCAATCCTGGAACTGCGCGATCTGCTCACCGGTCCAGCCGTCCGGCGCATTGACCATGCCGGCGGGGATGTTGCCAGTGGTGAAGTGCTGCAGCTGCATCACGCCGCGGCGGATGCTGGTGTTGATCGTCAGCACGATCTGCTCCACCGGCGAGAACCCGTAGAGCCTGTCGGCGCGCGGATTGCGCGGGAAGTAGATCAGCTGTTGATCGGTAAACTGGCTGACGACCTCGCCTTCCTCGGTATTGGTGCGGGTCCCGTCCTCGAGCAGCACCCATGGCCGCCCGTGGATGATCTGCTCAAATGCCGGCGCTGGCGGCCGCGGCCGCCGACCGGTGTCGTCGATCAAGACCTTGATCGTGGCGCCATCAATGATGTCGAGGCCGATGATGTCACCACCGCGGTTGAGCCGCGGCTCGATCGCCGGTGCATCGGTGACCAGCACCTGGTCGATCAATTCGCGCAACCAGCTGGCAAATGGGGTGATCCCGTCCGGGAAACCCCAGAACTCGGTGAGCTGCTTGATCCGCTTATCCGAGTTGCGCGCTACGTCTTCCTCGTCGCGCGGCTTGATGGTCCATGCCAGCTTCTCGATCTGGTCCTTGCGGGTCTCGATGCACAGCCGCGTGATGTCGTCATTGGCTAAGGCCTTGAGTTCGGCAAAGCCAATCGGCTCAAACGACCGTGGGGTGTAGATATAATTTAACCCGACGGGAAAGTTGTACCTTCTGGTCCGCTCGTAATCGGGCGGCACCAGTGGATAGCCCGGCGCAAACAAGCCGCCCGACGGCTGAAAGACCGGCGCAAACTGTGTGATGTCGCCATTGGTCGCGGGACGGGGGCCACCAGCAGCACCGCCTTGGCTCCAGGCGTAGCTGTAGATCGGCGCGCCTTTGCCCGGTGTCTGTCGGCGGAATGGCGCCATCAGTGTGTTGACCATGCCGACAAGCGAGGTCTGGGTTCCACCGCGTGGCATGTCAGGTCTCGGTGTTGTTGATCATGTTGAACCACTCCACCGATCCCGGCTGCGGCACTGGCTTGGGCCGCGCCTGCTCGCGCGGTTGCGCTTCGCGTTTGGCCTGTTGTCGGTACAGTTCAAAAATGCCCTCGCCGGGCATTGGCGCGACGAGCAGATCGCTAAAGGCCCACACCAGCGCATCGACACGGTCCGGCGATTGACCCGCAGCGACGCGGTCAAGATCGGTCGTGAAGGCGCACATCTGGTCTTCGAGCGTCGGGAAGGTGCCGACGTGGTGCATGCGGCCCTGCTCGTAGAGTGCGGCCACTGGCTCGGCGCGGATCACCTTGCCGCGCGAGGCGTGCACGGCCTTGAACGAGATATTCTTGTCGACCATGCGCAGCGTCGCTTCGACCATGTCGCCGCCGTTGTTTACCTCGGCGACGATGCGGTCCGCCTTGTGCTTGCGGTACAAAGCAATGGCGGTTTTGGCCCAGTCGGTCGGCGTGTAGTGGCCGGAGCTGTCATCGAGCACGTAACCGTGCCCTTCGGCGTCTTTGCCGGCGACGATGATGCCGGTCTCGTCGGAATCCTCGCCACTACTCACGGCCGGGTCGATCGCCACGACGATGCGGACGAGCTCCGGCACGCTGCTATAGGCGGGCCAGCGCAGCTCCTCGAGCCGCGCGCGGTTCCACAAGGCGCCGGGCACGTCCTCAAGGACTTCAGCGTCGAGTTCCTGCCGGCCCAATCGCGTGCCCTCGTACTTGCGGATGATCTGTTGCAGAAAGGCTGGTGCTAGATTGTGCCGGTTCGCGTAAGTCGAACCGCGGACCACGACGGTTGTCGGGTCGGCGAGCAGCTCGCGGATGATCCGAACCGGCCTTGGTGTCGTGGTGACGACGACGCGTGGATCAGTGCCGAGACGAAGCCCGAACATCAGCATGTCCCAGGCCTCGGGGTAGCGCCAGGTGGCGATCTCGTCGCACCAGGCGAGGTCGTGCTGTGGACCACGCAGGCGCTCCGGCTCGTCGGCGCTGTAGGTCGTGGCGATCGCGCCGTTGGGCCAGGTCAGTCGCCGCTTTGACGGCTCGTAAACCGGCCGTTCGGCTTCGAGACCGATGGCGAGCAGACCGCTTTCGCCCTCCACCATGACGTCCCGGGCATCAGCTGCGGTTGCCGCGACCAGCGCGACGCGCCGGTGGCCGTGGTGGTTGACCCGATCGTGGACGTATTCAGCGCCGGTGCGGGTTTTGCCAAAGCCGCGGCCGGCCAGCAGCAGCCAAATGCGCCACTCGCCCGGCGGCGGCAGCTGCTCTTGACGCGCCCAATATTTCCAGTCGCGCGCCAGCAGGTCGCATTGCAGCTCAGTCAGTTTCCCGAGAAATTTTTTCTGCTGTGCTGGTGAGAGCGAGGCGAGCGAGCTTGCGTTCGAGATCGTCTCTTGCATGTCTGATTTCGATTGGGTCGCCGCCCTTGAGCCCGGTGTGTTTGTGGATGCTCACCTCGCTCCAGCCCATCTGGGTCTTGGCGAAGAAGATCAGCAGCGTTGCTTCCGCCCGCGGGTCTTTAATCCCGCCGGCACGCCCGAGCATGGTCGCGGCGATCCGCTGACCGGCCAGCGCCTTCAGTTTGGTCGCACCCGTGGCGATCTCTTGCGTGAAATGCTTGCGCAAGGTCTTTTCGTCGATCGGCTTGCCGCTCTCAGGGTTTTTGATGACGCGGCAAATGTCGGTTTGCGGGATGCCGAAACCGATCATGAGCTCGACATTGTCGCGCTGCTCGGCCGTCGGCTCAAAGGCACGTCGAGGCATTGGCACTGCATAAGTTGTTGGCATGAAAAAGCCGGCGGCCTTGCGGGCGCCGGCTGTCGTTTAGGCTAGTGGCGGATTAGGCCGTCTCGAGTGCTTCCGGGTGCTCGGCGAGATAGAGCATCGCCAGTCTGACGACGCGCGGGATCGCCTCGGTGCCGGCCTCGTAATGCTGGATCTCGCGCCGACTTCGGCCGAGGGCTTCGCCGGCCGCGACTTGCGTCAAGCCAAGCTGGGTGCGCCATTCGAAGCACGAGAGGGTGCGCTGTCGTCCCTGCATGAGCGGCAATCTAGCACATTGCGCACCCATGCGCAATAGCTACGCTTCAAGGCCGCTAAAACTTTTTCCGTGCGTTAACCCATTATATGGGTGACAAGCGCAACAGTTGCGCGATAATCGCACCCATCGGCACTGGAACTGCCGTGAAACCGGAAGGACACCTCAGATGACCCTGATCGCCTCCCGCGACGTCCCAGCTGGTGACAGCTGGGCGTTCCGCGACCACCGCATGCTGGCCGAGCTCAGCTACCGCAATGGCCGCTGGGTGCAGCCGATCAAGAGGCAACCCATCAGGAGTCCCAAAGCAGGCAAGTACATCGGCTTTCGCCAACGCAAGAGGAGAGCACCATGAGCAGCAGCAGCACCGAACTGACCTTCTTCCAGGCCAAGGAGATCAAGATCAGTCGCGGGTTCCCCTGCGGGTACCGCAGAGACAAACGCGACGGCTTCTACACAAGGCAGATATTGATCGTGTCTGCCGACGGCAGCGAGTTTCAGATCAACGTGCACAGCGTGACCGGGCAGGCGCAGCTGCCGGTCGTCGCGGTCGACGAGGACGTCGTCTGATGCGCGGATACGACGACTGGAAAACGACACCACCGGATGATCCGCCCGAAGACCCGGACTGCACCTGCTATCACCACGGGCGGCGGCGCCACCGCCGCGACAAGTGGTGCCCGGTGCACGGCAAAGACCCCGATCAAGCCTACGAGGAACAGAGGGACCGGAGGAGCGAATAGTAACGCCACCGCGGGCGCTGGAAACGCCCGCTTCAACCGGAAGGAACCAAACCATGACTACCTGCACCCGTACCCCATGGGGCAAGCCCGACGACAGCGAGGAATACGAGCCCGGCATCACCTGGTACTCGACGCCGAGCCACGGCGGCTTCAAGCTCGATCGCGCGCACAACGCGCAAGTCCCCGACTACATGCGCCGCGCCGGCGGCTGGTACGAGGAAGACTGCGATTGGGCGATCGTGGCCACCGTGTTCCCGAACGCCTTTCTTGAGCACGACAAAGACCCGGCGAAGACCTTCGAGACCGCGCGCCGCACACTGCGCAACTGGCTCCCGGATGCCTACGAGAAATTCTACGGTGTCGAGCTCAAGCCCGGCGAGAGCTATATCCGCTCCCAGTCACGGCAATAGTGCGTTAACCCAACAAAGGAATTGCACACGCGCAACAGTTGCGCCATAATATGACCGTGCCTCGCTCTGGAAGGCGGGACACGGAAACCGGAAGGACCAAGATGATCACACCCGCACAAGCCGCCGACGCGATCCGTCGCTCGCGCGGCCGTTTTTTTGGCTGCACCTTCACCAAGCACCAGACCGGCGAGACGCGCACCATGTGGGCTCGTTTCGCCGTCGTCGGCAACCCGAAGGGCCCGCACCGCAATCGCGACGATCTGATCGTCGTTTGGGACCACCACAAGCGCGGTTACCGCGCGATCCCGGTTGAGGGACTGACCCAGCTGCGCATTGACGGCCGGGTTGAGGAGGTTCGGTCGTCGGGGAGCCGGGCGATGGAGATGGCCGCAGAGCTGGGTGACCTGCTCTCCCGCGAGTGCCCGCTCGGAGATCTGCTCTCGTCCGTGACACGGACCGAGGGCGATCCCCTGCCATGACCCGCATTCCGATGATCGGCGACCGGCTCTATTGGGATACCGGCATTGGCGAAGGCTTTACCGGCCGTATCGTCGCACTGCAGGGCACGCCGACGAGCGGCGGCACGATGATCATTGAATGGGACGATGGGCGGATCTGGAAAAACCAGCCGCAGCGTCTACTCGACGAACCGCGCTGGTCCTACGTGTAACCCACTGCACAACCGGCAGAATTAACCCACAATTTGATTGCGAGGCGCAATCATTGCGCTATAATCCGGCTCATGAAAACAGCCAATCAAACCCCGGAGCATCCAATGACGACCGCCCGGATTTACACTTTCCCGATGACCGATCGCCACCGCTGCGCGGCTGTCGCCTTTGCCCGGCTCGACGCGGCTCAAACGATCATCAACGAGCGCCAGCTGCAGACCACGCCGCAGACCCGCCTGCACATTCGCAGTCTGCTGGGTAGCGGCTGCCCGCCGGCGAAGGCGGTCGAGATCGCGCTGAAGGCCGACCCGCAATGAACGCGGCACTGTTGTCCCGCCTCGGGCTGTGGGTGATCAGCACCGTTTGCGGCTCGTTCGGCGTGCTCTGCGTGATCGCGTCGTTTAGCAATGGCCGGCTTGGCGCGCATGCGCTGGTATTTCTCGGCACCGCAACCGCAATCCGTCTTCTAGCCTTGCAGGAAAGCAAGTGAACAAGCACCTGCGTTGGATATTACTTGGCGAGCTGGCGATCGTCATGTGTCTGGCGGCCGGCGGAGCCGGCGCCATCGGCACACTCGCCTACAGCCTATTCGAGCCGATCAGCCACGTGCTCGACCAAGTGCTGTCCTACCACTGAATTGGTGCCGGCAATCCCCGGGGGATCTCGCCAATGGAGTGTTCCACCGATGTTTCGAAAGACCCTACTTGCCGCCGCTGCTGTGATCGGCCTGGCCGGCGCCGCTGCTCTCCCGACTGGCGCCGAGGCTCACGGCTACGGCCACGGCGGGTTTTGGCTCGGCTATGGCATCGGCAGTCTTACGCGCTGCCTGGTGTTCGGTTGCGGTTACGCCCAGCCGGTCTACCCGGTCTATGTTCCACAGCCAGTGCCGGTGCCGCAATATGTCCCGGTGCCGGTGGCAACGCCGGTCCCGGCGGCACAGCCCGGGATCGCGCAAACCTGTGGCCCGTGGTGGGAAGTGATCAGCCGCGCCCGGCGGTCGGGCCGCAGCCTTACCGCCGAAGAAGCCTACGCGGCACAATACTGCAACTTTTGATCCCGCCTAATGGCCAACCGGAGCAACGCGCGCCATGAGAAGCCGACCCCAGCCGCCGCTGCCGCCATTGACCCAAGCGCAAGCGCACCGCAACCGCAGACGGTTTTTGTGGGGTTGCCTCGGTGTGCTGGTCGTCATCGCCGGGATGTCTAACCAGAACCCCGCCTCGCACAGTCAGAGCGGCGGCGACCAACGCATGCTAGGGCGACCAAAGGTCCACATCGCTTACTTTCAGTGGCGCAAAGGCGGCTTCGACAGTGTGATGATCGCCGACTTTCAGGTCGACAACGACAACCCATACAGCGTCAGGGATATCGAAATACGTTGCGACGTCAGTGGCGAGTCGGGGACGGTCATCGGCCGGCCCAGCAAAACGATTTACCGCCGCATCCCGCCTCACACGTCCACGTGGTTCATGCAGGAAAGCATGGGCTTCATCTCGTCGCAGGCTGCCACGGCAGATTGCGAGATCGGCTTGGTCACAGCCGAGCTCTAAAAGTGTTGCACGGCGCAACAATTGCGCCTATAATAAGGACAGTCAAAAACGCGGGAGCTGGATACTCCCATCGACCGGAAGGAACCCCGTGAGATCCCTAACCAACGCCGACTTGCAGGTCATCGATAACGCGCTGCGCATCGCCATCGCGGCCTATCGCTCGGATGCCGAGCGCATGACCCTCAGTGGCACGGGCGAGTTTGCCGAGCACTTTACCCGCGCCGCGGACCAGGCCACCAGCGTTCTGGCCTGCATCACTGAGGAACAAGTGCGGCGCGCACCCGACGGGCCGAGCACATGAAAGTGCCGCCCGCGATGCTGGAACACCCGGGCGGCGTGCCCGATGCCGGTGGCACTCCCGGAAGGAAAGCGCCACTGCAATCGAGACGGCAACCCTAGCGGAGACCATTATGCGCGACAACACAACTTTGCCCTGGTCCTGGCTTCGCGGCTATCGCTTCGAGGCGATCGCGGGGCTGGCGATCGTCATGTGTCTGGCGGCCGGCGGAGCCGGCGCCATCGGCACACTCGTCTACAGCCTGTTCGAGCCAATCAACCACATGCTCGACCAAGTGCTTACCTACCACTGACCGAGAAGCCAGAATGGAGGTTCGCCTCGTGACCGAAGCCGACGACCTGATGCTGATGACCAACCTCTATCCGCGTACCACCGGGCTGCCGATGGCCGTTTGGGTGGGTCCCAGCTATGGCGCGCCGCATGATGCGCGGATCAAGGTCATGCAAGTGCACGGCATCCGGATGGACCCAGGCAACCTCGCCGTCGTGGCACTCAGGCCGCGCCCGCATGTCGTCGCCGGTCATCTCTCCGCCGGCGATTTGCAAGCGGTCGGCCGATGGCTCACGCTGAACGAGACGGCGATACTCGACCACTGGAACGGGGTGACAGACGGCGCCGAGCTCGCCCAGCAATTGCGGCGGCTGCCATGAAAGCTGGTGTGCTGACCCAGCAGGCCAAGTGATGGCGGAATACGAAATGGGCAAGAGCGAGCTCTATGAGATGGTCAACATCTATCCAGCGGACAGCGGCTTGCCGATGACCGTTTGGGCCGGGCCCCGCGGCAATGCTCGGCATGATGTTCGGGTCAAAGTCAATATGGCGCACGGCAATCGGATGTCGATCGCTAACACCGCAGTCGTCGCGGTTCGTCCGGCCCCGCGCCTGATTGTCGGGCGGTTATCGGCGGCTGATCTGCAAGCCGTCAGTGACTGGTTGCGGCTCAACGAGGCGGCGCTCGTGGCGCATTGGGACGGCCAGATTTCCGGTGTCGAGCTCGGCCGGCGACTGCAGCGACGATGAGTGAACGCGAAGATACCCAGATCCTCGATTTCCTGCGCGGTCGCTTCGGCCGGCTCGACGATCGGCTCGACCGCATTGACAACAAGCTCGACGGCTGCGCCGCCTTGAGGGGCCGGCGCCCAACCCTTCCGAGGAGACCGCCGAATGACTGATCGCCTCACTCTCGCGCACGCGCTGGAGCAGGGTGGGATCGGTCGCGAAGCGGCGGAAAGCATCGCAACCGAGATCTATGACGCAATCCGCACGAACGTCGCGACCAAGACCGACCTCGGCGAGCTCGAAAGCCACCTGAAGGCAGACATCGCGGCTCTCGAGGCCGCGACCAAGACCGACCTCGCGGCTCTCGAAAATCGGATGCTGTTGCGGCTCGGGCGAATGATTGCGGTTGCCACCGGCTTGATCATCGCAGCTACCGCGACGGCAACCGGCGTTATCCTTCACTATCTGCCTCACGCGTAAGCCGAATGACCGCGCATAGGCAACAGCCGCGTTAAGGAACTGCGCTGATGCACGGCTCCGACCCCGGCGACGATCTTCCCGCCGACGTGCTGGCCGAGATCGAGGCTGACGTCGCGCGCTACCGCGCCACTCGCATCAATGCCGCCCGCAGGCGGCTGACCAAGGCCAAGACACCAGGCTTTGTCGACGTCACGCTTGCCGAGCAGGCAGCGATCGCACGGCGGTGGTTGCGCGGTGAGTCGATGCGGGCGATTGCCACGTCGCTCGATTGGGACCCGGTGTCGATCAGCAGCCTGCTGCACGACTTTACCCGGGGGTTTGTCGACCTCTTTGAGACCGAATACTACAACGACCGCTCAAGCCAGCGGGAAATCACCCAGGCAGCGCTTGCGAAGTTCGATCGCGGTGAGCCATCGTGGCTCCAGCTACGGGTCAGGCGGTATTCGCCAAGTCGTCTCGAACAACTCCGCGCCACCCGCCGCGCCACTGAGCGCGGAAGTTAACCCTCTATTTGATTGCCTAGCGCAACAGTTGCGCTATAATACGGGTCATGCAAACAGCCACCGAAACCGCCCATCAACCCTTGGAGGCTGCCATGCCCCGTTCTTCTTCTCCCTTCCGCAACAACCCGGCGAAAGCCGGCCAGCTGGCCGCACGCAAGCGGCTCTTTGGCGACTACAGCCGCTACGCGGTGGCGCCGGTCCACACCCGCTTTGAGGCGGTCGAGTGGTTCGTGTGGGACGCCCACACTTATGCGGCGCCCGATGATCCGACCCCTGCCGTGATCCGGCAGGCGCCGACCGAGGCCGAAGCCATCGAGGGGCTGAAATGATGTTCATCATCGTCACCGACCTGCGGTCCGAGCTCACCTATGTGCTCGAGACCCGCCGCCGCGGCAGCCGCAAGCTGCGCGCCTCGGTCATGACCGCGCGCGGCCGGGACGGCGACGTGCGCATCGCCTACGCCAAGGTGCCGCTCTACATCCGCCGCGCCGCCAAGGAGGCACTGCCGTGAGCGAGGCCCGTCAGGAGGCCGAACTGCTGCGGCTCGTCGAGGAAACCAAGAAATTCGTCGCAGAGGCCCACAAGCTCGAAGCCGAGCGGCAAAAGCTCGATCGCGAGCACCAGTGGTTCCCGTGGCTGCAGCTGCTGACCTTGGTGGTGTCGAGTGCCACGATCGGCGCGCTCGTCGCGCGGCTGGTGCACTGATGCGCGGTGCCCGCGACGAATGGCCGAACATGACCGCAAGGCGCCGCAAGAAACTCGTTTGGGCGGTCAAAGACTTCCTCGAATGCTGCGAGGAGGAAATCGCTGAAATCAAGGATTGGGACAATGGGCCGTCCTACGTCTGCGACCAAATGCTCGATTTTCTCGACATGAACTCTTGGACGCACGAGTGGCCGGACGGCATATGGCGCGAGGGCAAGTTCGCAGACCAGGTCAGCTGCTGTGTCCGCGCCGGCTTGGACGTCGCCAGTTCACCGTCCGCTGGTGTGCTCGGGTTTGACGTTGGCATGTTGCGCCGCATGTGGCCGCGCGGGGTTCCCGCTTACGTGCGTAATTTCTTCCAACCGCCGCTGACCAACGCCGATCCGCCGACCCTTGGAGTTTGGTTATGAGGCGCCAGGGGACAGCGCCTCTTCCGGGTATGGGTGCCGGGCAATTGGGCCGGCGGCCAGCGGTTCAGGCGTTGCCACGACGGGCACGCGCCTAGCGGCGATCTCGTCGAAGCCGCGACCATCGCCGTCCAGCGTGGCGCGCTTGCCGGTGAATTCCTGCCAGCGCTTTACCGCCACGTCGACATAAGCCGGCGCGAGCTCGATCGCGCACACCACGCGGCCGGTCATCTCAGCCGCGATGATCGTCGTGCCGGAACCGCTGAATGCGTCGTAGATCAAATCACCACTCTTGCTTGTGCGCTCGACGAGCCAGCACCAAAATTTGATCGGCTTGGGGCACGGATGTCCGTTTTTTTCCGCAAACTCGGTGTGCACAATCGCATCCGGGTGACGGCCTTCCCCTCTCGATAGCTTGGGATCTTTGCCGTAGCAAAGAATCGGCTGCCAGCAGCAAAACCCCCACGGCCCAGACCCGATGCCCGCGGGCGTGAACCACGCCATCGTCCAGGTCGGTCGAGGGTACAGTCTGTGATTTCCGTTTCCCGAAGTAACAACGACCACCGGAGCTGCAGCCGCCGCCAGCGGCATGAAACCCTCGATCAGTCGAACCAGGTTCTCTTGACTGTCGTCATATTCGACATAGTCGTTTTTCGACGTTGACGACTCGCCCAGACCGTAGGGCGGGTCAGTCAAGCACAGCGCTGCTTTTCCACAAAGGGCCCGCTCGACGTCGGTGGCCACAGTGCTGTCGCCGCAGAGCAGCCGGTGGCCGCCCTCGGGCTCGGCGGCGAATTCGGCGCCGCACTCAGCGCATCGGCATTGCACCTCGGTGGTCATGCCGCGGCGGCCCGGCCGCGGGCGGCGGCAATCTCGTCAAAGCTACGACCGTCGCCAGCGAGCACAGCGGTGCGGCCGGTGAAGTTCGACCAGCGCTTGACCGCCAGGTCACAATAGACGGGCGCGATTTCCAAGGCGAAACAGCGGCGGCCGTTCGCCTCCGCCGAGATCAGTTGCGTGCCCGAGCCGCAGAACGGCTCGTAAGCGAGGTCGCCAGGGTCGGAGAACGCGGTCACGATTTCGGTCACAAGCTCGACGGGAAACAAGGCCGGATGGGCGGTTTCGATACTCCGTGCTTTGTGTCGCATCACCCGAATGACGCTATCGGGGATTTTTGTCGGCTGCAGGCTTGCAGCGGGGTTCGAACGGCCGGTTATCGAGCCATCCTTCCTGCGCATCCCACCATGGCTGACGGCGATCTCGATATTTTCGGAAAGCTTGTCCTTGGTCTTGCGCGCCCGCTCAGCGACCCGATTGAAGTGAAAGATGAACTCGTGCGACGGAGCGAGACGTCCGTTCCAATCGCCGGGCATGCCGGGGCCCTGGTCCCAGACATACCACCCGAACCGGCGCCAGCCGGCCGCGCGCATCCATTCGATCCAGGCGACCCAATAAGGCTGCCACTCGGATTCGTGATGGACTAGGCCCAGGTTCACGAGCACCTGCCCATCGTGCTTTACCGGCAGGATCGCGAAGACGCCGGACATCAACGCGTCCCAATCCTGCGGGCCCGTCTGGTAGTTGCGCTGCTGCGCGTAGGGCGGCGATGTAAAGCAGATATCCGCTTCGTTGCCATCCATCAGCCGCGTCACGGCATCGGCCCTCGTGCTGTCACCACACAGCAGCCGGTGGCCACCTTCCGGCTCAGCGGAAAACTCCTGACCGCAGTGCTGGCACGCGCACTCGACCGTCACATCTGCCTCTTGATCGCGGCTTCGAGCGGTTGCGTCTTGCGGCAATGCGGGCACGTCACCTTGGCGCCGAGCAGCCACAGGTCACCCGTCTCTGAAACCGGGTGCTCGGGCGGCGGCGGCACATCGTCGGGGTCGGTCCGACCCTCGGTCTTTTCGGTCAGCAGCGCGTTTAGCTCGAGCTCGCCAAAACCGGTTGCCGAGAGGTTAAACCCGGCCATCTTCAACTCGCCGAGCTCGAGCGTTAACAACTGCTCGTCCCAGCCGGCGTTCAGCGCCAGCTTGTTGTCGGCGATGATGTACGCGCGGCGCTGCGCGTCGGTGAGGTGTGCCAGCTCGATGCATGGCACCTGGACCATGCTCAGCTTGCGCGCCGCCAGCACACGACCGTGGCCGGCGACGATGCCGTTCTCACCGTCGACCAACACCGGATTGGTGAAGCCAAACTCGCGGATGCTAGCGGCGATCTGCGCGACTTGCGCGTCGCTGTGGGTCCGCGCGTTGCGCGCGTAAGGGATCAACGACTCGACCGAGCGCAGCACGATCTTGTCGGCCATGGGCATGGGCATGGCGATCGGGTCACCGTGAAGTTCGAGCTGGTGCGGCCGTGCGCACTGTCCGTTTCGCGCCGACCGTCACCACATCGGCATGGGTCGGCTCGCCGCTCTTTGATAAGAGGGAAATTGGCCGGCGCCGGCGTCTACACAGCGTCGCCGGCGTGCTCGAAGAGCGGCGGTTTGCTTGGGCTTCGGGCGTATTCCGCAGCGCGGCCGCGGGCCGCGGATCGGGCTATTTTCCCGTTGGGGTCGCTGCTAGTCCCGGGTAGCTCAGTTGGTAGAGCGACGCGCTGTTAACGCGTTGGTCGGGGGTTCGAGCCCCTCCCCGGGAGCCATCTTCTAGCCCCATAGCGACTGCAGCCAGCGCCAGGCGGTGGTCAGCAAATCCACCAGCGCCAGCCAGGCGACCGCGAAGGCGAACGCGCAAAGCGCCGCGATGGCGATCCGCGTCAGCCTCTCGAACAGCGACTCAGGCTTTGCGCCGCGAATTGCTAGGCCGCTCGTTGCGCCAGGTTCGCTGCTTGAGCCGGTCGATGCGGCGCTCGTCGATCTCCTGAAATGCCTTGTCGTGTTCGTGAAACGCGTAGCCGGGGAGGCGCCACCGGTGGCCCTTGCCGTCGGGCGCGCAGTTCGACCATTCGCCAATGGTCCACCCATCAGGACGCTCGGCACTTCCGAGAACCCGCACCCAATAGAAGCCTACTTTCCGTGATTTGTCTGGCACCGCGGGCAAAAGGGGGACGGTCGGGGAGACCAACCGTCCGAGTTGCTAATCGGGGACAAAGATCCGGGGCGCCCGCTCCGGACCCTCAGAGATCCTAGTCGCCTTACCGCAAAGCGTTAAGTCGGGGTGTCAGGCGGCGGGACGGCGACGGCGAAGCGCCCGATATCATCGCAACCGGAAATGAGTGGAGCAGCATTTTGCAAAAGCGTCCGACGGCTGTCGTGGTGATCTACAGCGCCGCGACCCTGCACCTGGTCGAAGCCTTCATCATCGCCCAGTCCAAGGCGGCCGATAACTCGATCCCGATCGCCTCGCTGCTGAGCGCCTTTGCCGGTCAGCGCATCGCTCTGGCCGCCACCATGCTGCTCGCCGCGTTGTTGGCGCTCAGCGGAGCCCTCCAGCGCCCCGGGTGTCTCGCCATCTTCACGCTGATCCCGCAGCAGACCTTGCTGGTGATCACCGCGATCGGCGCGTTCGCTTACGCGTGCATGGGGCACTACGCCGACGGCTACGAACCGGCGGGCGGCGGTCTGTTCATCTTCGCCGACCAACTGCCGCGCGTGCTGTTCGCCATCGCCCACGTGGTGGCCAGCTATCAATGGTTTTGGAGCTCCGACTTGTCGCGCTCGCGCTGGAAGACAAGCACGGTCGATAAGATCCTCGCCGAGGCGAATTGGGCGTCGCTGTCCGATGACCGCGAGGACGATGTGCTGGTGATCCCGGTCGACGACATGCGCGAGATCATCAGGGGCCGGCTGTAAGACGGCCGCGGGAGCCCTAATTCAGGCGGCGGCCGCGAGCTTCTGCAGCTTGCGCAGTGGGGTGCAGGTCAGCCGCCACCCGGTCTGCACCGTGTGTGTGAAACGGGATGTGAATTCGGCCGCGGTAATCCCGAGGAACTCGAGGAGCCTCGTCTTATCGGTGCGCTGCGAGGTGCTGGGCGGGCTCAGCACGATGCGGTAGACGGCGCCTTCGACGCGCAGGTGGCCACGCCGGATCGCCTCGGCCTTCAGCGCCTCGATCGCCGCCTGATGGTCGCCGATCTCGTCGGCGAGTGTCGCCGGCGACAGCCCGCGCAGGCGCTTGGCCTCGGGTTCGAGACGCTTGGTCACTCGGGAAACCTCCGAATAAAACCTCCGGACACCGGAAACCTACTGACCCGTTTCATTCGGTCTCCGGGATAGCCACCGCGCGGACCGCGGCGTCCTTGGCCTCCAGCAGCTTGCGCAGGCTCACCGTGCGCTCCGGGCCCTCGGGCACGCTCTGCGCGATGTGATGGGCGAGATGGGCGAAGGCCTGCGAGACCGGCTTCAGGTCGTCACGCAGATGGTCGTAGGCGAAGAACTTCAGCATCCGTTCCATGGGAAACTTCCGAACGCGGCTGCCCGGTTTCGGGCAAGATTGGGGTGATCTGGCCATGCGCGGGCCGATCCCAGCGTTGGCTGTAGTCGAGGCGGACGTAGACGGCGTTGCGTTTGGCACCCGAGCCGATCGGCATGTTCGGCCGCTTCCGGTAGCTCCGACGGGCGGTCATTCGACCCTCCAGATCCGCATGTGGCCTGCCTCGTCGAAGCCGGCGGCGAACCTGCCGTAGCCGCGCTTCTTGGCGACCTGGCAGGCCGTCTTCAGGGTGGCGAGTTTCGCGTTGTCGACGCGGCGGCTCTGCCCGACCTTGAGCTCGGCGAGCTCGTATTTGTCGTTGCGCATCCATCGGCGATACCGGTCAGCTTGGCGCTGCGGCTGCGGCACCCCGTCGTCGACCTCGCCAAGCACTACCGGATCGACGCCCTGTTTGTGGTCGAGCAGCTGGAAGCCGCTTCCCCAATCGTTCCTGATCGAATAGGGCGTCGGCTCGAGAGCACGGCGCAGCTTGCCGATGAAGACGTCGATGATCTTGTAGTGCGGCGGGTGGTCCGGCTGGTCGCTGTAAAGCAGGGTCATCAGCGTGTCGGTCGACACCACCTTGTTGCGGCGGCGCCAGAGGATCTCCAGCACCTGCCAGAATTTCGGCATGATGTGCTCGCCGGCGACGGTGTGCCGGTCGTGATCAAACCACGGCGGCGGCAGCTGTTCGGCTTGGCCCGCCAGCTCAGCGCGGCAATGCTCGCACAGCGCCATCAAGCACCTCGCCGCGGGGTAGAATCTCGATGAGCCGTCCCGACACCGCCCCATTGCACGTCGGCCTCGATGACGAGGCGTTGCGCAACCTCCTGACCCGCCAGCCGGTGATTTTGCGAGCCAGCACCGGCGAGCGCGTTGCGCTCGAGGCCGGGGAGATCGACTTTGAATGGCTCGCCGAGTTCGCCACCAAGGCGGTGCGCGAGATGATCTACGGCGAGGGGACCTCATGACGACGATCGCCGATGTCGCCTGGGCCGCGCGCCACGGCCAAACCGAGCTCATCGTGACGCCAGAGGGGATGGCCGAGCTGGTCGACATCCTGACCAACGACGAGCGCTTTGGAACCCCGATCCCGCCGCCGTTTTGGCTCTATGGCGTATGGATCTGCTGCGCCGAACCGACGACCCCGGCGGCGGTGTAATCTGGAGAATCCGCCCGTCGATGACGCCGAACTGTCACCGCCAGAGGTGACACCCCCTTGATAGACGGGAAAATCAGCCGGTTGGCGTCGTCGCGGACAGCATCTCGCCGGCGATAAACACCGCGTCAGGCTGCCGCGTGCGCCAATAGCCCGCCTCCTGCCAAGCGTTGATCAGATCGGTGTAGGGCCCTTCGACCACCGAAACGAGCCGCGGATCGCCGTTGTGCAGCACACGCAGCACGTAAAACCGGGCTCGTCGCGGTGCGGGCCGGTCAGCAGTTGCCGGCGCATGGGACACTGAATTCCGTCCGGATCAGACCGGCCAACCGCTGCACGCCCGCGGTGTCGTCGTGACCGATCAGCCAGCGTGCGCCGTTGCTCTCGACCAGCACGCCTTCCGGGTGCCGCGACCAGCCGAGCACACGCGGCCAGTCGGGCAGACCCCCTAGCCTTTGCTCCTCGGCGATCGCCTCGGCGATCAACCCCGCAACCTCGGCCGGGTCATCGTCATCGTCGTCGGCGCCGACGACGATCAGGGCTGGCTGCTGTTTCATGTGAAAAAACCGTGCCGTACTTTCTCGCCGGGCTTGGCCCGGCGTGCCGTCGAACGGCGCAAACGCGTCAGCACTGGCCGGATATCGATGTCGCCGGCACCGTGTTTGAGCAGGATCGCGTTTGTCAGCTCGTCATCCGTTCCGACCGCGCCCACGGCCCGTGCGTCCTTCAGCGCCATCGCCAGCCGGCCGTTGAACTCCGCCACTTCGCGAGCATTCATGCCGGCGGCCCTCATCGGCTATGACCTCGGCCAGCGTCCGATGGTCGTGAAATACCCAGCTGACACCGGGCGGAACTTGCCGCGCCGCTCGCGGCGACTGGCTCAGCGGCATTACGCGTGGCCTTCGATGGCTGCGACCTTGAGCATGAATTTGCGCAGCGCCGCGGTGGTGTTCTTGCCCGCCTGGCGGCCGCCGACGGCCGCGCCGATCCTGTCGATCTCGCGCAAGCGCCGCTGCTCGGCGAGACTGCTTGCCGGGATGTGGCAGAGCGCGTGATGCTCCGGGCAATAGCTCGAGCCGTGTTGCTGCTTGGCACCGCACTGGTGCAACCGATCGTCGACCAGGTAGCGGCAGCCGAAGCCCCCGAAACGTCTCGGCATCGCTCCCCCCGGCAGTGAAATTCAGTGAAGTCAGTGGTCAGACGGCAGCAGCGACCCGCAGCCCGTAGCCCTTGGCTCGGGCTCGCTCACAGTTTGACTGCCCTTGATGCTGGGTTTTGGAGAAGGTTGCCGGCTTGCACGTAGACGCGCGCGACGTCGGCGCTCTTGTGCCCGGTCTGCTGCATGATGAAGGCGAGGTCGGCACCGCCACGGGCGGCCGATGTCGCAAACCCGCTGCGCAGCGAGTGACCGGCGAAGTCGTCAGGGTCAAAGCCGACCCGGCTGACCGCTCGCTTGAGGATCTTGGCTACGGCCCGGCCGACGAGACGGTCGCCGAGGCGGCCGTCGCGGGTGACGCCGACAAACAGCGCCGGCGTGGTTAATTCGCTTCTTTCGCCGAGCCACGACTCGAGGGCCGCGACCGGGCAGGTCACCGAGCTTTTGCGCGCTCGCGGGATCCCGACCTGGCGGCCGGCGCCCTCCTGGTCGGTTTTCGAGCGACGGATGGTGATGACGACGCCGGCAGCTGATACGCTGATATCGCCCAGGTCGAGCGCTACCAATTCGGAGCGTCGAAATGCGCCTGCAAAGCCCACTAGGAGCAGGGCCCGATCGCGCACCCCCGCCAACGTCGTGGTTGGCAGGGCTCGCACTACGCGGCGCAGATCTTCGGTCAGGATGGCGGTCTTGGCTTGTTGCTGGGTGCCGTAGGCTCGGCGGATGCCGGCCAGCACTCGGGCAATCGCCGGATGACCACTATCGAGACCAAGTCCCGCCGTCCGGTGTGCCGCCGTAATCGCAGCGATTCGGCGGTTGAGCGTGGCAACCTTGAGCAACCCGGCGCGGTCGCTGAGGTAGGCCCCCACCGTCGCGGGCGCGGCTGGCAATTGCCTCAACCCGGCGCGTTCGCACCAACCCGCAAAATCAGCCCAATCAGAGCGGTAGGCCCGCTCGGTAGCAGCGCTGCGTGAGCTGCGCGCAAACTCGGCCGCGCGTGCGGCCAGATCCGCGAGGTCGACGGGCAAGGCGGGCAAGCTCTCGGCCATCCCGTCCCCTCGCAAAAGCTCGACGCGGTAAAAGTTACTAAAAGTTAAGTCGTTGTATTGATTAAGGTGTTCGGTGTTTTAAGAGCCGATAAGCTTTATTATCGGCCCCTTGAAGCCCGCGCTTTTCCGGAACTTTGGTAGCTTTTCGCTCGCGCGCGCGGGGGTGTCCCGTGGTCCCGTGGTCCGGGTCGGTTTTGGCAAATTCCTGAATTTCTCGAGACCAAGAGCGCTCCAGGAGGGCCGCTCGCCGCCAGGAGACAAAACGGCAAGGCAGCTCCCCGGAACACCCTGGAACAGGGGGGAAAGACCAATCCCCCCGCCGCTTGGGCTTCACGCCGTTACAGCGGCTCGCGGAACACCAAATGCGGGTAATTCTGCTCGCAACTCAGACCGGCGCCGCGTACCACCATATCCTCGATCGCCGACATCGCGCCGAGGCAGGACGGGTGCAGTGCATCATCGAACACCCAATAGCCGCCGGGCATCATGAAGGGGCGCGCGCTGGTAAACGCGGTCGCGACGGCGTCCCTGGTATCGCAATCGATGTGGCACAGCGCGATCGGGCGGCCGAGTTGGCGCAATGCCGGTTCTGCGGTGTCGCGAAAATCGCCTCGGATCAATCCGACATTGCCAAACCCGTCGGCCAAGCGCTGCAAATCGGCAAAGCTTTCGGCGTCGTCGAAGTCGCGCTCGCGATGCCAGTCGATCTCGGGGTCGGCGCCGCCGGCGGGGATGCCGGCAAACGTATCGAACCCGGCGAGGCGTAATTTCGGCAAGAGGCGTTGCGCCAGCGCCGCGAGAAACAGCAATGACCCGCCACGGCAGACGCCGAATTCGACGATCGCGGCATCCTGATCGGCCGCGAGCAAGCGCGGCAGGTAGAATTTTACCAACATAAAGAGGTTTATCAGGCTCGGTATGCCGACCATGCTGCGCCCGATCAGCATTGGGAACGCCGCGAGGAAATCCGCATCGGATCGGCATTTGTCGAGGCCAATCGGCGCGTAGCTGCCCCACAAGGTGAGACCGCGCGCGTAGCCGTCATGGGGATTGCGGCCGCCGTGCCACGCGTCGGTGACGTTGGCCGGCAGAAACAGATCGGTGAAGATCACGCCGCCGCCGCTGACTGCGCCGACTCAAGCAGGTCCTTGGCCGCCTGGCGCTGCAGCTCCACAGCCAATTTCCAGGCGGTGTCTTCGTCTTTCGGGTTCAGCACCTTGGCGGCGCCGTAGAGATCCTTGATGTGTGGCCGGCAGTCGCGGATCTCGACCCGCACGGCGTGGTCTTTGGTCACGCCGCGACCTAGTCCGGCCGGACCGGCGGCGGTGGTGGTTCCCGGTGCCGCTTGGCCTCGGCCTTGGCTTCGGCCTTTTGGCGCCGCCTCGCCTCGCGCTGCGGTGCCCGGTCGAGCTTTTCCAATTTGCGGACCAGCTCTCGAAACTCGTTCCCCAGGCTGCCCTGCGCTCTCACGCGGCAACGGGCTCGGACATCCGCGGAGGATCGCCCAGGGTCTGCAGGTACTCGGCCAGGCGCCGACGGTCGAGGGCGGCCGCGGCCATCGCTTTCTCGGTCTCGTCGATCAGCGGTCTGGTCAGTCGCGCGATGCCGGATTTCCAGGAGCGGATCTCGGCCACCAGCCTCTCGAGCCGAACAGTGAGCGGATCGTCCGACGTCAGGTCGGCCGATACCACCCGCACCGGCCGTAGCGCCGGCGGCGGTGCGACAGGCGCCGAAGTCGGCCGCTCGTCCTCGTCCTCGACCTCGGGCCCACTATCGCGACGGATCTCGTCGCGCAGCGCGACGCTTACCGCGTCGGGGGTCACGCCGAGTTCTTCCTTTAGCAGTTTGGCTAGGTCTTTGAATTGCTGCAGTGCAACGCTGCGCTGTCCGGCGGCGGCCAAGATCTGCATCAGGCGCCGGTGCGCATCCTCGTTCAGATTGTTGAGCCGGATCAGTCGGTGGGCTGCGGCGATCGCCTCGTCATGCAGCCCGGCGGCGCTCGCGAGCTCTGAATACTTAGTTAACAGCGGGCCCAGAATGCCGGCCACGCGATCGCGCTCGCGGCCGAGCCATTCGAGCCACGGCTCGCTGGTGATCTCGAGGCCGTCGAGCAGTTCGCCACGGATCAGCCGGGTCGCTTCTTGGAGCTCGCCCAGGCGTCCGCCTTCGGCAAGCCGCTGCAGGTGCTGCAGATCGGTTTCCGCCTCGAGCCAACAGGTCTCAAAACTGCTACCCAGAGCCGCCCGGGCCGGGCCGAGACGCTTGCGCACTTCGAGCAGGCAGTTGCGCAGGCTGTGCCGCGCCTGGTTCTGGGCTTGGTACGGCCACAGCAGATCAGCCAGGCGCTCGCGGCTGACCGGGTGACCGGCCAGCGCCAGATAGGCTAGCAGCGCCCGGCCCTTCTTTGGCGTCCTGCTACCGCGGAATGTGTGTCCGTCGCTGGTGATCATCAGCGGACCAAGCACATTAACTATGATCATCGCTCACCCCCCGCCTTCAGTGGCGCCAGTTCCTCGACACACTCGGTGCGGATGCGTCCTCGTTCCTTGCCGCGCTCGCGCTCGAAGAGACCGAAATGCTCGGCGAGGGCGCGCAGGCCGGCGACAAAGTTCTGCTCGTCGCGCTGGGACTTCGCGGTACGGAGTGCGCCGCTGCGCAGAAAGATCGGCGTGATCCCCTCGACAACGACGTTCTCGACGATCAGCAGCGCCGCCAAGCCGACCTCCATCAAACAGGCCCGTGCTGCGGCGTGGCGATCGGCGAGCTTTAGCCGCCGACGCAGGTATTCCTCGGGGTCGGGATCGTCGGCCGCGGCTGGGGTGCCGGCGACAAAAACACGGAAATGGCTGACTGGTGGTGCCGGCGCAGTGACCCGGCCGACCTCGAGCAACAGCTCGACGTCATCGGGACCGAGCGCCTTTTCGATGTCGGCGCTGAGTTTGCCCCAGACCTGGCGGTGCAGCCGCGCATAGATATCGGCGGCTTGTAACAGCTCGCGCCCGTCATGGACCTCGCCAGCGCCGTCGGTGTTACGGAACAGCCCGCGTTCAAAGGCCAGGCCGGGCAGGTAGCCAAGATTGGGGTTGTGCGCGCGGTTGGTGCTGACGACCACGATAGCCTGTTCCTCTTTGGATCGAGCCGCTGCAGGTCGACAGACGATTTTCAGGTATTGCTCGGCCACGTCGGGGTCGAGCACGCGCAGGCGCTGGTAGGCGAGATAGGGGTTGTGTTCGGCTTCGTGGCCCGCCTGAGACAGTCGACCACTCGGGGTTCGACGCCCGGTCTTTCGGAACCGGCCACGCCGCCCCATGCCACCTCGCGGACACCAAAAAACCGCCGCGACGGATGACGCCGGGCGGTCTACGGGATCGTGAATTTCGTCCGCGTTTACCACAGACAACCCCGAAAAGTCAAGGAAAACCGCAGATCTTGCCAATGGCAACCATCCCGCGGTGGAGGACGTGTTTCTACGTTGACGCCGGCAGATGTAAACGACTGGTAAATCGGAGTTCCGCTCCGGGCGGTGCAATTAGGAACCTTTGGGACGCGGAGTTGGCGGGGAAATTCTGTGCCGAGGACCTTGCGCTCGTCGGCAGGTATCTGTTCGGGCCGCGCTGGCAGACCCAGCTGGCGCGCGCGCTGCACCGCACCCCGCGCTTGGTGCGGTACTGGGCAGCCGGACGCCTGGTCCCGCGGCACGCCTGCGAGCGGATCGCGGCGCTGATGCTGCAAAAGCAGGAGAGCCGGCTGCGGTTTGACAGCAGCAACTTTCTCTACGTGGTCGCCGGGCTCAAGGACCGCGAGATGAAAGAACAGCTGCTCGGCATGGGAACCCCCCTCGGCTTCACCATCGACAACCAGCTGCGCCGCGCCGCGATCCTCGGCCACCCCTCACCGCCACCGGCCCACCCGTCGCCGGATTTCGCACCGCACAACAAGATTGCCAAAAAGCCGCTCAAATCCACACCAGTGGTCGTCGTCCCGCTCACGCCCGTCGTCGTACCGCTTTCTGCGTCGGTGGGTTTAGTAGATCCGTTAGAGCTCTCATCATCGACAGCTTTGCCGAGCGCCGCAGCGGGAGGTTGATCTTCTCGCCGGTGCGCGGATTGGTGCCGATCGAAGGCCTCCGCTCGTGGCAGCGGAACGTGCCGAAGTTCGCGATCTTGACGTCACCGCCTGCGGCGATCTCCGCCGCGATCGTATCAAACAGGATGTCGATCGTGCGTTTGACCTCTGTCTTCGCCAGTTGCGTCTTGAGCGCGACATCCTCGACCAGTTCACGCATGTTCATTGGGCATTCCTCCAGTTGCCGTGGTCACTCGCCAAACCCTGGCTTTTGCTCAGTGGCCTTGACGCCGAGCAACTTGCGAAGATCCACCAGCTCATCCCGCGCTTCCGGCTTGGGCCGACCGCGAAGAATGGCTCGGGCCTCATTACAGCGCGCCTCGACATAGGCCAGCTCCTCCGGGGATTTCTCGTTCTTCATAGTTCATCCTGTGGTGGACGTCCTTTTAACGCAATCTTGCGGTCAGGCGACGGATATTTCCGGGTCGATAGGCAAATGTCACAGCCGACAGAGCCCAATTGCTCCACGATCTGACACAGCACTTCATCGATCCTGCTGTAGATGTCACTGCCGGAAAACCTGATAACAGGGAATTTGGCTCTTCTGATAATGCAGTCGCGCTCTCGGTCGTAAGCAAACTGCTCGTCGCTCGAATGGAAGTCCTTGCCATCGCATTCGACAACGAGAAAAGCCGGCGGCCCAACGTGTGGGATCCCCACGATCAAGAAATCGACCCGATAGGGTCCGATCGGGTGTTGCGCAAAGACCCAGGCTGCTGCGGCTTCCCACTCGCCCATTGAACATCGCAGCTCGTCCAGTCGCGCTTTGCTCAGGACAATGCGGTCGACGTCGCTGTCGGGATGTAACAGCGTGCCAGTGCCGCGGCGATAACCGAGATCACGGTATAGCGCGGTGACGAGCATGTGCTCGATCGGGCTTTCGACGTTGGTTTGCCACGCGTCCGCAAGTGCGCCGAAGGGGATCACCTCGGCTAGCATCTTCACCTTCTTACGCGACGGCCCGCCAACGGTTGTCGTTGGCGATGTCGCGGGTATCGTCCCAGCCCTCCCGTCGCATCTGCTCATCGACGTGATCAAACCACCATTGCTCATTGCGGTCCGGGTCGAGGCCCATCATGCCGCTTATGCGCTTGCCGCGTTCCTCCTCGGCAAAGCGGGCTACGATGTAGCGAAAGCACTTGGCCCGGCGCTGCTCCTTCTTCAGCGCTTTGATCTCCGGGCTTTGCTTCGCTGGTTTCGGACTGGGCAGCCCGGCGGTCTCGGGATTGCGCAGCGCCGCGATCAGCATCTCGGCAGGCGTCGGCGGTGCCGGTTCACGAAGGGGCGCATCGCGCCCAAAGGACCCGCCCTTATTTTTTAAAAAAACTGACTCTGTTCTCTGGCTCTCGCCTTCTTCTTCTGCGGCCGATGTGACAGTCACGGTGACGCTGGGTGTGACGCTTGGTGACGCCTGTGACGCGGCTTCGGAAAGCCCGCCATCGATCACCAGTTTCAGCTCACCTTGACGCCCGTCGGCTTTCTTTTTGGCTCGGCAACGCCGCATGCGCACCGCGCCAGGGCTGACGGGTCGAGTGTCGTCATTCGCCGCGAGCTTCGCCAGCTTGACGGCGGCCGCCCCCTGGCGCTTGGCCCAATTCGCGAGGTGGCCGTCCTTGATCATCCGGCCGATCTTCTCAAACGCCTCGAAGAGCGACCGAATGAGCTCGACCGGCTTTTTGTACCACCAGGCGAATTCCTCGAAATCGACGCTGGCGAGCGAGCCACGATCTGCGTTGCTGCTGGCCCGGCACATGGCTCGGGCGAAGCACGCTTGAGCGAGTTCTACGGTCGTCCCAGCAATCTCGGCAGCCCGCAAGAACTTCGCGTCGTCGGCAAAGTCGTGGAACAGTTTGAACCAAGTAATCTCGGTCATCCCCCTTACCCCCTAGCTGAAGTGAATCCGCGCTCCCCCCGAGCGCGGAAAAGGCGTCGAGACTTGGCTTTTCACGGCTAAGTCTCCTCCCGCTGTTGTCCCGGCGGGCCGGGTATTCAGGCCGCAATCGAAATTACACACAAAGCGACTATATTGCCGGGCTGAGCGGTGCACTTTGCATCCCCCCGCAAGGTGTGTCGTGGTCGCGGTCGCGAGTGGCGGCGCCGGCTCCAGCAACATCTCCCGCTGACCGGCGCCGCTACTTCTGTGGTCCGAGGAGCCCCCTCCGCCCCGCCCCGACGATCGCTGAAATCGGGGCCAGACCTCATCGAGCCACAGATCCGCAAGCCTCCACAGCGCATCGCTCCAGCTGGTTATCGCGAACGCGGTGAAGCCCAGCTCCGCCAATGTCTGGTAGGGGGCTTGGCCGCGCTCGGCCGCCCAAAGGCAGTGTAGCGCGGCGACGGTGAAGGCTTCGCCCACCAGCTCCCGGGCAACCTCGGGACGGTGACCCTCAAGACTGGCCAGCTCCAGCGCCAGCTTGAGCGCGCCCACTTGGTAGCGAGCAGCCGGTGTCATGAGACCTCCATTGGCGGAAACAGGTGCGGCTTGCCGACCAGCAGGTCGAGCGCCTGCTCGATCGCCGGCTCGAAATCGGCGCAGGCGACCGGGGTCTTATCGACCTGGATCTGCCAGCCACCATCGGCGTTGCCGGCCGGCATCATGCGACAGCAGCGCAAGAGTGCGATCTTCTGCGGCAGGGTGAGCCGAGACCGGTACGGCGGGCTCAGCAGCACAGCGATGTTGAGCACACCGGACCGAGGATGGGGCTGGCTCTCCCGCTGTTGTCCCGGCGGGCCGGGTGTGCGGATCTCCTCGATCACCGCGCCAGTCCAGACAGCAGTGAGCGATAGATCGGGCAGGGATGCCGGTGCTTACGGGGGTCAGTCGTGTTCCGCACGGTTCCCGTAGGCTCGAGGACTCGATCCTTGACGGCGCGCACCCACACCGCGCCCCAGGCACGAGGATGGTTGGGTGCCTCTTCGTGCTCCCGCTGTTGCCCCGGCGGGCCGGGTATCGCATCAGCCCAGCTGAACAGGTCGTCAGGCACGATTGAACTTGCTCATTCGACGACCTCCCGTGGTGGTGCCTTTGGCCAGACGTCGGCCAGGGTGGCGCCGAGGATGACCCGCCTGACGACCGGAGCCAGGAGCATGGCCGCGGCGTGTCGTTCCCGATCGCTCGACGACCGCCGGCGGCGGTTGCGCTTGGCTCGGCGCGGCATGACTTGGGCAGTTTTCATTGGACGTGCCTTTTCAGGGTTTCGTCGGCGAGGTCGGTCAGCACTTCGGCGAGCCGCGCTGGGCCCATCCTTTCCATTGCCAGCGTGTAGTAGGCCCCGAGCATGCTATCGAGCACGGTCGGCCAGCCGTATCTGAGCGACAGGCCGACGCAGGCGACCGCCAGTGTTTTGGTGACCCGGGCGACGTCCGAGACCTCGTCGTCGCTCACCGGACCCACGTTCGGCAGGTGAAGGATCTCGGCGCCTTTCATCGGGCGAGCTCCAGCTGCGGCTGGGGCAGCGCGTCGGGATAGTGGTCGTAGATCCACTCGCGAGCGCGAGTGGTAGCGCGGATGTAGGCGTCCGAGGGGTCCTTGGTGATCTCCTGGCCTTTGCGGTAGTAGCGCCAGATGTCCTGCCGGATCGGTTTGGGCAGCATGAGCCAGTGGTCGCGGCACCCCCAGTATCGCGGCTCGACCTCGACCGGGCAGCCCGGCCAATGGCAGTGGTGATTCATGCCGCGAGCCCCGCGAACAGATCGCCTTGCGCGATGACTGGTTTGCCGAGGATGCCGGTCGGGCGGACGATCGGAGTGAAGACGATCTCGAGCCGCGGCTGCAGCCCGTAGATCTTCGAGCACGCGCCATAGTTCGAGATCGCTGCGTCGTCGCGGTAGCACACCGCGCCGCAGGTGTCCTTGATCCCCTTGATGATGTTGTCGAGGTCTGGCCGGCTGGTGTGCGGCAACAGCCCGGCCTCGGCCTGCAGCCGTTTCCACTTCGGCCACGATTTCGCGATCTGGAACACCGCGAGAAGCGAGAGTTCGATCGCACCCTCGATCGGGTCGAGGCCTGCCATGGCCCGCGCCGCCTCGCTGCGCAACAGCCCATGGAAGAAATCGTCGTCGGCCGCGGTGAAGATCCGGCCGCTTCTGCGATCGCGCTCCGGCCGCTTCCAGGCCCGGGGCTGGCCGCGCAGCACGATGTGGATCGGCCACTGGTCCATCAGTGCCCCAGATCGATGCCGCAGATCAGGTTCATCGCGGCGCCTCGGTCAGTTGGATCGCACCGGCGCGTCTCGTGCAGGTCCTGCTCAGGGACGACTGGAGGCTTTAAGCGGAACCGCGCGGCGGTCATGTCTCTTCGTCCGAGTCCAACCAAAAATCGTTGTTTGTGATGAATTTCTCGATTTCCTCAATTTCCAGATCGGGAGCACCATTGTGGCCAAGACTGGCGATCACTATCAGATTGTCGATGAACGCAAACCGATCGGGATAGCCGCCGCTCGCATCCATTCGTGACGCCGACTGGCATTGAACGATCCGAGCTGCCAGCAATTGACGCTCGCTCAAATCCTCTTTGAGGAAATCGACGTCATAGCCGGGATGCAGGTAGAACACGTGGATCGATGAAGCGTCCATGCGCTGGATCTTCGGCTCAACGGCGCCGTCTGCTTCTCTTCTTCCCGAAGCGTTGTCGGCCGAAGCGTTGTCGGCCCCAGGCCTCCAACGAGTCGGCATGCTCCAGTTTCGCCCGGCCCTCTTTGCGCAGACGCGCAACGTTGTAATCGACGTCGGTATCAGTCAGCAGTTCAAGGCGCACATATTCCGGCTCTTCGAGAGTTTTTGATCGGGCGCTCGGGTAGCGCCATTGCAGCTCGGGGAAGAGTTCGTGCTGTTTTTTGCTGTCCTCGTCGCCCTGAAAGGATTTGCGGCATAACTCTCGGGCGATTTGGCGCAATTGCAGATGCGAGGCGAGATAGACCAGCGGAAGATCGCGCTGCGTTGTGTTTTTTGGATCGAGCAAAAGCATCGCTTCGGTCGCAATCCACGTGGGACTTATTCGATCCTGTGTCCGCCGCAATTCAATGACCCGGGAGACGAGCTCAACGAGCTTGTCCTCGCGTCCGCCACCCCTCGCTTCGCTCATCGGTCCCCTCCGATCAATTGCAGCCAGTCCGCCACGCGCGGCGCCAAATCGAGCACGTCCTCGAGCATTTCCGGCGTCATGGTTTCGAGAACCGAGGCGGGCTCCTTGTCGAGCAGTCCGTCGCGCTCAAAGTCGAGCAACCGCCCCCATAGCCACAGCGCCTCTGTGGTTACCGGCTTCGGTTTCGCCGGGAACGCATCGTTGATGATGATATTGGTTGTTGGCTTTCTGCCGGGGGTCGCCAGCGCAGCTTCGAATTGGTCATCCGGGATCGCCGCGAGTTTCGCCCAATCGGCGGCCTGCTGCCTCGTGACGCCAAGTTCGGCGAGTGTCTTTTGATCTTCGCCTGGCGGTCGGATTATGCGACCGCCAGGACCTTCGCCTGCTAACTGGCCGCGCGTGCCTTTGGCTTTCTGCCCAACATTGTAGAGCTGGCGCCATTTGCGCTCTGCTCTGATGCGGATTTCACAGCACTGCCGCTCGGCTTCCACATTGTGCGCTTGGTGGTAATAGTGTTCGAGCGCCGAAGCGCGATCGCGAATTCCTTTGACCTCGTCGACCTCATAGGCCTCGGCGATCGCCTGGCACATTGCGCTGTAGCGGACGAGAGTTGTTGCGCCGCCGCTGGTGCTCGCGGTTGTCATTGCGGCGCCCCCTCGCCTTTTGGCTTCTCCCGCTGTTGCCCCGGCGGGCCGGGTGTGGCGTTCGGCGCACCAGCTCTCCCGCTGTTGCCCCGGCGGGCCGGGTGTTGCGCCAATTCAGTTGCGCATCGAGTGCGCACGCCGCATGCATCGGTCTCCCGCTGTTGTCCCGGCGGGCCGGGTGTTGTGTGGCGTTCGGGCTGAGGTCGAGTTTCCCTCCCGCTGTTGCCCCGGCGGGCCGGGTGCGTCTGAGCCTCCCGCTGTTGCCCCGGCGGGCCGGGTGTTGGCGACATAGCGGCCGGTCTACTCCCGCTGTTGCCCCGGCGGGCCGGGTGTTGCGTGGCGTTCGGCGCACCAGCTCTCCCGCTGTTGACCCGGCGGGCCGGGGACAAGGTCAGGGCAATAGCGGGAGAGGTGAATGACCGACGGCGCATGCTCCCGCTGTTGCCCCGGCGGGCCGGGTGTGGCGACTGATCAGTCATCGCGGAGGTGTGCCTCCCGCTGTTGCCCTGGCGGGCCAGGTGTTGTCGACTGCGCACCGGCAC
>Ga0318560_10000007_pt1 | contig 42431 bp, 36 predicted proteins | sample GRESIP065b5f22_FD_202537 | JGI IMG/M metagenome (GOLD analysis project Ga0318560, IMG submission 202537) | Tropical soil microbial communities from Luquillo Experimental Forest, Puerto Rico - GRE.SIPMG.065b5f22 | ecosystem: Environmental > Terrestrial > Soil > Tropical forest > Bulk soil... | reverse complement strand
GCGGCAGTAGTGCGGCGCTATGGCGGCACGGTGGATAAGTTCACTGGCGACGGGATCATGGCGGTGTTCGGCGCGCCTGCTGCTTTGGAGGATCACGCGCTGCGGGCGTGTTTGGCCGCGCTCGGTATTCAGGATGAGGCTACGCGGCTTGCGGCCGAGGTTGAGCGCCGCGACAGTGTGGACCTGCACCTGCGGGTGGGACTGAACTCGGGGCAGGTGATCACCGGTGAGATCGGTTCGGGTGCTTTGGGTTACACCGCGGTTGGTGAGCAAGTGGGGATGGCGCAGCGGATGGAGTCGGTGGCGCCGCCGGGCGGGGTAATGCTCAGTGAATCCACCGCGCGGCTGGTGGAGGGCGCGGGGGTGCTGGGGGAGCCGGAGGTGGTGCGCATCAAAGGCGCCGACGATCCGGTGCCGGCGCGCCGGTTGCTCAGCGTGGCCCAACGCCGGTGGATAGACCGAGTCGAGTCGACTTTCGTTGGGCGGCGCTGGGAAATGAGCACCGTCGCGGCTCTCTTGGACCAGGCGATCAGCGGAAAGGGGTGTGTGGTCGGCGTGGTCGGCCCGCCCGGCATCGGCAAGAGCCGCACTGTGCGCGAGACGACCGCTCTGGCGATGCGGGACGGCATCGCGGTGTTCACCAGCTACTGCGAATCGCACACTACCGACATCGCGTTTCGTGCGGTGGCGGGGCTGTTGCGCGCGGCCCTGGGGATCAGCGAGCTGGATCAGGTGGCGGCGCGGGCCCGGGTGCAGTGCCAACTTCCGGATGCCGACAGCGAGGATCTCGTCTTGTTAGACGATCTGCTGGGCATCGCAGATCCAACCGGTGCGTTGCCGCAGATCGACCCGGATGCCCGGCGCCGCCGGCTGACTGCACTGCTCAACACCGCGTCGCTGGCGCGCAGCAGCCCGGCGGTTTATGTCATCGAGGACGTGCACTGGATCGACGAGGCCAGTGAGTCGATGCTGGCCGACTTCCTTTCGGTCGTTCCCCGGACTCGCTCGCTGGTGTTGATTACCTACCGACCCGAGTATGAGGGGGTACTTGCCCACACCCATCGATCGCAGACGATTGCTTTAGAGCCGTTGGAGGATTCGCAGATTGCGGCGCTTGCGGCCGAGCTGCTCGGAGGGCACCCCTCGGTTACGGGGGTGGCCGACATTATCGCCGCGCGCGCCGCGGGCAACCCCTTTTTCGCCCAGGAGATCGTTCGTGATCTGGTAGAACGTGGTGTGCTGGGCGGCCAGCGCGGGGCCTACGTGTGCGACGGCGAGCTGGCCGGCGTGAGCGTGCCGGCCACCTTGCAGGCCGCGATTGGCGCGCGCATCGACCGCCTCGACCCGCGTGCCAAGCGCACACTGGGCGCCGCGGCGGTGATCGGGTCTCGTTTCAGCCCTGATCTGTTGGCTGCCTTGCAGATTGAGCCGGTGCTTGATGACCTCCTTCGGGCGGAGCTGATCGATCAGATCGTGTTCACTCCGCGCGCCGAGTATGCGTTTCGGCATCCGCTGATCCGCGCGGTGGCCTACGAATCCCAGCTGAAATCCGAACGCGCCCAAATGCATCGGCGGCTGGCCGCCGCGATCGAAGCTCGTGAGCCGCAATCGATCGACGCCAACGCGGCGCTGATCGCCGAACATCTCGAGGCCGCCGGTGATCGGCACGCCGCCTATCAATGGCACATGCGCGCGGCAACCTGGGCGACCAACCGCGACATCGCCGCGGCGCGACTGAGCTGGGAGCGCGCCACAAGGATCGCCGACGCGTTACCCGTCGATGACCCGCAGCGAGCAGCCATGCGCATCGCCCCTCGCACCATGGTGTGCGGGATCGCCTGGCGAGTCTATGAACATGTGGCCGGCGCCCGTTTCGACGAATTGCGGCAGTTGTGCAGCGCCGCCGGGGACATGGCGTCACTGGCCATCGCCATGGCGGGGCTGGTGATGGATCACACGTATAAAGACCGGATGCGCGAGGCGTCGCAGCTGGCATCGGAAGCCATGGCCCTCATCGAGTCGGTCGGTGATCCGACCTTGACGGTGGGGCTGTCACTCGCGTCGATTTACGCCAAAATTATGAACGCCGAGTGGCCTGAGGTGCTGCGGTGGTCACAGCGAGTCATCGACCTGGCCCACGGTGATCCGTCTAAAGGCAACCTGATTTTCGGGTCTCCGTTAGCGCTCGCCTTTGCGCAGCGGGCTATTGGCCGCTTTTGCGTGGGTCTTCGCGGATGGCGCGACGACCTGCGCCAGGGCCTGGCCATGGCACGCAGCGCCGACCCCATGTCCTACGCCACGGTCGTCGCCTACGTCTACTTCCCGGGGATACCCTTTGGCGTGCTGGGGCCTGACGATTCCGCGGTGCGCGAGATTGAGGATGCGCTACGGATTGCCGAACGATCCGGTGATGATTTCGCGTTGGCCGTCGCGCGGGTGACGCTGGGCGTTGCGCTGGTGCACCGCCCAGCGGCCACGGATTGTGACCGCGGACAGATGCTGCTGGCCGAGCTCAGCGAGGTGTTCGTACGGCGCGGACACCTCCTAGGCGAGTTACCGATCGTCAACGTGTACTCGGCGCGTGAGAAGGCGAGGTGTGGAGATCGCGATGAGGCCATACCGCTCATGCGCGCCGCCGTCGACCATCGGTTCCGCGAGGGACGGCTGCTGGCCTATGGCATTCCAGCGACTGGTGTTCTGGTGGAGACACTGCTCGATCGCGGCGCCGAGGGTGACGTGGCCGAAGCGGAGGCCGCGATCGAGCGCCTGGCGGCGGCGCCGAGCGACGACGGTCTGGTTGTGCGCGACATCTGGCTGCTGCGGCTACACGCTCTGCTGGCGCGGGCCCACGGCGATGAAGGGGCTTATGGCGATTTTCGGGATCGCTACCGCGACATGGCGAGAACGCTTGGCTTCGAGGGGCATATCGCGTGGGCCGAGGCGATGCCATGACGGCGGGCTTGGTTTGTGGGGTGTGCGGTTCTGGGCTGCCGCCAAACTCCAAGTTTTGCAATGAATGTGGGCCGGCCGTCGCGGCATCGGCCGAACCGGCGGGGTACAAACTGGTGACGGTGCTGTTCGCCGACGTGGTGCATTCGATGGACATCGCCGCGGAGGTGGGTGCGGAGTGGTTGCGCGAGATCATGGCCGAGCTGGTCAGAAACTGCGCATCGGTGATGCAGCGTTACGACGGCACGATGGACAAGTTCACCTGTGACGGGGGTTAGCACGGTGTCTGGGCGCGTTCGGGAGCCCAGCCAACCGCTTTACCGAACTACAGTCTGCGTATTCCGCGGACGATCTTGGCGAAGGGAAGACCGGCCGCCAATCCTCGGCGCAGGCTGGGCTGCATCGAGCTGGCATTGACCAACACCGCATAGCGCAGGCCGTGGTCACGCCATACGGCGGCCTGATCGATGACGTCATCGGGGGTTCCAGTCAGAAGGTTTTCTTTCAGTAGCGAGACAGGAACGTCCTTGATGTAGGAGAGCACGGTCTCTTTATCGAGGACTTGCGGCAGAAGATCTTGGAAGCCCGTGAAATCGGCGCCCAGCGGGTGCTGTGCTCCGTGTCGCGCCCACTCCTTGCCAGGCACAAGGAACGCGAAGGTCTTCGCAAAGGGCGTATTCAACGCCTCGTCGACTTCGTCGCGACTGCGTCCGGTGAACACGAACAACCCAGTCGCCGGGAGGATCGACATCGGATCGCGGCCTGCGTCGGACGCAGCCGACCTGATCACCTCGAGACCGGCGGGATAATCCGTGGGCCGCATCATGATCACGGGAATCCAAGCGTCGGCGTAGCGGCCGGTGAGGCGCAACATCCGCGGGCCGTGAGACGCGATCCAGATCTCCGGCCACTTGCCCCGGTACGGGGGCAGGTCGAAGAGGGCGTTGCGCAAGGGAAAATACTCGGAGTCGCGGTTGACGAGTTGGCCGCCCGAGTCCCACAGCGCCCGGATGGTGGCGATGGCTTCTTCGAACCGTGCCACCGGTTTCGACCACTCCACCCCGTATGGCTCATTGCCTTCACGCTCGCCGGTGCCAATACCCAGAATTGCCCGACCACGGGTCAGGAGATGCAATGTCGCAGCCGCCTGTGCGGTAACCGCGGGGTTGCGACGGCCGGCGTCTGTCACGCAGACCCCAAGCCTTAGTCGGCGCACCCTGTGGCGTGCGGCCATGTGCCCCAATAATGTCCACGGCTCCAGGCAGGCATCGATCTTGGGCCCCAACCGGGCGGCCCCATAGTACTCGGGGGTGCCGAGCGAGCGGGGAAACAGCGAGTTGAGGTGGTCACCCACCCAGAATGAGTCCGCCCCACAGGCCGCGGCAGTTAAATAGTTCGCGTTGATCAACGCTGCGGGTGCATGCGACACATTGACCGGCAGTTCGCTGGTACCAACCTTGAACCCTGCCATGGAGTTCTCCTGTCGGATCAGTGAGGAACAGGCTCCGCGGTTACAGGGGAGAGGCTGTTGCGCCGGCTCGGCCGCGATCGACCTTGTCGAAGAACTGTTGGGAGCGCTCCATCACCGTGGTGTTGCCGCCGCACAGCGCGTAACCCCACATCGCTTCGACACGAAGCTGGTCGTACAGCGGACGGCCGATGATCTCGAGCACCGTCTCCTTGGCCGACTCGATCGCAGCCTGATCGCAGCGCAGGATGCGCTGAACCAGCGCGTCGGTCTCCTCCATCAGCTTGTCGTGCGGCACCACTCGAGCGACCATGTTCGCCGTCAGCGCGCGCTCGGCAGAAATCGGCTCGCCGGTCAGCAGCATCTCCAACGCAAACCCGACACCGCAGGTGTTGACCAGGCGCGGGATGCCGCCGTCGGCCGGATGCATGCCGCGTCGCACCTCGAAGGTGCCGAACTGGGCGCGCTCCGAGGCGATCCGGATGTCGCACGCCATCGCCAGCTCGACGCCGTGCCCGACGCACCAGCCGTTGATCGCGGCAACGATCGGCTTGGTGATGCGCGACAGCGGTCCCCGGGTTATCCCGCACAGGCCGTCCTCGAGACGTTCGCGTCCAACCATCGGCCCGACGGTCTGCCACTCCGGCGCATGGGTTTTCAGGTCGGCACCGGCGGTGAACGCGTCACCGGTTCCGGTGATCACGGCGACGCGCAGCGCCGGGTCGTCACGAAAGTCGCGCCACATATCGCACAACAGCTCGTGGGCTTCGATGTCGATCGCGTTCTTGACCTCTGGGCGGTTGAGGGTGATGTAGGCGACCTCACCGCGCTTGTCGTAAAGCACCTTTGCTGACATGACAGGACCTCTCTAGCTTGCCTGATTGGAGTCGAGGATGCTGGGCAGCGCGGCGCGGTGGAACCCGTCGAAGGGTGTGTTGTGTTGCACGGGTTGCAGTTCCCACCACCCCGGCTTGGCGTTCGGTGCTCCACCGTCGACGCGGATGCAGGTTCCGGTGATGAAGCTGGCTGCCGGTGACAGCAGGAAGACCACCGCCGCGGCGACTTCGGCCTCGGTTCCGAAGCGTTGCAAGGGAATTTCGCGGGCGACCTGGTTGCGGATGAAGTCGGTGTCCTTGCTGTCGTAGGTGTCCAGCCCGCTCGATGCGATGGACCCGGGCGCGATCGTGTTCACCCGTACACCGGCGGCGGCCCACTCGGCGGCGGCCGACTCACTCAGTGTGAGCATGCCGCCACGGGCGGCCGCCGAGTGCGCGAAATGCGGCCAGCCGTTCCAGATGTCGGCGATCATGTTCACGATGGCGCCCCCGTGGTCCTTCATCCACTTGGTGTAGACCTCGCGCATGACGACGAAGCCACCGGTCAGGTTGTTGCGTACCACTGCCTCAAAACCCTTGGTGGTTATGGTCTCCAGGGGCGCCCGGTATTGGCCGCCGGCGTTGTTGAACAACCCGTCGATGCATCCGTGCTCGGTGAGGATCGCGTCGATGACGCCACCGACGGCGGCCTCGTCGCGGATGTCTGCGGTATGGATGGAGACCCGCCCGCCGTCGGAGCGAATCTCGGCTTGCACGGCATTGAGTTTGTCGGCATTGCGGCCGATGATCGCCACGCCAGCGCCCAATGCTGCGAGTTCGTGGGCGGTGCATCGCCCGATCCCGCTGCCCCCGCCGGTTATCACGACCGTTCGACCGGCGAAAAGGTCTTGCCTGAATATCGACTGATAGCCCATGGCTACTCTCCTCGAAGCTGTTGGCGCAGAGCCGCTTTCTGCACCTTTCCGCTGGCGGTTTGCGGCAGCGCGTTGGCCAGGTGGATCTCCTTGGGAACTTTGTATCCGGCGATGAGGTCGCGGCAGTGCGACACCAGGTCGGAGACATCAACAGGCGCATCAGGATAGGGGACAACGAAGGCCACCACCCGTTCGCCCCACTTTTCGTCGGGTGCGCCGACAACGGCGACCGATTGGACCGACGGATGCGCCGCCAACGCGCGTTCCACCTCGGCGGAGTAAATGTTCTCGCCGCCGCTGACGATCATGTCCTTGAGTCGGTCAACGAGAAAGAGGTTGCCGTCCTGGTCGCGGATGCCGCCATCGCCTGTGTGGTACCAGCCGTCGATGATCGCCGCGGCGGTCGAATCGGGCTTGTTCCAGTAGCCGCTGAACATCCACGGTGAGCGGACCAACACCTCGCCGGTTTCGCCGGCGGGTAGGTCGCGTCCGTTGGCGTCGACGATTCGCAGTTCGACACCGGGCATGGGTTGGCCGCAGGATTTCAGCAAATCCGGATTGTCGAGGCGGTGCTGCTCGGGCCGCAGCAGCGTGATGATGAAAGTTTCGGTGGTTCCGTAGAACTGCACGAAATCGCAACCGAACGTGTCCAACGCTTGTTGCAAGGTGTGCTGCCCTATCGGCGAACCGGCATAGAGAATTCGACGCAGTGACGAAAAGTCGGTCGGCTGTCCGGATTTGTGGTCCAACAGCATCTGCAAGGCGGTGGGAACCAGGCATGTCACGGTGGGCCGGTGCAGCGCGACGGCAAAGATGAAGGCCGTCGGCTCGAACGCGGAGAGGGTCGCCAGGGTCGCACCGTGATACAGCGCCGGGAGCGACACCAGGGTTCCCGCCAGGTGAAAGTTCGGCATGACCATCAGGCCGATGTCATTGGAGTCCCAGTTCACCGACGGCTCGGTCTCGGCGGCGCGGAACCAATTCATCAGGGCGCCATGCGTAATGGGCACGCCCTTGGGGGCAGCGGTGGTGCCGGACGTGTAACCCAGCAAGGCGGTCGCGCTGTCGGGCACAACAATGCCCGGGTCCGCGGAGCCGACGCTCGAAAACCACTGCTCCAGTTCGTCTTCGAGGATGACATCGATGGTCGTCCCCGTCGCCTGGTGGACCCGCTCGGCGAGTTCGGTGAAGTCACCTCCGGCGAAGATCAGCCGTATCTTCGCGTCCTGCACGACTTCGACGAGTTCTGCTGCTGCGCTGCGCCAGTTCAGCGGCGTGAGCGCGCATCCTGCCTTGTTGACGCCCACCCAGATCTCAAAGAAGGCCGCTGAGTTTTTGCCCAGAAAGCCGACGTGCGAGCCGGGCCGTACGCCCGCCGCAACCAGCGCATTAGCGATGCGGTTCGACCGGCTGTTCAGCTGCGCGTATGTGACCACGCGGCCGCCGTCGAGCAATGCGGCCTTGTTCGGCGTCTTGCCCGCCCAGACGCGGACCATGTCGGGGAGGCAACGGATGTCAGATGTGATCAATGCTATGCCTTATGTCCAATCGTTCTAATGGTCAGACCATAGGCTTATTAATCATCGATGGTCAAGCGTCGGCACCCTCGTTGCGTCTACATCCGTGAATGTCGTTGCTCCCGATTGCCGTGGCCTTGGCTTCGACGCGTCGTGCTGTCAGCTCGTGCTCGAAGATGCGACTTCATCCCTGGCGGAGAAACGTCAACAACTGATCAGCCTGTGGGCATTCTGCGAGGGCACCGCCAAACACCGAAGCCCGGTCCGTGCTTGGCGCCGGGCGGCCGACCGCGTTCCCAGTGAATTGTCAGTCGCGTTCATTACGTCGGTACCACCACAGGGTTGGTGGGAGGACAAGCCGCCGGTAGATAAGCCTGATGACGCGGTCCGGAAGACCCAGGAACCGCTCCTCTCGCGCGACGCGGCCCCGCGGGTGGTGCGATGACCACCACGAGACCCGTCGCTGTGTTGTGCGTAGTAGCTCAATCTTCGTCAGATGTTTGACGCTCTTGTAGCCGTAATGCCCGGGCGCCACGAGACGTAGGGGCCCACCGTGTTGGAGGGTGAGCGGTTCCCCGTTCAAGGAGGTGGCGAACAGGACGTCCTCGGCGAGCAGGTCGTCCAAGCAGGTTTCGTCGCGGTACCCGTCCTGGCCATGGAAGGTCAGGAACCGTGCCGCTCCGGTCGGGTCCACGCGGGGACGGATGATCTCCTCGTAGACCTGCCGGAATGGCACTCCCGCCCATCGGAGATCGAGGTGGGACCAGGTGGTCACACAGTGAAAGTCGCTTCGCTGCTCGCGGCGGATGAGCCCGGCCAGCGCGGCGTCATCGAGCACTGCGTGCGCGCCGTCGGCCCCGACGAGCTCGACGGAGATCGGTGTGAGCTCGTGCGGGCCCCGGTGGGCGTACCAGGGCAGGCCGAAGCGAGGAAAGTCAGAACGCACCCGCTGGCCCGGAGGCAGCAGTCTGTCCGTTTCGGTCACGACCGCGACTGGGCGAGCCGGTTGGCGGCCAGCTCGCCGCTGAAGATGGCCGCCTCCACGCCGGCGTGGGCGAAGTAGTCGCCCGCGAGGTAGATGCCTTGCGGCATCTCCGCGTGTAGCGAATCGAGCCGTGCGTAGTGGCCAGGGTTGGCGATCGACAACCCGCGCCGGTAGTGGAAGAGCTCAACGAAGTCCGGTTCCGGGGCCGGCCCGTAGACCTCGAGCACCGCGTCAAGCGCGGACTTGACGATGGCGTCGTCGCTCATGTGCTCGAGCGGTGGAGTGTAGAAGTACACCCCGACGGCCTCCCCCCCGGCCGGGACGCCGGCGGGCTGGCGTTTGCTCTGCAGCACGCAGGCTCCCCAGTCGCGTTCCATGTTGGCCGGCAGCGCCACGCTGGCGTGATGCTTAGGCCAGGGGTTGCGCTTGTAGCAGATCTGCACGTGGGCATAGTCGGAGTACCGGCATTCGCGCAGCTTCTTCGTCGACGCCTCCGGGATGAGGTCGCTTAGCAGATCGGCTGCCACCCCCGGCTCCGGCGCCACGATTACCCCGTCCACCTCATGCGTCTCGCCTGCCGCCGACACGGTGTAGCCGGCGTCGGCCTTCGTGACCTGCTCGACCGAGGCCGACAGCCGCAGGTCCAGCCCGCGGCTGCCCTCGATCAGCCAGTCGCAGATTTGCCCCATGCCCTCCGGCGGCACCGACAGCGACAGCCGGTAGAACTGCTTGATCACCGCGTTGAACAGCGCCGGGGACAGCCAGCTCATCGGCACCGCATACAGGAAGCCCATGTACGGCACCGTGATGTAGTTGTGCCCCCGATCGCCCAGCACCCGCCGCGACCAGGTCTCCAGGCTCTCCCCGGAGTCATAGCGTGCCAGCTCGCGGGCGTCGAAGCACAGCTTCGGTCCCGGGGCGACCAGCTGCTTGGCCAGCCCGGTCGAGATCCGTAGCTTGTCTTTCCAAGACAGCACCGGCATCCTCAGAAAGCTCATCACCTGGTCGAACTTCGCGGCGTAGCGCCGGCCGTCGGCGTCGATCACCTCAGTATCGGCGTCCCAGCGCACCAGCTCGTCGTAGTGCCCAAGCTCCTTGAGGATGGCGTTGGTGCACGGATAGATCCCACCCATCAGGAACAACGCGCCGGAGCCGAGGTTGAACCCCTCCTTGCGCACCTGGCTGGTCCGCCCGCCCACGTGATCCTGTGCCTCGAACAACACCACCTCATGGCCCCGCTTACGAAGCCTGTACGCCGCCGCGCACCCGGCTGGACCGCCGCCAATGACCGCTGCCTTCATCTCAGCTCCTTCTGGATCTTGTCTTGGACCGTCGAGCGGTCAGAGTGTCCTTGTTCGGCAACGGGAAAATTGATACGTCTCGAACCCGTGGGCCTGGTCGGGTGTCTTGCTCGACCAGACCCGCGCCATGTCAGGGAGACGCGATTGCCAGATGTGACGGTCAGTGCTCCGCCTATTATCTAATCTACTAATGGTCAGACCATAGTGTGCGGAATGTTTGTTGGTCAAGACCCTGCGGAACGTGGGACCACCGACTGCCGGGCGGCGGACCGCGATCAGGCCCAGTAAGCTACGCACCAGCGAGCGCGGCAATTGCCTTGGTATGCCAAGTCATTAATTCGCATGCTCAGTCGACTCCAGTGCGGCCGCGCGGGTTCACATGGGTGAGTACGAAGTCCCGGATGTTCGCGGAGACGGCGTCATCGGCCAAATCGCCGTCGGTCTGCGTAACGCATTCCTTCGCGAGGCGGAGCATCGGTGGCCCTTCGTCGATGAGCAACTGTCGCAGCCCGAGTGCGGCGCAGGTTTTCAGCGCCGGTGCGAGGACGCGGTGCGCTTCGTCAGTGTCGCCGGCTGCGGCCAGGCAGAGCGCAAGCTGGACCGTGGCGTGTAGGTGTGCACGCGGGCGTTTAGCCCGATCGACACGCTCCAGACGAACGCGCGCCCGCTGGCAAGCGGCCGCAAGCGCTGACGGCGTCCCGTCGATCAGGAGCAGCCGGATTTGCGAGTCCTCCATGAGTTCGGCTGTGACGTCGCCGATTCCGTCGAGCGGTTGCGAACCCGCGCTCGTGATTCGCCCTGCCAACGACTCGTCGATCGGCTGGGCCGATATCGCGGCAAGGCGGACGGTTTCATGGAGCAAACCAGCCTCCAGCCGGGGAAGCTGCAGCGTCCTCGCGATATCCAGACCTTCGGCAAGTCGGCGGCGCGCGTTTGCCGTGTCGCCCCGGGTGAATTTCAGACGAGCCCCCGTCCCGAATGTTGCGAGCATGAAGTCGACGAGTCCGCCTTCCGCACCGAGTTCGTAGGTGTCGTCGAGCAACTCCTCGGCTTCGTCGAGTTGGCCCCTTTCGTAGAGCAGTTCCCCCAGCAAGGATCCGGCGAGCTTTGCGACGTAGGTTGGGCGTCCGGACGGCAGCAGCGCGATTCGTATCGCGTGTCGTAGGTGCGCTTCGGCGCCGGCGACGTCGAGCTGCTCGTTTGCGGCGATCGCCGCGAAACAGTATCCGTAGCTGACGGTGAGCGCGCCGGAGATGCGCTCATGGTATTGGTGCCCCCACCGCTGCCAGCGCAGCGCGTCATCGAAGTCGAACACCCGGATGGCACGAAATGAGCCGACATCGGCTGCCCGGCAGAGAATCCACGGATGCAGCGTGTCCGCCCGGTCGACACACGCCTGAACGGCATCCGCGGCCGCGGAGGCGTCGATGCGGTCCTGGAAAGCGGCGACTACCGCGCGAACCAGGTCCATCTCGGCTCGCAGGTCGCCAGCCTGCTCGGTCGGAACCGCGTCAATCGCGGCATCGGCAAGCCGAAGCGCGTCCGCTACCGCCGCGAGGCGGCGAAGGACGACGTTTGCCCATGCGAGGTCGACTTGCAGCCTTGGGCGCGCATCGGCGTGTTGCGCCGGCAGCTTGGCCGCAAGCCCGATCAACGTGCTCATCTGCGATCGTTCGTTCAGATCCGGGGCCGCCCGCTCGACGGCGTCTGCCGCCTGTGACGCGTCACCGACGAGGATCAGGTGATCGACGGCCTGGCTGAGCATCTGGTGTTCCGAAAACCACTGTGCGGCCTTGCGATGTAGTTCCGGTATGCGATCTTCCGCGTCGCGCTCGAGGCGGTGCAAAAGGAAGTCGGCGAACAGGTGGTGGTATTGGAACCACGATCCTTCGGTGTCAGTCCTGCGCAGAAAGAGATCGCGTTCTTCGATCTCTTCGAGGACGCTTTGGCTGCGCCGGTCACCGGTGAGCGCGGTCGCCAACCCGCTGCAGATCTGTTTGGTGATGCAGGTCGGCAGCAGGAAATCGAGAATCTCCGGTTCGAGGCTGTCCAGGACGTTTGACGCGAGGTACTCGCCTATTGCCTTGTGCCGGCCTGACAGATTCTGGATCAGCGCGGCGGGATCGGGATGGTCGCGAAGCGATAATGACACCAGCTGCAAGGCGGCTGCCCATCCATCGGTGGAGTCCTCGAGTTCGGCCACGTTGGCCGTGGTGAGGTCGAGGCCGCATTGATCGACCAGCAGCGCCCGGGATTCGCCCGCATCGAACTTGAGCAGCGACGAGTCGATTTCCGTGAGTTCCCCCTGGACCGCCATCGTGGAGAGCGGTAGCCCTGACCGCGTTCGACTTGTGACGATCAAATGCAAGTGATGACAACTGTTCTCCAGCAGATAAGCCAGAGCGTCGGTAGTTTGCGTGTTGTCAACGCGATGCCAATCTTCCATCACCAGTGCGAGAGTCTGTTTGGCGGAATGCAGGCAATTGATCAAAGCATTCAGAACGTATTGCTGTGTGTTTTCCAGATGCCCTTCAAATTCTTGTTGTAGCGTGTCCGCGAGGTCCGGCATGGTGCGCCGAATCGCCTCGATCAGGTGGGCCAGAAACCAGACCGTGTTGTTGTCGTCGCTATCGATGGCCAACCATGCGGTCTGCACATCCTGTCCGGCGAGGGTTTTGGCCCACTGCGCGGCCAGGGTGCTTTTGCCATAGCCGGCGGGCGCGTGGATGAGCACCAGCTTTGGTCTTGGCCCCGAGCCGAGGCGGTCAAGGATTCGTTGCCTAGGCACCGTCGGGCGGGTGAAGGTCGGCGGCCGGAATCGTGTCGGTGCGCTCGGCGGATACTGCGCCCGCCGGATCGAGGCTGACTCGTCCGACCCAAGTCCCAGGGCCGCCGAACGCGTCGCTGAGACCGGAGTTCTTGTACCAGAGGCAGATTCATCGGAGCCGGTCGGCGATGCCGGTAGCTCCAAAGGAACATCGGCGATGTGAAGTCCGACTTGGGTGGCTGCTGTTCGCAGCATCTCACCGAATGCTGCCGCTGATGAGGGACGGCGTGCGGGGTCGGCGTTCAACCCGAGCTCTAACACCGAGCAGATCGGGTCTGGGACGCTACCCGTGCGGAGATCGGGAATCGGACCCGCCTGCACTCGACGAACAAACACGATGGGGTTCTCGCCCGATCGAAACGGGAAAGGTGGGTCGCCGCTAAGCAGCGTGAAGACAGTGGCCGCCAGACCGTAAACATCCGCAGCCGTCGAGGCCGGGAGACCGGCGAACAGCTCCGGCGCGGTGTAGGACGGCGATCCGACCACAATGTTCGCGGCCATCTCGCGGCTCCCCGCGATGCGCGCAATCCCGAAATCGCTGAGTTGCGGTTCCCCGTAATCGGTAAGAAGGACGTTGGCGGGCTTGATATCACGATGAAGAACACCCGCGCGGTGAGCGGTTTCCAGAGCGCCTGCCAGGCGCACGCCTATCGTCAACGCCTCACGGAGTCCGAACGGTCCGTTGTCCTGTATCCAGGCAGCGAGCGTATTTCGCCGGTGATACTGCATCACAATGTATGGACGGCCGGTGAAGGTCAGCCCGCTGTGCAGCACGGGCACGATGTTCGGGTGGCCGGAGACCCGCCCCATCGCCCGCTGCTCGCGAGCGAACTGTTCGAGGTCGACATCGTCCTGATCAGAACTGAGCACCTTCACTGCGACCACCCGGTCGAGCGCCGGTTCATTGCAGCGATAAACGACTCCGAACCCGCCCCGGCCCACCGGCTCGGCGTCGTGGTAGCCCTCCGCCTCGAGCTCGGCCACAATCCCCAAAGCCGGGCCGCGTTGGGTGGCATCGGGACCGGCTGTCACGGTCTGGTCCCAGGGTATGCATTGGCGCGCCGCAGTCCCGCGGGTCCAATCCGATCGCCGCAACATATAGCCGCGCAACCAAGTGTGAACGTTCCCAGTACCCCCGTTAGCGATGCCTTCGTTGCAGCCGCTAATCGTACTCTCGCACGTCAGGCCGACGGTGAGCCTATGCGTTCTTGGGCAGGCAGGCTGCTCGACGCCCCTTGGGTCGGCCCTCGAGCCGCAGACAAGTTTCGCGATGCGGTTTCTCGTCAGGTCCGGTTGGTGCTCACTTCGTCGGTCCGGGCGCGTTTGTCGAGGTACCGCTCGCGGGTGACGAGATACACGGGGAACGCCATCGACACGCCGATGTAAGACAATGCCACGAAGATCCAGCCCCACTTATAGCCCAGTCCGATCCGCTTGCTATCGAACACGACCCAGACCATGAACACCAGCCAGGCGATAGCCATGTCGATGCTGAGGAACGCGGCGGTGCCGCCAGGGGCCATCGCGTCGCCGAAGAATGCGACCGGGTTCAAGATGTTCCCACCGGCGGCCATCCACCGAAATGCGTGTGGCCAGGTCAACACGAGCGCCACGGCGCCGGCAAGGATGAAAAAGGCGTGCCGAATGTTGGTGGAGTTGATTGCGGACGCTGATGCGGGCATTGAATGATTCCTGACGTTGACGACCTGGCGTGCGGTAAGGACATTGGTTGAGATAGAAGTCGGGTTTCGTTTGTGGAGGTGACGTTTTCGATGATCTGGTGAGCCACGCGAGATCACCGTCCTGCACATTTTAGTTGTGTCACCCCGGACAGGTCGTCCCTCTATGGGGGCACGACGAAACGTGGACGCCGCCGAGTTGATGGCCCCGCTAAGCAACATGTCCGAGGTGTCCACCGTGGGGCCGTCGGCGGCGTGGAGGCTGGAGACGTAGCCGAGCGAAAGCTCTTCGGCGACATAACGGGTGGGCAGCGGCAACAGCCGCGTTTCGAGTTCGCTTTGGGCGGAGCCGTTTTCACTTTCTGGACGGAATGTTCGTTGGTTACCCTCGGTGCTGGCCGGGTTCTCATCGAGGTCGGGTCCTCTGAGGGCTGTGAATCCCTCGAACGGGCGATTGCGGGCTACTCGTTACACGCGGTTGGGTAATTGTGACGTCGCGAGGCGCGACGAGGAGGGTTTCTACACGGTCGGCGCCCGTAATGAGGACGCCATCATCAGACGGCGCTTTCCCCTCACGCAAGGAGTTTCGGGTCCCATGAATCCCTACCAGATCGAGCATCTCTTCACGTATCGATTGCAGCTTGCGCCACCACAGGTCATCGGCCCGGTTCCCGGCGACGTACGCATCGACTTCCCCATTGTCGGCGGTGCGATCACGGGCCCACGCCTGCAAGGCAGCGTAAAGCCGGGTGGGGCAGACTTCGGTACATTGCGGACCGACGGCGTCTTCCTCGTTGACGTTCGGGGCGCGCTGGAGAGCCATGATGGCGCGCTGATCGAGATCACCTACACCGGGGTGATGGACCTGGGCCCGGATGGTTACGAAAAGTTCCTTAAGGGTGAGGCGCCGGCGACCGCCGCCGTGCGCGCCGCCCCACATTTCCGCACGGCGCATCCGGCCTATGCGTGGCTGAACCGCCTGCAGTGTATCTCCATCGGCAAGGCGACGCCGGCAACGCCGGAAGTGCTATTCGACGTCTACGCGCTCAAATAGGCTCCCGCGGCAGATCAGAGGCCACCGACGGGCACTCGGGCCAGCGAAGCAAGTCCGGATGTCGACTAACCATCAGTAAACCCGTGTCCATCCCCCGGTTGCTGATGCACGATTTACCCGTGCACAAGCGCGCGGCAGGTGGGCCCGGAACGACGGGCGCGGTCATGGCGCAGGTGCCGGTTGACAATCCGTTCGCCGAGTGCCGCGCACGGCTCCAAGCCGCCCTGGTGCGCCTCGGCGTAGCCGAGTCCAGTGAGATCATTCGAGTGTCCGCACCGCAAGAGCTTGCCGAGGCTTGCGGGTTCACCCGGGCCATGCTGTCGGCGGTCCGCGGATCCCGCTGGGTGCCGCTGCAGCTCTACACACGTCACGAGTTGTTTGCCGAATCCGCGACATTCCGTGCCTATATCGAAAGCGATGCGGAGATCCCGCTGGCGAACCTGCTCGCGGAAACGGATATGGTCCGGCGGCGCACCGCCGTTCTGGTCGACGAGTCTCTGATCGGCACTCGGGCGTTCAAGCCGATCGTTGCACTCTCGCAAAGTCCGGCATATGTTGCCGCACCCATTGTCGTCGAGGGGCGCACCATCGGGTTCATGCACGCGGATCGGGTTGGGCAGGAACGCCTGGTTGACGATGATGACCGGCGATACATCCAGGCCTTCTGCGGCGAACTGGCAGTGGTGTATCAGTGCGCGATCTGGGGCGAGCGGATCGCCGAACGTGGGCGGCGTGCCTTGAACGAGCTGGCGCGAGCTAAGGATTCGCTCCAATTCATCGATGCAGCGGCGGGTGGTTTCCCAGTTACTCTGGGCGGTCCAGCCGCCGCAGCTCCCGATGTCGACAATGCTGTCCGCAAGGACTACGGGATCCTGACCGCACGGGAGTGGGAAGTTCTCGACCACGTCGCTGACGGGGCCACGAACCGGATTGTCGCCCAGCGGCTGTCGATATCAGAGGACACAGTGAAGACACACATGCGTCGCGTGCTGCGCAAGCTGCGGGTGAAGACGCGCGGCGCGGCAGTGGCGCGGTACCTGGAGATCGCCAAGGGCTTCAGATGAACAGATCCGAAGCTGAACGGATCAACAGGCTGCGCTGGGATACCTTGGACGACGCGCTGGCGCCGCTGCGGCTGTGCCCCGCGGTCGGAGAACTCACCGAGCGTGCGGGCGAGCTGGCCCTGGCGGGATGCAGAGCGGAGGCAGCGGCTATCGGCCGAGTAACCGACGGGATGTGGATCCCATGGGTGAGGGCCGGGGAAGCGTCGCTCTTCGAAACCGACGAGACGGTCCCCGCAGACCCGGTGCCGGTAGACGACGCCCCCACGCTGGAGCAGCAGGTGATTCGTTTTGGGCTGACGGGTATGCGTCATATGTCGACGTCGTCGGGAGGACGGCAGATCGTCGTTGTGGCGATCGCGCCCGCAGGCACGGTTCTTGGTTTGCTGCACATCATTGGGCGCGATCTCGAAATGGAAATCGTCGAGACGTACGCGAACGCGCTCGGCTCAATATGGCGACTGATGAGTGCAAGGCAGCGAGCAGAGGAACAACGATTTGTCCTGGCCCGGCTTCGCAGTGCGCTCGGTGAATCAGCGGATCGCCCAATCGAGTTGGTCGACGCCGGACTCGACCTACGCGGCGGCCTGACGGCTGCCGTCAATCCACCTAGCAGCTCGAACGCCCTGCGTTCGCGCCTGACGGTCCGGCAACGCGAAGTCCTCGATCTGATGATGGCCGGCTTGTCGAACGCCGAGATCGCGGAGCGTCTCGTGGTGGCCCTGCCGACGGTCAAGAGTCACGTGCACGCAATATTGCGGGCCAGCGGCGCGGTCAACCGCTCCGATGCCGTGGCCCGTTTCGCGCGTGTTGACGGATCTCCGCTTTCGCCGTCGACGCGGTGACACCGATGCACGCTGGGACGTTTCGTTGACGTCTGCACGTGAGGCTGCAACGCCGAGAGCCCTCCTGGGTGGACTATTTATTATCAGACTTTTCAGCGGCAAAATTCACTGATCGGTATGACGACCAGGCGGGCATCTCTATGTAAAAGTGGGGACGTTGGCGCCGAACTCCGCGAGAGACACCAGGTCGAAACAGATCGTCTCGCAGGAAAGCCGGGCGGAAAGTGCGCTGCATGCCCGAGAGGATTGCAAAGATGCAAGATTTGCGAATCAATGTCCCCACAGCGCGAGTTATGGCCTTGTCCGGGGTGGTGCTCGTCATCTCTTTGATAGTCGCGCAGGGCGTCCTGATGGGCTTCATTCCACCGCCTTCGCCGGCGCGGAGTGCCCACGAGATTGCCCAACTCTATATCGACCGAAAGCTCCGCATCCGCCTCGGCACACTCATCGAATGTGTCGGATTCACCTTCTATCTGACTTGGTCGATGTCCATCGTGTTCTTCATGCGCAGGATGGAACGCGGAATGCCGATTCTGAGCTACACCGCGATCGCTAACGCCGGCGGCGGTTACGTGTTTTTCCTGCTGATGCCGATAACGTGGGCCGTGCTCGCCTTCCGGCCGGAAACGCTGGACCCCGCTTTCCTGCAAATCGCGAACGATTATGTGTGGTTCGTCTTCATCCTGAGTTGGCCGCCGTTTGCGGTATTCATGATATTGATCGCCGTCGCCGTGCTGCGCGACCAAAATCAGACGCCGATCTTTCCCCGCTGGGTGGGGTACTTCAACCTGTGGACTGCGGTGCTGATCATTCCAGCGGGCCTTGTCGAGTTCTTCAAGGTCGGGCCGTTTGCCTATGACGGCGTCATTTCGTTCTGGTTCGTGTGGATCGTCTTCTTCGGCTGGATCATCGGCATGTGCGTCATCACCCTGCGGGCTTGTGCAGCAGAGAAGCGTCGCCAGCTGGCCGAGCAGGACCGCGACGATGAAATCCCCATTCGGCAGGATCTCGGTGCTGCGTGACTATTGCTCCCGTGCGGGCCCCGGCCCGGCGGATGTCGCACGTCCCCGGCGAACTCGGCATCTGGGTATTCATCAGTGGTGATTTGGTCCTTTTCTCGCTGTTGTTCTTCCTATTTCTCCAGTACCGGGCCGGAGAACAGACGCTTTTCGTCGAGTCGCAGCGTCATCTGAATCAAGCGCTGGGCCTCGTCAACACGATGCTGATGCTGTCGAGCTCGTGGCTGGTCGCGTCCGCCGTGCAAGCGGCGCGTCGGCAGCATCCGCACATTTCGTCACGGTTATTCGCGCTGGCATTCGGCTGTGGCGCCGGCTTCATCGTTGTCAAGTACTTCGAGTACAGCGGAGAAATCAGGGCCGGATTCACGCTGAACAGCAATGACTTCTTCATGTACTACTACGTCTACACCGGAATACACCTGATCCATGTCGTCATCGGCATGGGTGTGCTGGCGACGCTGATGGTCTACTCGCGCTCGGGTATCTTCACCGCCGCCATGATTCAGCATCTCGAGTCCGGCGCCAGTTTCTGGCACCTCGTCGATCTGCTGTGGATTGTCCTGTTTGCGCTGCTGTACTTGGTGGGTCGATCGTGAGCGCACTACTTTGGTCCCGCACCACTTTCATCTGGCTGGTGTTGGTGGCGGCGACGGCGCTGTCCTGGGGAATGGGGCATGGCGTAGGCAGCGCCGATGTGCGGATCCTCAGCGTCGCAATCATCGTCATCGCCTTCGGCAAAGCCCGCTTCGTAATCTTCGAATTTATGGAGATCCGCGGCGCGCCCATGTGGATGCAGCGGTTAGGCCACGGCTGGATCCTGTTGATCGCCGGGCTGCTTATCGCCCGTGTCCTGCTCGGGGTGTGACGCCAGGCCCGGCGCAACACGGCTACGCGAATTCATCGCCAGGCGATGCACAGGCACGCAAAGCCCGTAGCCGTCGTGCTTCGATCGTCGATAGGTGCCCCACGCCGGACGCTCTCGCCCAGAGTCGCAGACCGGGTGGTGAAGCCCGCGGAGCGGCCAAGCCGTAAAGGCTTGTGGGCCACTGGACTTAATGGATGGCCACCGGGGTCGTTTGCGGGCTGCGGGCCGCACTCAGCAAATCGAGCGCGACATCGGCGATCATGTCTTCCTGGCCGCCGACTAGGCCGCGACGGCCGACCTCGATGAGGATGTCGCGCACATCGAGACCGTGGTTTTGTGCGGCGTGCTCGGCGTGGCGCAGAAAACTGGAGTAAACACCGGCGTAGCCCAGCGTCAGTGTTTCCCGGTCGACTCGGACTGGCCGGTCCTGCAGCGGGCGGACCAGATTTTCGGCGGCGTCTTGCAGGGCGAACAGATCGCATCCGTGCTGCCAGCCGTAGATCTCGGCGACGGCGACGAACGCTTCGATCGGGCAGTTGCCGGCGCCCGCACCATGGCCGCACAGCGACGCGTCCACACGGTAAACGCCTTCTTCGACAGCGACCACCGAGTTGGCGACCGATAGCGACAGGTTCTCGTGAGCGTGAATGCCAATCTGGGTGCCCGGCTCGAGCACGTCGCGGTAGGCGCGCACCCGGTCTCGCACATCTCGCATTGTCAGCCGTCCACCGGAGTCGGTGACATACACACAGTGCACTCCCGCATCCTGCATCAGCTTCGCCTGTCGGGCGAGCCGTTCCGGTTCGGCCATGTGCGACATCATCAGGAAGCCGGAGACATCCATGCCCAGGTCCCGCGCCTTGGCGATGTGCTGTTCGGCGATGTCGGCCTCGGTGGCGTGGGTGGCTACTCGCACCGAAGTGACACCGAGGTCGTGGGCGCCAACCAGGTCGTGAATGGTGCCGATCCCGGGCAGCAGCAGTGTGGTCAGTCGCGCTGTCTTGACCACCTCGGCTGCGGCGGCGATCCATTGCCCGTCGGTCGAGCTGCCCGGTCCGTAGGTGAGGCTGGAGCCGGCAAGCCCGTCGCCGTGGGCGACTTCGATGGCCGCGACCCCGGCCGCGTCGAGGGCGGCGGCGATCCGGCGCAGTTGGTCGACCGACAGCCGGTGACGGACGGCGTGCATGCCGTCGCGCAAAGTGACGTCCTGGATGTACAGCTGCGTCATGGCACCGGTTCTTCCGTTCGCGCGGCGAGGCTTTCACCGACCCGCAATGCCGCCGAGGTCATGATGTCGAGGTTTCCCGCATACGCGGGCAAATAGTGGGCGGCACCCTCGACTTCCAGGTATACCGACACCTGCCAGCACGGGCGGCCGTAGCGGGCGTCGACCAATTCGGTGGCCGGGTCGTCGGTTTCAAGCCGCCGGAACTGCACGGGTTGCTTGAGCCGGTAGCCGGGCACGTACGCGGCCACGGCATCGACCATCGCCGCCACCTGGCTTTCGACGGCGTCGGGATCGGCATCGCCGATCAGGCAGTGCACGGTGTCGCGCATGATCAGCGGCGGCTCCGCCGGATTGAGCACGATGATGGCCTTCGCGCGCTTCGCCCCGCCCACGACCTCCAAAGCCTTGGCGGTGGTCTCGGTGAACTCGTCTATGTTCGCCCGGGTGCCAGGGCCAGCCGACTTCGACGCGATCGAGGCGACGATCTCGGCGTAGAGCACCGGCGTGGTGGCGGCGACCGCTGCGACGACCGGGATGGTGGCCTGGCCGCCGCAGGTCACCATGTTGACGTTGGGGCTCTCGAGATGTTCGTGGAGGTTGACGGCCGGCACGACGAACGGGCCGATTGCCGCAGGGGTGAGGTCGACGAGTTTCTTACCGTGGGGTGTCAGGAGTCGGGCGTTGTCCAGATGTGCGGTGGCTGATGTCGCGTCGAAAACCACTGCGATGTCGTCGAAGTCGGGCATGTCGAGCAGACCCTGTACCCCGTGCGCGGTGGTCGGCACCCCGAGACGCTGCGCTCGGCGCAACCCGTCGGAGTCCGGGTCGATGCCGACCATCGCGCCCACCTCAAGGTGCTCCGAGAGTCGCAGCACCTTGATCATCAGGTCCGTGCCGATGTTGCCCGACCCGATGACGGCAATCTTGGTGCGCGTCATGGCGTCGCCTCGGCGAAAGACACCTCGACCGAACCGATTCCGTCGATCTCGGCCACGTAAGTGCTGCCCGGCCGCACCGGCACCATGGGACCCAGCGCACCGGAGAGCACAATGTGACCGGCGCGCAGCGGCGAGCCGTTGTCCCGGGCGGTGCGGGCCAGCCAGCGCAGCGCGTTGAGCGGGCTGCCCAGACAGTCCGAGCCGCGCCCGGTGGAGACGACTGCGCCGTCCTGCGTGAGCTGCATTGTGCGCGAGGCGAAGTCGAGGTCGGCCGCGGCCGCCACTTCCGATCCCAGCACGAACAGGGCTGACGAGCCATTGTCAGCGATGGTGTCGACGATGCTGATCGACCAGTCGCGCACCCGCGAGTCGACGATCTCGATCGCCGGTAGCGCGATCCCCGCGGCGGCCCTGACCCGCGATTCCGACAGGTCGCCGTCGAGGTCCTCGGCGAGGATGAACGCGATCTCGGCCTCGACCTTGGGCTGCAGCAGCGTGCCGGTCTCGATCGTCGCCCCGTTTGCCACCTGCATGTCGGCGAACAGCACACCGGAATCGGGCTGATCCACACCCAGTTGCCGCTGCACCGCCGGGGATGTGAGGCCGATCTTGTGGCCCACGATCCCGCGTCCACGCGCCAAAGAATCCTCGGTGAGTATCTGCTGTACCGCGTAGGCCGACGCGATGTCGGTGTCGCCCAGGATGTCACGTACCGGTTCACATTGCAGCGGCGCTGCGGCGGCCGCGATCAACCGGTCCGCGGCTTCGCGCAGGCCAGTGCTGGTGAGGGTCATCAGATTTGGGTCCTTCGGTTGTGGGGGAAAGGCCGTTAGCCCATGCTGCTGCCGCCGTTGACGTAAATCGTTTGGCCAGTGATGAATCGGCTGTCCTCGCCGGCAAGGAACGCCACAACCGCTGCCACCTCGGCCGGATCGCCCGGGCGTCCGAGCGGGACGATGGCCGTTCCCTGCTCGACGACACGTTCCAAACGCGGTGGCGCCTGGCCGGATTCGAGCAGCTTGGCCAGTTCGGGTGTGCGCACGTAGCACGGCGCCACGGTGTTAGCCGTGATACCGGAGGTGGCAAATTCGCGCGCCAGCCCGGTGACCATAGCGTGGACCCCACCTTTGGCGGCGTTGTACATGGCGTGATCCATCAGTCCGGTACGCACAGAGTCAGCACCGATGTTGATGATGCGGCCGTGGCCGCGAGACACCATGTGCGGCAGCACCGCTCGCACACAATAGATCGTCGTCCACAGGTTGTTGTCGACGGTGGCTCGCAGCGTCTCCTCGGTGTGCTCGAGCGTTGGCCGGATCACCCCGCCGCCGGCATTGTTGACCAGAACGTCGACATGGCCGAGAGTCTCGGCCGCCGTCGCCACCAAGTCGTCAGCCGCGCCGGGCTGGTGGAGGTCACCGACGAACCCCCCGGCGATCCGCGCCTGCTCGTATACCCGCTCCAGGTCTTCCTTACCACGGGTCGCCACGAAAACCGCGGTGCCATCGGCGATCAGCCGCGTGGTGATGCCCAGGCCGATGCCCGATGCGGCGCCCGTGACGATTGCCGTCCGGCCGCTCAGCGCGCCGCTCATAGGATGATCGCCACGTCTGCGACGGAACGCAGGTCCGTCATGTCCAATTCCGCCCGCTTGGAGCCGATCCGGAAACCGTCGTCGCTGCGGCGCAGCCGGTAGCGGTACTGCCCGACATAGCAACTAGTGCGTCCCGCGCGGAATCGCCACACAGTGAACGACGCGGTCACCGATAGCACTTCTGCCGACACGTCCTGCACCCGCACGTTGAACACCTGGTGATTCGTTCGCGAATGCGGGTACTCACGGTGGGCGCGGCGACTGTTGAGCCGGTCGACCCTGGCGGCCAGCCGCACATAGTTATCGTCGATGAGCATCAGGTCGCGGGCCGGATCGGCGTCGGGCACGTCGTTGCAGGGCACCTCGTACTTGGCGTCCTCGTCGAAGAGCAGCAGCCAGTCGTCGAGCGCCCAGGCATCCAGCAACGCGGCCTCGGCGTAGAGGAATTCCTCAACCTGCTGCCTCAACGAGACCTGTTGCCGGGCGGCCACGGCGGTCACCGCGCGCCTGCCAGGTCCGCCGCGGCGCCCATCTGATGCTGCCAGCGCCGCCAGAACACGCGCATCTGTTCTTCGTCGTTGGCCATCGGCGAGCGACCCATTCCGCGGGAGATGTCGTTCCATTCGACGCCACCACCGGCGAAGCCCTGCTGGCACGACTCCAGGGCTTCGATGTCGTCGGGGGTGGCGAAGCCGCCTGGACCGAGAAACGTCAAGAAGCTGTCCAGCCGCCGGTGACGCAGCGAAGCCAGCTCGTTGCTGGGGGCCAGTGCCCATGCGGTGACGTCGACGGCGTCGGGCGTCGGCGGATAGAAGGTGCGCACGGTCACCGCCATGATGTCGTTGATTATCAGGTTCGGGTAGATCAGCAGGTTCCGGTTCACTTCGGCCATCGTGTGCGCGCGGTCCTCGCCGTGGCGGGCGACCAGATCCCCGCGCAGCCGGTCGATTTCGGCGCGGGCGTCTTCACCGAAGAGCGGCTCCCACTTGGCGACCGGACGTCCCCACGGGGAACTGTATTCGATGACGGCGTGACCGTTGCCCAGGTCGACCGCTCGACCGCTGACACCCCCGCGCAGGTCGGTGCCGATGGACACCAGGTACTTGAAATAGGTGTCGTGCGTGGACTCCGCGTGGTAGCCGTCGAAACTGTTCTCCACCAATAGCTTCCAGTTCGCGGCGAAGCTGTACTGATTGGTGCCGCGGGCCATCTCCACCGACCCTCCGCAGCCGTCGACGACGAGATCGATGTAGTCCTTGGCACCGGCGAGATAGGTTTGCAGGTCGACGATGCCGGGATCGAAGCTAGCGAATACGAATCCCCGGTAGGACTCCACCCGCGCCACCCGCTTGAGCCCCAACTCATCGAAGTTCACCCCGCCGGCGTAGGCGTCGCGGTCCGGCACCCCCTTGAGCCGGCCTTCGGAGTCGAAGGTCCACGCGTGGTAGAAGCACTGGAACACTTTGGAATTGCCGGAGTCCTGGCGGCACACCAAAGCGCCGCGGTGGGTGCAGGTGTTGTGAAACACGTTGACGTTCCCGGTTTTCACGCCGCGGACCATGAAGATCGGCCGCCCGCCGACCGGCCGCCGGACGAAGTCACCCGGCTCCGGGATCTCGGATTCGTGGCCGACATAAAGCCACGACTTGCCGAAGATCCGCTCGATCTCGGCCCGGTGTATCTCCGGCGAGGTCATCGCCGAGCGGTGTACCCGGAACCGTTGGGCCACGGGTTCGTCGACGACGATCGGCAGCTGCGGTGCTACTTCGGTTGCCTGGGTGACCCACGGCTCGCAATCGGTGCTCATGGCCGGGCCAGGTAGTCGGCGACCAGCGCGGAGAACTCGTCGGCGCGCTCGATCTGGGTCCAATGTCCGCATTTGCTGAACACGTGTAGGTCGGCGTTGGGCAGCAGGCCCAGCATCGTTACCGAAACCTGCATGGGGACCACCTTGTCTTCCCGGCCGTGCACGAGCAGCGCCGGTGTGTCGATAGCACGCACCTGCTCCTCGGTAATACCGAGCTCGGATCCGGCGTGTCGCGGATCGAAGAACATGGCGCGGTATTCCTCGTAGGCGCCGTCGGCGACGCTGGCCTCATACCGAATCGCGACGAGGTCGTCGGTGATCATTGTCGGATCGACCGCGAAGTAGTTGCGCAGCAGATCCCGCATCGCGTCATGAGACGGCTGGTAGGCACGCAGCGCGGCAAGACCTTCGGTAAGCGTCATGCCGACGCCCGGCGCGCCCATCAGCACCATCTTGGTGATCCGGTCCGGCTGGTCGGTGGCCATCTGCAGCGCGATGCGCCCGCCCAGCGAGTTGCCGACGATCGCGGCTTTTTCGATGTCGTGTGCGTCCAGAAAGGCCCAGACGTGGTCGGTCCAGGTGCGTAGCGAATACACGATGTCATCGGGCCGCTTGGTGGCACCGAAGCCGACGATGTCCGGGGCAAGCACGCGGAACCGCTGCGACAGTGCGCCAATGTTGTGCTGCCAGTTGGCCATCGCCGATACCCCGGGACCCGAGCCGTGCAGCATGATGACCGGTTCGCCGGCGCCCGCCTCGAGATAGCTCGTCAGGATGCCTCCGGCATCGATGGTGCCTGACTTCAACGCGATCCCCGCGACGGTTCCTGCTGTCATCGCGAGCCTCCTTCCTTGAACACTGCGAAACACTTGTTGGAGTTGAAGACATCCGAAGTGACGAGCTCCGACCACGAAAGGTCCAGGCCGAGTTCGTCGACCGCTCCGGTCAGGCAGAACCAATTGAGCATTTCGTGCTGCCCGGAGTCGACGACGTCGCGGCTGGGGGTGGCCTGCCAGGTCGGGTAGTCCCGGTCGACGAACAGCTGATACAGCCGGCGGTCGGCGGCGGTGTCGGGGGTGATGTGCCAGGTCTTGTCGGTCAGAAACGCGTGCGACCAGCTCGAGGACGCCACCAGCGCCACCCGCAGGTCGGTGTCGCGGAACGCCTTTGCCACGGCGCGGCCCAGCGCGAAGCAGCGCGCGGGTGTCGGGCCGGACGGGTCGAGCCGTTCGTCGGCTATATCCGCGAACCTTGCCAGGCCACCCCGGCGGGCGATCGCGTGCTGCCCATAGCAGTTCACCGTGATGGGAATGAGCCGGTATTCGAAGCGGGAGCCGGCGTCAGGGTAGTCGAGGAACAACTGGGTGTTGAGGATCGCGTGCGGAAATGGTGCCTCGCTGCGCTTCCGGTACGAATAGGCGACGTCGAATCCCTGACCGATCAGGTCGTCGGCGAGCCGGCGCGCCTCGTCGGCGTCGCCGTGCAAGGTGATGGTGGTGTCATCGGGTAGGCCCCAGGCGTTCGGGCTACCGTGGCGGGTCATCAGCTCGAAGGGGTTGACGTCGACATCGTCGTAGGCCAGCACGCAAAACGGCGGGACGACCTCTTCGCGGAAGTTTTCGTACTGGTCGTCACCCCATACCACCACGACGTCGGGGGCGAAGTCGTCGAGCGCCTCACGGCACCGAGATAGATTCTCCACCAGCAGTTTTCGGTGATGTCCCGCAGCGGCTACGCCGCCGTCCGCGTCCCATTCGGCGCGCATCGACGCCGACCAGTTGGCGGGATCCTTTGCCTCGGAGGGAATGTCGGGATCAGCCAACGTCCAGCGCAGTAGGTCCGCCATGTGCTCGTCGGTGCCGGCCAGCAGCGGATAGTGGGTCAGGCCCAGACCCAAGAAGTTCGCCATGGTGTTCCTCCACATTGGTGCGGCAGATCCTGCGTTGCAGGTGGACGGGCAGGGTGGCGACGATGTCATCGATGGGCTCGGGCATCGCCGCGAATGGATAGTCGGATCCGAAGACGACGTGGTCGCGGCCGAAGACGTCGACCGCTGCCTGCAGCGCGTCGCGGTTGTATGTCAGGCTGTCGCACCACAGCCGCCGGGCCAGGCGACTCGGCAGGTCGGGTGAGTCGGCGGGCATTCCGGCGATGATCGCGCCTTTGTCGAGTCGTCCGATCATTGCGGGCAGCGCGCCTCCACCGTGCGCCAGACAGATTCGCACTTCAGGTCGGCGCTTGAGTGCACCGTTCGCGATAAGGGCCGCCGCTGCCAGCGCGGTTTCGATCGGCATTCCTGCGCCGAAGCCCAGTCCGAGCCCGGTCACCCTGGTGGGCAAGTCCTGGTCACTGGGATGGACCAGGACCAGGGCGCCAAGTTCATGCGCGACGGCAAAGAACCGGTCCAGGCTCGGGTCGGCGAGCTCGGTACCCCCGACCCGCGTGCCGATCTCGACACCGAGGAATCCCGGTTGCTGCATGCACCGACGCACCTCGTCGACGGCCCGGTCGGGGTCCTGCAGCGCGACGGTGCCCAGCGCAGCGAAGCGGGTCGGGTGCTCGTGGGTGATCCGGGCGAAGAACTCGTTTTGCGCCGAGGCCAGTTCGGCGGCGCCGGCGGCTGATGCCCGGTAGCAGAACGTCACCGGAATCGGGGAAAGCACTTGCATCCCAACACCTTTGGAGTCCATATCGATGAGCCGAGCCCGTGCTGACCAGCACCGGTGATCGATCCGGCGGTACTGCTGCCCACCGAACATCAGCTGCGCCTCGGTGTCGCTGGTGCGGTCGATGCTGGGCCAGCGGTCGTGCGGGTAGGCGCGCCGCAGATCCGGCAGCTCATCGTCGATGGCGTGGGTGTGGACATCGACGAAGCCTGTGCGGGCAAATAGCTGAGCGTTGATGATGGTGGCTCCGCGCAACATGTGAGACGGCAGTGTCTGACCGAGGATAACTATTATGGATTCACAATTCAAGATGTGTATGCATAATTATCTCCGTGCAGGCACCACCGATGCGGGAACACAGTAGGGGAGTGACCGGCGAGGTTCGGTCAGGGGTGCTGGGGGGTGTTCGGGGTGCGGTCCGGGTCGTCGGCGCGAATCAGGTCTTGATCGTGGCGGTTGATGGCGTCGACGAACGACGCCTGATCGTGGAGCGCGATGGCGGCCACAATGTCGTCGTGGACGTCGAGACTCCTGGCCAGCAACGGTTCATGGTCGGCGACGAACGCCACCCGCGTCAGCACGGCCTTGATGCTGGTCACGACGAGCTGCTGCATCCCCTCCAGCACGGGTATGTGAGCCGCGGCCGCGACGACGCCATGGAACGCGAGCACGCCATCGAAGAATTGCGCGGCGTCGGTGCTGGCCCGCAGCGTGACCATCGCCGAGCGCATCGCGGCGATATCGTCGCCGGTCGCCCGCTCGAACGCCGCCTTGGTCAGGCCGAACTCGAGGTACAGCCGGGCTTCGAACAAGTCCAGGGGGTGCGGGTTGGACGGCTGAAACCACAAATCCAGCGCACCCACCCGGACCTGCGGCGGCGCGCTGGCCACGGTGATCCCGCCGCCCGGTCCGGGGCGGACCGCCACAAGGTCGCGGTCACGAAGGATGCGCAGCGTCTCGTTCATCACCGTCGGGCTGATGCCGAACCGGTCCATGATCTCCGAGCGGCGTCCGAGGTGGGCTCCGACCGGCAGGCGAGCGCTGAGGATCTCGTGTTCCAGATCGGCAGCGACGCGTTCAGCCCGGGAGGATCGGAGAGCGGACACGCGACGTGCCACGCGCGGGCCTCCTTCCGGTCGCTGTCAGCGTCTGGTGACGCCGTAGAGCTAGTTTCTCAGATAGTTATGTAAGGAGTCCGGACCGATGGACCAAACTACTGGCCGAGCAGCCTACCGCGCTTGCCGCGACATCCTGGTGCGACACCGCGACGACTACGAAGCCGCCGTGGCGGCGTTCCGCTGGCCCGACCTCGGTGACCGGTTCAACTGGGCGCTCGACTGGTTCGACCCGTTCGCGGCCGGCAATCCGCGAATTGCGTTGCGCATCATCGGCGAGGACGGGACGGATCGCGCATACTCCTTCGCCGAGTTGGCCACGCGCTCGGATCGGCTCGCCACATCGCTGGCCGCCGGCGGCGTGGCGCCCGGCGATCGCGTCATGGTCATGCTGGGCAATCAAGTCGAGCTATGGGAATCGATGCTGGCTGTCATGAAACTGGGGTCGGTCATCATGCCGGCCACGACCGCGTTGGGGCCCAAGGACATCGCTGACCGCGTCGACCGGGGGTCGGTGCGCCATGTCATCACCAATGCCGACCAGGTGGACAAATTCGCTGACATTCCAGGGGATTTCGGCCGCATCGCGATCGGCGATGCCCCACGCCCGTGGCGACAGTACCGGCTGGCCGACGCGGCGGCGCTGCCGTCACGGCCCGCCACGCGCGCGGACGACCCGATGCTGATCTATTTCACGTCCGGGACCACCAGCCATCCGAAACTCGTTGAACACACGCACTCGTCCTACCCTGTGGGGCATTTGTCGACGATGTACTTCCTTGGGCTGCGTCCCGGTGATGTCCACCTCAACATCAGCTCGCCGGGCTGGGCCAAGCACGCGTGGAGTTCGTTCTTCGCGCCCTGGATCGCCGAGTCGACGATCTTGGTCTACAACTACACGCGTTTCGACGCATCCCGCTTCCTGACGATGCTGCGACAGGCCGACGTCACCTCCGTGTGCGCGCCGCCAACGGTGTGGCGCATGCTCATTCAGGCCGATCTGGGTACCAAGCCGCCCTCGCTGCGCGAGGCGGTCGGCGCGGGCGAGCCGCTGAACCCAGAAGTCATCGAGCATGTCCAAAGACATTGGGGGGTGACCATCCGCGACGGATTCGGGCAGACCGAGACCAGCGCGTTGATCGGCAATACTCCGGGCTCACCGGTAAAGCCCGGTTCGATGGGCCGGCCATTGCCCGGTGTTGCGGTGGAGATCGTCGACCCGGTGAGCGGGCGGCCCGCCAGCGAGGGTGAGATCTGTCTGCGGCTCGACCCGCGGCCGGTGAATCTGATGGCCGGCTATCTCGGCGACGACGACCGCAACGACCTAGTTTCCGTCGGCGGCTACTACCACACCGGGGACACGGCCAGCCTCGACGCCGACGGCTACATCACCTACATCGGCCGCACCGACGACGTGTTCAAGGCGTCCGATTACAAGATTTCCCCGTTCGAATTGGAAAGCGTGCTCATCGAGCATCCGGCGGTGGTCGAGGCGGCCGTGGTACCGGCCCCCGACCCGACCCGGTTGGCTGTGCCCAAGGCCTATATCAGCCTGGCGGCGGGGTGGGCTCCGGATCGGGCCACGGCCGACGCGATTTTCGCGCACGCCCGCCGAAACCTTGCGCCCTATCAACGCATCCGGCGCATCGAATTCATGGAGCTACCGAAGACCATCTCCGGCAAGATCCGACGTGTCGAATTGCGATCGCGCGAAAATGCTTGCAAGACAGATGATTTGACGAATGAATATCGCGACAGGTGAGCTGGCCGCTTCGCCACGAGGAACCCGTGGGATCCTATTGACAAAGCGTCAATTGGCTGATCACCTCGATCGCGCTCGATCGAACCAACATCCGGACAGCCGGATGACCTGCGAAGTGACCCTGATGGGGTACGCATAATCCCTCTTGGTGGAGCAGTCGCCGGACTCCGCGCCTCGCTAGCGTTCCATCATGCCGTCGGCCGGTCGCGACTACTTGCAGTTGCGGGTGACTGGGGGCGCCTTGGTCGTGCGGGTATGCCTAGGCACACCGGGGTGCAATCAGGTCCCCCCGTGTGATGCGCCGCGCCCTGAGCCCGGCGTCACGTCCACCTCGTGGGAGCCGCCGTGGCAATGACGTTGGCGGTTACCAAGCCCGTCCGCGCGGTCGGCGGCTTCTTCGCGATGTCACTGGACACTTTCGTGTTGATCTTCAAGCCGCCGCTCGCCTGGCGTGAATACCTTCTCCAGAGCTGGTTCGTGGCGCGGGTATCAATGCTGCCGGCGCTGATGATGACGCTCCCGTACTCGGTGATCCTGACGTTCATCTTCAACATTCTCCTGACCGAGATCGGTGCCGGGGATTTCTCCGGAACCGGCGCCGCGATCGGCACCGTGAACCAGATTGCCCCCATCGTCACGGTGCTGGTGGTCGCCGGCGCGGGCTCCACCGCCATGTGCGCCGATCTGGGTGCACGGACGATTCGGGAGGAACTCGACGCGATGCGGGTACTCGGCATCAATCCCATCCAGAGGCTGGTGGTCCCGCGCGTGCTGGCGGCCACCACGATCGCGTTGGCGCTGGAATCGGCTGTGACTGTGGTGGGTCTCGTCGGCGCGTTCTTTTTCACGGTGTACATCCAGCACGTCTCGGCGGGTGCGTTCGTCACGGGGCTGACCACGCTCACCGGTCTTGCCGATGTCATCGTCTCGCTGGTCAAGGCGACGCTATTCGGAATGGCGGCAGGGTTGATCGCCTGCTACAAGGGCATCTCGGTCGGCGGTGGTCCGGCCGGTGTCGGCAACGCGGTCAACGAGACCGTCGTGTTCACCTTCATGGTGTTGTTCGCGATCAACGTCGTCGTGACCGCCGTCGGCATCCAATTCACGGTTTCGTGAGGTGAACCGATGACGCATTCCGTTGCGAGCGCGTTACACCCGCGGCTAGGGCGCGCGTTCGAAAGTGTTGCGCACGAGTGGAATCGGGTCGGATCGCAGATGCGGTTCTACTCCACGACGCTTGGTTCGATTCCCGATGCTGTCATCAATTACCGAACCGAGATGCTGCGGCTGATCGCGCAAATGGGGCTGGGTGTCGCAGCTCTCGCCATGATCGGCGGCACCGTCGTTATCGTCGGCTTCCTGACGATGACCACCGGCGCCTTGGTGGCAGTGCAGGGCTACAACCAGTTGGCGTCCGTCGGTATCGAAGCCCTCACCGGGTTCGCGTCGTCGTACTTCAATGTCCGGCTCATCGTGCCCGGTACCGCCTCCGTCGCGTTGTCGGCGACCATCGGTGCCGGCGCCACCGCTCAGATGGGTGCGATGCGAATCAACGAGGAGATCGATGCGCTCGAGGTCATCGGTATTCGCAGCGTCAGCTACCTGGCGTCCACCCGGGTCGTCGCCGGCATCGTGGTGGTGATCCCGCTGTACTGCGTGGCCATCATGATGGCCTTCCTGGCCTCCCGGGCCGGCACCACCGCCATCTACGGCCAGGGTTCCGGCGTCTACGACCATTACTTCAACACGTTTCTCAGTCCCCGCGACCTCATCTGGTCATTCCTCCAGGTGGTGGCGATCACGGTCGTCGTCATGCTGGTGCACACCTACTACGGGTACACGGCGAGCGGCGGGCCTGCCGGGGTCGGCGAGGCCGTGGGCCGGGCCGTGCGGACCTCGATGGTGGTCGCGGCGGTGGAGATCGTGATGATCACGCTCGCCGTCTATGGCCAGTCCGGCAACTTCCATCTGGCGGGCTAGTGGCATGAAAAAGCGCAGCTCCGCAGAACACCGCATCCCCACCGCGTGGTGGACGGTGTTCCTGTTGGTGGCGGTCGCGGCGTTCCTGTTCGTTACCTCGGCGGCCTTCGCCGGCACGTTCAGATCGTATGTGCCGGTGACCCTGGCATCGGATCGAGCGGGGCTGGTGTTGGAGACGAACGCCAAGGTCATGCTGCGGGGTGTCCAGGTCGGCCGGGTCAGCCAAATCGGCCAAAGCAGCGACAGGGCCAGCTTGAGGCTGGAGATCGACCCCGATCAGATCCGGTATATCCCGGCCAACGTGCAGGCACAGATCAGTGCCACCACCGCGTTCGGCGCTAAGTTCGTCGAGCTGGTGTATCCGCAGGACCCGAGCCCCAAGCGGCTGGCCGCCGGCGCGGTGCTGCATTCGAAGAATGTCAGCACCGAGATCAACACGGTCTTCGAAAACGTCGTCGACCTACTCAAGATGATCGATCCGCTCAAGCTGAACGCGGTGCTGACCGCAGTGGCCGAGGGGGTGCGCGGACAAGGCGAACGAATCGGTGAAGCCACGACCGACCTCAACCAGGTCTTGGTGGCACTCAACGCGCGCAGCGACACCATCCGCCAGGACTGGCGCTCCTTTAAGAAGTTCAACGACACCTACGACGCCGCCGCCCAGGACATCTTGACCATCCTGAACGCCGCGAGCACCACCAGCACCACCGTGGTGAATCATCAGAAGGCGCTGGACGACTTGCTGCTCAGCACCATTGGCTTCTCCATAGCCGGGACCAATCTGCTCGGCACGAGCAGGGACAATCTCGTCGCATCGGTCAACACGCTCGAGCCAACGACGAACCTGCTTTTCAAATACAGCCCCGAGTACACCTGCTTCCTGCAGGGCACCAAGTGGTACCTCGACCACGGGGGCTATTCGGCGTGGGGCGGCGCCGACGGGCGCACGCTCCAACTCGATGTCGCGCTGTTGCTGGGCAACGACCCCTACGTCTTTCCCGACAACCTGCCGATTGTCGCGGCCAAGGGAGGACCCGGCGGAAAGCCGGGGTGCGGGTCACTGCCGGATGCCACGAAGGACTTCCCGGTGCGCGAGCTCGTCACAAACACCGGTTGGGGAACCGGGCTGGATATCCGGCCCAACTGGGGCATCGGTCATCCCTGCTACGCGCAGTGGTTCCAAGTGACCCGCGCCGTGCCGCAGCCGCCCAGCATTCGCCAGTGCATCCCCGGGCCGGCGGTCGGGCCGGAGCCATACGGCAATGGGGCGCCGCCGTTCAACGCGACGCTGTACGGACCGGGCGGGGTGCCGTTGTTCCCCGGGGTGCCGCCGGCAGCGCCGGCGGCGGCCGCACCCGGCCCACCGCCGGCCGCGCCCGGCCCGCCACCGCCACCGTGACCGCCGACGATCCACACGAGCAGGAGAACCTATGAAGGAAAACCTGAGGGGCACCGTAGTGGGCCTCAGTCTCTTCCTGGGTGTCTGCCTGCTGGCCGCGTTCCTGCTGGTCTCGATCTTTGCGCAGCTTCGGTTCGGCGAAGGCAAGACGTACTACGCCCAGTTCAGCAACGTGTCCAATCTGAGGAAGGGAAAGCTGGTCCGCATCGCCGGGGTTGAGGTCGGCAAGGTCCAGGACATCTCCATCAACCCTGACGCGACGGTGACGGTCAAATTCACCGCCGATAATTCGGTAACCCTCACCGAGGGAACCCAGGCGGTGATCCGGTACGACAACCTGTTCGGCGACCGCTACCTGGCGCTCGAGGAGGGAGCCGGGGGTCTTAAGGTACTCAGTCCCGGTCAGACGATTCCGCTGGACCGTACCAAACCGGCGCTGGACCTTGATGCGCTGATCGGCGGCTTTAAGCCGCTGTTTCGCGCGCTGAATCCGGACCAGGTCAACTCGCTGAGCGAAGAGCTGCTGCAGGCGTTTCAGGGACAGGGCCCCACCATCGGGTCATTTCTGGACCAAGCGGCGGCCGTGAGCAATACGTTGGCCGACCGCGATCAGCTGATCGGGCAGGTCGTCAACAACCTGAACGTGGTGCTGGGTTCGCTGGGCGGGCAGAGCGACCGGTTGGACAAAGCGGTGGTGTCGCTGTCGCAGTTGATTCACGGGCTGTCGGAACGCAAGACCGACATTTCCAACGCGGTGGCCTACACCAACGCGGCTGCCGGCTCGGTCGCCGACTTGCTCTCGCAGGCCCGGGCACCCTTTTCGAAGGTGGTTCACGAAACCGACCGGGCCGCGACCATTGCCGTGGCCGACCACGACTACCTTGACACGCTGCTCAACACGCTGCCGGACAAGTACAAAGCGCTGGAGCGTCAGGGTATGTACGGCGACTACTTCGCCTTCTATTTCTGCGATGTCGTGCTGAAGGTCAACGGAAAAGGGGGCCAGCCGGTGTACGTCAAGGTGGCCGGTCAGGCCACGGGACGGTGTGCGCCGAAATGAAATCCTTCTCTGAACGCAACCCGCTGATCATCGGCACCGTTGGCCTCGTGGGGATCGGCGGCCTGGTACTGGCAGCGCTGAATTTCCAGGACCTGCCCTTCGTCAACCAGGGCAAAAGCGTCTCCGCCTATTTCGCCGACGCGGGCGGGCTGAGGACCGGCAACGCCGTCGAGGTCTCCGGTTTTCCGGTGGGAAAGGTGTCCAGCATTGAACTCGACGGACCTGGTGTGCTGATCAAGTTCAACGTCGGCAAGAACATTCGTCTCGGGGACCGCACCGAGGTGGGGATCAAAACCAAAGGCCTTTTGGGCAGCAAGATCCTCGACGTCATACCCCGCGGCGACGGCCAGCTCAAGGGTCCCATCCCGATCGAGCGGACGATGTCGCCTTACCAGCTGCCCGACGCGCTTGGCGACTTGGCGACCACGATCAGCGGGTTGGACACCAACCAGCTATCGGGATCGCTGGCCACCCTGGCCCAAACCTTCGCCAATACCCCGCCAGATCTGAAGGACGCGGTACAGGGGGTGGCGCGGCTTGCGCAAACGCTGGACGAGCGCGACACCCAACTCCGCCGGCTGCTCGACAACGCCGCCAAATCGACGGGTGTGCTGGCCAAGCGCACCGACCAGATCGTCAGCCTGGTGCGGGACACCAACGCACTGCTGGCGCAGCTGCGGACGCAAAGCGCCGCTTTGGACCATATTTGGACCAATATCTCCGCGGTGTCGCAGCAACTGAAGGGATTCATCGCCGAGAACCGGCAGGAGCTACGACCGGCGCTGGACAAGCTCAACGGGGCGCTGGCGATCGTGGAAAAACGCAAGGAGCGTGTGCAGCAGGCCATCCCACTGATCAACAACTACGTCATGTCGCTTGGTGAGTCGGTTTCGTCCGGCCCGTTCTTCAAGGCATATGTGGTGAATCTGCTGCCGGGCCAGTTCATTCAGCCATTTATCAATGCCGCATTCTCCGACCTGGGACTGGACCCGGCCACGTTGCTGCCGTCGCAGTTGACGAACCCGCCGACCGGCCAGCCCGGTACCCCGGCGTTGCCGATGCCGTACCCGCGGACGGGCCAGGGCGGCGAGCCACGGTTGAATCTGCCAGACGCGATCACCGGCAACCCGGGCGACCATCCGTGCGGATTGCCCGGCTTGCAGTTGCCCGGTCCGGGCTGCTACCCGTATCGCGAGCCGCCGCCGGCCCCGCCGCCGGGCGGTCCACCGCCTGGGCCGCCCGCGCCGGCGCCGCCCGGGCTGGAATCAGTGCCTACGCCGCCACCCACGCCGATCGAAGTGGGGCCGGGGCCGTCGCGGCCGGGAGGTCAACCATGATGACGAAGCTGCGACAGTTCCGCGTGGTCTTGGCGACCACCCTGGCCCTGGTGCTGGTCGCCGGGTTGTTCGCCGCGATGCGAGCCGTCGACGAGGCCGCCCGAACGGTGGTGGTCGGCTACTTCGAAAACAGCAACGGCGTATTTGTCGGTGACGACGTGCGCATCCGCGGCGTAGCGGTGGGCAAGGTCCTCAAGATTGAACCGCAGCCGCTGCGGTCCAAGATTTCGTTCTGGTTCGATCGCAAGTACAAGGTCCCCGCCAATGCCAAGGCCGCGGTCTTGTCGCCGGCACTGGTGACGGGTCGGGCCATCCAGCTGACGCCGCCCTACAGTGGCGGGCCCACCATGCAGGACGGCGCGGTCATTCCGCAGGACCGCACCGCGGTGCCGATCGAGTGGGACGACCTGCGCGCGCAACTCGAGAAGCTGACCGACTTGCTGAAGCCCACAAAGCCGGGCGGCGTCAGCACGCTGGGTTCACTCATCAACACCGCCGCCGACAACCTGCGCGGGCAGGGCGCCAACATCCGCGACACCATCATCAAACTGTCGCAGACGGTGTCCGCGCTGGGCGACCACAGCAAGGACATCTTCTCCACTTTCAAAAATCTGTCGACGCTGGTGACGGCGCTGCACGACAGCGCAGATCTGCTCGAGCAGCTCAACCGCAACCTGGCCACGGTGTCGTCGGTGTTGGCCGACGATCCGAACAAGGTTGGTCAGGCGGCCGAGGACCTCAACGTGGTCGTGGCCGACGTGCAGAGCTTTGTCGCGGACAACCGTGAGGCGCTGGGCACCGCGTCGGATCAACTCGCGTCGATCAGCAAAACGGTGGTCGAGAGCCTCGACGACATCAAGCAGACGCTGCACATCGGCCCGACGGTATTGCAGAACTTCAACAACATCTACGAGCCGTCCAACGGTGCGCTGACCGGCGCGCTGGCGGGCAGCAACATGTCCAACCCGATCGCCTTCCTCTGCGGGGCGATTCAGGCCGCCTCCCGGTTAGGGGGCGAGCAGGCGGCGAAACTCTGCGTGCAGTACATGGCGCCGATCGTCAAGAACCGCCAGTACAACTTCCCTCCGTTAGGGATCAACCCCTTCGTCGGGGCGCAGGCCAGGCCGAACGAGGTCACCTACAGCGAGGATCAGATGCGGCCCGACTTTGTGCCGCCGGCCGTGAATCCGCCGCCGCCGGCCCAACCGCCGGCACCCGGTCCGCCACCATCGGCTCCCCCGGGGGCGCCGGCTACCGAGACAGCCAGTGGGACGGTGGCCACCAACCCCGCGGCCGGCCTGACCGGCATGATGGTGCCGCCGGGAGGTGGCTCATGAGAACCGGCCGCTGGCGCCGCGCGGCGGCGAGTCTGATGATGATCCTGGTGACGGCCTGGACATCCGGCTGCGGCTGGCGTGGGCTGAATTCGCTGCCGCTGCCCGGCACGGAGGGCAACGGCCCGGGCTCCTTCGTGATCCAGGCGCAGATGCCCGATGTCAACAACATCCAACCGAACTCGCGGGTGCGGGTCGCAGACGTGACGGTCGGCCATGTCACGAAGATCGAGCGTCAGGGCTGGCACGCGTTGCTCACGATGCAGCTCAACGGCGACGTCAACCTGCCCGCCAACGCAACCGCCAAGATCGGCACGACCAGCCTGCTGGGTTCGTACCACATCGAGCTGGCGCCGCCGAAAGACCAACCGCCGCAAGGCAAGCTGCGCGACGGTTCACTCATTCCGCTGTCTCATGGCGGTGCCTACCCGACCACCGAGCAGACGCTGGCGGCGCTGTCGTTGGTGCTCAACGGCGGCGGACTCGGCCAAGTACAGGACATCACCGAGGCATTCAGCACCGCGTTTCGGGGCCGCGAGCAGGATCTGCGAAGCCTGATCGGGCAGCTGGACAAATTCACCGCATACCTCAACGACCAGTCCGGTGACATCATCGCGGCCACCGACAGCCTGAACCACCTGGTGGGAAAGTTGGCCGCGCAGCAACCTGTGCTAGATCGGGCCCTGGCGACCATCCCCGATGCGCTCTCGGTGCTCAACAAGGACCGGGACAAGCTCGTTGAGGCGGCCGACCAGCTGGGCAAATTCAGCGCACTGACCGTCGACTCGGTCAATAAGACCAAAGAGAATCTGGTCAAGGAATTACAGCAAGTCGGACCGGTGTTGGAGTCGCTCGCCAACGCCGGGCCCAGCCTGACCCGATCGCTCAGCCTGATCGCCACCTTCCCGTTTCCGAACGAAACCTTCGAGAACTTTCAACGCGGCGACTACGCCAACCTGACGGCGATTATCGACCTCACGCTCAGCCGAATCGACCAAGGAATATTCACCGGCACCCGGTTCGAGTGCCATCTGACCCAGTTGGAACTGCAGTGGGGCCGCACAATCGGCCAATACCCCAGCCCGTGCACCGCAGGCACCCCGTACGTCCGAGGCAATCCGTTGACCGTTCCGTACCGCTGGGACCAGGGGCCGTAGATGCATCTACACCGAAGAGTCAAGATCCAGCTGGCCGTCTTGAGCGTGATCGCGCTGGCCGCGCTGACAGTGATGTCCCTGCACTTCGTGAAGCTGCCGGCCATGCTGTTCGGCGTCGGCCGCTACACCGTGAAGATGGAGCTGCCCCAAGCCGGCGGGCTGTATGGCACCGGCAACGTCACCTATCGCGGCACCGAAGTGGGCCGGGTGGAATCCGTGCGCCTGACCGACACCGGGGTCGAAGCTGTGCTGTCGCTGAAATCCGGCATCCGCATACCGTCGGATCTCAAAGCCGAGGTGCACAGCCAGTCGGCGATCGGCGAATCGTACGTCGAGCTGTTGCCCCGCAACGGGACCTCGCCGCCGCTGAAGGACGGCGACGTGATTCCGCTGGCCGACACCTCCGTGCCGCCAGACATCAACAGCCTGCTTACCGCCGCCAACACCGCTCTGGGGGCAATACCGCACGACAACCTGAAGACCGTCATCGACGAGTCGTACACCGCGGTGGGCGGGCTAGGCCCCGAACTTTCTCGCCTGATCATGGGTTCGTCCAACCTGGCGATCGACGCGCGCAAGAATCTTGACCCGCTGGTCGCGCTGATCGATCAATCGAAGCCGGTGCTCGACTCGCAGACCAACTCGTCCGATGCGATTGCGGCGTGGGCATCACACCTGGCCACCGTGACCACTGAATTGCAGACCCACGACGAGGCCGTGGCCGGCGTCCTCGACAAGGGCGGCCCAGCGTTCGACGAGGCGCGTGCACTGTTCGAGCGGCTGCAACCCACCCTGCCGATCCTGCTGGCCAATCTCGTCAGCGTCGCGAAGGTCGCCCTCGTCTACCAAAACGACATCGAACAGCTGCTGGTGGTGTTCCCGATGTCCATCAACGCCGATCAGGCCGGCATCGTCGCGAACGCAAACACCAAGCAGGGATACCGGGGTCAGTACCTGAGCTTCAACCTCAACCTCAACCTGCCGCCGCCGTGCCTGACCGGGTTTCTGCCTGCTCAGCAGCAGCGGATCCCCACGTTCGAGGACTACCCGAACCATCCGGCCGGCGACCTGTACTGCAGGGTGCCGCAGGATTCGTGGCTCAACGTGCGAGGCGCCCGCAACTACCCATGTGAAACCGTGCCCGGCAAGCGCGCACCCACGGTGAAGATGTGCGAAAGCAACGAACAGTACGTGCCGCTCAACGACGGCAACAACTGGAAGGGCGACCCCAACGCAACCTTGTCCGGGCAGGGCATCCCCCAGCTGCGACCCGGATCTCCGCCGGCAACTGGTCCGCCCGCTGCCGCGCCGCCACCCCTGGCCGCCGCGCAGTATGACCCGGCCACCGGCACCTATACCGGACCGGACGGGCGTCAGTACACCCAATCCGATCTGGCCCAAACCGCGCCGAACGACAAGACATGGCAATCGATGCTGGTGCCCCCAGGCAGCTGATAGCAACGACGCACAGGCGTACCAATCACGATGACGGAGGACAGCATGTCGATAGCGACTGATTCAGAAGTCGGTGAAATCGATGAAATCGACGAAGAGGAGGCTACTTCCGAGCCCGCTGCGGATGACGCAGACTGCGAACCGAAGGCCCGGTCGAGAAAGCGGATGTCGCCGCAGCGGTGGGCGACGCTGTTCAGTCTGACGGTCATCGTTGCGTTGGCAGCCGTGGCCGGATGGTTTGGATTTCGCCTCCACCAGTCGCACCAAGCGCAGGCCCAGCGAAGTCAATTACTACAGGTCGCCAGGCAGGGCGCGCTGAACTTGACGACGATCGACTGGCAGCATGCCGACTCCGATGTGCGCCGGATTCTCGACGGAGCGACGGGGGAGTTCTACGACGACTTCGCCAAGCGCTCAAAGCCATTCATCGAGGTGGTTAAGCAAGCCAAGGCGACGACGGTCGGCACGATTACCGAGGCTGGGCTGGAGTCGGAGACGGCCGACACCGCCCAGGCGCTGGTGGCGGTGTCCGTGCAGACATCGAATGCCGGCGCAACCGACCAGGAGCCGCGGGCCTGGCGAATGCGCATCTACATGCAAAGAGTCGGCGATCAGGTCAAGGTCTCTAACGTGGGATTCGTACCATGATCCGACTCAAGTCACGCCACGCCGGCGACCAGGGGCCTGCTGAGCCAGTGAAAACGGCGATCACTGAGGACGAGACCGCTGAGGACGCAACCGAAGTCAGCGAAATTGACACGGGACCAGACGCTTCCGACGATGAGCCGCCGGCGAGAGGGCTGCGTCGCATCGGCTGGTCGCGGTTGATCGCCTACGCGCTGCTGCCCGGGCTGGCCTTGCTAGTGGCATCAGCCGCGGGCTTTCTGAAGTGGCAGGACGCCTCGGTCCGCGACGCTGCGGCTGCCCGCGCGGAATCCGTGCGGGCCGCCACGGACGGCACCATCGCGCTGCTCTCGTACCGGCCCGACACCGTGCAGAAGGACCTTGAGGCCGCGCGGGGCAAACTGACCGGTACGTTTCTGGACGCCTATACAAAGCTGACCCACGATGTGGTGATCCCGGGAGCCAAGCAAAAGCAGATCTCCGCGGTGGCGACAGTCCCCGGCGCCGCCTCGAAGTCGGCGACCGACAACCACGCTGTCGTCCTCCTGTTCGTGAACCAGAGCGTCATTAAGGGCCAGGACGCGCCGACCAACAGCGCATCCAGCGTTCGGGTCACCCTCGACAAGATCGGCGGCCGCTGGCTGATCTCGGGATTCGATCCAGTCTGATCGGGACGACGACCGTGCAACACCGATCCGTATCCCATCGCACGCTGGATAAGCCGCTTGCGGGTGTGGTTTTCGCGTGCGCGGGCCTACTCGGTCTCGCGCCTGTCGTCATCGCACCATGTGCACGCGCCGATGCGACGGCCTATCTGGTCAACGTGACGGTGCGTCCCGGCTATAACTTCGCCAACGCCGATGCCGCCTTGAGCTACGGGCATGGCATCTGCGACAAGGTATCTCAAGGTCGGGGCTATGCACAGGTGATGGGCGACGTGAAGGCCGACTTCAACACCTCCGACGAATTCCAGGCCTCGTATCTGATCAGTCAGGCGGTCAACGAACTATGCCCTGCGCTGATCGAGCAGTTGCGAAATTCGGCAGCCAACTACCGGCCACCGCTCCCTGGCGGCGGCTGACAAGGAGGAGATCGACATGCAGTATCGGCCGCTTACCGCGCCTGCCTTCGTGGTCGTCGCCGCCATGCTCCCCATGCCCGCCGCACATGCGGATGGTGACATCAACACACTCGTACCGAACAACAAGCGACTCAATGACGGCGTGGTCGCCAACGTCTTCCAAATGCAACATCAAGCGGGATGCGCCAACGACGTCAAACCCAATCGCCAGCTTCAACAGGCTGCCCAGTGGCACACCCACGATGTGCTGACCAACCGCAACCTCGACGGTGATATCGGTTCAGACGGGTCCACGGCACAAGACCGCGCCAACAGAGCAGGCTTCCATGGTCCAGTGGCCGAAACCGTGGCGATCAATCCCGCCCTCGCGATCAGTGGCATCGAGTTGATCAACCAGTGGTATTACAACCCCGCGTATTTCGCGATCATGTCGAATTGCGCCAACAGCCAAATCGGGGTGTGGTCGGAAAACAGCCTGGATCGCACCGTGGTAGTTGCTGTCTACGGGCAGCCTGAGCACCCACCCCAGGCACCACCGACGGGACCGCAAACGGGTCCTGCGCCTGTGGTGGCC